>Ga0105045_10000255_pt1 | contig 35641 bp, 30 predicted proteins | sample MAT02_FD_78089 | JGI IMG/M metagenome (GOLD analysis project Ga0105045, IMG submission 78089) | Freshwater microbial communities from Lake Fryxell liftoff mats and glacier meltwater in Antarctica - MAT-02 (megahit assembly) | ecosystem: Environmental > Aquatic > Freshwater > Ice > Liftoff...
CCACTCGCCGGCTGGTTGCTCGCTGCGCTGGTCGCGCTCGACCTGTGGAGCATCGGGCGACGCTACTGGAGCTTCTCCGCGCCGGCCGCCGAGCTCTTCGCCGAATACGATATCATTCGGTACATCAAGAGCCAACCACAGCCCGGCCGGGTCATCGCCTTACCGCTCAGCGCCAACATGGCGCCGCATGACCCGTTCGTGGCCGGCGACGCCCTCATGTCTCATGGCATCCGCGGTGTGCTGGGCTACCATGGCAACGAGCTCGGCCGTTTTCAGGAGCTGTACGGCAAGGCCGTCGGCTATCAGCCGATTGCCAATCCGAACTTCTGGTCCCTCACGAATTCGCGCTACTTCTACACCAACGCGCCCGAGGTGCCATTCCAAGGGGCCAAGCTCGTGGCAGGCCCGGTTCGAAACGCGGCCGGCACCATGACGTACCTCTTCGAATTACCGGGCGATCACCCCGCGGCATGGGTGGCGCCACTCATCGTCAAGCTCGACGACGCGACGACAAAAGCTACGGTCCTCAATCCGCTGTTTGACGTGCAGCGGGTCGCCATTTTCGACACAGCCTCAAGCGTGTCGGCGAAACCCGTCGACTCGCCATTACCCGACCGCGTCCCCTTCGGGGTGGAGTTTTCCCGCTACGATGCGGGCGCGATCGATCTTACGCTGCAGGGACCGGCCCCAGCGGGCAGTGCACTGGTCGTGTCGGAGAACTTTTACCCCGGCTGGACAGCCACGGTGGACGGCCAGCCAGCCGCGATCGGCCGCGTCGATTTCACCCTCATCGGGGTGGAACTCCCGGCAGGAGCGCGCAGCGTGCAGTTGCGCTTTTCCAGCGCCCCGTACGACACGGGCAAGCGACTCACACAAGGCGCGATACTGCTCGCCGTGCTCCTTTTGATTGGCGGCTTGGTCGTGGATCGACGTCGCACGGCACCATCCTCTGACGACGCGGCTGCGGCGTCGGCGACATAAGTCGGGGCAGGGCATGAGTCGCATGGCAACACCCGCCCGCGGGATGCTGGCATTGGGAGAACGAGGGCTCGTCATCGTTCCCACGTACAACGAGAGCGAGAACGTCACCCGGATCGTCCCACAGATTCTGGCGCAGGACCCGCTGCTCGACGTTCTCGTGGTGGACGACAACTCACCGGATGGCACCGGACGGCTGGCCGATCAACTCGCGGCCGACAACCCACGGGTGCACGTGCTGCACCGGCCTGGAAAGGAGGGGCTCGGTCGCGCCTACTTGGCCGGCTTCCGCTGGGCGCTCGAGCGCAGTTATGCATTCATCTTCGAGATGGATGCCGACTTCTCGCACGATCCGGCGCATCTGCCGGAATTTCTGGCCGCGATCCGCAACGCCGACATGGTGCTCGGCTCGCGCTACCGAGACGGAAAAGTCACGGTGGTCAACTGGCCGATGACCCGGCTGATTCTGTCTTACGGCGCGAACATCTACGCCCGCGCAGTCACCGGCATGCGATTCGGCGACGCCACGGGTGGCTTCAAGTGCTTCCGCCGCGAAGTCCTGAAAGCGATTCCGCTCGACGAGGTCCGCTCCAACGGGTACGCCTTCCAGATCGAGATGAGCTTCCGCGCATGGAAACGCGGTTTCCGGATCGCGGAAATTCCGATTGTCTTCCACGATCGCACGGAAGGAGAATCGAAGATGTCGAAAGGGATCGTGCGAGAGGCCATCTGGATGGTGTGGCGTCTCCGCTGGTGGGGAATGACGGGGAAGGCTTGATGTCAGCACCCGACGCTCCGCGTACCGCGGCAGAAACTGCCCGGGCGCTCTCCGGTCTCCCGTTCGTGAAGATGACAGGGTCTGGGAACGACTTCGTGGTGCTCGACGCGCGGGACCTGCGCGGTACAGATATCACAGCACCTGAGGTCATTGCCTGTATCTGCAATAGAAACAACGGGATAGGTGCAGACGGCGTAGTCGTCATCGAACCCGGGACCGCACCGGTCGATGTGCGGATCCGGTACTTCAACCGAGACGGCACGGCCGGCGACCTCTGCGGGAATGCCACACTCTGCAGTACGGCGCTTTCGGCGCAGCTCGGGCTCGGCGCGGCATCGGGTATGCGGCTTGCAACCGGGGCGGGCGTGGTGACGAGCCGTGTGACAGGCGGTGTTCCGGAGATAGACCTGCAGCCCGTGCGCGACGTAAGGCTGGGCGTGCCAGTGGCGCTCGAGGTCGACGAGGGCCCTGTGGGTTACGCAATGGTAGGCGTCCCGCATTTGGTGATTGTCTGCCGCGACGCGGACGGCGTGGGGCTTGCAGCGCGCGGGCCGGCGCTGCGTTGCCATGACGCGCTGGGGCCGGCCGGCGCGAACGTGAATTGGGTATCGGTGCTTCCCAATGGTCGCTGGCGGTACCGCACCTTCGAGCGTGGCGTGGAAGGGGAAACCTTGGCCTGCGGTACCGGTGCGGTGGCCACTGCGGTTCTCCTGGCGAGCTGGGGCCTCGCCGTCGGGCCTCAGGTGCTGTTGCAGACTAGCTCGGGACGCGACGTTACGGTGCTGCTGCGTCCGGCGCTTAGCGACGTCGCCGAGGGCAGCTCCGAGGCGTTTCAGCCGACGCTCCGCGGTGAAGGCCGTGTGGTGTTCCGCGGCACGATCGGCACATTAGAGATCGACCACACCCCATAAGCATTGGCGCGGAATGCCTGCGGCATTTCCGCGGAATCCATGTGGACAGGTGTACAGTTTTGCCAAGAAGGCGCTTCCGGCTCGCATCCACCGGAAGATTGACCTCGTAACCTGTTCATAGGAAATGCTTTACGAGGTCTTCCCACATTTCGGTCGGCGCAGCGCGCGGGAATTACCCACAGTTATCCACCATGATTGGTTTACATAACATGTATTATGCGCATTTGCTGCTGGCGCCACTGGCTCAAAAGTGTGTCGAAAATGCCACCCGCTGGCGCACCGCTGGCGGCTTCCCCGCCGCGTCATACAAAACGCCCCAGCTCGCAGTCTCGCGTGCCGGGGCGCTCGTAGCGGTCGCGGACCGGCGGCGGCGCTACTTACCCGCGCCGGCGATTTCGCCCAAGCGAACTCGCGCTTCCTGCGACGCTGCGGTGCCATCCTCAAGCACCAGCTGCTCCCATAGCGCCTTCGATTCCACCAACTGGCCGGCCGCCTGCAGCGTCCGGGCCTGCGATGCCAAATACCCCGACCGTTCGCCGTCAAACCGCGCCGCAGACGCCGCCTTGGCGTACTGGTCAGCTGCCTTGTCGAGCTTGCCTTGGTACTCGTAACCGACAGCCATCATGGCCTCCATTGTCGCGCGGAAGTCCGGCGACGCTCCGGCGCGCGCCTTCTCCAACGCCGAAATCCCGGCATCGTACTGCTTCTGATCGTACAGCACCTGCGCCAGCAGAATCGTGGCCTGCTGCCCCGATAACGTGCTGCCGTAGCGGGTCACGACCTTCTGCAGCTCCGTCTGCGCGGCCGAAAGATTCCCCTGATTCAGCGGCGCCTGAGCCTCGTAGAGCGCCGTGGACGCATTGGCCTGCGTCGACGCCGTGGTGCTGCGGTAAACCAGAATGGCCGCGCCCGCTGCGCCCAGTGAGATCGCTCCGTACAGGAGCACCTTGCGGTTGACTTGAACCCAATTGGAGACCTGTTCGATCGGATCGTCCGAGAACGACTTCGCCTGCGCCATACGGAAAGCCTGCGGAAAAGGGACCTATGAAGTCTGCGCCCGTGCAGAACCTCTCCAACCTGAAAAGATAGCACCTAGGGCGATCGCAATACACCCACCAGTGCCCCCGAGAGGATTCGAACCTCCGACCAACAGTTTAGGAAACTGCTGCTCTATCCAACTGAGCTACGGGGGCAATCTCTCCTGCTAGGATAATGCGACGGGGCGCAATGCGTCACCCTCTCGGCACCAGGCCGCACGGCCTGTCGCGGCGCCATCAATACCGCATCAACGAGTGCACCCGCCGGTCACGCAACCGATCCCGGCCATGTAGAAAAGTCAGTTCGGCAAGGACGCTCAGACCCACCACCCGGCCGCCAAGCCGCTCTACCAATCGACAGGTCGCGGCCGCCGTACCACCCGTCGCCAGCACGTCGTCCACCACCAGCACGCGATCCCCCACCCCCACCGCATCCGCGTGCAGTTCCAGAGCGTCCGCCCCGTATTCGAGCGTGTAGGATTCGCTCACCGTGCGCCATGGCAGCTTGCCCGGCTTCCGTGCCGGCGCAAACGACGCCCCCAGTGACAAGGCCATCGGTACCCCAAAAAGAAAGCCCCGACTTTCCACCGCCACGACGTGGGTGATCCCGTCGTCGCGAAACGGTGCCGACATCGCGGCGATTGCCTCCTCCAGCAATCCCGGCGCCGCGAGCAACGGCGTGATGTCTTTGTACAAAATCCCAGGCGAAGGAAAATCCGGCACGTCACGGATCGTCAGGGCCAGACGAGTATCGAGATCCAGAGCGGTGGGCATCAGGCCAATGTAGCCGCTGCCGGCTCAGCGCAGAATCGCGAACGGAAAGCTGAGTCCGTCCGCGTCGAACGGCGTCAGCTCGCGGTGCACCACCTCGGTAACCCGCGCGCCTTCCGGACCGGCTGCCAGTGCCAACTCCAGTCGAGAAACAGCCACCAGAGGCCCCGCCGCCACCAGAACCACTGCACCGTCCGGCTCGTTACGTACCCATCCGTGCAGGCCAAGGCTCCGCGCCTGTTCTCGCACGAACCACCGGAACCCCACCCCTTGCACGCGACCCGATACGCGATACCGTCGCACCACCTGCATGGTCAGCCGCGCGCGCCCAGCAAAGCGGCTAACGCCGCCGCCACCGCTGCGGCGTCACCGAGACCTGGATCGTAGCCCGGCAAAGGCAGCTCGCCATCCCTGACTCGTCGAGCGAGCACCTCGAGCGCCCTCGCAGCGGCTTCGTAGTTCACCGCACGCTCGGCGAGCCGTTCGTCCGGCGCCTCGTGGCGGGCGAGCGAAGCCCACGGCTCACTCGGCGTCGGCGGCGTTAACGCTGAGGTACGCAGCTGCGGCTGTGCGAGCGGCATGATGTCCAGCATGTCGTCGTCGTCCCACATCGGCAGGGGCTCCGGGGCGCGCGTCGAGTCAAAGAGCTGCGCCGCCTCCCGTTGTACCCGGTCGTGCTGCAAGTCGCCGATCTCTCCGGCGAGCGACGCCATCCGTAAGCCGGCATCGTCTAACGGCCAGCCCTCGCTGGCGCTCACGACGTCTTCGCCCGCCTGATCAGGCGGGTGGAGCGGCTGGATAAACGACGGCGCGTCCTGCCCGACCACCAGCGGGTCTATCTCGGCACTCGGATCGCTCGCCTGCTCCAGAACGTCAGACGTGTCTTCAGGCGAGGGTTCAGCCGTCGGCTCAGCCGCCAGCACCGGCTCCACGATGATCCCGCTGCCCCTAGCCGGCGTCGTGGCAAGAAACGCCTCAATCCATGGCAACCCGGACGTTGCCGCATCACTGGCCATCGACGAACCGATGACGTCCAGCTCATCCTCCGCCGAAGCCGAAGCCGACGCCGATTCCGGCGTGTGCCCCATCGCGCCGTCGGGCGCCACGACGGTATCACGCCATGGAGCCGGGATGTACGGTCCGATCACACGCGACGATTCCCCCGCGGATGCGAGAATACCGTTAGTCGCTTCGGAGAGAAACGGCGTCGGCATGGCGTATGGCGACGCGGAAAGAGGCACGGCTTGCTGGCTTTCGAGGGCCGCAGAAACCGTCATGGTCGCTCCGGCAGAGGCATCACAGCGAGTATGCACGGCCGAACCGGCGTGCGCAAATTCCGCGTCGGCCCGTGGTTACGCGGGCCACCCACCGGCGCCCACCAAGGGGACGAAGCGGACCGGTGTGATGTCACGTCGCTCAAGTTGGCCATCTCGCTTGATGAACAACGTGAGCATCTGCTCGTCGCGGTCCCCAATGGGAATCAGCATCCGCCCACCCTCGGCGAGCTGCTCCTCCAGCGCGGCCGGCACATGCGGTGCACCTGCGCTCACGATGATTCCATCATAGGGCCCGTACTCCCGCCACCCCAACGTCCCATCGCCCAGCAGCACCGAGACATTCCGTACGTTCGCCTGCTGCAGCAGCGGCCGCGCCTTATCCAGCAGCGCGGCGTACCGTTCCACCGAGAACACTTGCGCCGACAACTCCGCCAGCAACGCGGTTTGATATGCCGATCCGGTGCCGATCTCCAGCACACGCTCTTTGCCCGTGAGCATCAACTGCTCAATGGCCCGTGCATGCACGTACGGCTGCGAGATCGTCTGTCCGCTGCCGATCGGGAGTGCCGCATCTTCATACGCGCGATGCCGAACCGTCGGCGGCACGAAGAGGTGCCGCGGCACCTGATCGATTGCGCGCAGCACCGCCAGGTCGCGAATGCCCTTGTCCTGCAGAGCCTCAACGAGCCGTCGACGCGCGCCCCGGAACTCCGGCTCTATGGCGCCTGCCACCAATCCGCCGCAGCGTCCAGCAGTACCTGATGCGTGAGGTCCAGATGCAGCGGCGTGATGGAAATAAAGCCATCCTGCACCGCCACGAAATCTGAATCGGCCGGGCCACTCCACACCACCGAGCCCCCGCCGATCCAGAGGATATCACGGCCCCACGGATCCTTCATCTTGGTAATGGAATCGCTGAACACGCGACGTCCAAGTCGCGTCAGCTTAACACCTTGGATCTCGTCACCGGGAACCGCCGGCAGGTTCACATTCAACAACGTATCGGGCGGCAGCGCCGGCAGCGACATCAAGTGCGCCAGCAAGGAGCGCAACGCACCCACCTGGGTGTCCAGCAACGCATCCGCTCGCAGCGCACTGCCACCGAACGACACGGCAATCGACGGAATGCCAAGCGCAATGCCCTCCATCGCGGCCGCCACGGTGCCGCTGTATAGCACATCCTCACCCATGTTGGGGCCGTGGTTGATGCCGCTGACCACGAAATCCGGTCGCGTCTCAAGCAACGCCTCACACGCCAGCAACACGCAGTCCGTGGGAGTGCCATCCACCTGCCAGCGCCGCTCGCCCAAGCGCACGGGCCGCAGCGGATGATGCAGCGTCAGCGAGTGGCTCGTGGCACTTTGCTCCCGATCAGGGGCAACCACGGAGAGATCGCCCAACGGCGCGCACGCCTGTTCGAGGACGGCAAGTCCGTTGGCCAGAATTCCATCGTCGTTACTGAGAAGAATGTGCATGCCGTGGATTGGGGAGGAAGAAGCGGTATCACGTGGAGAATCAGCGGTCAGGTCGCGGCGCGCTCGGCGGAATCTTCAAGCAGTGCCTGCAGCTCAGCAAGATCACGTTCGATTATTTCCAGCGCCTGGGTCTCGAGCGCGGCCCGCGCCGACGGACGGAGCGTGTTTCCCTTGCGATGCTCGTCGAGCCGCTGTCGCGCCCCGTCGATCGTGTACTTGTCGGTGTACAATAACTGTTTGACCAGCAAAATCAGCTCGACCTCACGCCGCGCATACACTCGATTCCCACTCCGGTTCTTGGCGGGATTGAGCAGTTTGAACTGGCTCTCCCAATACCGCAGCACATGCGGCTTGAGGTCGGTCAGCGCACAGACGTCGCCGATCGAATAGAACTCCTGCACCGGCTCCCCACGTGCGCTTCCCACTCAGTCGCGCTCCGCGCGCAGTTCGCGCAGCATGAGCTCCGCGATTGCCGAGCGCGGCGGCTGCCCGTTGAACAAAATGCGGTAGGTGGCATCGATGATGGGCATCTCCACCCCCACGCGATCGGCGAGCGCCTTCGCGCTCTCTGCATTGAGCACGCCCTCGGCCACACTGTCCTTACCAGCCAGCGCCTCATCCAGCGTACGTCCCTGCCCGATCGCCACGCCCACGGCGCGATTCCGAGACAGAGCGCCGGTGCATGTCAGGACCAAATCACCAAGCCCCGCCAAGCCAGCGAAGGTCTCGGCGCGCGCCCCCAGCGCCACACCAAGTCGTGTCATTTCCGCGAGACCGCGCGTCATGAGCGCCGCGCGCGGGTTGTAGCCCATGCCGAGGCCATCAAGGATACCCGTGGCGACGGCCATGACGTTCTTGAGCGCGCCGCCCAATTCCACGCCCGTGACATCGTCGCTGGTGTATACGCGAAACGCGCCGGCACTCAGGCGCTGCTGCACGAGCGTCGCCGCCAGAGCCGACGCGCTCGCGGCGACGATCGCCGTGGGTTGACCCTGCGCCACTTCAAAGGCAAAACTCGGGCCGCTGATTGCCACGACGGCATGACCGGGCGCAGCATCCGAAACGACGTCCGTCATGAGCGACAAGGTGTCGCGCTCGATGCCTTTCGTGGCGACCGACAACACGGCACCCGGCGCAAGATGCGCAGCCGACGCGGCGACCACAGGCCGCAGCACATGCGACGGCGCGGCATAAATCACGAGTTCCGCGCCACGAAGCGCGTCCTCGATGGACTCCGAGGCCTCGAGTGTCGGATGCAGCGGGATTCCGGCCAGGAAGCGCACGTTCTCGCGTCCGTGGTTCACCGCGTCCACCACGTCGCGCTCGCGCGCCCAGAGACACACCGCATGACCGTTGCGCGACAAACGATCGGCGATCGCCGTGCCCCAGGCGCCACCCCCGACCACCGCACAACGCTGCCCCGGCTCCGTCATACCTGCTCCCGCGCTGGGCCGCCGACACGCCGTTCTTCTCCCCGGCGCAGACGTCCCAAGTTTTCCCGATGCGTCCAGAACACGAACGCGGCGACGACCAGACTCACACCTACCAACGGCGTTACGGTACGCGACTGCAGCAACAGCACCGTCGGCAATACCGCCGCCCCCACCAACGATCCGAGCGACACGTAGCGCGTCAATGCGACGACGATCGCGAACGCGCCCATCGCCCAGAGCGTGGGGATCGGGGCGAGCGCACAGAACACGCCACTCGCCGTCGCCACCCCTTTCCCGCCACCCTTACCACGCAAGAAGACGGGGCGCACGTGGCCGAGAATGGCCACCACGCCAAAAGCGATGCCCCAAGGCCATCCGTTCGACACCCCGGCGAGCTCTGGGAGCACGAGCACTGGGACCGCTCCCTTCAAGCCGTCAACGAGGTACACCAGCAATCCCCAGCGCCAGCCGAGCGTCCGGAAAACGTTCGTCGCTCCGAGGTTTCCCGATCCGACCGTGCGCAGGTCGACCCCGTTCGCGCGTCCCGCGAGGTACGCACTGGGGATGGACCCTAGCAACAGGGCCGCGACCAGCGCCAGTGCCAGCGCGAGTGTCAATCCGCGGCTCCGGCCGCCCCGCTGCTCTTGCGTCGCATCAGAATGCGCACTGGCGACCCGAGGAATCCGAACTTATCGCGCAGCTGATTGTGGATGTAGCGCAAATAGTGTTCAGGAATCAGTTCGGGATGATTGCCGAAGAACGCGAACGTGGGAGGCTCGACTTCAACCTGCGTGGCATAGTTGAGTTTCACTTCGCGGCCGGCCGCTTGCGGCGGCTGCAGTTTCGCGATGATTTCCTGCAGCGCATCGTTCACTTGGGAGGTGGAGATGCGACGCTTGCGCTGCGCCTGTACTTCGAGCGCCATATCCAGCACCTTGGTGACGCGCATGCCAGTCAACGCCGAGGTAAAGAGAAAGGGCACATTGCCCAGATACGGGGCCTTCTCGATCACGTCCTTCTTGAACTTCTGCGAACTCTTGTCGGTCTTGTCCTGATAGATATCCCACTTATTGAGCACCAGGATAAGTCCGCGACCGGCTTCCCACGCCATCGTCGCAATCTTGAGATCCTGATTCTGCAGCCCTTCGGTGGCGTCGATCATCAAAACACAGACGTCGCACGAATCGATCGCGCGCCGTGTGCGGAGCGCCGCGTAAAACTCTACTCCGTCGTCGATCTTCGACTGACGACGCAGACCGGCCGTATCCACGAAGACCAGATCCTGATCCTTGTAGCGCATCGGCGCGTCGATGGAGTCACGCGTAGTGCCGGACTCTTCATGAACCACGAGCCGTTCTTCGCCCAGCAGACGGTTCACGAACGATGACTTCCCAACATTAGGGCGGCCAATGACGGCGATCCGTACCGCATCACTCGTGTCTTCGGGCGACTCGGGAATCCGCTCCACCACGGCGTCGAGCACGTCGCCCGACCCCTTGCCGTTTTGCGCTGACACCGGAAAAACGTCACCGGCACCGAGCCGATAGAATTCGTAGTAGTCCGTGCTCTCCGGGACATCCACCTTGTTGGCAATGATCACAAACGGCTTCCGCGACTGCCGGAGCAGATCGACCAGCCGTGAGTCACTCGGATGCACACCGACTTTGGCGTCCACCACCAAGAGCAGCAGATCCGCTTCATCGATCGCCTGCATGACCTGCTTACGGATCTCGGTGTCCATGAGCATGGAGGAATCTTCCACCAGACCGCCGGTGTCCACGAGCCAGAAGTTGTGCCCGGCCCAATCGGCGAGACCGAAGTGACGGTCACGGGTGGTTCCGGCTTCCTCGCTCACGATGGCGGTAGCTTCACCGATAAAGCGATTGAACAGGTGCGACTTGCCCACATTGGGGCGGCCAACGATTGCTACGACTGGAAGGCTCATGCGGCTGGTTGGTACGCCGCGTCACCTTCGGGGACGAGCGCGTCTATGAAGTCGTACGACGGATAAACCGGCATCGGCAGTGATTCCCGCACACTCACGAACGACTCTTCATCGAGGAAGAGGCCGTCGTCATTGATGCACTCTGCGGGAATCAGCGCCAGGTCGAGATCGTGACGGTCGGCAAGCGCGCGACGGATGTCGGCCCCCACCAGCAGTCCCGCCGTCGTCGTGGTAGGACCGAACAAGGAATTGTCGGTCGGAATCAGTACAAACTCGGCGCCGGTGGCCTCACGCAACTGCGCCAGCAACTCCGGCATCAGCGGCGCCATGGACACGCCCGTCACCACACCAATGCGCCGACCGTCAAGGCGCGGCAGCTGATCGAGCCCGTCGCGCACCCGGGCGCGCAGCGAGGTAACCGCGCCAACACCATTCTCGATCTGCGAGAACTCGCCGTAGTGGGCTTCGTCAGGGAGCGGTTGCTCCGCCAACAAGTACAGCTCGTCGGATCCGAACACCCAGCGATCTCCACGCTCGGCCAGGCCGCGCGCCTCCCACCGGTGCACGGCATCCAGCAGCGCCCGCGATCGCTCCGCGTCCATCGGCTTGCCGTTGTAGAGATGCGAGAACTGCGTCACCCCCACCGGCACGAGCGCCACGGACAATACCGCGTCACCCAGATCCCAGAGGTCTTGGAGCGACTGTTCCAGAATGTCCCCGTCGTTGAGACCCGGGACAATGACCATCTGTCCGTGGAACTGGATGCCACCCGCCGCCAACCGCGTGAGCTGATCAAGAATGTCAGGCACACGCGGATTGTTCAGCAACACTTTCCGCGCCTCGTGCGGCGTGGCATGCACGGACACATACAACGGTGACAGCCGGTATTCGAGGATACGCGCGATGTCTTTTTCTTTCACGTTCGACAGCGTGGCGAAATTGCCGTACGCGAAGGAGAGCCGGTAGTCGTCGTCGCGCACGTACAACGGCTTGCGCAACCCTTTAGGGAGGCCCTCGATGAAACAGAACTCGCAGCGATTCGCGCAACGACGAATTGTGGGTGGCGCAAGTTGCACACCCATAGGCTCGCCTTCCGTGCGCTCGATGTCGTACTCGACGTTCGTGCCGTCGGGCAATCGCGCGGACACCAGGAACGCATCGTCGGCCGTCAGAAACTCCCAATCAAGGAAGTCCTCCAGCGGCCGCTCGTTCACTGCCAAAAGCTCTGTACCGGGGACAATGCCGACAGCGTCAGCAATACTCCCCGGCTCCACCTGTGTGACGCGGACCATAACCGGGACGAAAACGGGGACGAGGCCAGTGGCCTCCCCCCGAGGATAATTCAACGCGGCGTCCTGTCGACGACCGCTACTTAAAGAAGTATACGAGGCGTAAGCCCCGAAGTCAATTAACTACATATACTTCTGACGTTCGCGGCGTGCCGGGTTGTTCCCGGCACGCGCGGCAGCCGCTTTGCTTACTTCAGCGGCGCATACCGGAACGCCACGGCCTTCGGAGACTCCACCTTCACCGAAAATAGCGTCGAGGAGCCCGCGTCCACCGGACCGATCGCCACGTCCTTGGATCCCACGACAGCGCCCGTTTCATCGAGCAACTCGACCACCATCGTCCATGACCCCGCCGCCGCCCCATCGTTATTCACCATGCCCTGCACCTGGAATGACGCGCCCGCACGACCAGCCAGCGTGATTTCAATCCGTGGGTTGGTCTTACTCTGCTTGTCCAGATAGAAGAGCGTCGAGTCGTTCATCACCCTCTTCTTCACCGCATCGGTCTCGGACCGGGCGCGCAGCTGCCAGTAGCCCGCCATCAAACGCCAGCCCCGATCAAAATTGGGATCGATCGTTACCAAGCGTCGAACCACCGGACCCATTTTCTCCGCATCCTTCAGCTGAAAAAGCGTGTTCGACAGGTTGAAGAGCGCGACTCGGTGATAGGGATTCTGCTTCAGGCCGCTCTCGATCAAGCTCACCGCGTCAGCCTCGCGGCCAGAGGCAGACGCGTTTGATCCCGCCTCGAACAGCTGATTCGCCGTGTACTTGTCCGGTGTGCTCAGCATCTCGGCAAACACGGTGGCCACCGCCGTCGTATCCCCTCCGAGCCGCATCGCGCGCCCGAGCGCCTGCGTGGCGTCCGCCTCACCCGGCGAATCCTTCAGGTAGTCCTCAAGCAGCGCCCTCGCCTGTTTCAGCGGTTCGTCCTTCGCGCTCCCCTCCGCCGCTTCGGCCTGCGTGAGTCGAACGACCGCCAAATTATATCGGCTTTGCTGCTTGACTTGTAGGAAGAGCGAATCACTTCCAGACAAGGAGATCACCTCTCCCATCGCCTTGGTAGCGTTGTCCATCTGGCCCATCTTCTGGTACACCGACGAGAGCACATTCCACGGACGCGGATCGGTGCTCGCCAACTGGAGCGCCAACTTGGCAAAGTACACCGTGGAATCATTCTGTTCGGCGTTCATCGCTTCCACGGCCCGGTTGTAGATCTCGTTGGAGAACTGATCTCGGTATGGGTGAACGAGCGAGTTGCACTGGGGCATCAAACCGTCGAGGACCAGAACCGCCGAGTCGAGCGCGAGCAGCAGGTTCTGCGTGCCTTCGAGGTTCGTTGTGAACCCCATCTCGCCGCGATTCATTTCATACGAGGCGCCGTCGCGCTTCAGCCACTGGGAGTACGTGCGCACCAGTAGGAACTGCCGTCCGGCCTCGTTATTGATGCGCGAGGGATTTTCGGTCAGCACCCTGATGGCGTTGCTGAGGTGCTTCGGGATCTCGTCCGAGTTTCGCGAGCTGGCGGCCGTAATCACGTACTGCCTAGCACCGTTGATCTGATACGGGCTGCTATCGTTGATCTTGCAGGCGCCGTCCTGCGCCGCCGCCGACATCAGCAGCGGTGTGGCCAACGTGAACACCGATACACCCGCAACGTGCTTCCACATCCGCACCATCATCCCGTTTCTCCTGAAAAGCCTTCGGATTATACCAGCCGCGAGAATATAAAGATCCGACCGTCCCCTGTGGGAACGATCTGGTCTGCCATCAGGCGCGATACGACGCGCCACTGCCCGTATTGAACACCACCACCTCGGCGTCAGGGGCAATACGCCCAGCGCGCACCGCCTCGGACAACACCGACAGCGCACACCCGCCCTCCGGCGCGGCATCCAGCCCGGTGGCGGTCGCCAGCGTGTGTGTCCAGTCACGCATCGCCTGCTCCGATGCGGTGCCCGCGACTCCCTGCGTCTCGCGGAGGATACGCAACAATAGCCGATCTCCCAGTGGCGACGGCACGCGGAGACCGCTCGCGTAGGTGACCGGGTTCACCCAAGACTCCGCACGATCGGCGTTCCCCGCAAAGGCGCGGGCAATCGGGGCGCACCCTTCCGCCTGCGCCACCACGTAGGTTGGCTGCCGACTGCCGGCAGGGAGCCATCCCCCGGCCATGAGTTCCTCGAGCGCCTTCCAAATGCCGATCGTCCCTTCCCCACCACCAGTGGGGTACACGATCGCGTCAGGTACCCGCCATTCCAACTGTTCCGCGAGTTCAAAGCCCATCGTCTTCATGCCTTCGACCCGATACGGCTCGCGCAGGGTGGACACATTGAAGAAACCCGTTTCGGCCGCGTACGCCAAGGCGAGCTTGCCCGCATCGCCAATGTGGCCGTCAATGCGAATGAGCGTTGCCCCCATGGCCTCGATCGTATCAAGAATCGGTCGCGGTGTGGTGCGCGGTGCGAATACTTGTACGGGCAGTCCCGCCGCGGCTCCGTAGGCCGCGAGTGCCGCGCCCGCATTTCCCGCCGTGGGCACGACCAGCCCCGGTACACCCTGCCCTTTCGCCCGCGTGACCGCCACGCTCATCCCGCGCGCCTTGAAGGACGCCGTGGGATTCCGCGCCTCATCTTTAATCCAGAGTCGACGCACGCCCACGGCGCGAGCAAGCACCGGCGACTCCACCATCGGCGTCAGCCCTTCGCCCAGCGTGACGGGGTCCTCCCCGGCCAGCAGCGGCAGGAACGGCGTGTAGCGCCACGAATCCCAGCGAGGAGCCAGCGGCGTCCCCACTGGCACCGGCTGATACCGCGCAAAAAGCGGTTGTCCGCAGGCGGTACACAATGCGGCGCCATCCAGCGCGGACGGGGTGTTGCAGGCGGAGCAGGTCAACGACCACGAAGCAACGGTCATTCGAGTGGGACCGTGTGAGAAGGAGGGGAGGACTCGGCCACTGCCGATTCTTCGGATGGCCTTGGCGGTGGCACGGCCCCGCCCAGCGCGGCGAGGAGCGCTCGAGCCGACACCGAGGAGAACCCGGGAACGCCCGCGACCTGCTCCACCGTGGCGCTGCGGACCCCCTGCACACTCCCAAAGGTCGTGAGCAGTGCGCGACGCTTGGTCGGACCGACGCCGGGAATCTTGAGCAGCTCTGACGTGATCGTACGCGCCGCGCGCTTCTGACGCTGAAACGTCACGGCAAACCGGTGCGCTTCGTCACGTGCTTGCTGCAGCATCCGCAGCGCGGGGGAGCGACGCGGGAGCCTGACCGGATCACTCCGCCCAGGCATGAAAATCTCCTCATCACGCTTGGCGAGGCTGATGACGGCCACGTTCGTCAGGCCGAGGGCAGTGAGTGCCTCACGCGCGGCGCCGAGCTGTCCCTTGCCGCCGTCGATGACCGCGAGATCGGGCAGCGGCTTCTCTTCGTCGACCCGACGCGAGAAGAAACGGGTCACCACCTCGTGCATCGACTTGAAGTCATCGTTCCCCGCAAACACGGCGATCTTGAACTTCCGGTACTCCGACCGCTTCGGGCGCGCATTCTCAAACCAGACGGCGCCGGCCACCACGTCGGTGCCCTGCGCGTGGGAAATATCGAAGCACACCAGCGACCGGGGCAGCCGCGCCAGCCCCAGTTCCCGCTGCAGCTCATACACGGGATCAGCGGCCCGCTCGTCGGCTTCCAAAGACGCCAGCTTAAACTCTTCCAGCAGGTGCCGGGCATTCTGATCCGCGAGATCCACCAACGCGCGACGCGAGCCGCGCTGCGGAATGCGGATCTTTGTGCGCCCGAGGGATATTTCCAGCGACTCGCGGTCTTCGAAATCAAACGGCACCAGCACATCCGCCGCCCGCGCTTCGGCGGTCCGATACCACTGCGCGAGGCAGGCGCCGAGCACGACGCCGTCCTCCTCCCCCTCTGCGTGCTCCAGCAACCGATGGTCCCGCGCCAGCAGCTTACCGTCGCGGATGCGAAGCACCGTCACACACGCATCCTCGCCATCCCGCGCATACCCCACCACATCGCGGTCACCACCTTCCACCTCGAGCACGACAGTCGGCTCTTCCATTTTCTCGAGATGGCGTAGCGCATCGCGCATTTCGCCCGCCCGCTCGAAATCCAGACGATCGGCGGCTTCCTGCATGCGCTCTTTCACCCGCCGCATAACGTCGCTCGTGCGCCCATCAAGAAACCACAGGACTTCATCGATCATCGCCCGGTAGTCGCCTTCGTTCTGGTAGCCCACGCACGGCGCCTGACAGCGCTTGATGGCGTAGTCGAGACACGGCCGGTCCGGGGCTTCACCGGGCAACGCGTAGTGGCACGAGCGCACGGTAAAGATGCGTTTCACCACGTTCAGCGCACGGCGCATGGCGCCGACATCTGTGTACGGGCCGAAGTAGCGCGCCCCGTCGTCGGCCACGCGGCGTGTGACGAGCACCCGCGGGAACGGCTCGTTGATCGTGACCTTGATGTACGGATAGGATTTGTCGTCGCGCAGCGCGATGTTGAACCGCGGTCGGTTCTCCTTGATCATCGTCGCTTCGAGAATCAGCGCGTGCGCTTCGCTCGGCACGACGATGGTCTCGAGGGTGGCAACCTTTCGTAGCATGCCGCGCGTTTTGGGGCTCGACAGATGATCCTGCGCCCAATAGCTGCGTACACGCGAGCGCAAACGTTTGGCCTTCCCCACATAGAGGATCGTACCCTCGCGATCCTTCCACAAATACACTCCGGGTGATTCGGGCAGATGCGGCAACTTGTGCGCCACGGCATCGGGCATTCCCCGTGCGATCGCGGCCTGCGTCCAGTCGTCATCCGGCACAGGAATTGACACCGGAATTAATCCTGCCTCGTATGTCGAATCACGCTCCACGTTGTCCTCCGTCGTCTACGCGCCGCGCGGGACGTCGCAACCACCGCGCCGCTTCGGCGGAACCCATCCGCCATGCCACCACCAGATAGGTGATCCCGAACCCCGCGAGCATTGGTACCCCCACAATCCGCGGATGAACCGTCGGCCACCAGCGCTGCTGAACGAGCCGGAGCAGCAAACCGATCACCGTGGCAGCCACACCGGCCACCACGATACGCCGGGTGCCTTGCCACATGGCGGGCGTGTACAGCGTACCGAGTCGTTGACGAAGCCCGCGTGCCAGGAGGGCAAGGTTGACGTACGAGCCCACGGCCGAACCGAGCGCGATTCCTGCCGCCGCCAGTGGAAAGGCACGCAGTGGCACCGCAATGCTCGCCGAGATCATGATGGACACCACGATACTCGCGATCGAGGCGCGGAGCGGCGTCTGATAATCCTGCAACGCGTAGTAGGCGGAACCGAGCAACTTGACCGAGCCGAAACTCACCAGCCCAATCGCGTACGCCGCAAGAACGGCAGATACGGCCGACTGTTCAGCCGCGCCGAAACGTCCCGCGCGGTACAGAATCCCCACGCAGTAGTCTCCCAGCGTGATGAAGGCGAGGGCACTGGGGACAATGTAGAACAGGATCCGCTGCCAGCCGCCGCGCAGTCGCTCCAGGAGCGCATCCATGGCGAGCGCTCCGGAATCGCGTGAAAAATCCGGCAACGATGCCGCGGCGACCGAAACGCCGAACAACGAAACCGGTAGCAACGCCAGCGTATTTGCGTAGCCAATGTTGGTCACGGCGCCGGCTGGCAGATAGGACGCAATGAACAAGTCCACAAACGACGAGATCTGAACGACGCCGAGTGCGGTGACAACGGGCACCACGTTTTTCAGCATGCTCATCACCCCCTCGGAGGCGCGATCGAGCGTGGGGCGGATCGGGCCGACTAACCGCAGCACTTGCGGCAACTGTCCCCCGATCTGCAGCACCGCACCACCCAACGTGGCCCATGCCAGCCAGTACGACAGCGTGGCAGCATCGGCTGCGCGCGGACCGCCAACCAGCAGCAGGGCGATTTGCGCCACCGACCAGAGCGCCGCGCTCGCATACGACCAGAAGAACCGGCGGTGAGAATTCTGGACGCCGAGACACCAACCACTCAGCACCATCAGCCCGGTCATCGGGAACATCACACGGGTCAGCCGCGTGGTGAGGTCACGGGTCGGCGCATCGAACCCCTGCGCCAACAGCGGCGTGAGCAGCGGTGCGGCGGCGATGCCGATCAACGTGAGTACCGAGACGGCAGCGAGCAGGAGCCCGAGGACCGCATTGGCAAACGCTTGCGCCGCCCGCGGATCCTCACGCGTGAGGAGCCGACTATAGATCGGCACGAACGCCGCAGACAACGTGCCTTCACCGAGCAGGTTACGCAGGGCATTGGGAATCCGGAACGCCGCATTGTACGCGTCGGACGCTGCTCCCGAACCGAAGTAGTACGCGAACGCCGTGTTGCGCAGCAACCCGACGATGCGGCTGATCAGAATGCCCGCACCGACGACGAACGCGGAGCGTCCGCCTGCGGCTTCACTCACGGAGCGGACGATTCACCGTGTACCAACCCATGCGCGTGGGGGCGGGCGACCTCCATCATGCGATTGAGCACACCGACACCATAACGCGCCAGCATCGGCATGAGATTGAGCACTCGCTCCGGCGACTGGCCCATCGGCCGGACCGCCGCACGCATCGCGGAGACTTCACGCATCGCGTCGGTTTCGCGGCGCTTGACACCCGCGAGCACCCGGCGATCGAAACGATCGAGGCGATGCATCAGATCGCGCGAGAGACCGTCCACCACCGCCGAGGGCACTGGCGCGTCGTCGTCACCGATCGTCTCGTGCAGCGCGCGTAGCTGCGCATCGATCGTGACGCGCAAGCGTTCCAGCGTATCGTGCAGCGAGTCATCTAGTAAAGCCCGGGCCACATGCTGTTCAGCCGCGTGGGCATCCCGGAGCATGGTCTCGGTGACACCGCGCCTTGCGATTAATCCGAGCACGTCGTGATCGATAATTTCGCACGCCCAGCGCGGACCGACCACCGGGACCGCAGCATTCAACGCCTCGGCCACCGGGGCGACCTGCGCAAAGTACGCGAGCTCACCGGGGCCGGCGAGATAACAGAGCGTCGGCAGCAGGGCGCGTTCAAGCACCGGACGCAGCAGCACATTGGCCCCGAGTGTTCCAACCTCGGCCTCGCGGGCCACCCGGGCCGCGTCGGCCACCGGCACCCGTTCCCGGAGGCGGACTATGCTGCCGTCGCGCGGTGTGAGCACGCTGTGGAAGACGAGCGACAACGCATCGACCACATCGACCTGCGGATGAAAGCCGGCCGCTTCGATGGCACCGGAGCGCGTCGCCAACGCCTGCGCCACGGACGCCGAGTGAACGAGCGCCTGCCGCAGAAATCCGTCGGCAGCGGCACGGAGCGCTGGGTGCGACGCGTCAAGCACCGCAATTCCCAATGGTTCCAGCAGGCCACGCAGCAGGTGGACGTACGACGCACCCATGGTGGCATGCGGCACGTACGCATCGCTGATCAACGTCGTCACCGACCGATCCGCCGCAGAGCCGCACGCGTCGTCCAGCAGCGCACGCACCTCCTGCAGATCACCGAGCGGGACATCGGCCAAGGCACGACCTTCGGTCGGCGGACCGGTCAGCGAGAGCGCGTGCAGTCCGCGAGCTGTCGCAACGTAGGTCACGGCGGCCTCCATCCAATCGGCATCATCACTCGCAGCCCAGAAGATCGGTGCCACCGGCATTCCGATCGCGAGCTCGAGTTCATCCGCGAACGCCAGCGCGGTGATCGCTTTACTCCACGTGTAGGTAGGGCCTCCGAAGAGTCCGGGCTGCTGTCCGGTGGTCACAACCACGCCATCGTGGGAGGCACGGGCCAGCCGGTCGGCCGCTCGCCCTGTGGCGGCAATCGCCGGCGCGAGTGCGGTGAGCCAGTCAGCCCCGCCGCTCGCTGCGCGCACCTGCTCGGCATGTGCCCGCCAGCCCGCGGCAGTCGCTGGACGAGCCGCGTACCAGTCCGACCCAACGTCTCCCGATTGGACCGCGCGTGACATCGCGCTGCCGCCCAGCGGGACGCTGCGCACGACAAGCCGCCCTGGGCCCGTTTCGATCTGCTCTCGGTCAGTCACGCGCGCCCTGGGCTATCACTTGTGATACGGTTCGCCGCGAACGATGGTGCCCGCGCGATACAGCTGTTCGGCCAGCACCAATCTGGCCAACTCGTGCGGGAGTGTCCACGGAGCTACCGAGAGTCGGCGCGAGGCCCGCGCCCGGACCGCGTCGCCCAATCCGTACGCGCCACCGATCACGAACGCCACGCTCCGCGCCGCTTCGCGATGCGCCTGCAAAAACTCGGCGAACGCGTCGGAATCGAGCACGTCACCGCCTGGGTCGCAGGCGATGACCCGCGCCTCCGGCGGGATCCGCTCCACGAGTCGCTGGGCTTCCCGATCGCGCACCACGTCGGGCGTCAGTGCCTTGGCGGACTCTTCCTTCACCTCGCACACATCGAGGGGCCAGTAGCGCGCGGCTCGGGTTTCATACTCACGAATCGCATCGGCCAGCCCCGCGAGGCGAGGCCGGCCGATAACCACCAACGAGACACGCATACGCGGCGGGTCAGACTACGGGACGACAACAGCACCCACCGCGCCCACCGATCACGCGTAGATCCCGCGCAGGCGATGCACTGTGGCGACACGGCTGATGGACACCATATAGGCCGCCGTCCGCATGTTGACCCGATGCTGCTTTGACAACTGGAGCACGTCATGGAAGCTCCGGGTCATGATGCCAGACAACCGGCTGTTCACGTCGTCCTCACTCCAGAAGTAGCCCATGCGGTCCTGCACCCACTCGAAGTACGACACGGTGACGCCGCCGGCGTTGGCGAGGATGTCGGGGATCACAAAGATTCCCTTCTCGTCGAGGATCGCGTCGGCAGCTGCCGTGGTCGGTCCGTTCGCCCCTTCGCAAATGACCTTCGCACGAATCTTCGGCGCGTTCTTGGTGGTGATCACGTTCTCGAGAGCCGCCGGTATGAGCACATCGACGTCCAGCGTGAGCAATTCATCGGCCGGGATTTGATCCCCACCGGTAAATCCTTCCAGCGAGCGATGTGTCTGCACGTAGGCGATGGCTGCGGCCACATCGATGCCGTTCATGTTCACAAAGGCGCCCGCGCGGTCACTAATCCCCACGATCTTGCAGCCTTGCTCTGCCATCAACGTGGCGGCCGTCGAGCCCACGTTGCCGAAGCCCTGCACCGCCACCGTCGCGCCCTGCATGGGCATGCCCAGATGATCGAGCGCTTCCTTGGTCACCAGCATGCAGCCACGTCCCGTGGCCTCCTTCCGACCGAGCGACCCGCCCATTTCTACGGGCTTGCCCGTGACGACCGCGTTCTCGGTCCGCCCCACGTGCATGGAATAGGTATCCATCACCCACGCCATGACCCGTTCGTTCGTGTTCACGTCCGGTGCGGGCACGTCGGTGTCCGGGCCAAGGAGCGACATGATGCCCTTCGTGTAGCGACGCGTGACACGCTCCAGCTCACCAACACTCATCCCGAGCGGGTCACAGATCACGCCACCCTTTGCGCCGCCGAACGGCAAGTTCACCACGGCGCACTTCCACGTCATCCACGCGGCCAGCGCCTTCACTTCCTCGAGCGTGACGTTCATGTCAAAGCGGATACCGCCCTTGGCCGGCCCGCGCGAGGTGTTGTACAGCACGCGATATCCAGTAAACACTTCGACGTCCCCGTTGTCGAGCTGCACCGGGACCGACACGATCAACTGCTTTTCTGGGTTGCGAAGAATCTTGTAGATGCCCGGCTCGAGATCGAGCAACTCGGCGGCGCGATCAAAGCGAAACATCATCGCTTCGAACGGATTCTCTTCGTCAAGGAAACGGTCTTTATCCGGACGGACGATACTGTCCGTGGACAAGCGGAGGAGGTCGAGAGCCATGTCGACTGAGTTGATGCCGACGTCAATCGGCGGTGGGAGTTGCGGCCACGCGCGCTGCCAGCACCCGTGCAATCACACGGTCCAATGCCTCAGCGCCTCGATCAACCACAATTGTCTGTGAAACATACCAAAGCGGCGGCGCGGCGCGAGGCCACCGCGGCGCCAGTTTTACAGCGTCCTTCAACGTACAGATCACGCCCTCCCCTAAAGACGCGGCGTCCACCAGCAATGCCACATCATCCGGCGTGAAGTCGTGATGATCCGGGAACCGATGGGTCGCTTGTAGTGCCGCGCCGGCCGCCACCAACTGCCCCTCGAATGCCGCCGGGTCCGCAATTCCGCTCACCGCCACCAGCTGGCGGCCACGCAGCCAACTCAACGGGTGCCAGACGGCACCCGACGGCAGCGTCAGATCGGCGGCCGATACCTGGCGCACGTCGCGAAAGTCGAGACGGACGCGCACCACCGGCACCGTCGGCGCGACCGCGCGCACGGCCGCCTCAACCACGTCTGCCGCCGCGTCCGTCGCTCCTTTCATGGTCAGCACCACCACCGAGGCGCGCCGCAGCGCAGTCAACGGCTCGCGAAAGGGTCCGGCGGGCAACAAACGCGGTGCCCCCCGCCAGCGATCAACACTGAGCAGCACGAGATCCGCGGCGCGCGGCGCCCGACGATGCTGGAACGCGTCGTCCAGCACCACCACATCGGCGCCGCTGCTCGCCGCAGTCCGCATCCCGGCCGTGCGGTCAGGATTTACCACCACCGGTGTCGTGGGCGTCAACAACTCGTGCACACGCCATTCGTCATCGCCGTACCCGCGCAATACGATCGCCGGTCGCGCTCCCGCCGCGAGCAATTGCTCGGCACACCATGACGCCATCGGTGTCTTGCCTGTTCCGCCCACCGTTAAATTTCCCACCGACAGCGCCGCAAGGCCGGTCGGCGCTGGTGTGCCGTCAGTCAGACCGAGCGCGTAACGACGATTTCGGTAGGCGACGACCGCCCCGTACAGTGCGGCAACCGGAGCCAGCGCGAAGCGCGCCAGGCGTGCCGACCAGACGTCGCCCTCCCACACATGCGCGGCCAGTGCCACGAGACGAGATGACACGGCCATACGCTGGCTCAGCTCGTGGTGGCGAGCTGTTCGACCCGGCGCACCGCGTCCATCATGTGCGCCGCAAATTCGTCCGTCCGCGCGGCCCCGTCACGAGCGGAGTTCCCCACCACCGGCTGCGGCGGCGCGTACAGAATCGTCACACGCGCGAATGGCTTGGGAATCTCGAAGCCGTCCCAACTCCCGAGCACCCATTTCCGATCGACCGACGCCACAATCGGCACAATCGGAACGCCCGCGCGCTGCGCCAGAATCAACGCGCCCTGCGCGAAGGTATGCCGCGGTCCGCGCGGACCGTCTGGCGTGATGGCCATGTTCGCGCCACCGTTGAGCGCCTGAACGGCTCCCAGCAACGCGCGGATGCCCCCGCGCGACGATGACCCCCGCACGCCGAAGAACCCGAATGATCCCACGATCTGCGCGATGATCTCGCCGTCCTTATGCTCGCTGATCATCACACCGGTCGGCTGTCGGTGGGCGTACAGAATGGGCAGCATCTGACCGTGCCAGAGCGTGAACACCACCGGAGAGGCCGCCGGCGGGCGATCCAGTAACCACTGCCGCCCGTGCACCCGGATGCGCCACGTGGCCCCCAGCGCGCGGAACAGCAGACTCCCCAGTCGCACCGCCACCCGTCTTCCTGCCGGAAGCGGTGTGGTCGGCGCGATCCGTTGCGGTGGTTCACGGCGAGGGACCCGCTGCTCCGGCACCCAGCTCATGTCAACGCGGGATCGAGGAGCGACAGCGCCATCCGGGCCACCCGCTCCGCCGCGCCCGCCGTACCGAGGCGCGCGCGCACCGCGCCCAGCGCTTCCACCACCGACACCCGAGCGGCGCTCGTTTCGTCAAGGAGCGGCATCAAGGCATCGGCCATTTCCATAGGCTCCAAGGCCTCCTGCACAAACTCCCGCGACACCTCGCGCTCGGCCACCACATTCACCAGGCCGATGTGCGGAATTTTTACTACGCGCTTGGCGATCGCGTAGGTGATCGGACTGGTCCGATAGCCGATGATGTGCGGTAGCCCCGAGACGGCGGCCTCCAACGTGGTCGTGCCGCTCTTGAGCAAGCCGGCGGTCGCCGCCCGCTGTACCGCAAACGACGCGCCGTGGACGAGCGGAAACGGACACTGGCCCGCTTCGATTCGCACCGTCGGCGCCACACTCACCACCACTTCCAACGCGGGCAGGCGATGCTGCAGCTCGATCGCCGTGGCCATGAACGGCTCAAGATGGCGCGCCAACTCGGCACGACGGCTCCCAGGAAACACGGCGAGGACCGGACCGGTAGCGCGCAGCCCCAACCGCGCGCGCGCACTCTCGCGCGAGGGCAAATCCTGTGCACGGTCCAGCAACGGATGCCCCACGAACGTCGCGTCCACGCCGTGCTGTCGAAGGAGCGCCTCTTCAAACGGCAGAATCGACGCGGCTTTGGTGACCACGCGCGCGATGTTCGGGAGACGACCCGCCCCCCAGGCCCACACCTGCGGCGTGATGTAGTACAACACCGGTACCCCCGCACGGTGCGCGACCTCCGCCACCTTCAGGTTGAAGCCGGGATAGTCCAAGAGCACCACCAGGCCCACCTGCCCACTCTCGATGCGTGACCGCAGCCGACGGAGCAGCGCCCAATGCTTCGGGACATGACGCAACACCTCCACAAACCCCATCACGGCGAGGCGCTCGACGTCTTCAAGAATCTCGACCCCTGCCTGTCGCATGTGCCCGCCACCGACACCCGTCAGGTGCAGTTGCGGTGCGAGCGCCCGCATCGCCTCCGCCACTTTGCCCGCGTGCAGGTCGCCGGATGCCTCGCCGACGACGAAGAGCACGTCACGCACCGGACGACTCGCTGGCCCGCATCACCGCACGCGCCTGCTCAATGGCGGCCACAATGCGTAACGCTGCATCCAAGGCCTCGCGCCCCTCCGCACCAGTGACCGCGACCGGATGTCGGCCCGCAACGGCACCAAGGAACTGCCCGAGTTCCAGCACCAACGGCTCCGCCTCGGGCGCCTCCAACGGCACGCGTTCCACAAACTCCTCAAGCGCGCGTGGCGCTCGGGCCAACTGCGCCGGATCGAAATCGCCGCGCAGGCGGAAGTACTCGCCCGTACCGGCAGCGAGATCGAGCGAGATATAGCCGCTGCGCTGGAAGATGCGCAGCTTGCGCAACCGTTCGCGAGATACGCGACTGGCCGTGATGTTCGCGACCGCGCCGTTCGCAAAAGTGAGTCGCGCGTTCGCAATGTCGATCTGCGGAGTAAGCACCGGCATTCCCATGGCCTGTACATCCATCACGCGCGTGCCGACCAGCGTATGCACGAGATCCAGATCGTGGATCATCAGATCCAACACGACCGCCACGTCCGACCCGCGGGGATTAAACGGAGCGAGCCGGTCACTTTCGATGAACCGCGGGCCATCCACATATGGCATGGCGGCCCGCACCGCGCGATTGAACCGCTCCACGTGGCCCACCTGAATCAGTGTGCCCGCGCGCTGCGCCTGCGCCAACAGATCATCAGCCTCATCGAGTGTCACCGTGAACGGCTTCTCCACGAACACATGCTTGCCCGCTGCCAGTGCAGCCGATGCCACCGCGTGATGCGCGGTCGTCGGCACCACCACCGACACGGCATCGACATCGCCGAACAACGCATCGAGCGACGCATAAGCGTGCACCCCATACTGCTCCGCAACCTCCGCAGCGCGACCGGGATTCTCGTCTACAAAGCCAGCGAACTGGTCACCGCACAGGTCGCGAAGAATGCGCACATGATGCGTGCCCAACCCTCCGGCACCAACCACCCCGACCCGTGGCGCAGACCGCTGACTGAAAAGCCGGGCGTCCGGATGCACCGTATCGCGCGTCAGAATCCCACCCCGCGACGACTGCCTTCGATGAAATCAAGGAACTGCATCACTTCGGGCATCGGAGCTAACTCGGTACGCGCACGATCCACGGCCTGCGACAGATTGAGATCCGAGCGAAAGCAGATCCGGTACGCGCGCTTGAGTTCCAGTAGCACCTGCTCATCGAACCCACTGCGCTGCAGCCCCACCGAGTTGAGCCCGAACAGCTTGATGGGGTTACCCACCGCCCGAACGAAAGGTGGGACGTCCTGCGCGACGCGTGAGCAGCCCCCGATGAAGGCATGGCGCCCGACCCGCGCAAACTGGTGCACGGCACACAGCCCCGAAATCGTCGCTCGGTCATCGACCACCACATGTCCGGCCAGCTGCGTGCCGTTGGAGATGATCACGTGATCACCCACCTGACAGTCATGGGCCAAGTGCACGTAGCTCATCAGGAAGCAATGCTTCCCGACACGCGTCGTCTGGGAATGCGCCGTGCCGCGATTGATGGTCGCGTACTCGCGGACCGACGTGTCGTCCCCAATATCTACCCAGGTCTCTTCACCGCGATACTTGAGATCTTGCGGATCACCACCCAAAATCGCGCCGATCCCGATCTGCACGCGCTCACCAACGCGCACGTTGCGCTCCAGCGTGGCGCGCGCGGCGACACGCGTGCCATCACCAAGCACGCACTGCGGACCGACGATAACCCACGGGCCGATCTCCACGTCGTTGCCCAACTCGGCGGTGGCATCGACCAACGCCGACGGATGCACACGCGGGCTCATCGATCGCGAACGATTGCCGCCATATCAGCTTCCGTCGCCACCTGGCCATCAACACTGGCCACGCCGCGCATTCGGCACGTCGCGCCCCGTATCTGCGTGACCTCGAGTTCCAGCCGCAGCTGATCCCCCGGACGCACTGGACGACGGAACTTGATGTTATCCAACGACATGAAGTAGACCACCTTACTCGCCGGATCAGCAATCGTGCGCATCAGTAGCATGCCGCCAACCTGCGCCATCGACTCGATGATCAGCACGCCCGGCATGATCGGATGCCCGGGAAAATGCCCCTGAAAGAACGGCTCGTTGATCGTGACGTTCTTGAGCCCCACGATCCGCTTGCCCTCTTCAATCTCAAGGATGCGATCCACCAACAAAAACGGATAACGGTGCGGCAGCACCTGCATGATGTCTTCAACGGTATACACAGCGGGCTCCCGGACAGCGTGTTGCACGAGGGCTCTCACCAGAGCCACAGTGCCCCGGTGACTTGGTTTGTGAGCCACGACATGCGCGCGAACGCGCGCCCCTGCCAGCACAAGGTCACCCACACAATCGAGCGCCTTGTGCCGAACAAATTCATCGGGCCACCGCAGCGTGGTGTCCACCACCCCGTCGGCGTCCAGCACCACCGCGTTGGCGGTCGATGCCCCATGAATCAACCCCTTCCTACGCAGCGCGTCCACTTCGTGCAAAAAACCGAAGGTCCGCGCAGGCGCCAGCTCCTCCGCGAACTGCCCGGACGTCACCGCGTACTGACCGCGCTGCGCGCCGATCAGCGGATGCGGAAAGTCGATCGAGACATCCAGCGAAAGACCGAAGCAGGGGTGCGCCTCATATACGGACTCCCCGTCCTCAACGCGGATCGACTTCCGGAGCACGAGCCACTCGGGACGCCCACCGTTGTCGACCACGCCCGCCTCGCGCAGCGCCTCCACAAGAGGAAGGGCACTGCCGTCCATGATCGGCGGCTCAGAGCCATCCATGCAGATCTCAAGATCATCAATCGACAGTGCGCCAACAGCGGCCAGCACATGCTCAACCGTGTGAAACGCCTCGGCGCCCTGCCCGAGCTGCGTCCGACGCTCAGCCTCTACCGCGACACGCACCAACGCCGGTACCGCGGCCGCACCGGGGACGTCAGTTCGACGGAAGGAAATTCCGGCGCCTGTCGGGGCCGGCCGAAATTCGAGCCGACACGGCTGGCCGAGGTGCAGGCCGACACCAGTGACGGCTACGGCTTGCGCGATAGTTCGGCGCTCGCCCGTAAGCGGCGCAAGCTTCCCGACCAATCGCTCGCTCTTGTCCCGGCCGATCACGACTTGTCCTGACGCGCCAGCAATCGCTCCAGCGGCCGAAGCATCCGCCCCAGGCGCGCCATGGCAGCGAGAATACGCATCTGCTCCTTGTGCGGTCGTGCCGGGAAGCCCGACCACGTCTCACCGGCGGGCACATCGCCGATGACTCCGCCACGAGCCGCGATCGTCGCCCCAGCGCCAATGGTCACATGACCACCGCAGCCGGACTGCCCGCCGAACTGCACCCCGTCACCAATCCGCGTTGAGCCCGCGATACCCACATGCGCCGCGAAGAAACAGCCACGTCCGACCCGCACGTTGTGCGCGATGTGCACCAAACTGTCGAGCTTCGTGCCCGCGCCGATGATGGTGTCGTCGACGCTACCACGGTCGATGCAGCTATTCGCCCCAACCTCCACATCGTGTTCCAGCACGCAGCGTCCGACGTGCGGCATGCGCTCAATCCGGCCCTGCAACGGCACGAACCCAAACCCGTCACGTCCCACCTGAGCGCCCGCGTGCAACACCACACGATCGCCCAGCTCGGTCCGCGGATAGACTACGGCGCCCGGAAATAGTCGCACGTCGTGCCCAAGTGTCGAATGAGCGCCCACCGAGGTGTTCGCCCCGATCCAGGACCCAGCGCCGATCACCACCCCGTCCTCGATGACGGCATGCGCATCCACCGTGACACCATCCCCCAGCACGGCGCCAGCAGCGATCACCGCCGTTGGATGCAGTCCCGCAGCGCGCGGCTCGACGTGGCGAAACAGCGCAAGCAAGGACAACATCGCGTCCATCGGTCTTGCCACGATCACCCGCGTCGACGGCACGCCCTCCGTTTCGGCGAGCTCTTGCGACACCAGCACCAGCCCGGCGCGAGAGGTCGCAAACCACTTGCCGTAGCGTCCGTGCGTGAAGAAGCTGAGGTCATCGGGTCCTGCCCGATCCAGCGGCGCGACGCCACGCACCAAGACGGAAGGGTCGCCCAGCAGTTGACCGTCTATCCGCGCCGCAACGTCAGCGGCGGTGATGGACACCTGCCCATCACCGCCGTAAGCCTGAGGAGGGTGAGACCCGCTGAGCACCCCGCCCGTCACTCCGTGGGCGGCTTCTTGGTCGTCACACCAGCCGGCGCGCTCAGCGGCCCCACGGGCGGCTTCGCGGCGGCGGGCTTCGGAGCGGTGATAGCGCGGGGCGCCGACAGGCGCAGCTTGGAGATCACCCGATCCGTCACGTCGAGGTTCTTATCGGCAGACACGATAAATGAGCCCGCTGCGACGTCGAACACGAAGGCAAAGCCCCCGTCAGCCCGCACGTCATCGAGCACGCGACGAAGGTTGTCCATGATCGGCTGCATCAACTCCGCCTCGCGCTGCTGCGCCTGATCGCTCAGCTTCTGCGTGCGCTCCTGATACTCCGCCTGCTTGTCCCGCAAGGTCTTCATGCGGCCTTCCTTGGCCGCCGGCGACAGCGAGGCCTCTTCTTTCGCGAACGCCTCCTGCATGGTATTCAGCGAGTCTGAGAGCTTCTGCACCTGCGCGCGCATCACTACCATGTCCTTCTCGAACGTCGCCTCAGCCTCAGCCCGTCCCGGCGCCGACTGCAACACGATGGCAGAATTGACATACGCAAACTTCTGCGCCGCCTGCGCCGAGAGGGCTGCAGGAACGGAGAGTACAAGCGCGCACGAGCCGAGCAACGAAAAAAGACGCATCGTGGGATCCTTTGTTTAGAAGAGCTGGCCAAGCCGGAAGTGGAACTGCCACCGAGGGTCGGGACGCACCCGTTGAGTCAACACGTCAACCGCGGTTCGGTCAAACCCGTACGCCATGTCCAAACCGAGCGGGCCGAGCGGTGTCACGGTAGATACCCCGATTCCGGCAGAACGGAAGAGTCGGGTGGGATTGATTTGCCGAGCCGACGCCCAGTTGTTGCCTGCGTCGGTGAACACGTTGATGTAAAACATCTGGTTGAACCGGAGGCCGAGCTCTCCGGTTACGGTCAGGAAGGCATTACCAAAAGACGCCGGGTCGGATCGGAACTGATCCGTATTGGGGATAAAACCACCCGGCGTGATGGAAAATTCCGGATAGCCCCGCAGTGCCTGCCCAAACATGACACCACCCATCGCGAACTGCTGCTGAAAGAAGAACGGCCCCGAGTTGCCGAACAGGGCACCCGACCGCGCCGTGAGCCCCATCGTGAACTTCACCGGCTGCGATCCGGGATTCGAACCGCCAATCTGCCCGAGCAACGCGTAGGCACGCATTTCCGTGGTCACGCGCTGAAAATTCACCGTGCCGCCCAGCGGGCCACCACTGAAGTCCGTGCTTACCGTCCGCAACGATCCACTGGTCGCAAATGGCATATCGGCGCGGGTGTCATACGTGTACTCAACGCCCAGGTTGGAACGGAAACAGTTCCTGGTACACGTATTCTGAATCTGCCCTGCCGTAAAGGTCGCGGACTCTCCATTGTACGACATCGAGACCGTGGAGAAGTACGACCAGGGTACCGGCAGTCCGAAGCGCAGCGAGGCACCCGTGCGGATGTTCTGGCCCAAGTTACCCACGATGAACCGAGACTGCGTGCGGTAGGCGCTCAGCGTCCCCGAGGTACGCGTGCCGCGAAGTGCGGGGTCAGAGTACGTCGCGGTAAAATCGTTGAAAAACCGCCCGTACTGCCAGTTCAGCTGCCCACGCTTACATAACCCGAAGAGGTTGGGTTGCTCCAATCCGATGAACCCACCAAACCCAACGCCTCCCTGTCCCATCGATGCGCCAAAGTTTATGCTGCCGGTGCGCTTCTCCTTGACTCGAAACACAATATCGACATCGCCCTGATCATTAATGGGCTTATAATCAGGAAAGGCCATCGGCGACTCGAAGAAGTTCAGATTGCCGATACTTTGGTAGCTGCGAATGAGCAATTGCTGATTGAACGGACCACCCGGGACGAGAAAAATCTGGCGCCGGATACAGTCATCCACTGTAAAGTCATTACCGAGAATCTCGATGCGGTTGACGATGGCGGGATTCTTCTCGTCGATCTCCCAGCGCAGGTTTACCGTGGGCACCGAATCCGGCCCTTCGAACTTGCGTTCGACCACCGGACGGATCGTCGCGTACAAATACCCGTTGTTCCGATATTCCGAGTTCACCTTCTCGATGGCTTCGTCCCACTTGCCCTGATCGAAGATGCCTTCAGGTGCTGCCGCCTCGCGTTTGATCAACCCTTTGACGCGCTGGGTCAACGTCGGGTCGATACCCTCGAAGGGATAAAAGCGCTTGAGATCCGCCGTCGGGAAACGGCGATTGCCGGCCACTTCAAACGTGCCGATCCGGTAACGCGGCCCCTCGTCGATGCCGATCTGGACCAGCCCCTTCCCGCGGTCGCGATCGACGATGAGCGTATCTTTCGTGATCCTAGCGTCCACAAAACCGAGGCGCGAAAAGAGCGTCGGGAGGCGCTCCCCGAGATCCCCCACATATTTATCTTCGTCGAACTCCCCCCTTCGGAACCACCAAAAACCCTCGGGTCGCGTCTTCATCGCGCTCACCACCTGCGATTCCTTGACCGCCTCGTTGCCAACAACATCGATAGCAGCAATCGCCAGTCGTCGCCCCTCATCCACCGCGTATCGCAACGCAATACGCCCATCCGGCATCATCGTGGAATCGATCGTCACCCGCGCGAGATAGTAGCCGTTCTTCTCGTACGTGGAGTCGATCCGTGCCCGGGCCCGCGCCACTTGCAGCGGGTCGATCGGGCGGCCGATGAGCAGATCGATCTTGTCGCGCACTGAGCGCTCCGACACCGCTTTGGGACCCTCCACGGTAATGTCGCCGAGGATCGCGCGCTCCCGCACGCGCACCACGGTGATCACCTTGTCGATGACGCTCTCCAGATCACACTCGAGCTGCACGTCATCAAACTCGTTGATGGCGTAGAGCGCCTTGATCGCCCGCTGGATCGCGGGAAAGTTGAGCGGGCTGCCCGCCGTCAATGCCGCCTCCGTGCGAATGCGGTCCTCGGCAATCCGCACGTTGCCACGAATAGCGATGGAGTCGGGGGACGCACAACGGCCGGTCACATCTTGCGCCGTGACAAGGCGCGGCGCGCTCAACAGCGCCACAAAGGCGAGACCGGCGGTGAGTCGGGAAACATCAAGTCGGGAGACGCTTGTACGCATAGCCTTGGAATATACACCGAAACAGCAAGCGGCCGGACCCGCATGAGGGTCCGGCCGCCTGGCTCATCGCCCTTACGCCTGTGGCGCGGGTGTCAGAACGCGGAAGTCGAGCTTTTCCTTCTCCGTGGCGGAGACGTCTACTTCAATCTCGTCGCCCTTGGAGTATTCGCCCGTCAGGATCTTCTCCGAGAGCGGGTCCTCGATGTATCGCTGAATAGCACGCTTGAGTGGACGCGCGCCATAGTGCTCGTCATACCCATGATCCACCAGGAACTTGGTCGCCGCGTCGGTCAGCTTGATGGTCAGCTCCTCCTCCGCGAGACGCTTCTGCACGTCGGCAAACAGAATGGACACGATCTGCGAGATGTGCTCCTTGCCGAGCGGATGGAAGACAATCACATCGTCCAGCCGGTTCAGGAACTCCGGATTGAACACCCGGGCCATCTCCTCCTTCACTTTGTCGGAGATCCGCTCGAAGTCTGCCCGTGAATCCTGTCCCGCGAAGCCCAGCGCCTTGCCACGCGTGATATCTTTGGCGCCCACGTTGGACGTCATGATCACCACGGTGTTCTTGAAGTCGATCACCCGACCGTAGTTATCGGTGAGATGACCTTCATCGAGCACCTGGAGCAGAATGTTGAACACATCAGGGTGCGCCTTTTCTATTTCGTCGAGCAGCACCACGCTATACGGCTTGCGCCGGATCGCCTTGGTCAGCGTGCCCGAATCTTCGTAGCCCACGTAGCCCGGCGGTGCACCAATCAGCCGCGACACGGAAAACTTCTCCATGTACTCGCTCATGTCCACCCGAATCAGAGCCGACGGGTCCGCGAACAGGAACTTGGCCAACGACCGCGCCAACTCCGTTTTTCCGACGCCGGTAGGACCCGAGAAGATGAATGAACCGATTGGGCGACGCGGATCCTTGAGGCCCGCACGGCTTCGACGCAGCGATCGGGCGATCGCCTTGATGGCTTCGTCCTGACCGACCACCGACTCGTGCAGTTCCTCTTCCATCCGCAGCAGGCGCGACGTTTCCGCCTCCTGAAGACGTGTGAGAGGAATACCCGTCCAGCGGCTCACAATGAACGCGATCTCCTCCTCGCCCAACGTGGGCCGGAACGACTGCCGACGCTGTTCCCATTCGTCCTGCTTCCGACGGATCTCCGCCTGCAGTTCGCGTTCGTTGTCACGCAGCGACGCTGCCCGTTCGAAGTTCTGATCGCGAACCGCCGCTTCCTTCTCGTTGTTGAGCGCTTCCAGCTGTTCCTTGAGGTCTGCGACCTCGGCCGGCGGGACCTGCGCCGCCAGGCGAGCGCGTGCACCAGCCTCGTCGATGACGTCGATCGCCTTGTCCGGCAGGAACCGATCCGTGATGTAGCGTTCCGACAGCTTGGCTGCCGCCAACAGCGTTGAATCAGGGATGTTCACGCGATGGTGATCTTCGTACTTCTTCTTCAGCCCCTGCAAAATCTGCACGGTTTCATCGATCGACGGCGGATCAACCACGACCGTCTGGAACCGACGCTCAAGGGCCCCGTCTTTCTCGATGTACTTGCGGTACTCGTTGAGCGTAGATGCCCCGACACACTGCAGCTCGCCGCGTGCCAGCGCGGGCTTCAGCATATTACTCGCGTCGATCGCGCCCTCGGCCGCGCCGGCACCTACCAGCGTGTGGAGCTCATCGATAAACAGGATCACCTGCTTATTCTGCGCAATTTCGTTCATGACCGCCTTCAGGCGCTCCTCGAACTGACCGCGATACTTCGTGCCGGCGATGACCGCCGCCATATCAAGCGACAGCACGCGGTTGTCCCGCAGGGAATCCGGGCAGTCCCCGTTGGCGATGAGCTGCGCAAGACCCTCCACAATGGCGGTCTTGCCCACACCAGGCTCGCCGATGAGCACCGGATTGTTCTTTTTCCGGCGCGTCAGCACTTCCATGACCCGCTCGATCTCCTTGGCCCGACCGATCGTGGGGTCCAGCTGCCCTTCAGACGCCAACTGCGTCAGATCGCGGCAGAAATGATCGAGCGCGGGCGTCTTGGACTTTTTGTCGCCCTTGGCCGACGCCGCCGACGGTGGCGCATTGCCCACCTTTTCAGCTTTTGGCGCCTCACCCGCTTGCGGCATCTCTGTTCCGAGGAGGCGCAGCGTCTCCGCACGCGCCGCCTCAAGATTGACCCCCGCGTCGGTCAAGACCTGCGCGGCGATCCCCTTTTCCTCACGGACGAGGCCGAGCAACAGATGCTCCGTGCCGACGTAACTGTGGTTGAGGTCCCGCGCTTCGGCCATGGCCAGCTCGAGCACCTTTTTCGCACGCGACGTGTACGGCAGATCCGGGCCTGTGGCCTGCGCCGCTTTCCCCTTCTTAACCGTGTCCTCGATTTTTTGCGTGACATCATCGAGGTCGACAGTGAGGTTCTGCAAGACCGCCGCAGCCACCCCCTCGCCCTCCCGAATCAGTCCTAGGAGAATGTGCTCGGTGCCCACGTATTCGTGGTGCAGCCGCGCCGCTTCCTCGCGTGCCATCGCGAGAACCTTCCGCACCCGCTCGGTGAAGTTGTACCCGTTCATCGTCCCCTCAGGGTCGTAGGGAAGCGGATCATTCGACGCCGCCGCCTTCGCTCACCAACGCCTGCCGCACGTATCGAGCGCGCGCCAGGTTCGTCTCGCCTTCAGTCAACGTCCGCCCTTCCAAGTGGGCCAGATGCGCCGACTGTGCAAAGATCAGAAGCTTGTTGAGAGTATATACACTGAGCCCAGTGATCAGTTTCAGGCCGACCGCCAGACGCACGCCACTCAGGTAGTTCATCGCCTCGTCGAACGTGAGACTGCGGGCGTACCGCAGCGTCCCGTACGCGCGCCACAACTTATCTTCGATAATATAGCCCGCATCGCGAACCAGCACACGGCGCGCCTCTTCCTCGCGCTCAATCACGTGCCGCACCACGCGGACCAACAGGTCCTGCAACTCCTCCCCAGACCGCCCCAAGGTGGTTTGGTTGGAAAGCTGGAAGAAGTTCCCCACCACTTCGCTCCCCTCGCCGTACAGCCCCCGGTAGGTAAGACCCATCTGCTGCAGTCCGGCCAGCACCTTGCCGATTTCCTTGGTGAGCACCAACCCCGGCAGATGGATCAACACGGACGCCCGAAGTCCCGTGCCCGCGTTGGTGGGACAGGCCGTCAGAAAGCCGAACTCGCGATGAAACGCGTACGGCAGCTGTGCACCAAGCTCCCGGTCCAGCCGCTCGACCGCCTCGTACGCCTGCGGTACCGCAAAGCCCGACCGCAGCGCCTGCAAGCGGAGGTGATCTTCCTCGTTCACCAGCAGCCCGACGTCCTCCCCTAAAAACACGGCGGCGCCGGAGCGCACGGGGTGCTGGGCATCCAGTCCCGCCAACTCCTTACTCACCAGATGCCGTTCGTGTAACAGCTGACGGTCACCCAGAGGCAACTCATCGAGCCGCACCAACAGGCTCCCGTCGAGAGCGCGGACGCCCGTGAGGGCGTCCCGCACCTGCGCCAACATCCGTAGTCGCTCGCCATCCCGAGCCCGTCCGGTAAAGGC
>Ga0105045_10000256_pt1 | contig 35599 bp, 29 predicted proteins | sample MAT02_FD_78089 | JGI IMG/M metagenome (GOLD analysis project Ga0105045, IMG submission 78089) | Freshwater microbial communities from Lake Fryxell liftoff mats and glacier meltwater in Antarctica - MAT-02 (megahit assembly) | ecosystem: Environmental > Aquatic > Freshwater > Ice > Liftoff...
CCCATCACCAAGCAGGACGTGGACGCCACCTTGGTGGCGACTGCTGGCGGACCAATTTCCCTCTGCGGATGGCGTCCATGTCGCGAGACAAAGCTCGGTGTTCGGCGCCAAAGTCGTGGTCATCGCGGTGAAATAATTATGACTGGATGCCCAGCAGTAACCTCGGCCCATGCCGGCGAGGACTGCGCCGGTAAACGGACTACCCGATGTTGCACCGGGATTGCGGCCTGGGAAAATCGATCCCAACCAAGACTGAGGTCTCGACGGATCCATCTGGTTGTTTTGGCGACAGAGACGTACACCCGGAGCGGCGTTAAAAACCGCGGCAGAGTTGTCGAATGAACCTCTTGTCCGCACATCATTGTCACCGAGGTCCGTCGCAATCTCCCCGGCCATGATCGTACTACTTAATCCGTCAAGTAGATCTTTGAATGTCAATCTCTGCCTAGGTACAAAGGCACCGCGAAGAAACTGACGGCCCATTTGTGCTTCGGCGCTCGATTGAGGGGTACTTGCTCCACGACTGTGACTCATTCCAATGAAGGAACGCATACTATTATCGCCAATGCACGCCGCGTAATTAGTTCGCCCAAGTGCCGGTACCCCGACCCCCGGGTCGCTCGGGCAGCGCATCGTAGGCACTTCTCGGGTCCAAGGTGTGTACTGGAAGGAACCCGCGAAAGGCATAGGCCCCATAGCCGCCCATGGGTTTATGCCCACGCCGGAGGTGTTTAATAGTGGACTGCTGATTTGTTCCCACAATGGCTGTTGTTCCATGAACGGAAGCAGACCAACTAGGTAACTGAGATGAAGCTGGTCAGATCGGAAAGACTGTTGGAAAATTGCCGCTGTCGCAGAATCCCAACCTGAACCCGTGCCCTGCATAGGCAATTGGTTGAAAGAAGCGTGATAGTTGTGAATTGCCAACCCAATTTGTTTGAAATTGTTACCACAACTCATTCGTCGCGCTGCCTCGCGGGCAGCTTGCACCGCTGGAAGTAGTAACCCGACCATCACGCCTATGATTGCGATGACGACCAACAACTCGACGAGTGTAAAAGCTGATCTTGAGCGGGTTTTCATCGAAACTCTCTTGGAAAGCGGAAGGTTCTGTCCGAGCACATCAAGCTTTCAGGGCGGGGCAGTGGAGATGACACAAACAATGAATGAACCAGGTTTCTGAATGGATGGCACGCCACGTCACGCAAAACTTGCGTCCATGGAAGAAACAGTTTCAATTCGATTTCGTTTCCTTACACGCAACAATCCCGCAGCCGAAGCCAATGTTGCGAGACAAGCAAGGGTCGAGGGTTCAGGCACTGCAGTTACCGCCAATGTTGATGCGCTGGAAGTGAAAGTAACCCCCGCAGTGCCGCCGAAGGCATTCGTTCCGGTATTAAAATACCTCATAATCGCTCCCGTCGATTGCGACGTCGTTGAGTTCATGGCGGTGAAAGAAAACACGCCAAGAGTAACAACGTTATTTGGTGGTGCAATCAAAGATGACGATACCGACGGCCCCCCGGCAAAATTGCCGATACTCCCAGTAACACTATTTACGACCACCGGCACCGTTACCGGTTGTTCAAAACCGCCCGGTCGGTTCGGGATAAAGATGCTGGCCGGGTTTACGCTTACAAACTGAGTGTCAAAACCAATGCCGAACGAAAAGCTCGTTACATCGGCTGGGTCAGTCAACAACATCACGACTCCAACTTGGAATGTATCACCTGGGTTCGCCGTCAAAGTATTTTGTACGCCGGTGGTGATTAAATCAAAATCAAAATCGAATATTATCCCAGCCTTCGCTGGAGCGACCGTGCACAGAAAGATTGCAAGGACCAGTGCTGACTTTTGAACAAGCATGCAAATTCTCCGACTGTAGATCATCAATGAGAAGAGTAGTCAATGCCGAGGAAATATCGCCAACAGCAATCAAATGAGTTCGGCTGCCCCCGGACGGGTGTCCTTCACGTATGCTATCAGAAATTTTTCATTACATAACCGTAATCTTTCAAACTTTTCGGAAATGATCCGCTTGACGTGGTCAGCGCGACTTTCCCGTTAAAAACTGTGGAACAGCACCGGATGTACCTACAAAGCAAAATAAAAAAACCGTTTCTTTACGCCCTCGTCGGTTCGGTGCTGCTGGGGACGCTGCTAGGGATCTCCTTTGTAATCCGAAACACGTGGAGCTGGTTCGAAGTTCGCGTGATTTTGACGACGATTGTCGTCGCCGGGGCCAGCCTCTGCGGTTTGGCGTGCGATCTCGCTCGATTGCCCAAAGGATCAAACTGGTTGCCAAAATTGGGCGTTGTGCTGAGCGGACTGGCCGGCGCGATGTTGCTGGGTAGCCTTTGGCTGGGGCCGAATTCAGTCGTGTACTTGAAAGTGATGGCCTGCATCTCGATCTTGACGGTGGCAACGGTGCATTTGAGCCTGCTGTCGATCGCCAAACTGGGCAACCGGTTTCAGTGGGTGTACGTCCTCGGCTCCCAAATCATCGCCGGGTTTGCGCTGCTGCTGTGCAGCTTCCTGGTCTTCGAAATCGATGCCGGGGGCGTTTGGCAATTGATCGCGGCGCTATCGATCGTCGTGACGGCGTTCACGCTGGTGATCCCGCTGCTGCACCGGGTCAGCAAGATGGACGCGGTCGGCGATGAGAGCTTCCTCAGTCCGGTCGAGCAGCAAAACCTCGCGTCGATCGACGCCGAGATCGGGCGCCTGCAAGCTCGCATCAGCGAATTGGAGGCGATTCGCACGAAGCTGAGCGGAGGAACGGATTTGAAATAGTTCCTGATTTCAATCTGTCGCAGGGAGTTCACGTGGTTAACGTTGTTATTCAGTATTCCCGTAACCTTCCTGCGCAGAGGGGGGGTCAAGCATCATCGAGGGGAGGGCCCGGCGCGGTCGCCCTCCCCTCGCTTAGGCTCAACTCTCCCGGAGGAGAGTGAAACCAACACCTGCGAAATAACAAATTAAAAGCCGAACGTTCGCTGCGTTGCATGGTGAAATCGGTCAAATTGCGGCGATGGGGGTTGGTCGGTAATATTTGGTACATGGAGCCGATCCTCAATATTGCTGCGTACCATTTCGTGCCGCTGGGCGATCTGGCGACGCGGCGACGCGATTTGAAACGTCAATGCGTCGCGGCGGACCTTCGTGGGACGATTCTGTTGAGCCCCGAGGGGATCAATTTGTTCATCGCGGGCCGGCCCGAACCGCTTCGAAAATTTCTGGATGACCTGCGATCGCAACCGGAGTTCACCGGTCTCGACGTGAAGGAGAGCTGGTCCGATGATCAACCGTTCAACCGGATGCTGGTTCGGTTGAAGAAAGAAATCATCTCGATGGGGATCGATGGGATCGATCCGCGAAATCGGCCATCGCCGAAGCTGACTCCGCTCGAACTGAAGCGATGGTTGGACGAGGGCCGCGACTTCACGCTACTCGACGTGCGAAACGATTACGAGGTTGGCGTGGGGACGTTCGAGGGAGCGACCGCGATCGGTCTGGATCACTTTCGTCATTTTCCCGCCGCGATTGCGACGTTGCCCGACGGTTGGAAACAGCGACCGGTCGTGATGTTTTGTACCGGCGGCATCCGCTGTGAAAAAGCGGGACCGTTGATGCAGCAACATGGATACGAGCACGTTTATCAGCTCGACGGCGGCATTCTGAAGTACTTCGAAGACTGCGGCGGGGCTCATTTCCAGGGTGATTGTTTCGTTTTCGACAAACGCGTCGCGCTAAATCCCAAGCTCGAAGCATCGGGGTTGGGAATGTGCTTTGCCTGCCAAGCGATCCTGACGCCCGATGAACTCGCATCGCCAGACTATCGATTCGAGCGTTCGTGTCCGCGTTGTTATCAAGCGCCCGCGCGGTCGTTACCGGCGATAGATCGCGATACGCAAATACGGGTCGCAACGACGCCACTGCCGGGCAGCGTTCCGTACGACAACGTCCGTCCGATCCGCATCACTGAAGCGGCCGATGGGATGGAGATGATGCCGGCGCTAATGCACATGTACGCCCATTTCGGCGAGCCGTTTTGGCGCGAGGAACTGTTGCTGGGGCGGATTCGTTTGGGCGACCACGTGGCCGATGCGTCTCGAATCGTCAAAGCCGGCCAGCGTTACGCGCACTGGTTTCCCGACACGGTCGAACCGGACGTGAATGCCGAAATCGGGTTGATTTACGAAGACGACACCTTGTTGGTCGTCGACAAACCGACTCCGATTCCGATACACCCCAGCGGCCGGTTCAATCGCAACACGCTGACATGGATTCTGCGGCACGCATTGAATATGCCTGGTCTGCGACCGGTTCATCGCTTGGATGCCAACACGACGGGCGTTGCTGTGTTTGCGAAGACGCGCGCGGTGGCGGGCGACGTGCAGCGACAATTCGAGGCCGGTCAGGTGGAAAAGCATTACGTCGCAAAATGCATCGGCGTGCCGCACGAATCGACCTTCACCTGTGACGTCCCGATCACTGATTCACCGGGCATCGGCGGTGGTCGAGACGTGGTCGCAAGCGGGGACGCGAAACCCGCGGTGACCCATTTCACGCGTTGGTGCAATCTGGGTGACGGCAACTCTATCGTTCACGCGCGCCCGATCACGGGACGAACCAATCAAATCCGGATCCACCTCTGGCATCTCGGACATCCGATCCTTGGTGACCCGATGTATTTGTTGGACAAACGGACCGCTGCGTCGCAAACGATTGACTTGCAAACTTCCCTGTCCGAGCCGATGCACCTGCACGCTTGGCGAATTTCTATACGTCATCCGGCCAGCGGCGAGCGGGTGCAATTCGAGTCACCGGCGAAGCCCTGGTTCGCGTCGGTTTTGCCCCCATAGATAAAAATGGCCTGAAAAGTTAAGATCGTCGCCACATTTGCCATCCCGTTCCTCCCAATCAATTGCAAGTTACCATGGCCCGAAAGGTCGTAAATCGCAAGGCAAAGGCCGCTGAAGTCGAAGCGGCAGCCGCTATCGAAAAAGCGTCGCCCAAAAAAGCCGCGAAGAAGAAAGCGGTTCGCAAATCCACGCGAAAATCGAAGACAGCCGAAGATGTCCGCAAAAAGCTGTACTGGGGCGTATTCAGCCAAAACCTTAAGCGGGTTGCCGTGTTTGAGTTTGATCAGAAGGCCGAGGCGGACGCCCGTGCCGAGGAGCTGAGCAAGGGCGGCAAAAGTCCCCACTTCATCCAACGCGTTAAAGAAGAGATTCAACTCGAATGAGCGCACAACCCGGTTTCACGCCATGGTTCGCATCCGTTTGGATCCGTCCCTGCTGCATCGTTGGCCTTACGATCCTGGCCGCGGGATCGGCGATCGCACAGCCGGCATCGATTTCTGACGATTTGAAAGCGAAGTACGAGGAGCGAACGATCACGTCGGGCGACAAGCAGTACGGTTACCGCGTTTTGCTGCCCAAGGGTTTTGCGGAGTCGTCCAAAAAATATCCGGTCGTTTTGTTCCTGCACGGTGCCGGCGAACGCGGCGACGATAATTCGCTGCAATTAAAACATGGTGCTGCGGAGTTCGCTCGCGACGATCGCATGGAGGCCTACCCGGCTATCGTGATTATCCCGCAATGCCCGACCGATAAAAAATGGGTCGATGCCGATTGGGCGCCGAAGTCTGGTTTGGGCACTTTTCCCGATTCCACCTCGGGATCGCTTTCTGCGGCCTTCAAGATGGTTCAGTCGTTTATCGATTCCGACCGAGTCGATACGTCCCGGATCTATGTGACGGGCATCTCGATGGGTGGCTACGGGTCATGGTTCGCCGCCACGTCCGATATGATTCCGTTCGCCGCGGCGTTGCCGATTTGTGGCGGCGGCGATCCGTCTTGGGCCGATCGTTATGGCAACATGCCGATCTGGGCTTTTCACGGAACGGATGACTCCGCGGTCCCGGTCGGACGCAGTCGTGAAATGATCGAGGCTTTGAAAAAAGCGGGTCATACGCCGGAGCCGAAGTACACCGAATACGAAGGTGGTGGACACGATGTATGGACGGAAACTTACAAACGCGACGATGTCTTTGAATGGTTGTTCAGCCAACACAAGTGAACGTCGATTCCGGTCGATCGACCGGCCGTCGTTGGCCTGCGGAGTGGGAACCCCAGCAGGCGATCTGGTTCGCGTGGCCACACCAGAAACGAACTTGGCCCAATCGCTTTGACGGCATCCCCACGGCCTTCTCTAAATTCGTCAATGCGGTCGGCCAGTTCATCGCCGTCAACGTGCTGGTCCCCACGGGTAGAGCCGACGACGCACGGCGATTGCTTTCCGCGGATGCAAACCTTTTCGAGGCCGCGACGAATGATTGCTGGATTCGCGATTACGGACCCACATTCGTCCTCGATGACAATGATTTGGTCGCGGTTGACTGGCGTTTCAACGCGTGGGGGGGCAAGTATCCGCCTTGGGATGACGACGACGCGGCGGCCAAATCGATTTCCAAATCCATCGGCGCCAGGCGCGAGCGGAGTCCGCTGACGCTCGAAGGCGGGGCGATCGAGGGCGACGGTACGGGTCGGTTGTTGACCACCCCGATTTGCATCGAAACAGCAACTCGGAATCGCGGATGGAGCCGTGACCGCATCTCGCGGGAATTGCACCGTCGCCTTGGCGTCACCGAAATCGTTTGGATCGACGGCGGCGGAATGCTCGGTGACGACACCGACGGACACATCGATCAATTGGCCCGATTCGTGACGCCAACGGATGTCGTGGTGGCTGTCAGCGGAAGCACCGACGACGAGAATTCGGTTCCGCTTGGTCGCAATCGCAAGCAACTTGAATCGTGGGCCGAACAGACCTCGCCCCAGGTGACCGTGCATCCGTTGCCGACACCGCCACCCCGAAGCATCGACGGGACTCGAATGCCCGAGAGTTATTGCAATTTTCTCATGATCGGTGACCGGGCGATCATCGTGCCCACGTTTGGTCACGCAAAGTCGGACCGCAAAGCGATCACGCTGTTAAAATCACTGCGTCCTCATACAGAAGTCATCGGCGTCGATGCGAGTGAATTCATTCTCGGTCGCGGCGCGTGGCATTGCGCCAGCCAACAACAACCCGTTGCACCGGGGCCGCGTTAGCCGCTCACGCGTGGTCCAGCACCGCGTCGATCGGTTTTCCTTCGCTGATAAACATCGGTCGCCCGATCGGTGTTTCAAGCTGCTTATGGAAATCAACGCCCATCGTTTTGAGCATCGTTGCATGCAGGTCCGAAACCGTCACCGGATCGCTGACGCCGCTGGCTGGTTTTTCCGAGTCGTAATCAGCGTCACCGGCGGTCGCGCCGTGAACGTGACCTTTTCGAATTCCACAACCGGCCAGCATCATCGAGAATCCGTGAGGCCAATGGTCCCGACCGCCCGCGGGATTGAACTCGGGCGTCCTTCCAAACTCGCCGCCGATGACCACCAACGTCGTTTTCAAAAGGTCACGTTCCGCGAGCATCCGCAACAGCGATGCGGCGGCGGGATCGAGTGACCCGCACGCGGCGGATTGGAGGGAGTGGTTGTTGATGTGCGAGTCCCACCCCCCGAGCGTCACTTCGACACAACGGACGCCGACCTCGATCAAGCGGATCGCGGCGAGACAACCTCGACCAAATGGGGTGTCGCCAAACCCGTCGCGAACGTCGCGGAATTCCTGCATGACATCGAACGCATTCAATTGATCACTCGACATCATCGTCAACGCCCGCTGGGTCGTCGCGGCATGGAGCGTCCGCTGGGCATCCGCGTTGATCAGCCTTCGACGGCTGAATTTCTTTTCCGCAATGTTCATCAAGTCGCCGATACGTTCGTCGTATCGTTGCTGGTCCACTCGCTTGGCGACATCGGGGACCGGATTGGCGGGGTCATAAATTTTGAACGCGTCGTACTTTGCCCCAAGGTAACCACCACGTGCGGGTGAATTTCCTGGCATGATCGAGACGTGACGCGGAATGTCGGATCCGATGTCATCGTTGTGACAAACGATCGCACCGATCGACGGGTGGATAAGCGTCGGGTCGGGACGATATCCCGTTTTGATGTTGTAGACCGCTCGTTCGTGATCGCCCTCTTTGCTGGTGACGCTACGGATCAGCGAACCGTGATGGAGTTGCTCGGCCAATTGCGGCAACGTGTCGGCGATTTCGATCCCACCGGCCGAGGTCGCGATCGCTCGCACCTCCCCGCCAATCTTTCCGCCCGGATGCGGATCGAAGGTTTCGAACTGACTCGCTCCGCCTTCCAACCACAATAGGATGATCGACAGGGGACGAGACGGATCGCCGGATTTCGTCGATTCACCCGCGGCCAAGATCTTCGCGAGCGGAGACAGGAACAACGACCCAGACGCGGTCGTCAGGAGATTGCGACGAGACAGGTGCGCCGATGGGCTGCACAGTGCGTTGCGTAAATTCATACCATGCCTTTAGGGTGAGGCTGTTCGATCTTCATGTGTCTTCAATGGTTCCACGTCATCTCGCTGCTGTTCAGCAACACCCAATAGATGTCGGTCATCACCGCTTCGCGATTCTTTGCTTCGCCCAGCTTGGTCGCGAACGCCGATCGTTCCTCATCGTCTGGGTATCGATTCAAAACGCAGAGATACGCCGCTTCAATCGCCGCTTCGTCGTTCTTCGCAAACATCATGATGTGAGCGCCGGCGTTAAAGACCGTATTATTGCCACTGTGTCCGTCGACCAATTCTCCGTTCAGCATCACGAGCCGCTGCGTGATGGTGACGTTGCCTTGAATGAATTCATCCTGACCGCTGTCACCATACTGCGAAACAAAATCATTCGAGCTGCCATACTTCATCAACTGGATCAATAACGACGATTCCCGATCGACGGTTTTGACTCTTGCCGACTGGATGACACTGCCAGCAACCTGTTCGGGACGCAATCGAGTCAAAGGAAAAACCGACCATTGCTTTTCATGTCGCTCGGTAACCTCAAAGTCCGCGGCGCTGGCCAATTTAAACGGACGCGACGCGACGATAATCCGAATCAAGCGGCGAAGGTCATAGCCATGATCGACAAAATCGCTCGCCAATAAATCGAGCGCCGGATGGACGATGGCATCCAGCGGAATGTTGTCGACGCCATCGGTCAGCGGACGGCCAAACATCAACGCCCAAACGCGGTTGACGATCGCGCGAGCGGATTGCTTATTTTCGGGATGCACCAACCAGGCGGCCAATCGTTCCCGTGGTTGCCCTTCAGTGGGCATCAATTCGGGTGCAAAGGGAACCTTGGGTTCAACGGTTGATGTTTCATCGTCATTCAGAAAACGATACTCATAAGGATGCGATTCCTGGCGAATGCCCTGCAGACCGTTTAATCGGGCTGTCGAATAGAACGCGGCAAGCGAATGAAAATCCGTCTGTTGTCCGCCGCGCAAGTTGTCGCTTGGCCCCAGCGAAACGTTGCCGAGAAAATCGTCATGACATTGCAAACAGTCGATTCGCATGCCAAGAAAAGCGCGAGCTGTTCTTCCCGCCAACCGAATTGGATCGGGTTGACCTTCCTCATTCGTCCCGACCGTAACCGTCAGGAAATTGACTTCGGGTCGATCGGTCCACAACCCCTGAGCCGTCACCAGGTTGCGAACCAATTGGTCGTAGGGGCGATTTTGGGCGAACGCATCGCTTAGCCAATGACGAAACCGCCGTCTGCGAAATGTAATGAACGGCCCGTCCTCCGTGCCGACAAACACCCGCGTGAACCGCTCACCCCAGTAGTCATGAAACCGCGGATTGCGAAGCAATTTTTCCAAATGCGATTTCACTCGCTGGTCAGTATCCAACAATTCGAGCTCGCGGATTTCTTCGAGCGACATGCCGCTGCCCGCCATCGCCAGCGAGAGGCGTCGACAAACGGTGGTCCAATCCGCGGGCGGCGCGACATCCGACAAATCGTCTGCCCAACGTCGCTCGAACGCGTTGTCAAGCTGCTCCACGCAATCCTGCGATCCTTCGGCGTTTTCGAGCTTGACGGACACGATCGCCGGCGACGATTTCGAGGACGCGGACACGATGCTGACTTTGGGATCAACCTTCGCTGGTGGGCGTTCATCCTTTAGACCCGATGCCAGATATCCAAACGTCAGCAGCCCGACAACGAATAAACACGCCAAGCGACCCATGTTTTTTAAAATTCTTCGGAACATGTCGCCTCCGTATTTTGCCGTGGACCCGTGTATCGAATTCATTTATTTCGTGCCATTCGGCTCATTGTCCACGATCTTGGCAAGAAATGGACGGCGAAAGCAAGAAACATTCGAATGACGGGTTTGCGTCATTTCAATTGGTCGCTCAGGATCGTACGCGACCGAGCCGCCGCGGCCTCCCAATGCCCGTCGTCAATCATCGTGATGATGTCGCCGATAAGACGCCGTTCGCCTTCGGGTAGGTCGGCGGCCGCAAACGTTTCGCGAACCGACGCGAGCCTGCGGTCGTCCTGCAGATTGCACGCCGCGTAAATGGCTTTGGTAATTTCATAACCGTCGCCAGACATCGATTCGTAGGGTCGCGATCGGTAAAACCAGACTCCCAAACCCGCGAGCAGTAAGAAGGATGCGACGACGACGATTTGCTTGGCGAAATTTGAAGGTTGCGACGTCATCACAGGTTGTCCGCATTGATGACTTCGCGTTCGTTCATGCTCGACAGCTCGGCAAACGTGAGTTGATTAATGCTTTCGCTGACGAATCGAGTCGAGCCGTCACCCATCAGGACGTTGCCGCCGCCGGGGTGATCCGAAACCATTTGGCACACATGGCGAAAGGGATGATTGATCGGATGCATGATCGGAAAGCCCGCGATGTCCAGCTCGCCGCCCGACGGACCGCTGTGAACGAACAACAACGTCGCGGCCGATTCCGATTGGTTTTCCGTCGTGCGAATCTTTGGATGCGTGAAAGCACCTGGGATGACGCCGACCCAAGTCTTGTCCGCGATTTTCGGAGAATGCTCGCCGGCAAATATTGTGTTCGTCGATCCGTCGGTCACGTGGCTCATGCTGGTTCGCGAGTTGCGAAAAAACGGTCCGTCGGCAACTCGCGAGGTGTCGCCGAAGATGTTGACCGTTCGAGTGGCCCCGGTGTAAATATTGTCAAAGACGACGCCCTGCGGCTCCGACCCGCACTCGTCCCAGCATGACTCTTGGCCATGGTTGACGGCGTAATGCGACCGACCCAAACGGATCGTTCGTCCGTCAATCAATAACGGCCCGCCGGTTTGATCCTGAACCACAAAGGCATCGTCGCCACCGGCCGCTGACGGGCAAAGATAAACGGGTAACTTGGTCTGGATCGCGTCGATATGAATCGGATCCCAAAGCGGCCGGTCGGTACGAATTCGTTCGTAAAGTGCCGCCTGTTCCATGAATGGCAGAATCGCCGCGGCCCAACCCCAACCCGGACCGGCATCCCAGGTCCACGAATCCATCCGGACCGCAGAGGGGCCCATGCCGCTGGTCGTCGGAAACGAGTAATATCCCGTCGGAAATCGGTTATAAACGGAGTGATAATTGTGCATCGCCAAACCGATTTGTTTCAACCGGTCGCCGCACTGCATTCTCCGCGCCGCCTCCCGAGCGGCTTGGACGGCGGGAAGCAGCAGACCGACCATCACCCCGATGATCGCGATCACGACCAGCAATTCCACCAACGTAAATGCCGCTCGGTGACGACACACCACTCGTTGCCCCATCATCAAACCTCACCCTTTTGCAAACGCTCGTTTTTTAAAGTTTAGCACAGGCTAACATTCCGGAAAGTTTAGCCAAGGCTAAACTTTCGTCAAGGGCACCGTCACGATGACTGACACAGAACCATCTCAACCCACGAAACCTCACCGCAAAACCCGCGCGGACCACGCGTCGGAATTGGCTGAGGATTACGTCGAAGCGATCGCTGATATTTGCGAATCCAACGGGCTTTGTCGCGCCGTCGACTTGGCCAGCCGGTTTGGCGTCAGCAGCGTGACGGTGAACCGAACGATCGCGCGGCTGGTTCGAGACGGGTACGCACAAACGTCCCCCTACGCCCCGATCGAATTGACAAGCGAGGGAGCGAGATTGGCGAAAGCATCAAAAAAGCGACACGAGATCGTGTACGAGTTTTTGCTTTCGATCGGTGTCAGCGAACCGATCGCGATGGCGGACGCCGAGGGGATCGAACATCACGTCAGCCCGGAAACCCTAAAACGATTTCGCCACGTTACGCTCGAGAAATCGAAACCTTAGGGACGGCGGCACCGCTTTTAGTGCCAGGGATTTTCTTCCGCATCGCCACCACGCGGCGGTGATAGACGCTAAGGCGACCGCAGCGTCACCTGCGGAATACTCATTTTCGCCGCTGCATCTTTGATGCGTAATGTCGATGCGTGCGGATCGCATCACCGAGCGCAATCACCATGATGGCCATGATCAGGATGGCGACTGCGGTCCACGACGCCACCCAAAACTTTCCTAATCCGGCAAAGCCGGCCGCCGCCATCAGAAATCCACACGTGGCCAGGATCGCGTGAGTCACGACCCGCCAGCGCCGGCGGATGGCCCGGTAACGCAAATCCGATTCGCTCTCCAGCCCACGCTCACGATCGATCTCACGCGGCCATCCGAGGCTATCGTTGTATTCGAGCCAAACGGCAATGCAGATCACCGCAAAGCCCATCAACAGGCAAGCGCCAAGCATCGCGGTGGCTCCTGGGATTGTTTGTTTTGACGTGACAAGGATCGAATCCCTTGGGCAGATTTCGACCGCGTTATCTTACCTTAGTGGCGGCGACGTTCGAGTCGACACGGCGATTTTTTGCTCGCCACTGCGCATGGCGGATTACGTTGCACGACCGACGGCTGTTAATTAAACGCACCAGCGCGGCGGCATCCTTGACGTAGCCAAATCCAAAATTTTCGGTCTGATCTTCGTCGCACCGGGACATCAGCAGGAACCTCGCACTGGAATCAAAATCGTTAACCAGCGTGCCGAGTAAATGCCTCGCGTGATCGTTCATCGAAACAATGTTTCCAACCAGCGGTGATGCCGTGTCCTCGTCACCCGGCTCGGCATCGTACAGGCCAGACGCCGCATCGTCGTTGCCGAAAAATTCGTCATCGATCGGGACGGCGACCCCAAGGTCATCGATATCCGCGACCAAAACGATCGACGCATTGGACGCCGCGAATTCCCTGGCCACCATCGCGGCACGCAGCACGTTGGCAAGATTCGCTTCGCTGCCTTCGACCGCCGCGATCACGACTTCCGCCGCGATTGCTGGCTCGTCTTCCGCCGAATCAATCGACATGCGTTTGACGAGCGATTCAGCCGTACCGGCCTGAGCCGCCGAAGGATGGCCGTCCGCCGTCACCTCGATCGCGACCATCCATTGCAACCCGAGCAGCCAACCGACGCGGGTCGCCTCGTCATCCGCCGCGACTCGTTTTTGATCCGACGCCGTCATCACGTCGGCACCATCGATTCGGGCTCGGGCCTGTGACCGATAATCAGCGAGCGAGGGGAACACGGGGCTGTAAACCGACCCGACCATTAACGGATCGGCTTGACGCGACACAAAAACGGGGATGACCAAATCGGCATCCACGATGCGGCGGTTCAAGTAGATCGGATCGGCCGCTTCGTTGGCCGCAAGATAACGCAAATCATCGCGAGATTTCCCGCTGTGAATCGTCAACGTGGCGGTGGTGCCGATCGCATCCCGAACCGCCTGGCAAACCGTCTCGGAAGCCGATTCACCAATAATCACATCGATCCGTGATAATTCCAAACCCGCCAACGCCTTCATCACGCCCTGGACGGCGATCTCCGGTTGTGGCAATTCGGCATCGAGAACGATCGCAACGGCATCGCCGGGAACCACGCCGCTGGAAACCGACGGATAATCGACCGGATGCAGCAATGCCTCGTACACCGCGTCGGCATAACGTCCGTGCGAGAGCGCAATCTCAGCCGTTTTGTCGGTTGTCCATAATCGGACGCCCTCGTCGACGCGGATCGCTAACGGCTTGCCGTCTTGTTGAAGATTTATCGTTTGGTCCATCACAATCACTCGGGGCGGTTTATTTTTTTGCAAGGATGAAGTTTACCATCGGCGGCGTCAACCGATCCGCGTACACCAACGCTTTTCCGCCGAGGCTGAGGATCGATTCGCTGCGACGCGCCACGATCGTTGCAAGCGAAGCCCGCGCCACCTTTTCTGGAGTCCAAACGCCCACCCGGTTGACCGCTTTGTCGCCAGTTGAATCGATCACGGAGTCGAAAAATTCGCTCGCCGTCGTGCTGGGACTGACCAACGAAAACTGGATCCCATAATGCGACCACTCCGCCCGCACGGCGTCCGTCCAACCGTGCAACGCAAACTTGCTCGCACAGTATTCGCTTTTGTCAGGGACAGCTCGATGCCCCAGCACACTGCTGATATTGCACACCACCGGGGTACGGCCCTTGCGAAGATAGGGAAACGCGAGCCGCGTCAATTCGACCGGTGCAAAAAAATTAACTTCCATGATCCGGCGCAATCGCTCGGGGGACGCTTCGGCAAACGGGCCGACGGCTCCGACACCGGCATTGTTGCATAACAAATCGATGCGCCCGGGGAAAAGCGACACGGCAAGTTCGATAATCCTGCCGCGTGTCGACTCGTCGGTGATGTCACCGGCAACGACGTGCAACCGGTCGGAATTGGCATCTCTGCGGAGTTGCTCGAGTCGTTCCGCTCGCCGCGCCGTCGCGACGACGTGAGCGCCTCGTTGGATCAACAACCGGCAAAGCTCGCGACCGATGCCGCTGCTTGCGCCCGTCACGATTGCGACCGCATCCTTGGCTTGCCAGCGTCGCCACATCGGCATCAAGCCACTTCGCCGTTCGCGTCATGTTCCGGTTGCACCGCCGCGCTGCGTTTCGGCAGATCGTTGTGCTCGATCGGTAAATGATGCGTGATGGGACGATCGGCGCGAGCGGGCCGTACCGCGACTGCTCGTTCCCTGACCATCCCGAATGCCGCCGATGACATTCGCACGTGAACGGTGACGAGTTCTTCATTATATTCTTGCGACAAGATCTCGCCCTTGGCGGACAAGTGAGCCAGCAGTTTTCCGTCGGACGTTGCGACATCGACGAAGATGTCGAGGAACTCTTCGCTGAGCGCTTCACCGACCACTTCGGTCAGCGCTGTCAGCCCCCGGTTGCTGCGGGCCGACACCGGGATCGCGTTGGGATACCGATTCAAGACGCGATTAAGAATCGCGGGTGAATCGATCGCGTCGATTTTATTGAGCACCAGCAGCATGTCTTTTTCTTCGATGCCGAGTTCCTTCAACACCAGGAAGACGGCCGCAATTTGTTCAAAAACGGTCGGGCTGCTCGCGTCGGCGACGTGCAGGAGTAGGTCCGCTTGGCGAGTTTCTTCGAGCGTTGATTTGAACGAAGCGACCAGCCCGTGAGGCAGGTCACGAATGAACCCGACGGTGTCCGAAAGCAACACCGTTCCCCACCCGGCCAAGTCCCACCGCCGAGTTCGCGTGTCGAGTGTTGCGAACAATCGGTCTGCGGCTTCCACGCCCGCTCCGGTCAGCGCGTTCATCAACGTGCTTTTGCCGGCGTTGGTGTAACCGACGATCGAAACGGTCGCGATGCCGTCGCGAGACGCGACTTGACGTTCTCGGCGAATTTCGACTTTGCCCAATTCCATTTTGAGGTCGTGGATCCGTTTGAGCGCAAGACGACGGTCGACTTCGAGTTGCTTTTCTCCGGGGCCACGCATACCGACGCCCATCGATTGACGCGACAGGTGCGTCCACATCCGTTTAAGGCGTGGCAGCGAATACTCGAGTTGTGCCAGTTCGACGGCGAGCCGAGCTTCGTGAGTCCGAGCCCCGGAGGCGAAGATGTCGAGGATCAATTCGGTCCGGTCGATGACCTTCGTGTTGATCGCTTTTTCCAGGTTGCGAGTTTGTGCGGGCGAGAGGTTATTGTCGACGATGACGACATCCGCGCCGGTGTCCTCGACCATCTGTTTCAGCTCGCTAACCTTGCCTTTGCCGAAGAACGTCGTTTTGTCGATCGTGGATCGTTTTTGCACAAGCTCATCCACGACCTCGGTGCCCGCGGTGGTTGCCAATTGGTGCAACTCGCCAAGCGGATCGTCTTCGTTGGGTTGTCCGGGAAAGACCAGACGGACAAGGATACTTTTTTCGCTAGCAACGCCATCGCTGCGGTTTTCAATTAGCACGGGTTTTGTGTTTACTCCGGGGAAAGATGGAGTCTCGATTATAGATGCCGGGCGCTTAGGTTCACAAGCGAATGAAGAGCAGGAGTTCGGGCTTTCGCCGCGCGCGAGCAAACACATTCTTTAACATCATTCCTCAAACGTCGATTTGTTTCTCAATAGGTGGTGATAATGTTGGGCGAAACGGTGGGATTCGTCGCGGACGTATTGCAGCAGGCGTAGAGCGTATGAGTTGCGGGACAGTTTCAGCGACTCGGATTCGCCGGGACGAAAGATTTCTTCCTCGCGTTTGGCGAGCGAGATCAACGTCGGTGGCGTGATGTCTTGGTCGCGAAACGCGGCGAGCGCGGCGTTCAGTTGTCCCTTGCCACCGTCGATCAACAAAATATCCGGAAACGTTTCCTGGTTGTCGGACAATTGGCGAAACCGACGCGAGACGACCTCGTAGATGCTGCGGAAGTCATCAATGCCAGCCACGTCGCGGATACGAAACCGACGGTAGCCGGGCTTGAACGGCAACCCGTCGATAAACTGCACCAAGCTTGCCACGGTCTCGCCGCCGCCCAGGTGTGCGATGTCGACGCCTTCGATCACGCGGGGCGTTTTGGATAGTGCGAGCACCTTGCGAAGTCCGGTCAGCCCCTTTTTTGGGTCGATGTAAAAGACTTCGGGCTGAGCGTTTTCTTCCAAATCGCCTCGTTCGTCGAGTCGTTCGAGCATCTTGATCTCGTCACGCAGCGCCGCCGCTTTTTCAAAATTCAGCGACTTGCTCGCTTCGATCATTTCGGCCTGCATTTCACGCAGCAGTTTTGTTTTGCCACCATCGAGAAACGTGATCAATCGCCGCACGTCCCGGCGGTATTCGACTTTGCTGATCCGCAGGTTACAGGGCGCCGTGCATTGCTGGATGCTGGCCAGTAAGCACGGGCGAAACCATCGCCACTTCTCGTCATTCTCAGTGATATCAAGACTGCAGGTGCGAAACTTGAAGATGCGTTGCAAGACTTGAATCGCACCACGCAGCGCTCCGGCGCTGGTGAAAGGCCCATAAAGCTTGACGCCTTTTTGTCGTGGTTCGCGAGTAATCTCGACGCGCGGAAAATCTTCGCGTGTCGAAATCATTAAGTAGGGAAAGGTTTTGTCGTCTTTGAGGTCGCGATTGTATTTAGGTTGGATATCTTTGATCAATCGCGACTCGGTCAACAACGCGTCCACTTCGCTGTCGCAGGCCATGAAGTCGATGTCCGCGATCTCACCAATCCAGTCCGACGTACGCATGTCCTCGGCGGCGGCTTTGAGGAAATAGCTGCCCGCGCGGCCGCGGAGATTCTTTGCCTTACCGACATAGACGACGCGGCCCTTGATGTCTTTCATCAAGTAAACGCCGGGAGTTGTGGGGAATGTGCGGACTTTTTCCGCAGCATGGGCGAAACCGAAAGCGAGAGGGTCTATCGCCGCTGGTTCGCTTTGCGTGTCGTCGATCGATTCCGGGTCGTCTGTCATCAGGCCGTTTTCAAGTGATTGTTCAGCGGGCGTTTCACCCTCCAGCGCAGCGGGAGGGTCGGACGTCAGTCCGGGGAGGGCTCGCCGCGGTCCCCCCTCTCCTCGCTTAGGCTCGACTCTCCCGGAGGGAGAATGAAAAAAACATCCGAAACAACTTGAAATCTGCATGACCCCCGAGCGGGCGTATACCTTCACGTTTCGAAACTTTTTCTGTTTCGATTATTGCATCCGGCTCTGCATACTCAACTCGTCCTCGATGTCGTCGCCGTCGTAACGCAGGACGCTGTGCGAGTGATAGGGATTCAGCCGCGCTTCGCCGCCGAGCGTCGCGAGGTGAATCAGGAACGAGCAACCGACGATCTCGGCGTCGGCTTGCTCGAGCAACCGGCAGCACGCTTCCATCGTTCCTCCGGTGGCGAGCAAATCATCGACCAGCAGAACACGTTGTCCGGGCTTGATCGAGTCGATGTGAATTTGTAACTCGTCGCTGCCATATTCGAGGTCGTACTTGAATGATCGCAATTCGTATGGCAATTTGCCCGGTTTGCGGATCGGCACGAAACCCGCCTTGAGCTGCATCGCCAGCGGGGCCGCGAAGATGAAACCGCGTGCTTCGGCGGCAGCGATCATGTCGATCTTGGCGTCCAGGAACGGTTCGGCCATTAATTTCGTCGCCAGCGACAACGCCTCATGATTGGCCAACAGCGGCGTGATGTCGCGATACAAGATTCCCGGCTTTGGGTAACCAGGTATTTCACGTATGAAATCACGAAGGTCGTCAGGGGTCATCGGTCGCTCTTGAAGGTAGATAGAGGTGGACGAGAAATAACGCGATCGGAACCAAGCCGAAACGTTACAGAAATTCTTCCAAGCCGCGAGCCTCAAGGATCTTGACCGCTTCGCGAACGCGTTCCTCGGAACGCTTGGGAGCGACCAGGGTTGCGTTGCGCGTGTGAACGACGATGAGATCTTCGATGTCGATCGTGATGATGGCGTGGTGGTCATCGCCGTAAACGATCGAATTTTTGGTATCGATTCCGATATGCGTGCCGCGAACCGAGTTTCCGTGCTCGTCGGGATCATGAAGCCGTGAAATGGCCTGCCAACTGCCGACGTCATCCCATCGGAATGGGGCCTCGATCACGACGACATTTTTGTGTCGCTCCATCACCGCGTAATCGATCGACTTGCCAACAATCTTTGCGAAACGATTTGCCAGCACCGCCTCGTACGACTCCGTACCGACGGCGTCCGCGATCGCGTCGATGTGCGCCGCCATCTCGGGTTCATGGGTGCGGAGCAGATCAAGAATCAACGACGCCCGCCACAGAAAAATGCCGCTGTTCCAGTAGAATGTTCCTGATTCGCAATACTCGACCGCCGTCGCGTGATCGGGCTTTTCGCGAAACCGAGTCACCGCAAAGGCGTTCGTCACGTCGGACTTAATCGCCTCACCTCGCTGAATATATCCGAACGATTCGGCGGGATAGGTTGGCTTGATGCCATACGTGACGATGCGTGTCGGGTCGGATTGAAGCAGGTTGATGCCCGCGGTGACAGCGTTCTGGAATTGTGCATCGGAGCTGATCACATGGTCGGCGGGCATGACCAACATGATCGCATCGGGGTCGCCCGCCATCAGGATCGCGGCGGCCAGGCCAACGCAGGGCGCGGTGTCGCGTTTGCAGGGCTCGCCGACCACATTCGATCCGGGCAATTGTGCGCGAACGATCTCGGCTAATGACGCATTCGTCACCACCATGCAGCGCTGCGGCGGCACCATTTCACCCAGCCGCGCAAGCGTGTCCTGGATCATCGTTCGCTGGCCGGTGAACGACAGCAATTGCTTGGGGGTTAAACGCCGCGATGCGGGCCAAAAACGTGTGCCGCTGCCGCCTGCCATGATGACTGCGTGGAGCATGAAAACTTCCAACCGATAAAGAAAACGACGAACGAAAGCAACGAACGGTTAAGGGGGACCGTTCGTTGCCGAGTTTATCGTCAGGGAAGGAACCTTGGCACCCGTCAGAATCAATTTGCGCCAGCGGGTTGCATCATCTCGGCTTGGATCTTGGCTAATAACGCTTTGCTTGCCTTGATGCCCTCGTCCTCGGACAGGCGGTTGCCTTCGTACTCAATGCCGACGTAGCCGTTGTATCCACTGGCCAGGACAATTTGCATAATCCGCGGGTAATCGATCGTCGTTTCGTTCCCCTGGTCATCGAAGTCGTACGTCTTGGCACTGACGGCTTTGGCGAAAGGCATCAATTCCTCGACGCCTTGATATCGGTCATAGGCTTTCGGGTTGTCGCCCCAGGAAATGTTGAAGTTTCCAAAATCGGGCAACGTGCCGCAGTTATCAAGGTCCACCATTTTCATGACACCGCTCAACCAGCCACCGTCGCTGCTTAATCCGCCGTGGTTTTCGACGATTACATTCAAGCCCTGCGTCGCCGCGTATTCGCTCAGACGGCGCAAACCATCGGCAGCCAACTTTTGTTGTTCCTCGAACGATCCTTCGCTGCCGGCGTTCACCCGAATGCTGTGACAGCCGAGATACTTTGCCGCATCGACCCATTTCTTGTGATTGTTGACAGTCTTGGCGCGGCCCTCTTCGCGCGGATCGCCCAAGTTCCCTTCGCCATCGACCATAATCAACAGGCTCTTTACGCCGTGATCTTCGGCTTGCTGCTTAAGATCGGCGAGGTAAGTCTTATCTTCGGCCTTGTCGCGGAACATTTGATTGACGTACTCGACCGCTTCGATGCCGTAGGTTTCCTTGGCGACGCGGGGGAAATCCAAATGCGAGATGGTTTTTCCAGCAAAGATTGTTTTGTGCAGCGACCATTCCGCCAACGAAATTTTGAACGGCACGTCGTCCTGCGAAGCGAACGCCATTCGTGGAAGCGTCATTGCGGCCGCGGCCAACGAGGCTGACCCGAGAAAGAAACGACGAGATAGAAATTGCGACATGGAAAAGTAAGCTCCGGGGGGTGGGATCAAGGCATGACGGCAAAACCGCGCCGTCTGGACATGCATTGTATACGGAACAACGCGAAACGTTATTCGGCGGGGTGAACACTTTCTCGGACCCATCGCTCGCCGGTTGCTGTCGAAAAGTGGGCTTCGCAGCGGCGTTACAATCGTTAAGCTCCCGCCAATCCGACCGACCAACACGTTCCGACCATTCCGATTAACCCGACGGACAAGTCTTCGCTCATTTTTCACCGCCGCCGTCCGATACCCCTAGAGCCGGCGCGGGGAAACAGGGTGGTTTCCCCCACGCATGGTCCGGATCGATGGAAGCGGCGTCACGAGTGGGGATTTGTGACGTAAAGGCTTCAACGATTCCTCGCAGGATGAACGCGGCGGTGGGACGAAACTAGGGCGTTTCGTCTCACCGCAGCTTTTTCCATAAACTCCCCCAAGTTTTCATGATGAACGTCATCCCGATTGACGATCCCGCCGACCCGCGTTTAACGCACTATCGCAATCTACGGCACGCGGATGTCCATAAGCGCGGCCCGCGGTTCATCGCCGAGGGGCGAATGGTCACACGCCGCTTACTAGCCAGCGACTACCCAATCGAAAGTGTCTTGGCGGAGGAAAATCGTCTCGCCGATGTCGCGGAACTGGACGGAACCTTAACACCCGTATACCTGGTCAAGCCGGATGTGATCCGCGAGGTCGCCGGTTTCGCGTTTCATCGCGGATTGCTTTCGTGCGGCAAACGGCTCGCGTTCTCTCGCGACGTCGAATTGGCATCCATCGCGGTCGAGCAAGCACGCGTGCTGGCGCTGATTTCGATCAGCGACGCCGATAACCTTGGCAGCCTGCTGCGCACCGCCGCCGCGTTTGGCATCACCAACATCGCGCTCAACCGACAAACGATCGACCCACTGAGCCGGCGGGCGCTCCGCGTTAGCATGGGGGCGGCGCTTCGCATGAGGTACTTTGACCTCGCCCAACCCGAGGCCTGGTTTGCCGACAACGCGTCGCGTGGAAACTGGCAAACGGTTGCGACGACGCTGTCGCCCGACTGCATCCCGATCGATCAATTTCAACGTGGCGAGCAGCCAGTGATGATCGTCATGGGGAACGAGGCAGACGGGTTGCCGGCGTCGATCCAGCGAACCTGTGCCGCGAGGGTCAACATCCCGATGGCACCGGGCGTCGATTCGTTGAACGTCGCCGTCGCGGGCGCCATCATGCTTTACGAATTGACGAGGCCGGCGGGGATGACAAGATCGGAGCGTCGTTGATCGACGACGCTCGCGAACTCCGGAGCAACGATTGGTTATCGCAGTCGGGAAATAAAAAAAGCTCCCGGTTAGAACGTGTCCCAGGGGGGCGGAGGACGACGCGCTAAGGACCGGGAGCCGGTGGATTGGTCATGTTCGCGGTTCGACACCCGGTCGCATCCATGCCTCCGGGAAAGTCGAACTACTTGCTTCGCTGCGTCGAACTGGTCATGGAAAACATCCGTGTCGCCACTATCCAGCGTGTTCGCCGTTAACCACCGTGATCGATGATTCCCGCATGCAAACCCGACTGACAAAACCTGCCGCGGTGTCGACCACATGTGTCTCACTGCGATGAAGGGAAGATAGGCCAGGACCGCGATTTCGGTCAAGGCAGATTTGTGACTTTGGTGATCCCCTAGAACGCCCGTAATTTACGGGCAATCTGAGATCTTGACGAGAAGTTGACGAACAGTCGTCGAACAAAATTTTAAAATTTGCTGACGGTTCGACTTGTTTGTTCGATCCGTCTGATCAAACCGGTTAAACCTGAACAGCGACCACCGCTCGCTGAACCAGCGACTGGAAAGTGTCGGAGACATCAATCGATGCTCGGCCGATTTGCAAATCCGATGAAGGGATCTGCAACTGCGCGACCAAGACATCCGAGAGAACGTTGACTTGCTGGTCCAGTTCCGAATCGTCAAGCCCTGGCATACTGACGATCAACGTTTGTTCATCAAAATGACCGATTCGATCGACAGGGCGACAAAATCGCTGCAGGACATCGAGCAGACGCGTCAGCCGTGTATCTCCGGAATCGTTTCCGGGCGTGTCCATCGACATCGCGGGGCCCGTAATTCCAATGGCCACGACCGACAAACAAACCGGTGCTTTGCCAAGTCGTTGCAATAATTCGCGATAAGATTGACCAAGGAACTCGACATTGGGAATGCGTTCCAGCAACGCGTGATTAACGACTCGGCGACTGAGCGGATCGTCGGATCGTTTGACGTAATCAATCACCGAGCGAGTCTCGTCGCCTGCACGGAGGCTTCCGATACGGAATGGTGTTTCGGGATTTCCGATTGTTTGACACTCGATGCAGTACCCGCAATTACGACCCGCGTCTTTGGCGTGGTACAAAGCGTCATCGGCACGCTGGATCCACTGGACACTCGGCTCGCCGGCGATCATTCGTGTCGCGCCCATGGAACAGGTGACGCTGAGCACCTTGTCTTCGAAACGGGTCATGTTCTCTGCGATCTTGAGCCGGGCGGCATCAACAAGCGGAAGCACATCTTCCAAACGATCATCGTCAAATACGAGCGCGAATTCTTCGCCACCATATCGCGCGACGAGACATCGCTGAGAAAGCTGTTCGTGCAACAACGACGCGACCGTTCGTAACACTTCGTCGCCAGCTCGATGGCCGTGGTTGTCGTTAAATTTCTTAAAATGGTCGATGTCCAACAGCACCAACGCGCCGGGCGTCGAACCGTTCCACTGGTGGATCGCGAGATCGAAGGCACGACGATTGGCGATTCGTGTTAAAGCGTCCGTGTTCGCATGTTCCTCCGCAGTTTGAATTCGGAGGGCTTGATCGTTGATTTGATTCCGCGATTCTCGAAGCTGCCTCTGCATCGTTTCGTTGGCAATCGTTAATCGATGGACCGCCGATAAAACCAAATCGATCGTCGGTACACTTTTTTCTTTTGTCAAGGAAGCGCTAACTTCGGTCAATTCGGCATCATGAACATTGACGTGCGAACTGAGACGTTCAACCAATTGCATCAAGCGGAGGGCGGCCTGCTGCATTTCTTGAGGCGACATTCCGGTTGACGATTCGGGCAATTCCAGCAGCGGTCTCGCAGTGTCTAGAAAGTCGCCCTTTTCGTCATCGAACAAACTTGCCCTGGGCGTCAAGGAGTCGAATTCGTACGGCACACCGGATTCGCGGCTTGCTTCATTCGTATCGCCGAGTCCCGTCTGAAGCTCCGCTCCGCTTTGAGACGCTGGGGACGCGGAGTGCTTGAACTTTGCCGTTCGCAATTGCCAACCACAAAACGCGCCGACCAACGACGAACCTAGGGCCGAACAAATCATCAGCACATCGTTCAGGTAGTCAGCAGTGTCCATTGGCGGTTTGCCGTCTTGAGTGGTTGTCGCAAGATGATCTGCCTTTCGCTCGGCAGTCACTTACGGCGCGGTTGTTGTCCAAGGAGATATAACCCGCGTCGCGGACCAGTCAAAAATTGATTGCACCGAACGAGTGAAAAATTGCACACGGTCAAAAGTGGGGTGGCAAATTGGCTACAACCCGCCCAAGCGACTGGTCTATTGGCTCTTGATCGCCCCCCCCCCGGACGAACAAAATGCGACACGCCGGGAAGTCGGTGTTTTGCGTCGTCATTCCCGTGCGTCATGCTGACAAACGCCCGCTTTGACATTGTGTAACGGGAACCTTTTCGAGTAACCACGCAGGCGATGTCAGCACGTTGTGGTTTCAGTAACCACCGTGCCCATCGATTCATCGTTTAATCCCCACGGGCGAAACGTATCATGGACGGACAGACTCTACGAATGAACGCTACTCGCGACCGCACAAAACCATGGTGCTTGACCGTGACACTGGTCGTCGCATGCTGCACCGCGGGGCACTGCATCGCCCAGTCCGATAACTCGCCTCACCTAGTCTACGTTGATCAAGAAGGTGTCACCGCTCGCTGCGGCCCCGGCCCCCAGTTCTATCGCACCGATCCGCTGCGCCATGGCCAGTCTTTGGAAGTCTACGTCGAAACCGATGACGGTTGGCTTGGCGTGCGACCACCGGACGAAAGCTTTTGTTGGCTACCGGCCGACGTGTTGAAGATTTCCAAGAAACAAGATTTTGCAATTGTCACCGAGGACGAGACACTCGCATGGATCGGTACCCACCTGGGCAAAGCGAACAAGTATTTGTGGCAGGTTGCTTTGGCCAAAGGCGAAGAGGTCGCAATCCTCGGACGTGCCAAACGCGAGGGCGCCGACGGTATCCAGTTGTGGTACCGAATCGTCCCGCCCGCCGGTGAGTTTCGCTGGATCCACCGTGATCAAGTTGTCGAAAACCCGGAATTGCTGGTGCGCGGCAAACCGTCTACGCGGTCCGAATTCGCCCACGCCGAACCGACCATTGCCGACGAACCCGCGGAGGTTGTCGATGATCGGCCGCGGTACGCGTCGTCCACTCGAAGCGACCAAAACGAAGTCGACGCGGAGCCTCGTCAGCCCACGTCGATGCGGACCGAGCGATCGGTCATCGGGCAAGCGGATGCTCAATCCGCATTCCCATCACGACCTGACGATGTGGTGATCGGTTCGGGCGTCGTCCCCGCGATCAACGTGGTGGCGTCGAATCAGATGATCGCGCGTCACGAAGTCGCGCCTCAAGTATCGTTCACATCCGCTCCGGTGGTCCAAGCGATCGGACACAATGCCACTCTCTTGCCGCCCGCGTCGATGCCTCAAGAACTGGCCGACTCGTTTGATCGCCGCAACGCAACCGCACCGGCAATGACCTCGATGCCTGCGGCGTATCAGGTCCAGTCCATCGATACGCGAGTCGTCGTGCCAACATCGAGCCTCGTGCCAATGCCAAGCAACATGGCAGCGCGACGCGACAGCGTTGACGGCTTGCAATTGGAGCTGTCACGACTGATGTCTCGATCGGCCTCCGCCGCCGAGGTGGAGGGCGTTCTCGATGCGTCCATCGCGCAATCACGCGAGAACGCCAACCCACAAGATCGCGCACGGGCCGCGATGATCGTTCAACGCGCCCAGCAGTACCAACAGATCGCACAGCGACGAGATTTCCAATCGCCAGGCACCATTTCGTTACCGTCCAATCCGATGTCGATCGCGATTCCAACGGTGAGTCCCCACGCCGCGCCGCCACCGCTTTTGCCGATGAGCGAAATGGCATCGTCGGAATCCGTCGGCTTTCTCGTCCAAGTATTTTCGGCACGCCCGGACAGCCCACCGTTTGCATTGACTGATAAGCAGGGTCGAACCCTGTTCTACGTCAGCCCCTCGCCGGGCATGAACTTACGCCGATATCTCAACCAGTACGTCAGCGTCCGCGGCACCGCCGGATACTCGACCGGCCTGGATACGCCTCACGTCATCGCCACCGGCGCGGTCCGCGTGGCAGAGTAGGCACAGTTTTCGAGTCGTTGTCTCGCAGCTATTCACTTGATTCTCCGTCCAGGAGAGTCGATCAACGCTCGTGACGAAAGATCGTCACGCCCAGTGGCGGCATGTCGGTCAGGATGCTATCGGGACGACCGTGATGGGCAACACCCGTTGTGTTGCGTCCCGGATAATTGCCGACGTTCGTGCCACCGTACGCGACGCTGTCGCTGTTGAAAATCTCTTTCCAAAAACCGCCAAACGGTGTACCGACTCGATATCCATGACGAACGACGGGTGTGAAGTTGCAACACACCAACAACGGTGCCTCACCCGGTGCTTTTCGCATGTAAATCAGAATGCTGTCCTGGCCGTTCTGGCAATCGATCCACTCGAATCCTTCGGGTGAAAAATCCTCGGCATACAGCGCGGGATTTTGATTGACGGTTGCATTCAAGTCGGCCACTAATTGCTGGACACCCCGGTGGGTTTCAAAGTCGAGCAGTTCCCAGTGCGGGCCTCGGTCGTGATTCCATTCATCCCACATCGCCAACTCGCCACCCATGAACAGCAACTTTTTGCCCGGGTGCGTCCACATGTAGGAATACAGCAATCGCAGGTTTGCAAATTTTTGCCACATGTCGCCTGGCATTTGCGACAACAACGAGCCCTTGCCGTGAACGACCTCGTCATGCGAAAGCGGCAGCGTAAAGTTTTCGGTGAACGCGTAGATCAAGCTAAACGTCAATTCGTTCTGGTGAAATTGGCGGTGAACGGGCTCGTGACGCATGTAGCGCAACGTGTCGTTCATCCAACCCATGTTCCATTTGAATGTGAAACCTAGGCCGCCGTCATAAATCGGCTTGGAAACGCCCGGCCATGCCGTCGACTCTTCCGCAATCGTAACCGCACCGGGGAACTTCTCATGCACCACCGTGTTGAATTCCCGCAAGAAATCCATCGCTTCCAAGTTTTCGCGTCCACCGTATTGGTTCGGAATCCATTCGCCACTCTCGCGGCTGTAATCGAGATACAACATCGACGCGACCGCATCGACGCGCAATCCATCGATGTGATATTTGTCCATCCAGAAGATCGCGTTGGCGATCAAGAAATTGCGGATTTCGTTGCGTCCATAATTGAAAATCAATGTGCCCCAATCCGGATGCTCACCCTGACGCGGATCCGCGTGTTCATACAACGCCGAACCGTCGAATTGACGCAAACCGTGGCCGTCCTTGGGGAAGTGTGCCGGCACCCAATCGATCAACACACCAATGCCCTGTTGGTGAAGATGGTCGACGAAATACATGAAATCCTCTGGCGATCCATGTCGGCTCGTTGGCGCGTAATATCCGACCGCTTGGTAACCCCACGATCCGCTGAATGGATGCTCGTTGATTGGCATCAATTCGACGTGCGTAAAATTCATGCGGTGGCAATAATCCGATAACCGCTGCGCCAGGTCGCGATAATTCAACCATCCATGAACGCGACCCGCTCCCTTCTGCCAACTGCCCAAATGGACCTCGTAAACGTTCATCGGCTCGCGCTGCGGATTCACCGACGCACGCTTCGCCAACCAGTCCTCATCGCTCCACTGGTGAGTATTCAAATCCGCGATGATCGACGCGGTCAGCGGTGGCAACTCGGCTGCGAAACCCAACGGGTCACACTTGTCGATCCACTCGCCACCCCGGGTCAAGATCCGATACTTGTACTTGTCGCCGACCTTGGCCTGGGGAGCGAACAATTCCCAAATGCCGAGGTGCTCGTGAACCCTTAAGGCATGGGATCGACCATCCCAACCGTTGAAATCGCCGACGACCTGCACCGCTCGTGCGTTGGGTGCCCAAACGGCAAAGTTGACGCCAGGTTTGCCGTCGATCGTACGGAGCTGGGCGCCAAGCCGCGCGTACAACTCGTGATGCCGACCTTCGCCGATCAGGTACCGGTCGAATTCCGTCAAGATCGAGGATGCGGCGTAGGGATCTTGCATTCTTATCGTTTTTCCAGATGAATCGCTCATCTCAATACTATAGGCCGACGCCTCGCGGCATGTCTCCCCGTCGGCGATGGCCAGCAAAAAGTTTGCGTCCTCCTGGCGTACCGACGATGTCGGAATGATCGCCTCAAACAACCCCGCGGGGTGCAAACGACGCATCGGTCGACGAGCTCCCTCGTGGCGATCGATCACCCACGCCGCCGATGCCTGGGGCAGAAAGCTGCGGACCGCGATTGCCGTTTCACCACGATAATCGACGCGGTGGGGACCCAGTAATTCGCCCGGGTTGTCGTACGTACCATCGATCAAGCTGCCGATCTGAGACAACAATAGCTGCGTTTGCATAACAAAGTTCCGAAATAAAACGTCGATAAATCAGGGAAAATCAGGCTGTACAAAATCAAGCGTCGGCGAGGTCAGCGATTCGATATCGCCCGCGCCGCGTGACCACCGGCGTCGCATCGTGTTGGTCCACCAACCAACGGCGCAGCCCGTCACTTGCTGCCGGGGCGTGAACGCCGTGTGCCGCGTCCAGGCGAACCAGCGCGTCGGATTCGGCAGGATTCGAAGCGGGCGCACCGTGCGCGCGGCGGCCTGCCGACAAATCACGGCCCAGAGACAAATCAGCGACCGGCGAATTCACCGTCGATACGCGAGTAGACTGCAACAATGACGCCGTCACGCTGTGGATTGCCAGTGTGCGGTCGATCCGTCGCCACAAATCCGCGTTTTGAACCGGCATTCGGCGACCAAATTGCTCCCACACAAATTCGTTTTCCCGCCACCGCGGCAACGAACGATCGAGTGAGCGGATCAGGTAGCGATTGTTGCTGATCAAAGAAACCATTCCGCGGCCATCAATCGCTTCAAGCCCACGAACGGCCGCCAAAAGCGACAATCGATTCAGGTCGCCGTCCTCCTCGCACTCCGCGTGAAGAATCGGTTCCCCGGAGATCGACTCCAGCGAGAAACACCAAACCCCCGTCGTCAATGACGTCGATCGTGCATGGCAAACCAATAAGTAAGAGTCGACGGAGTCCGCCGACAACGAATCCGCCGGCAGGATTGCGGCGGCGGCTAACTTAGGCAGCGAGGAAGCAAGAAGGTCGATTTCGGCCAGGGTGCGAAATGACGACGCAGAACCAGCGGCAGGCAAAACAGTCACGGTTTACTCCACGAAGGGCTGTACAACGATTCGTTGGGTGGTCGCATCCGTGACCTCATCGGCGACGCATTCCGCTCGCCCTGCTTTGCCAATCGGCAAACTCTTCGCCAATCGCTTAATCGTATTTGCACATTTTCTCTTCGTCATGCAATCACCCGCCGACAATCGCTACCACCGATACGACACGTCAGCTCACGTGATGATCCCTGGTGCTTAACAACCCGCTGCGATCCCCAGCCACCAAACAAGTGTCCGGTTGTTTCGATTGCATCGGCTATAGCAATCAAGCGGAATCCTTCCCCCCTTCGGACCCAAGGCAAGGGAACCTCACGCCACATCAAAAAAACACGGGTTGCCAACAAATCAAAAAAAGTAAGGCTGCACACGCGACGCGGTTTGCAACGGAACATTGTTTGCATACCCTCTTACCAATTTTGTGGGATCGCTTCTCGGATGTTGAAATCATGACGACGGATAAACCCAAAAAGCTACTACGAATGATTGGTGCATTTCGTTTTTGGATTGGGTCGTTCTTCGTCATCAGCGCGTCACCGCTTGCGGTTGCCGCCGATTCTCTTAATGCCGGGAAAAATTTTGGTTTTGATTCGGTATGCGACATCGCGCGGTCACGAATCGTGATCCCGTATTCCCGTAAGGTCCGCGACCTGCCGTGCGAGTTAGTAGGTCTTGACTACGACTCGTGGCGTTATATTGCCTATCAACCCCAAAAGACAATCTGGAGGGAAGCGGATCTTCCTTACCAAGTAGAGACGGCTCACCGAGGATATCTGTTTACCAGCCGTGTGGACTTGAATGAGGTCAATCGCGGACGAACCAAGGTCCTGCCATTCAACCCCCATGATTTCACCTATCGCGACTGGTTAAGTGAATACCGATTTCCCAGCACGCTGGGTCACAGTGGTTGGAAACTTTTAGCGAAATTTAACGACGAGCGAGTCAGCGCAAAGTCGAGCGGTCGCGAAGTGTTTAGCCGCGAGGTCGCGTCGTTTCTTGGCGCCAGCTATTTCCGGGTGTTAGGTTCGCGGCACGTCTACGGCAGCTCGCTGAGAGGTTTGGCGGTGGACTGCGCAATGACACATTCCGAAGAATTCCCAGCGTTCACGCAGTTTTGGCTGGAAAGACCAACCAAGAATTCGGCGGATTTCCGGTGCTGGGCATTGCTCGAAAGCGAACGCGTTGTCGGTGCGTATGAGTTTTCGTTTCGTGCTGACCGAGAGACGACAGTCGACGTTCGCGCGAAATTATTCGTTCGCGGACAAATCGGCAAACTAGGGATCGCACCACTGACCAGCATGTGGATGTGGGGCGGTGGCACGCCTCCACCCGCCCAGGACCCACGTCCAGAAGTTCATGACGCGGACGGGCTTTATGTGATTGGTACCGACGACAGCCGCTTGTGGCGTCCATTAAGTCGCCCGTCCATACCGGTTGTTAATCATTATGCCGTTCCAGGTTTAAAAGCTTTTGGCTTGATCCAACGCAATCGTGATCCTCATGCTTATGCAGATTCCGAAGCTTATTATCATCGACGACCAAGTTTATTGATCGAGCCGAAGACGCCCTGGCCCGCCGGCGGTGTCGAATTGCTAAGATTGCCGGCATCGCACGAGGGGATCGACAACATCGGAGCATTTTATATTCTTGATAAACCGCCCCAGGATGGTGAATCGTTAGAACTTGAGTATCGAATTCATGTATGTGATGACGAATACGATATAAGGTGGCACGATGCCGATCTCAAAGAATCGAATTTAGAAAGACGCGCACGCTTTTTGACGTCCAACATTCGGCAGGTTAAACCCGGACTTTGGAAGGTTCGATTGTTGGTCGAGGACACCGGGACGCGGTTGGAATCGATCGCCCATGACGACATAGAAGAAAAAATGGTCTCGCTATGGATGGAATCTGGCCGCTTGCAGTCGCTGGAGGTAAAGCGTTCTGCCCAAGGCGTTATTGTGGATTTTGAGGTGGAGTCGAAGCCTGAGCGGGCATTCGAATTGCTCCTTCGTCTTACTGATGGTCAGCGGGATTTAACCGAAGTTTGGTGTTATCGCTGTGAACCCTAATCTTGAAGCTTGGTAAACACGATGGAAAATTTGCACTCGGAATCGTCTTGCGTTGGTCTCTCTGATGTCGCCCCGCACGCGTGCGGGGTGTCCGACTGGGGGCCCGGCGATGCCGTTTCAAGTCCGTTCGTTCGCGAGGCTCAACAGCGGTGCGCTGGTTATTTTCGTCGCTTGGGCATTCGTGACCCCGAAGTCCTCGCGTCGATGTATCGGATGATCGTTCGCCGGGTTTCGCACCCAATCGTGGAACTTGGTCCGGCTCAAGTTCATGCTCGATACCTCACGCTGATTATCGAAGCGACGGATTTATACGTTCAAAAGTGGGTTGCGGGCATCGAGAAACAAATCGACCTGCATGGCGGCGTCAGCCGTTGTGGCGAGATTGCGATGCAGATGCCAATGGTGCTTGCCAGTTCGCCTTGGGCGATCGAGTCGGTGGAAGCGGCAGTCCCCTGTTTTGCGAAACGGACGGCGCTGCGAATGCCGGCCCAACCGCCCAATAACCCGACCCACTTTGCCGACCAGCCCTTAACGGCCTCAGCCGGCGGTGCCCTCGCCGAATTGTGGCTCTCGCTGGTCAACGTGGTTCGTCAAGGGTTCGCGTCCACGCGACCAAGTTTAATGCCGTCGATTTCATTGGATCGGCGTGACCGCTGAATCGAGCGACCGATGTGAGCCCTTCTCCTCAAAGCTTTTTGATGAATTCGAAATCGAATGTCGCTGGTTCAAACGGCGATGATTCCGTCCCTTTGACTCGCTTTGCCATCTTTGCGGGCGTGATCCTGATCGTCAGTTTGCTGACAACGGCTTACCTGTGGGCGATGCCTGGTCTTACCGAATCAGTATTGGGCGGAATCAGCTTGCTCCTGTTTTGTATCCTCACGATCTGGGTCACGTTGGGGTTTTGCATCGCGCTTTCCGGGATCAAGCCGATGAGTCTCGCATTGGCGAGTCGTCGGGACGAAGGGGGTGAGCCAAGCGAACCGGAACGCGTGACCGTTGCGTCGTGCGACGAAGAAATCACGTCCCAAAGAATTGCGTTGTTGGTCCCGATCTACAACGAAGATCCTGCGGCGGTGATGGCGTGTGTCCAAGCGACCGCAGAATCGCTACGCCGCACGGGCCAGGGGAATCGCTTCGATTTCTTTATCCTCAGCGACACGACCAACCCTGATCTCTGGATTCAAGAGGAATTGCTTTGGTCACGAGTTCGAGCGGAAATGCAATCGGATCAACCCGCCATTCACTACCGGCATCGAGCCAACAACGTCGGTCGCAAATCAGGGAACATTGGCGATTTTTTGACGCGGTGGGGACTGGATTATCAGTACTTTGTGATCCTTGATGCCGACAGCACGATGGAAGGGAGGACTCTGGTCGAATTGGCGACACGGATGGATGGGAACAAGCGTCTCGGGATCCTGCAGGCACCGCCAATCCCTGAGGGAAATCATTCTCTCTGGGCGCGGTCACAGCAATTTTCCGCACGAGCGTACGGCCCGCTTTTTAATTTTGGTTTGAACGCTTTTTGCGGTCCCGATGGAAACTACTGGGGTCACAATGCGATGATCCGGACGCAGGCGTTTTTAAGGCATTGCGGATTGTCGATATTGCCCGGACCCGAACCGCTTGGCGGAGAAGTCCTCAGTCACGATTTCGTGGAAGCGGCACTGATGCGTCGCGCCGGGTACCAGGTCCGGCTCGCCGCAGACCTGGACGGTGGCTACGAACAATGTCCGACGACTTTGGAAGACCACGCGCGGCGTGACCAACGATGGTGCCAGGGGAATTTGCAGCATCTAAAAATCGCGGTCGCACCGGCATGGCACCCGATGAGTCGTCTGCACCTGATGTGCGGTGCCATGAGCTATCTGGCGAGCCCGTTTTGGATGCTGTTCCTGATCGTCGGGGCCGCCATTTACATCACCCAGTCATTGTCCATTGGACCCGTGTTGGCGACCTCTGTTTTCGCATCGATCATGGCGATGTTGTTCATCCCCAAGTGGATCGCCGTCGCAATCATGTGCCGCCATCGTCCGACGAACTGGGGCGGTCGGGGCCGGATCATCAAATCGATGATGTTAGAATGCGTATTATCGATCCTCGTCGCACCCATCATGATGCTGTACCACAGCCGCTTCGTGCTGCTGACATTGCTCGGCACAAAGGTTCGCTGGAATGCGCAAAATCGAACGGCCAATGGGCTACGGTTTCGAGATGCTTTTTCGAGCCACGGTTATCAAATGCTGGTTGGCGTTTTGACAACGATCGCCATCGCTTGGTATGCCGCGGGGCTATGGCCATGGACATTGCCGCTGGTCGCTGGACTGGTTCTCGCGGTGCCACTTGCAATCGCGTTTGCCAGTCCGACGATAGGAAATTGGCTCGCAACATCGGGATGGCTCTCGACGCCGGAAGAACGCAATCAGCCACGTTTGCTGCGTCGCCGAGATGTTTTGCAATCGACCTACGCAGCCGTCTGTTCGCCGACAACCAATCCATCAGGTTGGTTTGGACGCCTGGTTCAAGATCCCGCGCTCTACCGGTTGCACCAAAGCTTACTTGCCGCGAGCACGCCACCGCCCGATCATTTAGGCAATGAATCACGTCCAGCAAGCATTCGCACCATTCGTGTGGCGAGGAAGCTGATTCGCGAGGGGAAAGTCGAGTCGATTCCCCGGAACATGCATCGCGCTCTACTGGGCGATGCATCGGCGCTGAAGAAATTGCACCACGAGTTTTGGGCGACTCAGGACGCCGCATGAGTTTCGCGGCAGACGGTTCCTTGGCCTATTTCTCAAACCACTTTTTGACGGCATGGATCGTGGTGGCTCGTCCCGCCCGGGCGATCGATTGGGTCAGCGGAATTTCCTTTGGACACACCGAAACGCAATTCTGGGCGTTTCCACATGCCGCCACTCCGCCGGGTCCCATCAACGCATCCAATCGCTCCGAAGCGAGCGATTTTCCAGTCGGGTGATGATTGAACAGCATCGCTTGCGAGATCGCGTGGGCACCCACGAATCCTTGATCGTAAGCGGCTTCCTTTCGTGCGGTGAACGCATCATCGGTCTCGCCCGGCAATCGTTCGAGCTCGATTTTGTTGAATTGTGGACATGCCTCCAGGCAGCACCCACAGCTCATGCACTGGCTGAGCGGATAGTTTTGCTCCTGAGCATCTTGCAATTGACGCTCGCCAGGGCCCATGTCGTAGTAACTGTCGACCGGCACCCACGCCTGCACGCGGTCAAGCGATCGGAACAGACGACTGCGATCGACCACCAAGTCGCGAACGACAGGAAACTTGCTCATCGGTTCGAGCAGGATTTCGTCCGGGTTTTCGGCAAGCAAGTTATCGACCAAGGCGCTACAGCTCTGCCGCACACGACCGTTGATCACCATCGTGCAGGAACCACAGACCTCCTCCAAACAACCGCAATCCCAAGCGACCGGCGAGACCTTCTTGCCATCGGTCGTTTTTGCCTTCGCGGCAATCTTTTGCAAAACCGAAATGACATTCATCTCGCGTTCGTAATCCACTTCAAACAGTTCCCAGTACGGTTCGACGCCCGGAGCGGATTGTCGCTGGACGCGAACACGAATGTGGGTCGGTCGCTTCTTTTTGGCAGGGGCGGGAGCGATCATAAAATATCCTTCACTGATATTCACCCTCCCGTGGCGCGGTCGGGTCGGCCTCTCAAAGCCGGGGAGGGTCCAGGTTATGGGCGGGTAAAAATTTGTCTTCCATCAATCCGACAAGCTTTCCGCCTGTCTTTTGATGCGGTTCGTTCCCTCGCGACGTACGATCGTTTGTCCGTCGTCGAACGTGGCGGGTATCGCAATTTTCTAGGAGACGCCAACCAGCGCGGGTTCTTTCGGCATCGTCTTCTTCGCGGCGGATCGTTCGTTCCAAACTTCCTCGATCGTTTCGGCACCGACTAGGCCGTAGAGGCGTGGTCGCGGCGGGATCAGGGACGTGTCGATATCTTCGTAACTGATGTCGGGCTGTTCCGACATTGGATTCCAAGTTGCGATCGTGCTCTTGAGGAACCGGTCGTTGTTCGCTTCAAACTCATCGCACCATTGTTCGGCTTGACGTCGACGTTCCAGCGGTTCCTCTGACGTCAAACTTGGCTTCTCAAAATCGGGTTTGTAGTGTGCC
>Ga0105045_10000257_pt1 | contig 35550 bp, 34 predicted proteins | sample MAT02_FD_78089 | JGI IMG/M metagenome (GOLD analysis project Ga0105045, IMG submission 78089) | Freshwater microbial communities from Lake Fryxell liftoff mats and glacier meltwater in Antarctica - MAT-02 (megahit assembly) | ecosystem: Environmental > Aquatic > Freshwater > Ice > Liftoff...
GAGGACAAGGAGCGCCCGTTCGACCATGCTCCGCCCGGCATGCTGGGCCTGGAGTACGCATTGGCGCTGGCCTTCACCCAGTTGGTCGACGGAGAGGCCGCCATGGCCGAGTCCGACGTCATCGGCGCGATGTCGTGGCGTCCCGCCCGCATCGCGGGGCTGGAGCACCACGGTGGGCCACTCGTCGCGGGAGCAGCAGCCAACCTCTGTGTCATCGATCCCGGCGCCCGCTGGACGATCGACGACAGTGGCGGGGCGTCACGCAGCCGCAACGTCCCCTACGTGGGTCGAGAGGTCCGGGGTCGGGTTCGACACACCTTCCTGTTCGGTGAGCAGGTCGTGAGCGATGGAGAAGCGCAGCGATGACCATTCGTGAAGCCACAATCGTGCTGAGCGACGGCACCGTGTTCGAGGGCGAGGCCATCGGCGCTGATGCCCCCGACGGGGTGACGACCGGTGAGTTCGTGTTCAACACTGTGCTCAGCGGTTACCAGGAGGTGATCTCGGACCCGTCCTACGCGGGACAGATCATCACCTTCACCTATCCCCACATCGGAAACTACGGAGTCAACGACCACGACGACGAGTCGCTGCGCCCACGGTGTGCGGGCGTGGTCGTCCGCGACCTCGCCCGTCGCCACAGCAGCTGGCGTGCGGAGTCCGACCTGAACTCCTACCTGGTCCGCCACGGCATCGCCGGCATCGCAGGGGTCGACACGCGGCGCCTCACCCGCCACCTGCGTGACCGGGGCGCGATGCCGGGCGCGTTCGGGACGGCGGATCTGACCGCACTGACCGAGGCCGCTCGAACCGCAGTGGGCACCGAGGGCCGCGACCTCGTCGCCGGGGTCAGCGCCGAGGTCGCGTACTCCACGCCGTCGAGCAGCGGTGCCGCCCGACGGATCGTCGCGATCGACCTGGGCATCAAGACCACGATCGTTCGCAACCTGGCCATGATCGGTTCGGTCGAGGTCGTGCCGGCGTCGACCAGCGCCGAGGAGATCCTGGCCATGGAGCCCGACGGCGTGTTCCTCTCCAACGGCCCGGGCGACCCCTCCGCGGTGGCCAAGGTGCCAGCGACCATCCGCGGTCTGCTCGGCGAGGTGCCGGTGTTCGGCATCTGCATGGGTCACCAGATGTTGGCCACCGCACTGGGAGCCAGCACCTACAAGCTCCCCTTCGGCCACCACGGCGGCAACCACCCCGTGCGGGACCTGACCACCGGGAAGGTCGAGATCACCTCGCAGAACCACAACTACTGCGTCGATCTGGACGGGGTCGCCGGGGTCGAGGTGACGCATCGCAACCTCAACGACGGCACCATCGAGGGCTTCGAGTGCACCGAGGTGCCGGCGTTCGCCGTGCAGCACCATCCCGAGGCCGGGCCGGGCCCCCACGACAGCCGCTACCTGTTCGAACGGTTCGCCGACCTGATGGACCAGCACTCGACATGAGCTGGTCCCACCCCGTGCTCCGTCCGACCAGTTCAGCCGCCGAGTCGTGCGGCGACCGCGGCGGCTTCTTCCTCCAGGTGCTCGCCGACGCCGTCGACGATCGCGGGTTCCACCTTGTGGCCCAACAGCGGGATGCGCACCTTCAGCTCGCCCGAGATGGAGCGCACCGCATCAGCCCCCTGCGACCGCAGCGCCGCGGTCGCGGATGCCCGCAGCAGGCCGGCCGCCTGGTCGGGCACGAAGCTCACCTCGGCGGTGCGGTCCGACAGGTTCCAGCGGGTCTCCTCGATCCAGGCCACGTCGTCGGGGTCGATGAACCTGGTGGCCTCCCTGGGCAGGTCGACCGACAGCACCCAGTGCAGTCGCACGACCGCCCGGTCGCCGTTCCGCTCGATGTCCAGCACCTTCGGCGGTGTGGTCGTGGCCAGGTCCGCCAGACCGGTCCAGAACGACTCGTCCAGGTAGACCTCGACGACCTCGTCCACCGTGGCGGTCCACCGTTGTTCGAATCCGAAGTTCACGTGTCCAGCGTCGCACATGGCGTGCGACGCACCGATCATCCCCAGAGGAGCCACTGATGCCCCGTCGCGATGACCTCGAGTCGATCCTGTTGATCGGTTCCGGCCCGATCGTGATCGGCCAGGCCTGTGAGTTCGACTACTCGGGGACCCAGGCCTGTCGCGTGCTGCGCGAGGAGGGTTACCGGGTGATCCTGGCGAACTCCAACCCTGCGACGATCATGACCGATCCGGACTTCGCGGACGCCACCTACATCGAACCGCTGACAGCAGACGTGCTCGAGCGCATCATCGCGAAAGAGCGCCCCGATGCGGTGCTGCCGACGCTGGGTGGCCAGACCGCGTTGAACCTGGCGATGGAACTGGATGCCAACGGCGTGCTCGAGGCCTACGGCGCCGAGTTGATCGGTGCCGATGCCGAGGCGATCAGCACGGCGGAGGACCGCGAGAAGTTCAAACAGGCGATGATCGGCATCGGCCTGGGGGTGCCGCCGTCGCGCACCGCCCACACGATGGAACAGTCCCGGGCCTGCATCGGCGAACTCGGGCTGCCCGTGGTGATCCGCCCGGCCTACATCCTGGGCGGCCAGGGCACCGGTATCGCCACCACCCCCGAGGAGTTCGAGATGATGGCCGCGCGGGGCCTGGAAGCCAGCCCGATCTCGGAGATCCTGATCGAGAAGTCGATCGCCGGGTGGAAGGAGTTCGAGCTCGAGGTCATGCGTGATTCGGCGGACAACTGCGTGATCATCTGTTCGATAGAGAACCTGGACCCGATGGGGGTCCACACCGGCGACTCGATCACCGTTGCACCCGCCCAGACCCTGACCGACGTCGAGTACCAGCAGATGCGCGACGCGGCGTTCGCCTGCATCCGGCGTGTCGGGGTCGAGACCGGCGGCTCGAACGTGCAGTTCGCGGTGCACCCGGCGACCGGCGAGATGGTCGTGATCGAGATGAACCCCCGGGTCAGTCGCTCCTCGGCGCTGGCGTCCAAGGCCACCGGCTTCCCGATCGCGAAGATCGCCGCGAAGCTCGCAGTGGGCTACACGTTGGACGAGATCCCCAACGACATCACCAAGAAGACCCCGGCCAGCTTCGAGCCGACCATCGACTACGTGGTGACGAAGGTGCCGCGATGGGCCTTCGAGAAGTTCCCGGGGGTCGAGCCCCATCTCGGCACCCAGATGCAGTCCGTGGGAGAGGTCATGGCGATCGGCCGGACCTTCCCCGAGTCGCTGCAGAAGGCACTGCGGTCCCTGGAACAAGGGCGTGGCGGCCTGAACGGCGACGCTGCGGAGGCACAGTTCGACGACGTCCCCACCGCCGAACTGCTCAGACGTGCCGCGATCGGCACCCCTGAGCGCATCTTCGAGGTCGAGTCGCTGTTACGACGCGGCGTGCCCCTCGAAGAGGTGAACGAGGCGTCGCGCATCGACCCCTGGTTCCTCGACCAGATGCTCGCGATCGTCGAGGAGCGGGCGCATCTCGAGTCGCTCGGTAGTGGCGCCGAGGCGATCGACTCCATGGATCGTCGCGCCTGGCGTCGGGCCAAGCGCATCGGCTTCGGCGATGCGCAGCTTGGTCACTTCTGGAGCCTTGACGAGGCGACGGTGCGGACGGCCCGCCTGGACGCCGGGGTCGAGGTGACCTACAAGACCGTCGACACCTGCGGAGCGGAGTTCGAAGCCGAGACGCCGTACCACTACGGCACCTACGAGGACGACACCGAGGTCGCGCCGTCGGACCGCGAGAAGGTCATCATCCTGGGGTCCGGACCCAACCGGATCGGCCAGGGCATCGAGTTCGACTACAGCTGTGTGCACGCCTGCTTCGCGCTCGCTGACGCCGGCTACGAGACGATCATGGTCAACTGCAACCCCGAGACCGTCTCCACCGACTACGACACCTCGGACCGGCTGTACTTCGAGCCCCTGTCGACCGAGGGGGTGCTGAACGTCATCGACGCAGAGCGGCGCTCGGCCGAACAGGGTGGCGGCAGCCTGGCCGGGGTGATCGTCTCGCTGGGCGGCCAGACGCCTCTGAAGCTCGCCGGTGTGCTCGACCCCGAACTGGTGCTGGGTACGTCGCCCGACAGCATCGACGCGGCGGAGGATCGCGACCGCTGGGGCGCATTGTGCGCCCGCCTCGAGATCCCCCAGCCGGCCGGCGCCACCGCAACGACCCTCGACGAGGCCATCGCGACGACGGAGCGGATCGGTTTCCCTGCGCTGGTCCGACCGAGCTACGTGCTCGGCGGGCGCGCCATGGAGATCGTCTACGACGTCGAGGACCTCACCCGGGCATGGGAGGCGATCACGCTGAGCGGCTCGCTCGGGCGCGAGGGCGGGCTCTCCGCCGAACGTCCCGTCCTGATCGATCGCTTCCTCGAGGACGCGACCGAGGTCGACGTCGACGCCATCCGGGACCACACGGGCCGGGTGATCATCGGCGGCATCATGGAACACGTCGAGGAGGCAGGTGTTCACTCCGGCGACTCGGCGTGCGTGATCCCGCCGGTCGGGCTGTCCGACGCGACGATCGCTGTCATCGAGGATTACACCCGACGGATCGCGACCGCGCTCGAGGTGCGCGGGTTGATCAACGTGCAGTTCGCGGTGAAGCGGTCAGGCGGCGACCCGGGCACGGGTCAGGTGTTCGTCATCGAGGCCAACCCGAGGGCGTCGCGCACCGTGCCGTTCGTCGCGAAGGCGACCGGCGTCCCGCTGGTCAAGGTCGCGGCGCGGGTGATGTGCGGCGCGACCCTCACCGAGCTCGAGGACGAAGGACTGCTGTGCCCCGCGGTCGAGGGCGACCACATCGCGGTGAAGGAGGCGGTGCTGCCCTGGAGCCGCTTCCCTGACGTCGATGCGGTCCTCGGTCCCGAGATGCGCTCGACCGGCGAGGTGATGGGGATCGACACGTCGGTGGGCATGGCCTTTGCCAAGTCCCAGCTGGCTGCGGGCGATCGGCTCCCGACCTCGGGAACGGTGTTCTTCTCGCTCGCGGATCGAGACAAGGAGGTCGGCACCCGCGCCGCGCGGCGTTTCAGCGAACTCGGATTCACGATCGTTGCGACCTCGGGCACCGCCGCCCGCCTCAGCGCCGCGGGTGTTCCCGTCTCGCAGGTCGTGACCAAGCTGACCAACGCCGGGCAGCCGTACCCCGACGAACAGCAGCCCGGCGACGCCGGCTCTGCCGGGCAGGCGCCAGTCGGCTCTCCCGGGCAGGCGCCAGTCGGCTCTGATGACGCGGTGGCGCTCATCTCTGCGGGTCAGGTCGATCTGGTGGTCAACAGCCCCAGGGGTCGTGGCCCGCGGGCCGACGGGGCCTACATCCGCTCGACCGCTGCCACCCACCACGTGCCGCTGCTCACCACTGCTGCGGCAGCGCTGGCTGCGGCCAACGGCATCGCCGAGCTCCTCCGCGAAGACATGTCGGTGCGGAGTCTGCAGGAGTACCACCAGGGCGTCCGTGCATGATCGGGCTCCGGTGACACCACTGTCGCGTCGCCGAGCGGCCCGTCGCGCCCGATCAGGCTCGGTCGACATGTCGGTACGCGTGGGGTCGTTGACGCTGTCGTCGCCGGTGATGACAGCGTCGGGCACCGCAGGTCACGGCGACGAGCTGGCGGCCTACGTCGACCTGTCCCGACTGGGTGCGGTGGTGGTGAAGTCACTCGGGGCCGAGCCGTGGGAGGGCAACCCTGCTCCGCGGATCCACCAGAGCGCTGCGGGAATGCTCAACAGCGTGGGTCTGCAGGGACCTGGCATCGAGGCCTGGCGGACCCACGAGCTGCCGGCGCTGCTCGACCGGGGCGCAACGGTGGTCGCAAGCATCTGGGGGCGTTCGGTCGAGGACTACGCCCGTGCCGCCGAGGCGATCGGGAAGTGTCCCGACGGCGTGGTCGCGGTCGAGGTCAACCTGTCGTGCCCGAACCTGGACGGCGGCGCACACCTCTTCGCCCACGATCCCGACATGACCGCGCAGGTGCTGGCGGTCACCGAGTCGGTCGGCCGACCCAGGTGGGCGAAGCTCAGTCCCAACACGGACCGACTCGTCAGTGTTGCCGAGGCCGCAGCAGCAGCTGGCGCAGAGGCCGTGACGTTGGTCAACACCGTCATGGGAATGGTGATCGACACCGAGACGCGGCGGCCGGTGCTCGGCGGTCGCAGCGGCGGACTGTCGGGCCCTGCCATCCACCCGGTCGCGGTGCGGGCCGTGCACGATGTCCATGCCGCGTTGCCGGAGCTCCCGATCGTGGGGGTGGGTGGCGTGGCCACGGCGGTGGACGCGGTGGAGCTGATGCTCGCCGGCGCCAGCGCGGTGCAGGTGGGCACGGCGAGCTTCGCGGATCCCCGATCGGTGATCGCGGTGCTCGACGGGATGGAAACATGGTGCGAACGGCATTCGGTCGGTCGTCTCGCCTCGCTCACAGGAGACCTCCGGGGATGACCGGGGAGATCGACCAGATGGAGACAACGATGCAGCACAGCGTGAACGGAGCAGCGAATGTCTGAGATGCCAGGGGGACCCGCGCCCACCGACGGTGCTCCCGACGAGGTCCGCCGACGCCTGGCGCTGGCGCTCGACGTCGACGACCTGGTCGAGGCCCACCGTCTCGCTGCGGCTCTACGGCCCTGGTTCGGCGTCGCGAAGATCGGGCTCGAGTTGTTCAGCTCCGACGGCCCCGAGGCGATCGGCGCGCTGCGCGACCTGGGCTATCAGGTGTTCTTGGACCTGAAGCTGTTCGACATCCCCACCACCGTGAACCGCTCGACGATGGTGCTGGGGTCGCTCGGGGTGGAGTATCTGACGCTGCACGCCCTCGGCGGGATCGACATGTTGCGTGCCGGGGTGGAGGGCCTCCACGAGGGTGCCGCTCGCGCCGGCCTCCCAGCGCCGACCGCCCTGGCGGTCACGGTGCTGACCAGCGACGACACCGCACCGCCACACATCGTGCCGAACCGCGTCCGGCTGGCGCTCGAGGGCGGTTGTGGCGGCCTCATCCTCGCAGCAGAGGACCTGCAGACCGCCCGTGAGCTCGCACCCCGTCTGATGCGGGTCGTTCCCGGTATCCGACTCAGTGGCGGGGCACGCCACGACCAGGCCCGGGTAGCCACTCCCCAGGAGGCGGTCGCGAACGGCGCCGACCTGCTCGTGATCGGACGTGCCGTGACCGGTGCCGAAGACCCGGTCGCTGCGGCGGCGGCCGTGGCGGCGGCGGTGTAGGTGGAGTCCTCGATGGCCCGCAGCAGCAGCACTGGCGCCAACGGCAGGATCGTCCACTCCGTCGCTACACGCACCGATGCACTCGGCTGGGCAGCGGCGGCACGTGCGCTGCGCCACGGCGTCCGCAGCGCCCTGGGCTCGGGCACCACCACGCTGTCGGTCGTGCTGGACGACGCGTCGACCGACGACCTGCTGGGTCGACTCCGACTCCTGTGGGTGCTGGAGTCACTGCCGGGGGCACGCAAGATCGACACGCGACGCACCCTCGGACGGCTCGGCATCGACGGTGGCCGGCCACTCGCCACACTCGATGACGCGACGCTTCGCACCGTGCGCGCGACCTTCGCCCCCGAGGAGCCCCGTCCGTGAGTGCCTCGCCCGGATCCCGGCCGGTGCCGCTGCCCGAGGAGGCACGTGTCATCGTGGTCTCCGGACCCGGTGGGGTCGGCAAGGGCACGCTGGTCGGTGAGTTGCTCGACCGTGACCGCCGGCTCTGGCTGAGTCGCTCCTGGACCACCAGGAGCCCCCGACCGGGCGAGTCGCCCGACGCCTACCATTTCGTGACCCGCGAACAGTTCCAGGATCGGGTCCGCCAGGGTGGGTTCCTGGAGTGGACGGAGTTTCTCGACTACCTGCAGGGGAGCCCACTGCCCGAACCACCGCCGGGACGCGATGTGTTGTTCGAGATCGACGTTCGAGGCGCCGCGAACATCAAGGAGCTGTATCCCGATGCGCTCCTGGTGTTCGTCGACGCGCCGGACCGCTCGGTGCAGGAAGCTCGCCTCCGCGGTCGTGGCGACGCCGAGGAGCGGATCGGCCAGCGCCTGGCCAAGGCCGAGGAAGAGGTCGAGCTGGCCCGCGAGCTCGACGTGGTGCACGTGGTCAACGACGATCTGGCGCATGCGCTCGAGGAACTGGAACAGCTGATCTCCGCCCACCGTTCGCGGTGATCCAGCCTCCGCTGCTAGAGTACATAGCTGCCCACGCACGGGCGGTGCAGCCCCGATGACCTTGGAGAACCCCCACCGATGGCAGAAGCTCTCGACACGATGATGGATCCGCCGGTCGAGGAACTGCTGGAGCGGTGCCACTCCAAGTTCTCGCTCGTGACGTTGGCGTCCAAGCGGGCCCGTCAGATCAACAGCTACTACGGCCACTTGGGCGACGGCACCGGTCAGGTCGTGCCGCCGCAGGTGACCTCGACCGCTCGCAAGCCGCTCTCGATCGCCTTCGAGGAGATCGCTGCGGACAAGATCGAGGGCATCGCCGTCGATCTGGACGCCGATGCGTCTCTCCTGGCTGACGACGTCGAGGGTGGCGACGCCGGCGACGGCGACGACTGATCTCCATCAGCAGATGAACGCGCTCTCGGGGCGCCGTGTCGTGCTCGGTGTGTGTGGTGGCATCGCCGCCTACAAGGCGGTGGACGTGTGTCGTCGACTCGTCGAGGCAGGCGCGCACGTCATACCGGTGATGACCGACGGCGCGACACGGTTCGTCGGCGAGGTCACCCTGAGTGCCCTGGCCTCCGAGCCCGTGCGCCGGTCCCTGTGGGACGAATCCGATCCGATCCCCCACACGACACTGGGGCAACAGACCGACCTGGTCCTGGTGGCCCCAGCCACGGCGAGGCTGCTGTCGGCATATGCGACGGGATACTCCCACGATCTGTTGACCAACGTGCTGCTGGCCACCAGGGCGCCGGTCATGGTCTGCCCCGCGATGCACACCGAGATGTGGGAGCACCCGGCGGTGCAGGACAACCTCACACTGCTCAGGTCGCGCGGCGTTCACGTCGTGGAGCCGACCGAGGGGCGTCTCGCGGGCGGTGATGTGGGTGCCGGCCGGCTGGCCGAACCGGTCGACATCGTCGAAGCAGCCACGGAGTTGCTCACCTCTTTCGACCGGCCCCTGTCGATGCACGGCCTGCACGTGCTGGTCACCGCCGGGGGGACCCGCGAGCCGATCGATCCGGTCCGCTTCATCGGCAACCGCTCCTCGGGGAAGCAGGGCCATGCCATCGCAGAGGCGGCAGCTGCCCGCGGTGCGACCGTCACACTGGTGACCACCACGTCGCTCGCGGTCACCCCGACCATCGACCGCGTCCAGGTCGATACGGCGTCAGAGATGCACGAGGCGGCGATCCGACTGGCCCCGACCGCCCAGGTGATCGTCATGGCAGCGGCGGTTGCCGACTTCGCCCCGGTGCAGGTCGCCGGGCACAAGCTCAAGAAGCGTGATGGAGTGCCCGTGGTCGAACTCCGCCCGACGATCGACATCCTCGCCGAGCTCGGCCGTCAGAAGGGCCCGGGCCAGACGCTGGTGGGGTTCGCGGCGGAGACCGACGACCTGCTGCGCCACGCGACGGCGAAGCTCGAGTCGAAGGGACTCGACCTGCTCGTCGCCAACGACGTGTCCGCCCCCGGCGTGGGTTTCGAGCACGACACCAACGAAGTCTTGATTCTGTTCCCCGATGGCCACCAACATCATGTACCGCTGAGCGACAAGCGCTCGGTGGCCCACGAGGTGCTCGATGCCGTCGCCGGGATCAGGTCGAACAACAGCACCCAGACAGGGAGATGACATGAGCAAGTGGACGTTCACCTCGGAATCGGTGACCGAGGGGCATCCTGACAAGATGGCCGACCAGATCTCGGACTCCATCCTGGATGCGATCCTCGAGCAGGATCCCGAGGCCCGGGTCGCCTGCGAGACGATGGTGACCACCGGCCTGTGCATCGTCGCGGGTGAGATCACCACGTCCGCCTACGTCGACATCCCCTCCATCGCACGCGGCACCATCTGCGACATCGGCTACGACCGGGAGAGCTTCGGCTACAACGGTCACACCTGTGGGGTCATGGTCGCCATCGACGAGCAGTCACCCGACATCGCACAGGGCGTCGACGACTCCGAGGAGGTCCGCTCCGGACAGGTCGGCGAGGACGACGCGCTGGACAAGCAGGGTGCGGGCGACCAGGGGATGATGTTCGGCTACGCGTGCGACGAGACCGACGTGCTCATGCCGCTGCCGATCCACCTGGCGCACCGCATGGCCGAGCGTCTGGCCGAGGTCCGCAAGGCCGGCACGGTGCCGTACCTGCGGCCCGACGCCAAGACCCAGGTCACGTTCGAGTATGAAGATGGTCGCCCGGTAGCGCTGAAGACCGTGCTCATCTCGACCCAGCACAATGACGGCGTCGACCGTGACACCGAGATCCGGCCCGACCTCATCGAGCAGGTCATCCGCCCGACCATCCCCGAGCAGTTCGCGGACGACGACTTCGAGGTCTTCGTCAATCCGACGGGACGGTTCGTCATCGGTGGACCCGTCGGTGACGCGGGGCTGACCGGCCGTAAGATCATCGTCGACACCTACGGCGGCGCAGCACGTCACGGTGGCGGGGCGTTCTCGGGCAAGGATCCGTCCAAGGTCGATCGTTCCGCCGCGTACGCCGCCCGGTGGGTGGCCAAGAACGTGGTCGCCGCCGGCGCCGCCTCGCGCTGCGAGGTCCAGGTCGCCTATGCGATCGGTGTCGCGCACCCCGTGTCGGTGCTGGTCGAGACCTTCGGCACCAACACCGTCGACCCGGCCCAGCTGGACGCCACGGTCCGAGAGATCTTCGACCTGCGCCCGGGCGCCATCGTCCGGGATCTCGACCTGCGACGCCCGGTGTTCCGCGAGACCGCCGCATACGGCCACTTCGGCCGCACCGGCGACGGGTTCACATGGGAGCGCACCGACCGGGTCGACGCGCTCCGTTCGTCACTGGGCCTCTGACGGCCAGCTCCACCGGAGCCAACGTGGCCGACCCGGTCATCGTCAGGGTCCTGCCCGACGTACCCGCGATCGACCGGGTGTTCGACTACCTGTTGCCTGCCGACCTGCTGCACCTGGTGCGCATCGGGACGGTGGTGCGCGTGCCGCTGTCGGGTCGCCGTGTCGCTGGCTGGGTGCTCGAGATCGATGTCGATGCCGAGCCCGGGCGGCAGCTGGCCGAGGTGTCCAAGGTGGTCGGTGAGGGACCGAGCGCGGACGTCGTCGAGCTGTGCCGGTGGACGGCCTGGCGGTGGGCCGGCCGGATGGCCACCGTGCTGCGCCTGGGGTCGCCCGAGCGAGCGGTGCGGGCGGTCCCGCCGGTGCGGGTCCGGATGCCCTCGACGGCGCCCGGCCGACCGGTCGGTTCAGCGTCGCTCGAGGCCGGGCCCGGTGTGCATGTCGTGGAGGTCGCCCCGACGACCGACCCGCTGGATCTCGTGCTCGCAGCTGCCGGGAGCGGACAGACGATCGTGGTGGTCCCCCAGCGCGAGGTGGCGGATCGGATCGCACGTGGTGTGCGCGGCGCGGGCGCAGCAGTCGCCCGCTGGCCCCGCGACTTCGCAGTAGCAGCCGGTGGGGCGACGGTGGTGGGTGGACGCGCCGCAGTGTTCGCACCAGCCCCGGAGCTGGCCTCGATCGTGGTGATCGACGAGCACGACGAGATGCTCCAGAGTGAAGCCTCGCCGACCTGGCACGCACGTGAGGTGGCGATCGAACGCGCCCGCAGGGCCGGTGTGCCCTGCCTGCTGGTATCTCCGTGCCCCTCACTCGAGGCCCTCGCGGCGCAGCGCAGCGATGGCGGCGCAGGATTGTGGGCACCTGCGGGCCCCGGTGCCCCGGCGACGCCGACGGTCGAACTCCCCGAACCGGCCGAGCGGGTCGCCACGGCGGTGCGGCGCAGTGGATGGGCACCGTTGACGGTGATCGACAGGCGGGGTGAGGACAGCGGCCGGAGCGGGCTGTACTCGAGCCGATTCGTCACCGCAGCACGAGAAGTCGCCCGCGACGGGGGGCGCGTCGTGTGCGTGCTGAACCGCACCGGCCGTGCCCGGCTCCTGGCCTGTCGCTCCTGCGGCACGATCGCGGAGTGCGAGGTCTGCGGAGTCGCGGTGCACCAGGACGATCGCGGCCGCCTGGTGTGCGGGAGCTGCGGACTCGTGCGCCCAGCGGTGTGCGCCGAGTGCGGTTCCACGGCGCTCGCGGGGCTGAAGCTGGGCGTGACGCGAGCCCGCGAGGAACTCGAGGCGCTGGTGCGTGAACCCGTCACTGCAGTGACCGCCGCTGGATCCACCGGCAGCGACTCCACCGGCGGCGACGGCTCAGCGGAACGCGTCGGTCACGACCGGATCCTGATCGGTACCGAGGCGGTGCTGCACCGCACCGGGCACGCTGACCTGGTGGCGTTCCTGGACTTCGACCAGGAGCTGCTGGCCCCCAGGTACCGCTCGGCCGAGGAGGCCCTGGCGCTGCTGGTGCTCGCCAGCCGGCTCGTCGGCGGTCGGTCCCGCGGGGGCCGCCTCTTGGTGCAGACACGCGCGCCCGAGCACGAGGTGATCCAGGCGGCAGTCCGGGCTGATCCGGGGGGTGTCAGCGTCGTCGAGGCGGCCCGGCGCCGGCTGTTGCGGTTCCCGCCGGCCGGTGCGGTGGTGGTGGTGGGGCGCAGCGCAGCCGCGACGTATGTCGAACGTGTGGGCTCACCGCCCGGCGTGAGCATCCAGGGTCCTGACGACGGCCGGTGGGTACTGCGGAGCGACGATCAGCGCAAGCTGTTGGATCACCTCGCCAGTATCGAACGGCCACCTGGTCAACTGCGGTTGCAGGTGGATCCGATGCGGATCCGCTGAGGTGACCTCAACGGTCACCCCCGTCGGTCCGGTGGGCGCCGCCGGTCGCAGCGACCGAGAGGACCCGGTAGCCCTGGCGTGACGCCAGTCGTTCGACGCGGTGTCCCCGCTCAGCGAGCCAGCGAGCCAGCGAGTCGGCGCCCAGGTGCTTGTTCACCACCAGGTAGGCGTGACCGGTGGGGTGCAGGCGGCCGAGCCAGTCGATCAAGAGGTCGTGCAGGGCGGCCTTCCCGATCCGGATCGGAGGGTTCGAGACGATGGTCCCGATGCGGGCCAGCCCGTGTGCATGGCGGGGGTCGAGGACCGTGACGTCGACCCCTGTTGCTGCCGCGTTGCGCGCACACAGCTCGCGTGCACGCGGGTTCACATCGACCGCGACGACCGCCAGCTCGGGGTGACGCAGCGCGACCGTGCAGGCGATCGGGCCGTACCCGCAGCCGAGGTCGACCACCGGTCCGCCAGTGAGCTCGGGAAGCTCCATCAGCAGCAACTTCGTGCCCGGATCGACGCGGTCCGGTGAGAACACCCCCGCGTCCGTTTCCAGGTGGATCGTCCTGTCGGGCAGGTCGAGCCGCACCCGTCGTGGCCGCGAGGTGCTCGTCGGTCCGCCGGAGAAGTAGTGGTCCCCGGCGCCGTCCCCGTTGCCCTCGTTGTTGTTGCCCCGCTGGTTGTTGCCGTCGCCGGGGCCCGCGACGGCGGTGACCTGTGGCTCGTCGTCGCTGGCAGGAGGGGACATGGCGGTCACGGTATCGTGGTGCCATGCCAAGCCCGTACGCGATCCGCATCGTCGGCGATCCCGTCCTGCGTCAGCGCTCCGACGAGGTGACCGACATCGATGAGCGCCTCGTGCGGCTCTGCGACGACATGCTCGAGACGATGTATGACGCTCCGGGTCTGGGTCTCGCAGCACCCCAGGTGGGTGTCCAGAAGCGGTTCTTCGTCTACGACCTGGGTGCCGGTGATGGTGGGCAGGTGCTCATCAACCCGGTCATCACCGAGTCCGACGGGGAGTGGGAGTTCTTCGAGGGCTGCCTCAGCGTCCCGGGGATGCACTTCGACATCGTGCGCCCCAAGCAGGTTCACGTCAGCGGCCTCGACCTCGACGGCAACGACATCAGCTTCGAGGCCGACGAGCTCTTCGCCCGACTGATCCAGCACGAGCTCGACCACCTCGACGGCGTGCTCCTGCTCGAACACCTCGACGACGAGCAGCGCAGAGCGGCGAAGAAGGCCCTGCGCGAACGTGTCATGGCGGGCGAGGACCTCTCGGCCCCCGAGGAACCGGAACGCAGTCGCTCGGTGTTCAGACTCCGTTGACCTCGTGAAGCTCGTCTACATGGGAACGCCCGAGATGGCCGTGGCGCCGCTGCGGGCGTTGCACGCCGCGGGTCACGAGATCGTGTTGGTCGTCTCAAGGCCCGACAGGCGTCGCGGGCGGCGCGGCGCCCCCGCTCCCAGCCCGGTCAAGGAGGTCGCGGTCGAACTGGGACTGGAGGTCAGCGACGATCCCGACGCGGCGATCGGTCGCGACGCCGACCTGGGCGTGGTGGTGGCCTATGGGCGACTGTTGCGCCCGCACCTGCTGGCCGAGCTCGACATGGTCAACCTGCATTTCTCGCTGTTGCCCCGCTGGCGGGGTGCAGCGCCGGTCGAACGAGCTCTCCTCGCCGGCGACGAGGTCACCGGCGTGTGCCTGATGAAGGTCGACGAGGGCCTGGACACCGGATGCGTGTACGACAGCGTCGAGGTGCGCATAGATGCCACCTCGACCGCTGGGGAACTGCGCGCCGCGCTGGTCAGGGAGGGGACCGCCCTGCTGGTCCGCTCGCTGGTCGACGGCCTCGGCGAGTGCGCAGCGCAGCCATCCTTCGGTGTCACCTACGCAGAGAAGCTGAGCGCGGACGACCTCGAGCTGCGCTGGTCCCTCCCATCGGTGTCGATCAGCGCCGTGGTGCGGGTCGGCGGCGCGTGGACCACCTTCCGCGGTGGCCGGCTGAAGGTTCTGAGCGCGGCGCCGGTGCCAGGACTCCCGACATCGCCCGAACTGCCGGAACTCGCCGGGCAGGGGGAAGCGCGGGGCTCCGACGTCTCGCACGCGCCGCCCGGCACCATCGTGGCCCTGGGACGTGGGGTAGGGGTCTGTACGGGCGACGGTGTGGTGGAACTGTTGCAGGTGCAGCCGGCCGGCAAGGCGCCGATGGCGGCATCGGACTGGGCGAACGGGGCCCGTCCCGTCGGGGAACGCGCCGGTGAGGAGCATCCGCAGTGAGCCGGACCGTCGAGGCAGATACCGGTGCGCCCGCACGTCGCGTGGCGCTCGAGGTGCTGGCCCGGGTCGAGGACGACGGGGCCTACTCGAACCTGGTGCTGTCACCAATGCTCGACCGGTCCGGGCTGGACGCCACCGACCGTGGGTTCGTGACCGATCTGGTCTACGGCACACTTCGTCGCCAGCGGTCCGTCGATCACCTTGTCGACCGCTTCCTGACCACCGCCCCGCCGCCGGCCGCCCGGCGGGCGCTCCGGCTGGGCGCCTACCAGTTGGCCTTCCGCGATGACATCCCGAGCTACGCCGCGGTCAGCGCCACCGTCGACGCTGCGCCGAAGCGGTTCCGGGGGCTGGTCAACGCGGTGCTGCGCAAGGTGGCCACCGCTCCGGTGCAGTACCCCGACGAGGCGACCGAGCTGTCGTACCCGGACTGGGTGGTCGAACTGCTGGGGGCCGACCTCGGTCCGAAGGTGACAGAAGCTGCGCTGCGGGCGATGAACGAGCCGGCGACGCCCACGACGCGTGATGACGGCTACGTGCAGGACCTCGGATCGCAACTCGTCGCCGAGTTGGTCGCCGCAGGGCCCACCGATGTCGTGGTGGACCTGTGCGCGGCGCCCGGCGGGAAGGCGACGGCGGTGGCGCACAGTGGCGCGCTCGTCGTCGCTGCCGACCTGCAGCCACACCGGGCCGGTCTGATCTGCCGCAACGTCGAGCGTCTGGGACTCGACGGGGTGCAGGTGGTGGTGGCCGACGCGACGCATCCGCCGGTCCGGCAGCGTGCTGCGGACCGCGTACTGCTCGACGCCCCCTGTTCGGGGCTGGGCGTGCTGCGTCGTCGCCCTGATGCCCGCTGGCGCCTCGATGCCGGCGTGGTCGAGCGACTCGCTGCGCTGCAACGCTCGATGATCGATGCAGCGGTCCCACTGGTGCGCCCCGGCGGATTGCTGGTCTACAGCGTCTGCACGCTCAGTCGTGCCGAGAGCATCGGTGTCGATGAGCACGTGGCGGCGGTGCATCCCGGCCTTCTCGCCCTGCCGCCGCCGGGTGAACCGTGGGAGCCGTGGGGTCGTGGCGCGTTGCTGTTGCCCCAGCGCCTCGGTACCGATGGCATGTTCATCGCCCGGTACCGCGTGCCCGCTCCGGAGTGACCCGGTACAACCGGCGCGGAGCGGCGGGTACGATCGGCGGCGCGGCGGGTACGATCGGCGGCGCGGCGCCGTTGCGTCGAATCGGACAGGAGTGGACATGACCCGACAGTCACCCGGCCAGGCGAAGGTCCTGACGGTCTCGGACAGCGTCGAGGCCGGGAGTCGCACCGACGTGAGCGGCGACGCGGTCGTGCGCCGTCTCGTCGATGCCGGCTACGAGGTGATCGAGCACCGGGTGGTCTCCGACGACATCGATGGGATCACCAATGCACTGTCCTACATGGCCTATGGGTTCAACGGGCTGGTCGCAACCACCGGCGGCTCGGGGTTCGGCCAACGTGACTTCACCCCCGAGGCGACCAAGCGGGTCATGGACCGCGCCGCGCCCGGCATGGCCGAGGCGATGCGGTCGGTGAGTTCCAGGGGCCGGTTGTCGCGGGCGGTCGCTGGGACGAGGGGATCCTCACTGATCCTGAACCTGGCGGCGGCCCCGGACCGTGCGGTGCAGATGCTCGACGCCGTGATCGATGTGGTTCCCGAGGCGCTCGGACTGCTCGCCGGTGGCATCGTCCCGACCGTCGACGCTGTCGAGCCCAATCTGGTCGACTGATCCCACCCGTGGCGAGTGGTCGATTTTCGGACGGTCGGATCAAATTCGACCGGTCGGAGTCCGGGACCTAGAGTGGTTCGGCCATGACCAGCTCCGCGCCCTCCGATGCGATCGACCGCGAATGCATGACGCGTGCCATCGCTGCGGCGTCGGACGTGCGGTGTATCACGTCGCCGAACCCCTGGGTCGGAGCGGTCCTGCGGACCACAGACGGCGAGATGTTCCAGGGGGCCACCCAGGAGCCGGGAGGGCCGCACGCCGAGATCGTCGCGCTCCGAGCTGGCGGTGAACATGCACGCGGAGCAACGTTGTACGTGACCCTCGAGCCGTGTGGTCACCATGGTCGCACCGGGCCCTGCACCGAGGCGATCCTCGCCGCCGGCGTCGCCCGGGTGGTCGTGGGCATCGAGGACCCCGACCCGCGAGTGGGTGGCATGGGTGCAGCGGCACTGCGAGAGGCCGGGGTCGAGGTCGTGCTCGGTGTGCAGGCCGACAAGGTCGGCCTGCAGCTCGCTCCCTATCTCAAGCATCGCCGCACCGGTCGCCCCTGGGTGGTGCTCAAACTGGCCGCCACGCTCGACGGCGGCACCGCTGCGCCGAACGGCTCGAGCCAGTGGATCACCTCGCCCGCAGCGCGCGTCGATGGTCACCGGCTGCGTGCAGAGTCCGACGCGATCCTGGTCGGAGCGGGCACGGTGCGTCGCGACGACCCTTCCCTCACGGTGCGGGACTACCAACCGCCGGTGGAGCCGTCGCACCGTTCGCTCGACCCGATCCGGGTCGTCCTCGGTCAGGCGCCTCCCGAAGCTGCTGTGCAGCCCTGTCGGCAGATGGGCGGCGATCTGTGCCGGGTGCTCGACGAGCTGGGAGCCGATGGCGTGCTGCAGTTGCTGGTCGAGGGCGGTGCGGCAACAGCTGGGGAGTTCCATCGCTCCGGCCTGGTCGATCGCTACGTCATCTATGTCGCCCCCGCCCTGTTCGGCGGCAACGATGCCAATGCGCTGTTCGACGGGACCGGCGCGTGGGACATCAGCGAGGTCTGGCGTGGCGAGTTCGTGGCGGTCGAACGTATCGGGCCTGATCTCCGCATCGAGATGGCTGCGGCCGTGGAAGAGGGCTGAGGTGTTCACCGGGATCGTCGAGGAACTGGGCGCCGTGGCGTCGTTGGACGGCTCGCGTCTGCGTCTTTCTGCAACTGGTGTGCTCCAGGACGTCTCGATGGGGGCCTCGATCGCGGTCAACGGCTGCTGTCTCACCGTGGTCGCCTGGGGCGAGGACTGGTGGGAGGCCGACGTGAGCGACGAGACGTTCACCCGTACCTCATTGGGGTCGTTGCGCCAGGGCGACGCGGTCAACCTGGAGCGTCCCCTGCGCCTGTCGGACCGACTCGGTGGTCATCTGGTGCAGGGCCACGTCGACGCGGTGGGGCGCGTCGTGGCGCCCGCACCGGAGCTCGAGGTCGCGGTGCCGGACGTGCTGATGCGCTACATCGTGGAGAAGGGATCGATCACCGTCGACGGCGTGTCGCTGACAGTTGTCGAGGTGCTCGACGGGGGGCTCACCGTTTCGGTGATCCCCCACACCTGTGAGGCGACGACGCTGGGTGGTCGTGTCGCGGGTGACGCGGTCAACCTGGAGGTCGATGTGATGGCCAAGTACGCCGAGCGACTGCTCGCTGCGTATCGCGAGCCCGCGGTCACCGGCCCGAACCGAGGAGACGTCCATGAAGCGTGAGCCGCTCGAACGACAAGGAGCCAGGGACTCCGCGTTCGCCTCCATCGAGGATGCGGTGGCCGCAATGGCCAGGGGTGAGATCATCGTCGTGGTCGACGACGAGGACCGCGAGAACGAGGGCGACCTGATCATGGCTGCCGAGGCGGCGACGCCCGAGGCCATCACGTTCTTCGTCCGCCACACCTCCGGCGTCATCTGCGCCCCGTTGACCGGGGACCGGCTCGACGAGTTGGACATCCCGCTGATGGTGCGGGACAACACCGAGTCCCACGGCACGGCATTCACCTACTCCGTCGACTACGTGCACGGCACCTCGACCGGCATCTCCGCGGCTGACCGGGCGACCACGATCCGTGCGCTGATCGACCCGGCGACCCGCCCCGCCGACCTGGCCCGGCCGGGCCACATCTTCCCGCTGCGCTACAGCGAGGGCGGCGTACTCAAGCGTGCCGGGCACACCGAGGCGGCGGTCGACCTGGCGCGACTGGCGGGCATGGACCCAGCAGGTGTGCTGTGTGAGATCGTGAACGACGACGGCACCATGGCCCGCGTTCCCGACCTGATCGAGTTCTGCGAGGAGCACGACCTCCTCATGGTCACGATCGCCCAGCTGATCAAGTACCGACGTCAGAACGAAAAGCTCGTCCGCTGCGTCGCCGAGGCACGGATCCCCACGCCCTGGGGCGACTTCACCTCGTACGTCTACGAGTCGGTGCTCGACGGGGAGCAGCACGTGGCGATGGTCAAGGGAGCGGTGCAGGGCGAGTCCGACGTGCTGGTGCGGGTCCACTCGGAGTGCCTCACGGGCGACGTGTTCCACTCGCTGAGGTGTGACTGCGGGGTGCAGCTGCACGCAGCGATGGAGAAGATCGCGGACGAGGGCATGGGAGTGCTGGTGTATCTGCGTGGCCACGAGGGCAGGGGGATCGGCCTGGGCCACAAGATCCGTGCATACTCGCTGCAGGAGGAGGGGCGCGACACCGTGGACGCGAACATCGAGCTGGGACTCCCGATCGACAGCCGCGAGTACGGGATCGGCGCCCAGATGCTGAACGACCTCGGCATCACCACGATGCGGCTCATGACCAACAACCCGTCCAAGTTCGGCGGACTCGAGGGGTTCGGACTGGAGATCACCGACCGGGTCCCGCTGGAGTCCGCGCCCAACCCCGAGAACATCGAGTACCTGCGCACCAAGCGTGAGCGCATGGGGCACCTGCTCGACGGACTGGACTGAAGCACCTGATGGGCGTGGACTTCCGATCGACCGAGCGCGATGACACCCCGGCGGCGGGGGAGGGCCGCCGACTCGGCATCATCTGTGCGCAGTGGAACGACGTGATCACACGTCGGATGCTGCAGGGCGTGTGGGACGAGCTGTCGGTCGCGGGAGTGTCGCCCGACGACGTGGAACTCGTCTGGGTTCCCGGGGCGTTCGAGATCCCGCTCGCCGCCAAGGCCATGGCCGAGACCGGTCGGGTCGACGCGGTCATCACGTTGGGATGTGTGATCAGGGGCGACACCGCGCACTTCGAGTACGTGGCGGGCCCGGCTGCCGAGGGCATCCTCTCCGCACAGCTCGCGACCGGCGTGCCGATCGTGTTCGGTGTGCTGACCGTGGAGAGCCGCCGACAGGCGCTCGTGCGTTCGGTGGTCGACGGCGATGTCACGGGCGACAACAAGGGCGCAGAGGCCGCGGCGACGGCTCTGGCCATGGTCGCCGCGCTGGAGCAGATCCGCCGGGGATGACCGTTCAGGCCCGGCCGCGACGAGCTGCTGCGAACGCCGACACGACGGCCATGGCGGTCGCCACGTTCAACGAGTCCACCCCGGACGCCATCGGCACACGCACCGACAGGTCGCAGTTGGCGATGGTGGTGGCGGTCAGCCCGGGCCCCTCTGCGCCCACCACGAGTGCGAACGGTTCGTCGAGCAGCCCCTCTGCGGCGGCCCGGTCGACGTCGACCCCGTCGACCGCAGGACTCAGCGCGATGCTGCGGATGCCGTGCTCGGCCGCCAGCTGCAACGTCGTCGCGATCGATCCGGTGCGGGCGAACGGGATCCGCAGCGTCCAGCCCGATGACACCCGGATGCTGCGTCGGTACAGCGGATCGGTGCAGGCGTGGTCCAGGATCACCGCATCGAGACCCATGGCGGCCGCGTTGCGGAACAGCGCACCGACGTTCTCGTTGTCGTTCACCGCCTCGAGCACGAGCAACCGCCGGGAGCTGCTCAGCAGGGCTGCTGCATCGGTGGGCTCGGGGCGGTCAGCAGCAGCGAGCACACCCCGGTGGACGTCGAACCCCGTGACTGCGGCGAGCACGGCGCGCTCGGCGACCATGACCGGGCCGATGCCGGCGAGTCGCTCGCGCAGCGACGTCGCCCTGGCAGGTGAGACCAGCACCGATCGCAGCCCGTGGGAGCTGGCCAACAGCTGGTCCAACGCTGGGAGCCCCTCCGCCACGAAGATGCCGTTGGGTGCTCGGTCCGACTCGATGGCTCGCCGAGCAGCGCCGTCGGTGAGGTGCCGGTAGTCGTCGAGTCGTGGGTCGTCGGGGTCCTCGATCACCTGCACGGCGAACAGTCTGGACCCTGCGCTCAGAGCGAGACGCGATCCGACGAACTCGACCGATCCGCCACCAGCAGCTCTCGGAAGTCGGCCTCGGCCACCGGACGGGAGTACAGGTAGCCCTGCCCGTACTGACAGCCGAGCTCCTTGAGGATCTTGTCCTGAGGCTCGGTCTCGATGCCTTCGGCGATGGTGCGCACGCCCAGCTCCCGGGCCAGTTCGAGCACTGCGGACACGATCTGCCGGCTGGTGCCGGTCTCGAGACCGTCGACGAAGCTCTTGTCGATCTTCAGCACGTCGAAGTCGAACTGCTGGATGTAGCCCAGCGAGGAGTAGCCGGTGCCGAAGTCGTCGACCGCCAGGCGAGAGCCCAACGCCCGGAGCTGTTGCATCGTGGCGCGGATCTTGTCGGTCTCGGTGATCAGGGTCGACTCGGTGACTTCGAGCACGAGTCGTTCGGCGGGCAGCCCGGCCCGTCGGAGGGTGTCCGACACGGTGGTGACGATGAGGTCGTCGTGGAGCTGTTGGACCGACAGGTTCACCGAGATCGTGAAGTCCATCATCGGCTCGCCGAAGTCCGCTCGCCACGCGGCCAGGTCGGTGCAGGCACGTTCGAGGATCCACTCACCCAACGCCGAGATCATGCCGGTCTCCTCGGCGAGCGGGATGAAGAGGCCGGGACCGACCAGCCCTCGTTGTGGGTGGTCCCAGCGGATCAGCGCCTCTGCTCCGACGATGCGGCGGGACTCGATGTCGACCACGGGCTGGTAGTGGGCGAGGAACTGTTCCGAGGTGATGGCCCGGGCCAGATCCGCTCGCATCTCGAGGCGGTCGAACGAGGCGGTGTGCATCTCGGTCTCGAACACGACGGCCTGACGTCGCCCCTGGGTCTTCGCCCGGTACATGGCGATGTCAGCGTTGCGCAGCAGGATCTCACCGGTGTTGGTCCGGTCGTGGTCGAACACGATCCCCGCCGAGGCGGTCATCGTGAGTTCACGTCCGTCGATCTCGTAGGGGAGCGCGATCGCGGAGAGCACCTGCTCGGCCAGGTCGGTGACGTGGTTCTCTCCGTGGGCACGTTCGAGCACCACGACGAATTCGTCACCTCCGACGCGGGCGGCGACGTCGCCGAACCCGAGCAGCCCGGTGATACGAGCGGCGGCGGCGACCAGGACCCGATCGCCGAACCCGTGCCCCAACGAGTCGTTGATGTCCTTGAAGTCGTCAAGGCCGACCAGGATGGCCGCGACGGTGGTGCTGCCGCTGTTGCGGCCGAGCATGCCGTCGAGTTCGTCGAGGGCCTGGACCCGGTTGGCGAGTCCGGTGAGCTCGTCGTGGGTGGCCTGGTAGCGCAGGCGCTGCTCCATGCCCTTGCGGTCGGTGACGTCGCGGGCGTTGAGCACGAAGCCGGCGACCGCAGGCTCCGAGCGCAGGTCGGTGACCGATGTCTCGATGGTGCGCCAGTCGTCCGCGCCTGTGCGGTAGGTGAACTCGAACAGAGCCGGTACGCCGCTGGTGCTGGGTCCCTTGTCGCTGAGCTGGTGGTCCCAGTCGATGGAGCTGTCGTGGAACACCTCGGCGATGTGGCGTCCGAGCAGCCCGTCGACGTCCGCGTCGAGCGCCTGGTCGACCGATGGGCTCGCGTACCGGATCGTTCCGGAGGGGTGCAGCACGACCACGAGGTCGGTCGAGTTCTGGACCAATGCCTTGAAGCGTGCCTCGGAGAACGCGAGCAGTTCCTCGGCCTGCTTGCGGTCACCGATCTCACGCAGGTTCAGCAGGAGCCCGCCGATGTTCGGGTCGTCGGCAAGGTCGGCGCCGACGACTTCGAACCAGTGGTAGGTCCCCGCGAAGTGACGGAGGCGCAGTTCGACGGACTCCCGGACCCCGGAACGGAACTCGGCCAACATGGCAACCGCGGTGCCGACGTCGTCGGGGTGGACCAATCGCATGACGTCGAAGCGGTCGAAGCCCTCGAGGGGGTAGCCCAGCAGGCGTCGGGCGACGGGAGAGACGTACAGCAATTCGAGTTCGGGCCCCAGGACCGTCACGATGTCCGACGAATTGTCGATGAGCGAGGCGAAGCGGTCCTCGCTGCGCTGGCGGACCTGTTGTTCGGTGTGCTCCACCGCACGGAACGCGATGGACGACTCCCGACAGAGTGCGGTCACCGCATTGGTCTCGTCATCGGTCAGACGGCGGGTGGTGATCAACACCAGCGCCGCGATGACCTCTCCTTGGACCACGACGAGACCCGCCATCGCCAGTTGACCGTCGGTCGCAGAGGGCAGTGCGACGATGGTTGCGTTGGCCGGTCGATCATCATTTCGGCTGGCGATCTGCAGAGCGCGCACTGCGCTCTCCAGACCGGCCGAGCGGTCGATTGCGTCGAGTGACAGCGGGTCGAGCACCAGTCCGCCGGAGACGTAGCCGCGTCGGAGCACCTGTTCGGCTCCGACGGTGATGATGCGTGCGACGTCGTCGGTGGTCTCGGCGCTCACCAGGCGTTCGCCGACCGCCCGGAGGCTGGTCTCGAGCGCTGCGAGCTCCTCGTTCTGGCGCACGAGCCGGCCGAGCCGGGTCACCACCAGCGGCGCCAGTGCCAGCGAGGCGATGCCCGGTAGGACCAGGCTCGAGGCATCGCCGCGTACCAGTCCGATGACGATCAGCGACGGCGGGGTGATCAGGGCGAGTGCGAGTGCGACGATCCGACGCGAGGTCAGGCGACGCATCAGCGTCGGGTCCGACGGTCGACTCGTCAACAGCACCACCGAGGGGTGCAACAGCCCGGCGCACCCGAAGATGAAGGCGAAGGGAGAGATGTACAGACGCAGGTCGGGGGAGATGAAGCCGGCGGTCGCGAGCGTTGCCGCGACATCGAGTGCGAATGTGGCGATGAGGCCAGCAGCGAGGAGACGATTGCTCGTCGAACGCTGTGAGCCGGAGACCAGCGCGAGGATCGCCACCACGACCAACAGCAGCGAGAACATCGCATAGGCGACGTTGGTGACCTTTGCCGCCATGGTGGCGTCGGAGTCCCGCAGGTACGGGATCAGGATGACCGTCCACTGCACGAGTGCCACTGCGACGCCGCCGACCACTGCGTCGATGATCGGGTCCAACGTGAAGCGCTGCACGCGGCGGTGCACGATCGCCAAGATCGCCACCACGAACAGGACGTACGACGAGAAGATCAGGAGTTCCGCGATCGACGGGAATGGGTAGTCGACGTCGCGGAGTAGGCCTTCGATGGTCCGCACGATCCCTCCGGCGAGCGACAGCGCGCCGGCGAGCACGATGAGCGCAGCGGGACGACGCACCGAGGCTGGCAGCGCCCGCACCCGGCGGGTGGCGACCACGATCGAGGCCGAGGCGAACATCGCGTACCAGTAGGGTTTGAGCCCGCCAGGAAGCACCAGGAACATGAACGCAGCTGCGCCGGCCGCGAGGAGGTAGCGACGCAGACGCGCCAGATCCCGCTCGGGGCGGGATCGTTCCTCGATGGTGCCGTGAGGCTGGTCGCTCATGAAGTCCCTTTGCGGTCCTGGGACTCCATCGACCGCCACGGCCGGGGGTTGAGGCTTTAGCTGCTCCTCGGCAGCTGCCGCGAGACCTGTTCGTCGCCCTGACGGTCCTGGTCCTGGTCCCGATCTGCGCGACGGCCACCGAGGACCTGTCGGCGTATCCGCAGCACCGCCAGGACACCGAACACCAGCATCCAGGCGAGCACACCGAGGTAGGCGAGCAGCGGCATCGAGCCCGACGCCGCCACGATGTACACGTAGGGCGCCATGAACATCACGCCCACCATCACTCCCCACGGAACGGCGTCGCGTACGGGGCGTCCCTCGGTCCGGAGCAGCTTGACGGTGACGGCCTGGCCGATGCCGTAGGGAAAGGCAGTCACCAGGTCCAGCACCAGGAACACCACAGGGTCCACGCCGTACTTGCTCAACGCCGGCCATGCGATCAGTGCCCGCGCCGCGGAGAAGAGGAGGATTCCGGCGATCCAGGCGCGTCCGAAGACCCCGAGTGAACGGATCTCGTCGAGCCAGCGCCCCTCTTGCTCGTCCACCACGCACTCCTGTCGGCTGCGCACCCGGGTCGCGGTGCCCGTCTGCACGGTGGACGATACCGCCGACTTTCGTGAGTGCTGCGGACATTCCCGGCGCAACCTCCGGCCGGCCGGCCGGCTCGGCCGTCGCGGGCTAGCCTCCAGTGCGCTGGGGAGCACCTCTCGAACAACTGCGGAGCCACCACATGGACCACGACACCCCGGCCACGACCCCGGGCGTCCCGACCAGCAGCGGCGCAGCCGAGGTGCGTGACGTGAGAGGGAGCGGTCTCGCCGGACGCCTCGAACGCGAGCACTCCCGCCTGCGGGCCCCCACCGAGGTCAGGGATCTGGCAGCATCAGCCCGGCTCTCGGCGGCCACACCAGCCGCGATGCTCGGACGGTTGGCGGCCATCTCGGTGCTCTACCTCATCGCTGCATCCGCTGGGCTCGCTGCGGAGACGTGGTGGGTCTGGCCGATGGTCTGGGCGATCCAGTCGGTCCTCCTCCTGGTCTGCGGCGCGGCGATGCACGAGGGCATCCACGCGAACCTGACGGGGAACAGAGGACTCGACCGGTGGATCGCATTCTCCGCCGGGTGGCTCATCTTCCTTCCTGCGGCGGCTTACCGGCCCTATCACCTACAGCATCACGCAACGACGATCTCGGCAGCTGACCCCTCAGGTGCCAATGCGAGGCCGTTCCGGAGTCGCCGTCACTACCTGCTGGTCATGGCGCTGTCCGGACCCGGGTTCACCGCGCAGATGTGGTCGATCGCAGTGCGCACGCTGTTCGGTCGGTCGCCGGAGTACGTCCCGGCACGTCTGCGACGTCAGATGATCGCCGAGACGGTGCTCGCGCTGGTCGCCTACCTCGCAATTGTGGTGCTCGGAGTGCTCACCGGCGGCCTCATGGTCGTGGCGGCTGTCTGGGTGGTGCCGGCGGTGTTGGGTCTGTGTCTGGTGGCGCCGTTCGTGCTGACGTCGGAGCACTACGGCGCAGCGGAGGACCGGCCGCTGCTGGAGTCCACAGCCACAGTCGACTCCAATCCCGTGCTGGCCTTCGTCTACCTCAACAACAACCACCACACGGCGCACCACCTGCTCTCGTCGTGCAATCCGCTGCGGCTGCCGGAGGTCACTGCGGTCGTCGAGGACCGCATCGAACTCCGCCACAGCAGTTACACGGCGTTCCACCGGAGCGTTTGGCGATCGTTGGAATGGTGAGGACCGGAACCTGTTCGGTCCGGACGAGCCCCCGTTGCGTGGAGAGGCCCCGGTTCGGCTGCTCGTGACTCAGTCGAGCACGATCGGCAGGTCCATCTCGGCCCACAGCTGCGGAGAGAACCCTTCCATCGACCACTGGTAGACCCGCGGCCGGATGACGGCGATCTGCTCGAGCATCTCGGGCATCCACATTGCGGTCGGGACGACCTCGCCACCCATGAAGTGCCGAGCAGGTGCCAGTTGGCGCACCGGAAGGCCGTAGTGCGTGGCGAAGAACTCGAACATCCAGCTGTCGATGAGGAAGCAGAAGCCGCCGGCACCCGAGGAGATTCCGGACTGGAACGCCACTCGATGCAGCTCGTTGGCCACGCCGAGACCCCGTTGTGACGGGCGTACCGCCAGCGATCCGATCTCGCAGAGTACGCCGGGCCGAATCGGGATCTGGGGCCGGAACTGGCTGACGGGGAGTGCGTCGTAGTCGCCCAGGATGGTGCGACACACGCCCATGACCCGTCCGTCGTTCTCGGTCACGACGTGCAGCGTGCTGCCCTCCCGCCAGGGCTCGGTCTCCTCGACCCACTGCCGCGACGACTCCTTGCAGAACCCGGAGGTGCGGAACACCGAGTAGACGAAGTGCTCGGCTTCGTCCCACAGCCCGTCGTCGGGCCCTACGGTGAAAACTTGGAGGGACTCGTCCAGCCGCTCTGGCTCGAACAGGTGCTGATCGGTACGAGGCTGCGGCCCGCGGTCGCCGCCGCGGTCGCCGTGGTCCGGATCGGTTCGGTAGGTGGTGGTCAACGCCAACGTGTCTCGCCCCTGGTGACACGCCCTCCCCAGCAACACGGATCCCCGTGTCGGACGACGGGTTGAGTCAAGCAGACAGTCGCATCCGCGACAAGTGGAATCTGAGGTCCTATCGTTTCTCGGTTGCGCATCCTCGGCGACGCCGGTCCGGCGTTTCCGCCCGGTTGCACGTCCGTCGGATCTCGTCCGCAGCGTCCGTGGCCGCACGACTACCCTCGGCGCCGTGCTCAAGCTCGTACTCCCCAAGGGTTCGCTCGAGAAGGCGACCATGGAACTGTTCGCCGCGGCTGACCTCCCCGTCCAGCGCAGTTCCTCGGTTGCCTATTCGGCCACGATCGACGACCCTCGCATCGACAGCGTGCGGATACTCCGTCCCCAGGAGATCCCCGTCTACGTGGCCGACGGCCTGTTCGATCTCGGCATCACGGGTCGCGACTGGGTCGAGGAGACCGGGTCCGACGTGGTCAGCCTGGGTGAACTGCGCTACTCCAAGGCGACCAGCAAGCCGATCAAGGTGGTGCTCGCAGTACCGGAGGACTCGCCCTACCAGGGTGCGGACGACCTGCCCGCAGGCGTCAAGGTCTCGACCGAGTACATGGGTATCACCCGTCGGTTCTTCGAATCACGTGGGATCGACGCCGACATCCGGTTGTCCTACGGCGCCACCGAGGCGAAGGTGCCCGACATCGTCGACTGCATCATCGAGATCACCGAGACCGGGAATGCGCTGCGGGCAGCGGGTCTGCGGATCATCGAGGAGGTGCTGGTCTCCTACACCGAGTTGGTGGCCAACCCCGTTGCGTTCGCCGACCCCGACAAGCGTCACGCGATGGAGCAGGTCATGACGTTGCTGCTGGGGGTGATGGAGGCGCGTGGCAAGGTCCTGGTGAAGTTGAACGTCGCCCAGGATCGTCTCGACGAGGTCATCGGCGTGCTCCCGGCGATGAAGTCCCCCACGGTGAACGAGCTCTACGGGTCGGCCGGGTACGCGGTGGAGACCGTCGTGTCGAAGAACGAGATCAACATCTTGATCCCGGCGCTGTCCGACGCAGGAGCGACCGACATCATCGAACTTCCGCTGTCCAAGATCGTGCACTGAGGGAGCTGTTCCGATGGCCACCCGCTCCGTGCTTCGCGGCACGGTGACCTCGTTCGATGACCACGCCGGTCTCGGCGAGGTCACCTCGGACTCCGGTGTCACCCACCCGTTCCACTGCACGGCCCTCGCCGACGGCTCCCGCACGGTCGACGCGGGGGCGCGGGTCGATTACCGCGTCGCAGCTGGAGGCGCCGGTCGGTGGGAGGCGGCGCAGATCACACGCCTGTGATCGGCCCGCGGTGAGCCGCCGTCGGGAATCAGGCGTCGGGAGTGGCCGACTCGTTGGCCTGTTTGACCTGCACGAAGATCATCTGGACCTGCCCCAGTGCCTCGGTCAGCATCGCCTGATGCTCACCGAGTCGGTTGCCGATGCCCTCGAGCACGCAGCGGAACGCCTCGATGGCCGTGGCCGCCTCGGCGAATGCCGGCGGTTCGCCCTCGAGGTAGATGGTGGCCAGGTCCAGGAATCGGATCAGATGGTTGCTGATCATCTCTGCCGCGGGCGTCGCAGCGATCTCCTGACGAACCCGCATCATCTCGGCGAGCTCGGAAGCGAGTTCGTGGCGTTCCTCGGGGTTGAGCGACTCCAGGTCGATGCCCAGCGCCTCGGCAGCGGCTCGCAGTGGTTCACCGGGGTCTGCGGTGCGGGACGGCGTCGGCTCGGTGGTGCTGGGGCGGCTGACGGGACGCTCGCCATCGGGTGTCCACAGTGAGCTCATCGGGGGTCTCCAGGAGGTCGTCGCCACGCCGATGCAGACCCGGCGCGGATCGGCTGGTACAGTACCTGCCACAACCGAGCAAGAGGGCTCCCGCCCCTCCCGGCCACGCGAGTGCGACCGGGATCATCAGTTCGCAGCCGGTCTCCGACCGAGTTGTGCTTCGGCGGGTGCTCCGGCATCCGCCCGTTTCGTTTCCGGGCTGTGGTCCGGTCCGGAATTTCGGTGTCTGCACGGTTGCAGCAAGGTACGGACGCGATCCCTGCAGAAAGGACGTGATGTTGAGGAGTGACTCGAAATAGCTGCTGCACCTGGAGACGAGACAAGGATCAACGACAGGATCCGGGCACGTGAGGTTCGGCTGATCGACCCCGAGGGGGCGCAGTTGGGTATCAAGGCGCTTCCTGAGGCGTTGAACATCGCTCGCTCGATGGAGCTCGACCTGGTCGAGGTCGCACCGGACGCGAGTCCACCGGTGTGCCGGATCATGAACTTCACCAAGTTCAAGTACGAGGAGCAGCAGCGGGCCAAGGAGTCGCGCAAGAAGGCGACCAACATCGTGGTCAAGGAGATGAAGTACCGCCCCAAGATCGGTGGCGGCGACTTCGACACCAAGACCCGCAAGGTCGCCCAATTCCTCGGCGAAGGCCACAAGGTGAAGGTCACCATCATGTTCCGTGGGCGAGAGATGCAGCATCCCGAACTGGGTCGCCGCATCTTGGACCGTGTGGCCGACGAGGTCATCACGGTCGGCAAGGTCGAGGCCATGCCGAAGCAGGATGGCCGCAACATGACCATGGTCCTGGGGCCCGACAAGTTGGCGCAGGAAAAGGCACGCAAGGAAGCCGCCGCAACTGCGCCGATCATCGAGGACGTGAGTTCTGAAGAACTCGCAGTCGTGGTGTCGCCAGAACCCGTTGCAGAACCGGATCCCGCTCCCACTCCAGAACCCGATGCAGAACCGGACCCCGCTCCAGAGCAGGATCCCGCTGCAGAAGCGGATTCCGCTCCAGAGCAGGATCCCGCTCCGGATCCAGAACTGGCCACCGACACCACCTGACCGATCCGGGCGGCGTCGCACACACCTCAGCACGCACCCGTCACGAACCATCCACGCCGCCGGCAGGACCGGCGGTCGTCACCACGAGGAAATCCCATGCCCAAGATGAAGACGCGGTCCGGCGCCAAGAAGCGCTACAAGTTGACCGGCACCGGCAAGCTCACCCGCCGCAAGGCCGGCCTGAATCACATCCTCGAGAAGAAGACCGCCTCGCGCAAGCGCAGCCTGCAGGGCGACTTCGAACTCTCCAAGGGCGACGACCGTCGCGCCCGCAAGCAGCTCGGTCTCTGAGCCCCGAAACGTCGAAAGGAGCCCCCGATGGCACGTGTCAAGGGTGGAGTTCACGCAAAGAAAAACCGTCGTGCGGTGCTCGGCAAGGCCAAGGGGTACTACGGCAACCGCAGCCGTAGCTTCCGCTCGGCCAACGAAGCCGTCATGCACGCCGGGCAGTACGCCTTCCGCGATCGGCGCGCGCGCAAGGGCGAGATGCGCAAGCTGTGGATCCAGCGCATCAACGCTGCGTGTCGCAACCACGGTCTGTCCTACAGCCGGTTCATCAACGGTCTGAAGGTCGCCGGCATCGAGGTCGACCGCAAGGTCCTGGCCGACCTGGCGGTGCGTGACGATGCGGCGTTCGGCGCCCTGGTGCGTGCTGCTGAGTCAGCGCTCGAGTCCCGGCCGGAACCTGCCGGAGCCGGCATCTGAGCCCGATGGGTCGGTCGAATCCCGAACTGCAACTGCTGCGGCGCCTCTCGAGGCGCCGCAGCGTGCGTTCGGACGAGGGTTCCTACCTCGTGGACGGACCGGTGTTGCTGGCCGAGGCGTTGCTCGCCGGTGCGAGAGTGCGCTCGGTCTACGTCGAGTCCGATGCCGACCGGGCACGGGTGTGGGACACAGCGGAGGCTGCAGCAGCGGCTGGGGCGAGAGTGCGCGAAGTTGTGCCGGGCACCCTCGCGAAGGTCCTCGATCTCGCCACACCGCAGTCCGTCGTCGCGGTGGTCGACCAGCACCGTCGCGGACCGGACGAGGTCGTGAGGGTCGCTGCGATCGCGTGCCGGCCGCTACTCGTCCTGGTGGGCGTTGCTGACCCGGGCAACGTGGGCACGCTGGTGCGCACCGCCGAGGCGGCGGGTTGCGCCGGGGTGCTCCTGGTCGGGGAGTGCGCCGATCTGTACAACCCGAAGACGGTGCGTGCCACCGCCGGTGCGATTTTCAGGGTGCCGGTCGCCAGGTGTGACCGGGCCGAGGGGCTGCTCGCAGCGCTGCGGCTCGGCGGGGTCCGGCTGGTCGGTACTTCGGGTGAGGGTGGTCGCGCCCCGGAGGACGTGGAGCTTGGGGGCGCGGTGGCGCTCGCGGTTGGCAGTGAGGCCCACGGCCTGGGACCGGAGGTGATCGAGTGCTGTGATCACCTGGTGACCATTCCGATGGAGGGGTCGGTTGAGTCGCTCAACGCGGCAGTGGCAGGTTCCGTGCTCGTCTTCGAAGCCGCCCGCCAGCGGCGAACGGACCCGGCATCGGATCCGAGTGGCGACCCGACCACCGTCGTGGGCCACAATGACCGTCCGGTCGCGTCCGGGGGACCAACACCGGTCACCCCGACGCCTGAGCACGGGAGTGCCACTCGATGAGCAGCGCAGCTCACCACGATGCAGAGGACCTCGCGGCACAGGCGGTCGAGCGGGTCGCTGGGGCGGTCGACCTGGAGCAGTTGCGCGAACTCGAGTCGGAGTACCTCGGCAAGCGGTCCGCATTGAGTGAGTTGAAGGCGACGATGCGCGACATAGCCCCCGACCAGCGCCGCAGTTTCGGTGCGGTGCTCAACGAGTCGCGACAGCGGATCGAGGCGGCGCTCGCCCGACGCCGTTCGGTGCTCGACGCCGAGGTGCGTCGGGCCCGCCTCGACGCCGAGCGGATGGATCTGACCGAGTCGCTCGGCCGGGCCCGGGTGGGCCACACCCACGTGGTGACCCAGACCTGGGAACGCCTCGAGGACGTGTTCGTGGGCATGGGATTCTTCGTTGCCGACGGACCCGAGGTCGAGACCGACTGGTTCAATTTCGAAGCGCTCAACCTGCCACCGGCGCACCCGGCGCGCTCGCTGTGGGACACGCTCTACCTCGATACTTCCGGTATCGAGGGGGTCGGTGAGGGCGAGCTCGTGCTGCGCACCCACACCTCGCCGGTGCAGATCCGCACGATGCTCGAAGCGGGACGGACCGGCGAGGGCCCGCCCATCTACGTGGTGTGTCCCGGGCGGGTCTACCGCCGTGACACCGCAGACTCCACGCACCTTCCGGTGTTCCACCAGATCGAGGGCCTGGTCATCGATCGCGGCATCTCGATGGGTGACCTGGCCGGCACGATCGAGGAGTTCACCAAGGCGTACTTCGGTGGGCAGATGACCAGTCGCCTGCGTCCGTCCTATTTTCCCTTCACCGAGCCCTCCGCAGAGTTCGACATCTCGACCCCCGACGGCTCCTGGTTGGAGCTCGGCGGATGCGGAATGGTGCATCCCAACGTGCTGCGCGCCGGCGGTCTCGACCCCGAAGAATGGTCCGGCTTCGCGTTCGGGTTCGGCATCGACCGCCTCGCAAAGGTTCGGCACCACATCGAGGACCTCCGGGAGTTCGTCACCAACGACCTCCGCTTCCTGTCGCAGTTCTGACCGCCCCGGCTCCGGTCGAGTCGCTCCCGCCCCGCCCCGCCCCGCTCTACCCGCCCGTTGCACCCCGCCCGACTCGAACACACCCGGTGGTACCCACACGATGAAGGTCCTCCTGTCCTGGCTCCGAGAGTTCGCCCCGATCGAGGGAGAGCCCGAGCAGATAGCGCAGCAGCTCACCGAGCTCGGTATGGAGCTCGAGTCCGTCGACGTCCTCGGGGGCGGGCTCGACGGCATCGTGGTGGCGCGGGTCCTCGAGGTGCGTGAGCACCCCGACGCGGACCGCATCCGGCTGGTCGACGTCGATGCCGGCGACGGCACACCGCTGCAGATCTGCTGTGGCGCGACCAACATGGTTGCCGGTGACCTGGTGCCGCTGGCCACCATCGGCACCGTCATGCCGGGCGGCATGGAGATCGCCCGTCGGAAGATGCGCGGCCAGGAGAGCAACGGCATGTTGTGCTCGGCCAGCGAGATGGAACTGGGCGACGACCATGGCGGCATCCTGGTCCTGGGGCCCGGTCCGGTACCCGGAGCCCCGATCACCGACGCGCTCGGGATCGCCTCTGACGTGGTCTACGAGTTCGACGCGTTGCCCAACCGGCCCGACACCCTCAGCATCGCCGGCGTCGCACGGGACCTCGCGGCCCATCAGCGGGTGCCCTTCTCCATTCCGGTACCCGATCCCGACACTGCGGGCGACAACGGTTCGGCCTCCTGTTCGATCGACATCCAGGCGCCGGAGCTGTGCGGGCGGTTCTTGGCGCGCGTGCTGTCGGGGGTGATGCTCGGCCCGTCGCCGGCGTGGATGGCGCAACGTCTGATCGCCGCCGGCATGCGCCCGATCAACAACGTCGTCGACGTGTCCAACTACGTGATGCTCGAGTTGGGTCAGCCGAACCACACCTATGACCTGGCGGCGCTGCCGGGCGGTCATCTGGGCACTCGGTGGGCGCGCAACGGCGAAGTGGTCCGGACGCTGGACGGCGTCGAGCGCTCGCTGAGCGCCGAGGACGGCGTGATCGTGGACCGGGACGACCGGGTCATCGGTCTGGCCGGGGTCATGGGCGGCGCATCGACGGAGATCTCCTCCTCGACCACCGAGGTGGTGCTCGAGATGGCGTGGTGGGACCCTGCGGCGATCGCAGCCACCTCGACGCGGATGAACCTGCACTCCGAGGCGTCGCTGCGCTTCAAGCGCGGCGTGGACCCCGAGATCGCTCCGTTGGCGGCTCGACGTTTCGCCCAACTGCTGTCCCGGGTGAGTGGCGCCCAGCTGCACCCTGGTTCGGTCACCGCCGTCGGGAGTCTGCCGACGCCCGCCACCGTGCGGGTCCGCACCGATCGTGTGAACGCTCTGTTGGGAACGTCGCTCACCGCGGCGGGCATGGTGTCGCTGATCGAGCCGATCGGGTACGCCTGTGAGCGGTCGGGTGACGCGCTCGAGGTGTCCGTGCCCAGCTGGCGACCGGACTCGACCATCGAGGTCGACGTCGTGGAGGAGATCGGGCGGCACCACGGGTTCTCCCGCATTCCCAAGACGGTGCCGTCCTCACCCCACACCGGCGAGCTGAGCCCCCGCCAACAGGACCGGCGAAGGATCCGTCGCGCTCTGGTCGGGGCAGGTCTCTCCGAAGCCATGCCCATGCCGTTCCTGGCACCCGGCGACCTGGAACGATGCGGTCTGGCGCCCGACGGGCTCGTGCTCGCCAACCCCCTGGCGGCCGAGGAGTCCATCCTTCGCACCTCGCTGCTGCCCGGGCTGGTCAAGGCGGTGGCCTACAACGAGCGTCATCGCACCCCGGGCGCCCGGTTGTTCGAGCTCGGTCGGGTCTTCGCGCTGGGGGAGCAGGGCGTGATCACCGATGTCGCCCGCTCCGAGGCGGCGGGTCGGGTGCTCTCGGGCGAGGTCGAACAGCTCGGCGTGGTCCTCGCCGGGGCCGACGCCGCCGACGCGGTGGCGTTGGCCGAGCTGTTGGTGCGAACCGTGGGTCGCTGGTACGCCCCGGCGGCGATCGGCTCCTCACCCGCCCGCGCCGAGTTGTTCGCGGCGCGACTCGACCCGGAGCCGCTGCCCGGGTTGCACCCCGGCCGCTCCGCCGTGCTCCGGTTGGGCGCGGACGGTCCGGGGGTGACCGGTTCGGCGGTCGGGCAGGTCGGTGAGGTCGACCCCGGGGTCCTCGAGGCCCATGACATCAGTGAGCGGGTGGGGTGGGTGCAGTTGGACCTGTCGGTGCTGTTGTCAGCACCGACCACCGTTCCACGGGCCAGGGAGGTGGCGCGGTTCCCCTCCTCGGACATCGACCTCGCGTTCGTGGTGGGCGCACAGGTGACCGCCGCCGACGTCCGCCGCACGATCCTGGCCGCGTCGCACGGCGTCGAACCCATCACGGTGGAGTTGTTCGACGTCTTCCGCTCCGAACAGCTCGGGGTTGACCACAAGAGCCTGGCGTTCCGACTCCGCTTCCAGGAGCCGGATCGCACGCTGACCGATGCCGAAGTGGCCGATGCTCGGGCACAGATCATCGAGACGGTGGCCGGGGTTCATGCAGCAACGCTCCGTGGCTGACCGGGCTCGGGTGCTGACCGCGTCGGGGGCTACGAGCCGTTCGCAAGTAGTTGCAGCAAGTTGCACGAACGTGCGCTAGGGTTCCGGGATGACCAACGTGGGCATCATCGGGGCATCGGGGTTCACCGGTGCCGAGCTGCTGCGGCTCTGTCTGGGCCA
>Ga0105045_10000258_pt1 | contig 35545 bp, 25 predicted proteins | sample MAT02_FD_78089 | JGI IMG/M metagenome (GOLD analysis project Ga0105045, IMG submission 78089) | Freshwater microbial communities from Lake Fryxell liftoff mats and glacier meltwater in Antarctica - MAT-02 (megahit assembly) | ecosystem: Environmental > Aquatic > Freshwater > Ice > Liftoff...
CCCAGCCGCCACGACCTTCATGATGTTCTGCACCACCATGACCTTCCCAGCCGCCAGCACTTCTTCCCCAGCTGCCATTATGCTCATTCCAATGTCCGTTATGTTCATCCGCATGATTGTGATGTCCATGCCAACCCCCATCCCAACCGTCGTGGTGTCCATGCCAATGTCCAGTATCGTAATAGCCGCCATGTCTTGTACCATCCCAATAGGAGTGCCAATGATTGTGCCAAGAGGGTCCGACTTGATAACGCGCTCCATTATTCCAATAATAACCATCTTTTCCTACCCAATATCCATTATTCCATAAATAAGATGCCCCAAGAGTAGGAAAATAAACGCTTGTATAAGCACTCGGATTATCAATATCAATTCCACCTACTGAAGAATTAAAATAAACAGTTTGTTGATAGGTGTTTCCATTACTATCAGTAAAAACAGCATTAATGGGTTGTTGGGCAGTAAAACTCACAGAAGGATTATTGAAAACAATCACACCTGCTTGTAGGGAAGAGGCTATATTTAAACAAAACACCATTGCTCCGAGCCAAACAACTTTCTTCATACAATTTCTCCTTTTAAGAATATGGGATTGGAAAAATGATCATGATGAAGTGCTTGTTTTTGAGCAAGCTTAAGTTTAAAAAAAATAATTGTAATCTTAAGAAATACTTAGGGATAGGAAGTGAGTATTCAATAAAAAAAGCAGCTCTTAAGAGCTGCTAGAAGTATAGAATGTTAAAATTTAAAGCGCCTGTAATTGTTTAAAACTTCTTGAGCAATTAACCGTTAAACCTAAAATTCCGAGTGTTGCTATATTTAGACATGCATACATTAAACTAAAATAACCTTTAGTAGCTGAAAGAAATCCAACACCTGCCGTAACAGCTAGTGGTCGAGCAAGATTATTCAAGCCTAATGAAGCTGATCCTGTGGCAGCCATTCCTGCAAAAATTCCGATTATAAGACCTGTAATCATTTGTGCAATGCTAAACACAGCTTTAACTGGAGAGACAACTACTGGTCCAACAACTGGGACGCCTTGTAAAAAACTTAATGCTGATTGGGGGGCATCAAAAACTATCATTTTATCCTCTTTTTTATTTTTTTAATTATGCGTCCAATCATAATTAAATATTATTAAGTTTTAATAAAAATTTTAATAACTTTTTTTAAATTTTATAATAAAAAATCATTATATTTTAAATGTTATTTCACACAAATTTACAGGGCGTTTTCATTAAAAAGATTTGATAGTAAAAGATTATTGATTATAAGCAACATAGGAAAAACCTATTTTCAGATACAGTCTTGAATATTATAGCTCTACCTATTCACATATTGTTCTAAGACTATCAAATCTTTTTAATGAAAACGCCCTGCACAAATTTATAGGACTTATCACAAGAAATTAAAAACTAATTATGAAAATTAAAAAGAATTGTTTTAAAAGAATCGGCAGACACGGGACGGTCTTCGAACTTTTCCATGGCGGGAATTTGGTAATGTTCTTGAAGAATTACTTCCTCTTGCCATTTAGGTATCTCCTAAAAATCGGTTCAATTGATTCATAAATGAACCAATTGAACCGATATTAACTTTAATATTGATTCAAATAACCCAAATATGTAAAATGAGATATGAGGTGAGCATAAGGAGGCATAATTATGTTATATCCAGAAAAAGAATCATCCATCCTCGAATTCAAGAAAGAAATACCAACTAAACAGCAAATCGTCAAAACAATGATTGGATTTTGCAACCTTTATGGAGGTCGCCTCGTACTCGGAGTCGATGATAATAGACAAATTATTGGAATTCCTGAAGATAACATTGATCAAATAACTGAATCATTGCACCGCTCCATTTATGAGAGCTGCACTCCATTGATTATCCCGAGTATCCACAGTCAACGAATTGACGAAAAAGTCATATTATTTATCGACGTTTCATCTGGTATGACCAAGCCATATTATCTCACTTCTGAAGGTATGAACAAAGGGACGTACTGCCGTATCGGCACTCAGACCATTAAAGCAACCCCAGAAATGATACAAGATCTTCAATGGCAAACACGCGGTAGAGCACCTGATGAAATGCCCGTTCATCATGCTCATTTAGATGACCTTGATAAAGAAAGTATAAATAAGTTCATGGGTAACCGTATACAACATACACGAGAATACAGCTATGACGAATTATTATATCATTATTCCTTGCTTATTAAAGAACATAATCGCAGTTATCCAACAATAGGTGGCATCTTATTATTTGGAAAAAATCCTCAAAAATATCTTACAGAGGCATTTATAATTTGTACGCATTTTAAAGGGGTTAGCGGACGCGAGGCTTTAGCTACAAGAGATATTACAGGACAGCTGTTTGGTCAGTATGAAAAGGCGCTGGCTTTTGTGTTGAGTCAATTGAATCGAAGCTTTGTTATAAAAGGGGCTGGTCAGCGCTCTGAGGAATTAGAAATCCCTGAAGAAGCCCTTCGTGAGGTGATTTTGAATGCTATTATCCACCGCAACTACCAGACATCTGCTCCGATAAAAATATCTATCTTTGATGATCGCATTGAAATTTTTAGTCCAGGGAATTTTCCTGGACCAATCTTACAACATCAGTTGGAAATGGGGCTAACATTTGTTCGTAACAGGATTATCGCCCGTGTTTTTCGCGAAGCAGGATATATCGAGAAACTAGGCTCAGGATTTTTAACTTTATTCGAAACCTACCGTAAAAGAGGTCTTAAATTACCATTGATCATTGAAGGTCATGGGTTCGTAAAATGTATTTTACCAAGGCCATCGGCAAATGAGCCTAAACAAGCTCAAGTGATAGGACGACAAGAAATGGTTATGCAGCTGTTTTATTTAAGTGATGAGATCCGTATTTCCGATGTAATGAAACACATCAAAATTTCGCGATCAACAGCCAGTCGCATACTTAATGAGCTGGTGAAAAAAGAAAAATTACAACGCGTAGGAGAAGGTGCTGCGGCCCGTTATATTTTGCGCATAATGTAAGGAAAATCGGTATGAGACGTGGATGGTCTTTAAACTTTTTCCTGACGTGAGGTGTTCTTCTCGAAGAATTATTTTCTTTTCCTGCCATCCCAAGTGTCGGGAGACATGGGACGGTCTTCGAACTTTTGCATGGAGAGAATTTGGCGTTCTTCTTGAGGAATTGCTTCCTTTTGCAGCTTAACGTTGTCCTATCCTCATGTTTGATGATAAGAAGTTATCTTATTATCGATGGCGCGTAAATTCGATAATAACACATCTTCTTATTAGCGGTAGTGGTGATGGAAACTTTTGTTATTATCGAATATTGACAAATTCGATAAGTAGTAAGGTATTGCTATACAGGAGAAAAAAATGGACATTGTAAAATCACCTGCTGGAAAAACCATAAGATCCCCAAGCGGATATACGGCTTTTATCCCCCATCCATTGCCACCTAAGATTAACTGGACTACTCAATTAGTAAATGCTTTATCACAAGCCGATTTTTTATTAGGTAAACTAGCTAGGGAAGGAGGCAAATTGCCAAATCCCCATCTTCTAATACGACCATTTATCACTCGTGAAGCTGTTCTATCGAGTAAAATCGAAGGTACGCAAGCAACTATTGGAGAAATATTAGCAGCTAGCGCGGGGATTAGTGTACAAAGAAAATCGGATGATCTTCAAGAAGTACAAAATTATATTGTAGCTCTTGATTATGCGATAAAGCGATTGAACGACCTTCCTTTGTCGTTAAGGCTAATTAAAGAAATTCATCATCATTTAATGCAAGGTGTTAGAGGGGCGCACGCAAATCCTGGAGAATTTAGACATAGCCAAAACTGGATAGGAACCCCAGGTTGCACGCTTAATACAGTCAAATTTGTTCCTCCATCCCCAGATTATTTAATGGATTGCTTGGGCGAATTCGAAAAATTTCTTCACGAAAGACAACTTCCACCTTTAATTCATGCTGCATTTTGCCATTATCAGTTTGAAGCAATTCACCCATTTTTAGATGGAAATGGGCGTATTGGCCGACTACTAATTATATTGTTGTTGATCGAGCAAAAAATGTTGCCAGCTCCAATCTTGTATTTAAGTGCCTTTTTTGAAGCTACAAGAGACGAGTATTATAAACAGCTTTATATTGTGAGTGCAAAAGGTACATGGAACGAATGGTTGATTTATTTTTTGAGTGGTATCGCACTACAAAGTGAAGACGTTTTGTCGCGTGCAGAAAGAATCAATGATTTACTAAACAAATGGAAAATGCAGATTGCAAGTAGTACCTCTAATGTTCCTATGTTAATTGTGCAGTATTTTGCAGTAAACCCGTATCTTACTACAAACAGAATAGCAGAAGAGCTAAAAATTGCTTATAGCACAGCTCAAAGAGGTGTTCAGAAGCTTGAAGAAGCGAAAATCATTAAACAAACCAATGATAATAAACGTGACAAAATTTATTGTGCTACAGATATATTAGAGATTCTTGAAGAACCTACGCGAATTAGTAGGTATTCTCCATGAACGTTCCCGTTTCTTGCAAACTCTGTAAAACTCTTAGTCGCTGATTTGAAAGCATTCCAACGTAGCTCTGGTGGAGGCGTTTTTTCAAGCTATTTTTGTGTTTAACTAAGCGAGGATATTGAGTCTGAGATTAATATTTCAAAAGGTGCAAAAAAACCAAAATTAAAAAAATGAGGTGTTGTAAATGGTTTTTTGATATAAAAATATGCTTAAAACACTACTAAGAGGCATCATCAATGAAAAAAAAACAAAACACCTCTTTTCGAACTTGGAAATGAGAGATGAAAAGGCGATCATAACACTGCGTGAGCCGTTTGATAGGCTTGTTGCAGTGTCAGATCATTCTATGTATCGGAGGCGGTGGGATTCGAACCCACGGTACGCGTTAACGTACACACGCTTTCCAAGCGTGCTCCTTAAGCCACTCGGACACCCCTCCAATGTGATAAATACTAAAAGTTCTCAGGATTTGTTGCAATATAAATTAAATGAAGAGACCTCTAAAAAAATATTTAAAATATTTTTTATCCACCCTTATTGTGTTTAATTTAGAAATTGACCAGAATGAAAAAAAACAAAAGACGTAGTTATAATGGGAAATGGAGCCAGAATGTTTTTTCAACTCAGATCACTTTTATTTGTAGTCATCTTTTTTTCATTTTTTATTCCTTTGGAAATCAACCATCTTACAGGTCATGGTGGTGGAGGGCAGAAAGGACGTGGTGGAGGTGGTCGTAGAGGTGATGGTGGTGGTCGCGGCAATAATAGAAACAATCGTAATTCTCACATTCGCGATCATCATGATCATGATTACGACCATAATCATAATTACAATCGACATCGCAGAAGAGATCGGCATAACCACTATTACATAGGTGGCTGGGGTGGCTATGGAGGTTCTGGTTATGGAGATGATTGGAACAATTACAATAACGGATATGGTTATGGAAATGATTTAAATCAAGCCTATCTTCTAAATTATCTAGATACGTTGAACTCTAATTCTGATGGTCCCCTAACTGGTAGTAGAGCAGCAAGATCTGGCGGAGGTGGAGACATGAATGAAAACTCTAATGGGTCGAATTTTTATTACCGCGAAACATTTTCAGATGAAAAATCAACTAAACCTACAAATTCATCAGAATTAATAGAAAAAAACGAAACTTCTAGAGTTAAAAAAGGTGTATTTTTTGATCACTAATTTTTTACTTTTTTAGATTTAAAAAATGTGAATTTTATTCTTAACAAACGGAGGTCTTCATGTCCAAGTTATTTAAGTCTATTACTGCCGGTGCATTGCTTGCATCGCTTTTTCTATTTTCTTTAAGTTTTAACTCATTAGAGGCTCATGGCGGTAATCGTGGCGGCGGCGGCGGCGGTGGTGGAGGTGGCGGTGGTCGCAGCGGTGGCGGCGGCGGTGGTCGTGGTGGTGATGGTGGCGGTCGTAGTGGCGGCTGGGGTGATGGTGGCGGTCGTAGTGGCGGCTGGGGTGATGGCGGCGGTCGTAGCGGCGGCTGGGGTCATGACGGAGGTTATAATCATAGTGGGTACCATGATGGGGGATATCATGATCGTGGGTATGGCGGGTATGGTTACTACGGCGGCCCCTGGGGTTATGGATATGGTACAGGAGTTGGAGTTGGAGTTGGTGTTGGCGTAGGTCTAGGTTATGCTGATGGTTATTACTCCAACGGTTATAATCCTTATTATGCTACTCCTTCTACAAATGTTTACCAATCATACTACGTTAATGATGGAACGGATGGATATAGCGATGGATCCTATACGTATCCAAGTAGTAGTGGATATTCAAGCAGTTATAGTTACTAATTTATTTGTAACACCTAATTAAGTCACCCTGTTTCTAATTTAAATAACTAAAAAATTTAATTAGAAACAGGTTTTTTATTTTTCTTAGTCACTTTAGATTTTCTTTTGTAATTCTTCTTAAAATCAATTATGATTCCATTTTATTCAAAGGAATTTCCATGGCAGAATCAACTATTAAAGTAAAAATTGCACCCCATTCTAAAGAGTCAGAAATGATGGTATTAGGCTGTATGCTGACAAGCATCAATGGCTTAAATGTCGCCGCTGATGCTTTAAATGATTCAGATTTTTATTTTACAGAGCATAAAATAATTTTTCAGGTACTCAAAGCTGCTTATAAAAGCGATAAGCCTGCAGATATTTTATTAGTCGCGGAAGAACTTAAACGAGTGGATAAACTCAGTTCTGTTGGGGGGATTTCCTATTTAACTACCCTAGCTCAATATGCAGGCACGTCAGCATTTATCGAAGAGTACGTGGAACTTATTCACAATAAAGCTGTATTACGGCAAATGATACAGGCTGCGCAAATTATTGAGAAAAATGCTTTAGAAGAGCCCTTAGATGTGAATGCTGCTCTTGATGAAGCCCAACAAAAATTTTATCAAATTAGCCAGAATGTTAATTCAACTAATGGTATTCCCATTGCAGATATTTTATCTGGTGTTAAATCAGAGTCTGGTCTTCCTTTTCTTAAAGAATTGCAAGAAAGGCAGGAGCAATATGCCATTAGAGGCCCTGGTGAAGTCGGTATTACCGGTGTGCCTTCACATTTTATTGATTTGGATAAAATGCTCAATGGCCTCAATAATTCTAACTTAATGATTTTGGCTGCTCGTCCGGCAATGGGAAAAACTTTATTAGCGTTGAATATTGCAGAAAATGTCTGTTTTAAAAACAAAATGTCCGTAGGTGTTTTTTCTCTCGAAATGTCAGGCGAACAACTTTTGCATCGTGTTATCTGTTCGCAATCAGAAGTCGAATCTGAAAAAATTAAAACAGGTTCTTTAAATGGTGAAGAATTTCAGAGAATCTTAGCTGCCGTCAGGGAAATGCAAAAACATGTCATGATTATCGATGACCAAGCCGGCTTAAAAATTACAGATTTACGTGCACGCGCAAGGCGTATGAAAGAAAGTCATGGAATTGGATTATTAATTATTGACTATCTTCAATTGCTATCAGGATCCGGCGGTAATCGCAATACGGAAAACCGACAAAGTGAAATCTCTGAAATCTCCCGAATGCTAAAAAATTTAGCACGAGAGCTGAATATTCCAATTATCTGTTTATCGCAGCTTTCTCGTAAAGTTGAAGATCGTCCTGGACATCGCCCGATGATGAGTGATTTGAGGGAAAGTGGAAGTATTGAACAGGATGCGGATATTGTTATGTTTCTTTTTCGTCGTGAATATTACGATCCTAATGATAAACCAGGATTAGCAGAATTGGTTATTGCTAAAAATAGACACGGAGCTGTAGGTAGTGTTAATTTATCTTTTAGAAAAGAATTTGCACGCTTCGAAAATTTCTCCCCAATTCGCATGCATGCTGATATTGATGCAGATGCAGAAATGGAATTTGATCATTTTTCACCATAAATGTCTATTCAAGTAAATTAATTCTTGCTTAAAAACAGCTAGATAATTAAGATTACCACTTAAATTTATTGATTAAGATTCTAAGGAAAGATGGCTGAGTGGCCGATAGCACGTCCCTGCTAAGGACGCATACTCGTGAGGGTATCGAGGGTTCAAATCCCTCTCTTTCCGAATTAAGACTTTGAACCTCGGTTCAAAGTCTTTTTTTTTGTTCTTTAAAATGTGGAGCATGACGTACCTTTGCCTAGGCCTAGGCCTGGATTGACTCAGGATAGATTTTTTTACGTCGATGAGCTGCAAAAAGGCTGATGACATAGATGACGCCTGCTAATAATGCAATTGTTGCTCCGGTAGGCCAATCAAGATAGTAAGCCAGCCAATTTCCCATCAAGCAGAAGCCGCAGCTAATTAAAATAGCGACTGCCATCATCAATGATAAGGAGCGGGTGAGCAAATTTGCAATAGCTGCGGGGATTGTTAACATTGTCATCACTAAAATAATTCCTACTACTTGAATCAACAAAACAATCGAGATAGCTATCAGTATGAGTAGAAGAATATAAAGGGCATTGACATTTAAACCCTGCAAGCGCGCTTGTTCTTCATCAAAACAGATGGCTAAAAAGCGTTTATGAAGGCAGGTAACTAGCAAAATAACGACAATATCTAGTCCTACAAGAATATAGAGATCTGTAGTCGATACCCATAAAATATTGCCAATTAAAAAATTTGTCAATTCGACGTTGAATCCGGGTGTTTGAGAAATAAACAGAACACCAATAGCCATTCCGATTGACCAAAGTGCAGCAATGACGGAATCTTCTCTTTGTCGATATTTTAAATGCATCCAACCAATAATGAGAGCTGACCCGATGGCTGCAGCTAATGCTCCATAAAGAGGGGAGGCCCAAGTCACACCTTGTGTACGTTCTAGCCAAATACATAGTCCAATTCCACTCAAAACAGAATGAGAAATACTACCTGCGATAAACACAATGCGTTTTACAACCACGTAAGACCCAATAATACCGCTGACAATTGAGGCTGCCCAACCACCGAATAAGGCGGCTAATAACAAAGGATTTATACTAAGAGCTTCAATAAAAGAGGGCATAGTCACCGAAGATTGGGCTGTTTGATTTGTAGTAAGGGGTCGTGATAAAGGCCCATTGCATAATGCTCACAAACCTCTTCCGGTTTTAGTGAAAATACACGTCCTTGCACGCACAAGAGTCTATCGACTTGGTTAATAGCGGTATTTAAGTCGTGCGTCACCATTAAAATAGTCATGCTTCCTTGCATTTTTTTTAAGATGGCATAAATATCAGCTTCTGCCTTGCTATCTACACTTGCTGTAGGTTCATCTAACAAAAGAAGCCGAGGTTCAGCCACGATTGCTCTAGCAATTAAAACACGTTGAGCTTGGCCACCTGATAATTGACCAAATGAGTGGTTCGCAAATTGACTTAATCCTACTTTTTCTAAAGCTTCTCGTGCTTTTTCTTGATCTATTTTCTTGAAGAAACCGTACCAAGGTAAGCGATATAAAAGCCCTGATAAGACGACTTCAATAACGGAAATTGGAAATTCTTTGTCAAATTTAGTTGACTGAGGCACATAAGCAATTTGATGAGATTTTGTGCCAACTGTAATTTTTCCTGTTGTTGGCAAAACGAATCTCAAAATTAATTTGAGTAAGGTGGTTTTGCCTCCTCCATTCGGACCAATCATTCCAATAAATTCATTTTCATTAATTTTAAAAGATGCGTGGGAGATGACGGGCATTGTTTCATAGGCAAATGAGAGGTCATCAGCTTCAATAATAGAATTCACTGTTTTTCCTTTATTGAGCAGCAAATGCTCGAGCAATTTCTAACATGGTTATCATATAATTTTCAGAGTAAGGATCCAATGTGACTAATTTTGCTCCAATTTCTTTAGCTATCAATTGCGCTGCTTTATTATTATATTGCGGTTGAATAAATATTGTCCTGGTTTCAAATGAGCGAACGAGAGAAAGAAGTTTGGTCATTTGTTGAGGCGTAGGATCTTTTCCTTCAATTTCCACAGAATATTGATTGAGCTGATAGTCGCGGCAAAAATAAGCATAGGCGGGATGGCCGACCAACACATTGCGTTTTTGCAGGTTAACAAAAACTTCTTGTATTTGCTGATCTAAGAGTTGCAACTCTTTTAAAAATTGCGCCAAGTTTTCTCGGTAGAGAGCTGCATGCTCAGGGTAGTTTGCAGTTAAGGTTTGAGCAATTGTTTGAGCTTGAATCTGGGCTTGTCGCGCGCTTAACCAAAAATGTAAATCAACAGATCCTGCACAACACCCTTTGTGGCAGTGGTCGTGAGAAATCAGGTTTAAATTTTGTTGCAAGTTGATGATTTGGAGTGTTGAACGATGACTTTGTAAGGCTTGCATGGCTCTTTTCTCAAAAGGTTCTCCAATACTAAACCAAAGAGAAGCTTGGCTGGCATGCATCATTTGGCGCGGTGTCGGTTCATAAGTATGTGAACTTGCTCCTGCAGGCACGATTAAATAAACATCGATGGTATCACCCGCTATCTTATTTACAAAAAACTTATGAGGTGCCACGCTGACAATGACTGTAGGAAGGGCTGCTCCTAGTTGAACAAAACTTATAGCAAATAGGAATGTAATAAAAAGATTTAATTTCCAAAAGTATTTATGCAACGGGGTTACCTTTATTGAGAATTTTAAACCTTAATATGCCTTTTAAAATGCTTTTTTGCAAGTCACACTTATTATCTATCGAGCACTCATGAAAAAACAAAAAAAATATGTTTTATATTTTGCTTTAAATAAAAATTATTTAAGTTAAGTTTTACCCAATTTTTAGGAAAATGATATGCCACGTTCTGAATTTGCTGATCCTCATGACCAACAATTAAATGAAAAAATCAAAGATCTTATAAGTTTTGATGGCTCGAATGTAAATTCTTTTGAAGCTGATTTAATCGGTCAAATTATTTGGTCAAGTTTAAGATTATTAAAAGAAAAACACGAAACTGCACAAATTAAATTGATGACACGTGCATTTAAAGAAATGCGTTATGCTTACCATATTTTTAATCAACATCCTTACAGCCGACGAATTAGTATATTTGGCTCAGCTCGCACACCTGAAAACCATCCCGATTATCTTGCAGCTAAAGAGTTTGGGGCTGAAATGGCTAAAAAAGGGTGGGTTTGCATTACGGGAGCTGCAGATGGCATTATGAAGGCCGGCTTAGAAGGGGCACAAAAAGAATCAAGCTTCGGTCTCTCTATTCGTTTACCTTTTGAATCTCCTACAAGTTCATTTATGGCAGGTGATCCCAAACTCATTACTTTTCGCTATTTCTTCACACGTAAACTCATGTTTTTAAGTCATTCAGATGCGGTAGCTGCTTTTCCTGGTGGAGTAGGAACCCAAGATGAACTTTTTGAAGTTCTAACACTGATGCAAACAGGTAAAGCAAACATTATTCCCCTTGTATTAATTCAAGGCACAGGAACCTATTGGAATGAATGGCTCCATTATTTTCAAGTCAATTTATTGGATCAAGGCTGGGTAAGTCCGGAAGATTTACATTTATTTTATCTGGCGCCTTCGTATCAAGATGCCCTTGCACATATATCAAAATTTTATTCCCGCTATCATTCCAGTCGCTACGTTAAAGATCTATTAGTCATACGGATGCTTACACCTCTAAATGAAGAGCAAATAAAAATGCTTAACGAAAAATTTGGCAAAATCTTGTTAAAAAGTGGAGACATTTACGCGACTCCACCACTAAAAGAAGAAACTGACCATTTAGAGATGTACCGAATTGCTTTTGAGCATAATCATATGCATTTTGGTTCTTTAAGACATATGATTGATGAAATCAATAACTTTTAAATCATCTAAAAAAAAGTTGCTTCTGGATTTTCAAAATTTAAATGATTTAAATCATGAGGATGAGCAAAAAAATATTGGTGTTTTAAGAAAATAGAATAGGCATAATGTCTAGTCGAGTAACATTTCAAAGTTAATCGACTAGATGTCTATTCAAAAATAGACTCATAACGGTCCAAATTTCTTATTTTGAGCTGTTATGAGTATAGCACGCAAGCATGATTCTAGTGATTAAGGGTGGAAATTTCCTCTTTCTATTTTCCAATTTTCCCCTAGAGCTTGTCTTTTTTTTCTAAAATTGTTTTAAATAATTCGTCTGCTTCCTTTATTTTTTCTGAGGAAACCAAATTGGAGTCATATAATTGATAAGTCACAGTACAAGATTCAGGGTGAACGTAAATATAAGAGATAGCGATAGGAGTTCCTTCCCAAGTTTTTATAGTGATCAATCTATAGTGAGCGTTTTTAAAAAACACAGCAGGACCTTCTTTCCCTGCATGATAAAATGCATAAATTGACATGCATGCTGAATTTACGTCATTGGTTGCTGAGAGCATTTCCCATGGGTCGTCCGTTTCTCGGCCTATATATAGATCACTCTCTTCTCTAAGATCTTCCATCCAAGACTCTTTTTGTGCTTCACTTAAACCTCGTAAATTTTTGTAACGTTCTTTGTGATAGCGATCTTTTAAAATAGCTTTTACTAATTCTTCTAATTTTTGTGTGTATTCTTTCTGGTCTGAATCAGGCCACCTCGATGCGTATGTCTGCGATTTTTTAAATAAAGCTTCCAAGAGATCTATTTCTTTGCTAGATAGGAACACCTGAGTCTCCGAAAGATTGACTTGCTCCAGAATTTCTTTTAAATTTTCACGATTTTGAGAGGCTAAAACAGCGTTCCAGTCTTGGTCTTCTAGGTTTATTGTTTTAATTTGGCTGAGGAAAACTTCTTCATTGAACTTCTGATTACTCACTAATAAAGTCCACTGACGTGCACGTTCTTCTATAGATTCCGCTTGTTTTAAAACATGCTCAATAATTGCTTTTTTTAAAGCGGTATCATTAACAGAAAAAATTAGATTTTCTACTAAATTTAAAAAGGCTAATTGCTTTTTCTTATCTTTTAGACTTTTTCGCTGTTGATAGCATAAGGAATAAATAGCCTCTGCTTCTGGTTTTTCAAAGCATAACAATAGATCAGCGTAAAGAGGCAATAAAGGAACTCCTTTATATCCAAACCTTTCTAGATTCAGATCAGAAGCATGATCCTTCAAGTTTATTAGAAATAAAGGTAAGCGATTTAAAAAGCGCCTTCTTAGATCGGATTTCGGATAATAAGAAGTTGTTTAAAGAAGAGAGTGGTAGCTGCGGGGTCAAAAGAAGAATCCAAGGCAAATTCATCAGAAAAAATCTGCACTATCCAATCATATTGGACTTTTAAAATAAAAGCTTGTTCTTTTTCTTGAATAGTTCCTTTATATTCAAATTGTTGAAATTCAAGAATCTCGTGGAAGGATTCATTTTCATTTCCTTGTCCATTAAGTAGATAGTCTTGTATAAATGTTTCAATTTTGATCAATCGCTTGTTTTTTTCTTCATTTTCTAGATTTTTATTCTGAATGATCTCTTCACCCGTCTTGATAATTTGATGAATATACTGATTTCGTAACTCTTTTTGTATCCTTTCAGGTACATTAATTTTTCAAAAAAATTAATATTAATTGTTTTCAAGTTAAAATCATTTTGGATAAATAATTGATCCCAATGATTAATAGCGGAATAAAAACTTTCCAAATCATTAATGTTATTATTAATATTCATATTACAATATCTCTTTTTTTAAACAACCTTATTATAATTTTAAAAAAGTATATAATAATATAAAAATATGCTATTGAGTCTTTAAGCAAGTTCGGTATCACTAAGTTAAAATTAAGAAAATTATTTGTTAAATAAAAAGGCCTCTCAATCTTAAAATGTTTTTAACGACAAAAATATTTATAGGAGAGAAGCCATGACAGCAGTTCAAGTGATAGCCATTTACGAATTTCTGTAATTAGACAATAGGCTTTTATTTAATTTGTAATAAGAAGCGCCAGGTTGAGTGATTACTCCGCCACCCAAACAAATATTGTTTTGGTAAAATACAATCGATTGTCCTGGTGTAACAGCACGTTGAGGCTCTAAAAAACGCACTTTTAAGCAACCGTTTGCCAAAGAAATAATTTCACAGTCGCTACTTGTCTGGCGATAGCGTACTTTTGCCTGACACGGAAAAGGAAATGATGAAGGGGCTTGCGTCACCCAGCTTAAATCTGAGGCTTCTAATTCCTCACAAAATAATGCAGGATGGTTGGTACCTTGAGCGACATAGACAACTTTTTTTTCTACATTTTTACCTACAACAAACCAAGCTTCACCGGCACCGCCGATGCCCATGCCCTTGCGTTGCCCTAATGTGTAAAAAGCCGCGCCATTATGAGTGCCGACTACTTTTCCATCTAATGTTTCAAAGTTGCCGGGTTGAGCGCCAATATATTGGCTTAAAAAAGTGCGAAAATGTCTTTCGCCGATAAAACAAATACCTGTGCTATCTTTTTTTTCTGATGTAGCTAAATGATAGCGCCTGGCTAATTCTCTGACTTCTGTTTTTTCTAAATGGCCAATTGGAAAAAGCACTTGATCTAAAATATCATGCGTTAAAGTATACAAAAAATAAGTTTGATCTTTTGAAGAATCTTGACCAACTAATAAATGTGATTGCCCATTTAAATCAGCAATTTGAGCGTAATGGCCTGTAGCTAAAAAATCTGCTCCTAGTTCTTTGGCTTTGTTCAAGAAGACTTTGAATTTGATTTCTCGGTTACACAAAATATCGGGGTTAGGTGTCCAACCACGTTCAAAATCTTTCAAAAACTGTTTAAAGACCTGTTCTTGATAATCCTTTGTAAAATTCACCGTATAGTAAGGAATGTCAATTTGCTCGCAAACTTTTCTAACGTCGTCAAAATCTGCAGCACTGGTGCATTGGCCATTTTCACTGGTTTCTTCCCAATTTTTCATAAATAGACCAATGACATGATGACCCTGCTGTTTAAGTAGTAAAGCTGAAACAGAAGAATCAACTCCTCCGGACATACCAACAACGATTGTTTTTCTATCTTGTAAATTTCTCATGACTTTTTTTTCTCTGTTTCAAGTTGTGGAGCAATATAGACAATTTCAGATTTTATATAAGTCTCCCATAAACGCATGATTTCCATCTTATGGTTAGGAAGCGTGTTAATCAAACGTTCCAAATCATAGGAAAATCTTAAGATATTATGTTTGCGTGCATAATAAACAAAAACGGGAAGAAATCTAGCGAACACTGTGCTACAGGCTTCCTCAGTCAATACAGTGCATTCAAGCATCCGCTTAGGTAGTGCCAATAATGTTATATCTAAGTTATGTACGTCAAACCATGCTTTAACGATATCAAAAATATCCATTGATTCTGAATTATTTAATACAAGTATTTTAAAACGAATCAAGACAGTTAAATAGGAAACAACCAAGCTAGAAGAAATTAGCAAATCACTATAATCCTCCAGATGTAATGTCGGGTAGATTTTTGATACCAGACTATTCTCACGTACGGAAGTCGCCTGTATAAAAGATTCTGGATTGACTGACATTTTACTAAAAAGTTTTAGCTGTAATCTTAAAAACTCGATACATGCAAGCCGATAGTTTAAATTGGTCGGTTCTCCAAAAAAGACTCCATCTATTTTTTGGAGTAAAATAATATATAATACGTGTAAATATTTAATTTCTTTGGAGAATTCGACTAAATCGCTAGTATAAGCTAAAAATTTTGTAATTTTTTCAGGGTTGTCAGGTCTCTGAAAATGAAAAAGCAAAATATTACTCAGTACATGAGTACTTGGTCGTGCATCATAATCGAGAAGCCAATTTAAAAAAGGTGTAGCAGTTGTATAAAGTGAGTGTTGGTTTTCGTCAGTAAATTCATAAAATAATGTTGCTAAAGCATCTATAATCAGATTGCATTTGTTTTCTTGAAGTTCAGGGTTTTCCGTATAGTCAATCCAATTCAATTCGACTAAGAACTTCTGAATAATTGGAAATCTTTGTGAAATAAAATCTACAGTGGGAGATTTTAGACCAAAAAGTAACATATCAGAAAAAGCATTTAACATTTGACCAGGATTAGGCATTTTTAAACTAGATGAGGAGCTTTTATTATTTTGAGCTAAATACTTTTCTCCAATTATTACTTGAGGGAAAATTATCTCTAGCGTATCTAAATAGTAAGAGTCTCTTGTTGGCCGAACAAAAAAGTTCAAATTCATTAAATCATTGAGGATTTTTATGCGAAGATAAGTGTAATGAACTAATAAAGCATCACGACAGTCGTCAAACTCTGCATTAGTCGAATTTTTAATCTTATCTACACATTGATTTGAAGCAACAAATAGAGAAAGATAAATCTTGATCATATACTCATCAATATTGGCTTGAGATTCTCTATAAGTATCTATAGGAAGCAACTCTAAGCAATTCTCTATTAAATAATATAAAGTTGTGCGATTCTCTATATTCCGACTAACAATTTGTAACTGAGGCTCTTCAATCACTCGTTGAATTAACACATCTAAAATTTGCAAGCGAAATTTCAAATTCATTTTAAAGTCAAAAGCTACCTTAAAATATGTTACTGTCGCATAAGTTAATCCGGCAGAGGCTTTACATGAATAGAGTTCATTCATGGCTAGAATATAGATTTTCTCCTTTACATCTGGAGAGATTTTGCCTAACAACTCTAAATCGATTTGTAACATAGCAGAATATTTGAGATACAATTCATCCATGCGACAAAAAGAGTAATTTCTAATTTTAACCATAACAGAGGTTAAGTAGTTTTTAGTCATTTCATAATGATTATCAGATTGAAGAAAGTCTTCAATTTCTTTTTTAAAGCTTAATTCAAATATTTTTTTTATGGAAATAAGGGATAGATTGTTCTTTTGTTTAATTTTTAATTCTAAAATTTTAAACAACTGCTCGAATAGATTCTTTTTCAGTTCAATTTCAAGAGGAAGCGCGTTGAGTAATTTTATTTTTTTAAAAATATTTTTAAAATAATAGGGGGAAAATATTTCTATATTGGGAGGAACCATCATTTCAACACAATGATTAAAGACTTCTAAAAAAAACGCCTCATGGTATTTTAGTTCTTGAGCGCCTTTATTATTTTGTACGTCTTGATTTCTAGTATTATATATTTGGGCCTGTTTTGGCTTGGCATGCGTTAAAATTTTGCTTAATAAAACGACTACATAATACGAGAAATTTCGACTTTTGATGCTTTCAAAATTTGTAACTGCGCAAATCTTAGTAAAAAAATGATAAAAATCTTCATAAATTTTTGCATTTAACTCGCTATTATTCGAGAGAAATTCATACCGATATTTTATTATACACATTGCTGTGTCTTCTAAACAGATAAAATTAGATGGATTCACCCAGCCAAAATCTATTGCTAACTGCATTAAATTTTGTAAACATGCGATGTATTTTATTTGGTTATCATCCGCGCCTATCAGTTGCGTAAAGTTTTCTGTAGAATAATTCTTTAAAAGAGTAACTAAATTCTTTTTAAATCTTGCTGTAAAGATACTTTTATTTATACTAGCAAGATTTTTATTTATTAAGATTTGGTCTGACAATTCTAGAAATTCATTTGAATGCTGCGTAATAAAAGAGTCTGCAAAGATTGAGAAAAATTGGCAATAGAGCTCAACGGAAACAGGGGATAATGATCGAAATTTGTTGAAAAGTAGAGCTTCTTTTTTTTTTTTTTCTAAATCGATTTCATTTAATAGAGGTTTTTTTTGCGACTCTTGTAAATCGTGTAAAAGATTTTTAATTGCCGCTTGTATAATAACTTCATCGGCTTCCTTCTTAAAAGATAGATGACATTCTTCGTCAAAAACTCTAGGTAAATTTTCAAGATAATTCCAAGCTTTATTTGATTTTATTTCTTTTAAATGCTTAAAAAGAGTGAGCCAGCTTTCTAGAAGTTGTTCAGATAAATTAGGCAAAGAATCATTGATTCCATTTAATAGAGAAATTAAACGTGCAATAATTTCAGGATTTTTTGTTTTTTTCACTTGTTTGATAATTAAAAAATAAGAAGAAATATCATTGGGTAAATAGCGATCAATGATATCTAGACAATAAGTAAAATCAACTTTTAAATTATTTTGGAGATGCTTTTGAATTTCATGCCTAGCTAGTTCTTTTGATTTTTCATCTTGTAAATTTCTAGAAAAAAATAATTGTTTTTTTACCAAAATTGAAGGTTGCAGGCTTAAAACGGAAGAGGATAATCTGAGAAATTTTTCATCAGAGCATTTTAATTCTGTTAGGATCTCTTTTAGATAAGGCTGCTGATAATAAACTTCTAACAAAAGAAGTGCGGAGTTAGCTAGCTGGTCTGGAATGATATTCGGGCAATTTTCAAAAAATAACTCAATCATTGATCTTATTTTTTGAGCTTTTTCATGATTTAATTTTTCTAATAAAAAAGTTTGCAATTTTTCTTTATTTAGAAGTTGAAGTAAGCTTGTTATATAAGACATCGATTGAGAGTCTGGTACCTCCACTTTTTCAGCACATACTTCCCAAATTTTTTCTGTCAGCTCATAAGAGCTGAAATGAGATAGATAAACATGGAAATAAAATTTTAAATTATCCCAGTCTCTTTCATGCAAAAGGGTGGCTATAACACTATTGAAATTTACTTGTAAAAATTGTTTTACAGACGGGGGGAGTTTATCTGGTGAGTGAGAATTTACAAGTCTTGAATAAGTGCGTAGCAAGTCTAAGTGGTTTATGGGACTTGTTGAAGTACAAATTAAACTAAAAAGCTCAATAACTGATTGTCTTTCAAGTGTGCTTTGAAATTTATTTAAATAATTAAATAAATGTAATTCCCAATCTTGGGTTGTATGTACAATATTTTTATACTTTAAAAAGAATCGGTCTAGTGTTAAAATTTCGTGCTCAGAAAATGTTTTTGTCTGATCCGATAAAATTTTTTCAAAAAAAGCTGTAATTAATGGAATAATATTTTCATACTGGGTTTGTGGAATATAATCTATCAATCGCTCAATTCGCTCACAGGTTTTTTTATCCCAACCGTTTGCATCATTAAGTAATTCTCCTAGCGATTTGATAAAAAAAGGAGAGTGAAATTCTAAAAAATTTGCAGAAATATTTTTTAAAGCCAATAATTGATCTAAGTACTTTCTATAATATTTATCATTTTCTTCTAAAAAATATGTGCCGATTTTATGACAAGCAATTTGGAAATCTTGCTGATGCTGAGAATTTTGCAAAGTTTTCAAGCTAGAAAAATTAGGAAATAGCCCTAAAAGAGAAGAATTAATGCCCTTAGGATTAATTAAACCTTTAGTTATAGCTTGCATAAGCAAAATTTCAATACGATCAATATTTTCTTCTAAATTTATAAAGTAAGGCAAAATTTCTGGCAGTTTGCTTTTTGAAACATTCAATTTTTTGTTGGCTAATAGATCATTTAAAATAGAGTAAAATTGAGACGTCTTAATTTTTTTAATTTTTGCACGTTCTAAACCTTTTTTTAGAAAATTTAAACAGATTTCGTACTGACTTGTAGAAAAAGACAAGGTAGAGCTTTCATAAAGATTCACAAATGTCTCTAAAGCCTGACAAGGATCAACAAAAGCTAACACTTCAAACAAGAAAACCATGTTCTTTTGTGAACATACATTGGAGAATTTTTTGTTTACTTCGAAAGCTAAATTAATCCATTGAATGTCTTGAGATGCTGCAAGTAATCTAATCCAGTCTTGAATGATTAGAGGATTTAATTTTGCTACATTTTTTATGGGATACTTCTTAATGATATAAGCAAAAAGGACTTCTAATGTTTCCACATGATCAAGAGGATTTTCTAACAAGATGGGTAGTTGTAGAAGAAATAAATTGACATCTCTTAATATAATATTGGCTTGGGCAACTTTTTGAGAAGCATCTGTCAGTAAAATAGGTGAGGTTTTTTTACATTTTGAAAAATTCAAATCCTGAGCTTGATTCTGTAATAAGTAAGGGAAAATTGGACCTAAAGAGTGTTGTAAGTTTTCTGGTAAATTTTGAACTGCAAAGTTGGTTTTCAATACAAAAGCAAATAAAAGATAGCGCTTTTTATCTTCGTTGTCAAACTCACTTAAGTAAGTCACTATAAAAGTACAGAGGGGATGCAAAAGAAATTGATCATTTGCAGTCACTTTATCTAAAATAATTTTTTCGATTAGCAGGTAGCTTTCTTCATGAAAAACAGAAGGGATAGGATGATTGAGTTGAATTTTAGAAAGCGTTTGATAAATGTAACCCAAATCTAAGTGTTGATAGGGGAGAATTCCTAAAAAAATGTTCAGAGCTGTACGCGGGTCATGTACCGAAAGAGCTGTAATCATCGCTGTATCGATTGATTGGCCAAGGCTGAGAATATTTTCTTTCCATAAGTAATGCGCGTACATAATCAAAGTGGAATGATTGGAGCAAGTGAGTAAATGCAGCCAATCTAACAAACAGTGGAAATCCATTTTTTCTAAAGGCTCAAGTTGAAACTCTTCAAGAATTTGAGTGTGAAGTTCCTTTAAAGGTTGACAAGGAGTGAGTTTTACCAATTTTGGTAAATAATTGACCGCATATAAACAGCTGATAGTGGGATATAAGAAGGACATTAACTCTAAACCCAAGTAGCAGATGAACGGGTCTGAATGATTTAAGAAAAACTCCGCATTTTTTTGCAGGGCATTTTTATCAAGTTTGAGTTCTTGCTGAAGAGCAAAATAAAGCGCTTTGTTTTTTGTTTTACCAGAGATAAAATGATAAAAAATTCTCTCGAGTACTTTAATATCTCCTTCCTCTTCAATATAACTGCGAAGAGTTTTAACTGCCTCTGGCAAATTAGTGTCAATACGAAGTTTATAAGGCGTGGTGATATGAAAAATTGGGGGAGTCTGGCGCTTTGTGTAGGTTTCTGAGTCGTATAACAGCGCGGCAAGAGTCACTGCAGAGGTGAAAATAGGGAAAGGAAAAGGCTTTTTACTTTTTTTCACAAGCTGACTGATTAATTCCACAATGAAAGGATCAGTGTTTGGAAAAACTAAAAGATTTTCCTCTTTCAGCCAACTAGTTAAAGCAACAATCCCCTTAGGAGTCATTTTTTTATAAACCAAAAGACGTTGACAAAACTGGATGACTAAAAGAGCATGAGAATCTGTAGAATTTGCATGCGTATCATGCTTTTTACTGTTAAATTCTCTATGAAATAGAATATAAAGATAACGAGTGATCACTTCCTCTTCAAAAGAACTAAATACTGCCTGCTGTTGCAGAGCTTTACCTATTATTTCTTGCTTGTAGCCCAATTGTAACATGCAAAGATTAAAATCATTATTTTTTAAGTAATTGAAAGAGTTATTTACCGTTTGGCTCTCATAATCATTAGCAGAAACATACTGACTTTTCCCCCATTGACGAAATAAAATTTGTTCATTTTTAGGATTAGGAACTGAAGTTTTAGACACTATTCCAGCTAAAACTTGCACTAAATTAAAACCTAAACTTTTAATTTCTAGTTTTCCGTTTGCTACATGATAGGAAAGAACCAAGGATTTTTCGCTGGCTAACGGAGGTAATTGTCCATTTGTAAAGAAAAATTCTAGCTCTCTTTCCAAAATCTTAAATGCAGCGAGTGTGGAACCTTTGACTCTATTAAATTTTGTAATAAAATTTTTTGAATTACCCGCAAAGTAAGTTAAAAAAAAAGCTTTTGCTTGAGCACTTAAATATTCAAAATATTTGGGTGTTCCATTTGGACAAATTAAACGCACATCAATTTCTGTACCTGCTTGGTTTTGTAAGGACTCATGCTGGTTTAAGAGATCAGTAAACCAGGGAACAAATTGCTCCTTTGTCATCATTTTTTCAAAAAATTTTGCAAAAGTATTGATTAACAGATCAGGGTGTTTTAAAATGATTCTCCAAGCTTCACTTCCTGCAATTTGAATTTCTGTAATGGGGTAATGGTCTTTACTATGTGTAATTGAATTTTTGACTATATGGCTAGTAAAATAATCGTCTTTTATTGAATTAATTAGTTGATGAAATGTTTGATGGATAGAATGATCTGCCGGAATAACCGCAAAATTATAAATATCGTGTTCTAAGCCAACTGTCTCAGTGGCTTGACCAGCTAAATCACAAATACCTGCATTGACTAATAACCAAAATCGCGCATCATTTTCAGAAAAGTCAAAACACTCGGATGTCTCCTGATTTTCGTCAGCTGCCGGTACATCATTACAATTAACAGAAAAATTGTTTAAACGGGATAGATAAAAAGAAACATTCATAGATAACCAAAATTTTAACTAAAAAACAAAAAATAATAATACATTGTTATATAATAATGATTAAAAATAAGGTAATTGTGAATAAAAACAAATTAAAATCTAAACAAAGCAGAAAAAATTAAAAAATGACATTCATTTTTGATATATAAATTTGAAATATTTATAAATTTCTGAAATTTTTTACTGGGTTCATTTTGCTAAAGTTCCGGAAAAATTGACTTTCGTCTTAAAACCGTGTATACTTAGGATATACATCTAACAAGAGGAAGAAATATGGAAACACATATTCAAAAATGGGGAAACAGTTTAGGATTGAGAATTCCCAGCCATCTAGCTAAAAAATTAAAGTTACAACCTGGTAGCGTTGTAAACATTGATATCGAAGAAGACCGACTTATCATCCAATCGCAAAAGTATAATTTAGATTTGTTGTTAAAAGAAATTACGGCTCAAAATCTTCATCATCTAGAGCTAGAGGACAGTGAACAATTGGGGAGTGAAGCGTGGTAAAATATACACCGCGTCGAGGCGATATTGTTTGGCTCGAATTTGATCCACAGAAAGGAAATGAAATAAAAAAAACACGACCAGCTTTTGTTATTTCTCCTGAAAGCTATAATATTAAAACAGGTTTAGCTTTATTTATGCCTATCACTAGCCAGATTAAAGGCTATCCATTTGAAGTGAAAATTGAAATCGAAGGAAAATTGAGTGTTATTCTTTGTGATCAAATTCGCTCTTTAGATTGGAAGTCAAGGAAAGCAAATTTCATTACTCATTTACCTGCGATTATATGTGAAGAAGCTTTAGAAAAATTCAAAACTTTGATTTACTCTTGATAACAATTCAGTAACCTTTATTATTTTTAAATGATGTGGATTTTCAAAACTAGTCGCATTTTAAAAGTAAAATTTGTTTAATTATTTTGATTCAAATTTAGTTGACATGTCATTGCAGGATCCATTAAAAATGCCCAATCTGTTTGTAAATTCTGTTTTTTATGTGGATAAAGGTTAAATAAGTCTTCCAAATGGTAAAGGCCCGTTGTTATTTCATGTTTTCTAAGCCAAAAAGCAAATTCGATCATCACAGTGCGTAAGGCCTCAATCACTACACTTTCTTCAGTATTGGGAGCTTGTAATAAAAGCATTAAGGGATTGAGAGATGTGACATTGAGTCGATTGATAACATACCAATTTTGTATGATAGGAAAAATTTTTATAAGATGGAAGTCATCGTATTTCACAATTTTATGTTTTAATAAGTAATGGATAAAAGTTGGAATACAGAAACTTTCTTTTTCACGGACAGAAGGATCAAATGCTTCTACATACTTTAGATGTAAACGAAGAAAATCTAAACTTGCTATTGAAAATTTTTTTATCCCTTCATTAAAAGTCGGAAAACCACTGACTTGATGTTTAACAAAGTTATAAAGATCAGCTCGGAAAGGGGAATCAACAGGCACCTCAAGTAACAGCTCACCGCACTTCTTAAAATCGCTAAGAAATTTTTCGTCATCAATTTCATTGAAACTATGAGCGTAATGCACTTGACAAATTTGTAAAATAGGATTGATTTGTGCCAAATTTTGTTTAATTAAATAGTCAAATATGGGATCGACAAGCTCTCTCATCTGTTTTTCATTAACTAAAGGAGGGTCATTAAAAATGTTAATGAGAATACCAAGTAAGTTTTCGCAATTTTTCTGAATGGCATCCATGTTTTCAACAGAATCTAATGCAACGAATTGCTCTGTTAACTGTTTTAATATTGAATATTGTCGGCTAATAATTGCACCAGAGCGGTTATTCAACCTATATAAGCACGCTGTGCAAAAAAATTGAAGAGGTAATAAAAATGAATAAAAATCTGCTTCCTGTGAGACAGCGATCTTATTTTCTAAATACCAATTTGTAGCTTGAATCACATAGTCTAACATTTCATTTAGATTAGAAAAGTACTCTTCGGTTTGATTAGAAATATAATTTTGATCCACGCGTTGATAGAATATTTTTAAAGCTAAAACGATATAATAAGAGATTGCTCGATAATCCAGACTTTCTTCCTTTTCAAAATTTTTAATACATTTTTTTGCTAGATTAAACTCAATTTCCGAAATATAGGTGATAAATTCATAAAATTCCCCTCCCTTCTCAAAACGCTTGGCATAAATTTCATTGTGTATTTGCTTATAACGTACTGTATTAAGAAATTCTAATAAGGTTCGATTTCCCACTAAATTTTTAGGAAAGTGGGTAATAATCGAGCTTGTGATTTTCCTGAAAGTTTCCAACCTAAGTTTTTCTTCAATTTTAGAGTCAAACTCCACATGACGCGCATATAACACACAAGCATTTTGAATTGTTAATAAGGTGTTAACACTTAAGAATTTCTCTAAAACTGTAAAAATGATGCGATGTTTTCTTTGAGATGGAAGTTCTTTTAATAAAGCATCTTGTGATTGCATCATATTTAAATGAATATAAAGCCAATCCTCTTGAGGTTCATGAATTCTTAACTCTTTAAATTTTAGTAACATGGAGTAGGTGGACTCGTAAAGGATGACATTATCTTTTACTTCGTAAAAAACTTGGGAAATTAGAAATTCAAAACCATTTTCCAGGAGTTTTTTTATTTTTATAAAATGAGTTTGATCTTTTCGGGTTTTTTCTAATTTTATCTTTTCAAGAACTTTTATGATTATTTTTTCTACCATTTGATTTTTTACTTCAATAGGTTCTGAAACTAAATAAATTAATTTAAAAATTGTAGGAAAATAAGTGGAATTAAAATTGACGAAATTTTCTGGCAAAAGAGAATCTACACACAGATCATATAATTTTAAAAGACATTTTTCATTGAGAACCGCTTCCTTTTTTGCCACTTTGTGGCTTTCAAGAATTGCGAGAGTATAGTTAGAATTAATTTGTCTCATCAGTCCGATTAGACATTCTAGAACAAATTCATTGACGTGGTTTTCAAAATTTAACTGATCTAAAATATCTAAATAATTCTTAAAAAAAATTTCAAATTTGGTCGTGTCTTCTATAGGGATTAAAGGATCATAAAGGAGTTTGAAACGGTAGATGAATATTTGCACAGCAAGTTGATGATCTACAGCCTCATCTTTTGCTCTTAAATGAGGGGACTTATTTTCTAAACAAGTGGCTACTTGATTGAAAAAAAATAAATTTTCATCTGTTAAATAAGAAGCACAAATTTGATGGGCAATTCGTAATTTTTCGAAATTAAAGTGTTTTTGGATATTTTCTGGATAATCTGTTTGATTAATTATTTCACTCGTTTCAACTTGAATCCAAGGTACCAACATTTCAAAATTTTCTAAAAGATGTTGTTTTAAAATCCGCAATTTTTCATGAAACTTTTCTAGTGCGATTTTAGAATATTTCTGTTTTCTATTTTCATAACGATAAATCTTGTTAACTACTCTCACACATTCTTTAGGATAACTAGTAATAAAAATTGAATTCATTAAATTAAATAGAGAAAAATAAATATCAAAATTTTCAATACTTGCATCAAGATGAGTGATGATGAAAAACATTTTATCGTTAAAATCACTAGCTGAAAATTGTATTTCTTTAGAATTGGAGGTTTTGTTTAAATGACCTGGATTTTGCCTAGTTAAAAGTCTTGGTAAAATTTTTAGCCAGCACTTAGCTATTTCCAATTGAATAGGGGGCGTAAAATTTTCTAACAAATTGACTACACGATTGATTTCATTGTCATCTTTACAAGTATCCAATGCAGAGAGAAGAGATAAAAGAAAACGATCATGCTTGGGAAAATAGAGTTCAATCAGCTGTAAACACATAGAGAACTGCGTACTGCTATTAATAACTACTTTTTCTAATTCCGCTTGAATAATTTTTTCAATTTTTTCTCCGCGCAATGCACGCCCTAATAGTAATGCTTCTTTAAGTGTATTGGACACCTTTTGTTTAAGTATTACTGACAAAGTTAACGTGTACAGTTCGTCTGTACAAACAAAAAAGTCACCTAAGTTTTTTGTAGGACTGTGATGAAAATAGTGTCTGATTAATAATAAGCCCCATGTTTTTAATTTTTCATGAGATTTTTCAGTTTCTTGACTCACCATATGATTGAATATATTTTTTAATGCTTCGAGATCTTCTAAAGAAAAAGACATCGCTTGAAAAAAATGATTCCACTCAGAAATTTCTTTACTCTGAAGTAATTTTACAAGTGCATTTGCATCAATTTCAGTTTGCTGCGCAATTTTTTTACTCACTACCCAAATTTTGGAAAGAGAGTCTTTAAAAATGAATTGCCGTTGATGATAAAATAAAATATAAATTTGAGCTGTTTGCCACTCTTGTTTATCTATAAAATGGTCAATAGGATTTTCATTTTTTATCAAATTTGAAATGGATAAAGGTAAATCAGTAGGAAAATGATTATGTAATAAATGACCTAACACTCCTAATAAAACATCTGTTGTAAGTCTCGAGGAATAGGGGATCAATAAATTAAACAATAAATAAAGATTTGGTCTTCCAAGGGGTATTTCAGTAGCTTGTAGGTACCTACATAATGCGTGAGGCCAATCATTCAAAGTCACTAAACTGCTAGAATGTTGAACCATTAATTCATCAATTGCATTTAAAAGATCTCTTGGAATAGCGCTTGCGTCAAGCTTAAAAATTTTACTGAAAAAAAGTGAAATAATTTTAGCCTTTTCTAAGGCATCACTTGTATTTAATTGATACAGTTTATTAATTGTTAGTAACAAGTCTTCATTTAATTCAGCATCTGGAATGGAATTAAATAAAGATGAACTTAAAAACTGTGCAAAGCTATTAAGTGTATAAGATGAAAGTTCATCCATTTGTAAAAGTTGATTGAGGAATAAGTGATAATCACTGTTAGCTTCTTGTAAAAGATAAGTTCCACATTTAATAGTTAACTGTTGATAATTTTTTGTATTAGCTTTTTTTATTGCTAATTTTTTTGAAACTATTTCCAAAATGATGTGAAAATGTTTGCTTTGCAAATGTTTTAAGGAAATAAAATTATCTAAAAGACCGCTCATCAAAAGCTCTTGGACAAGAGGTGGTTGCAGATTTTGGTCGATGAAAAAAATTAAACTATCAGAAAATTTTATCTTCTGACTAGAACTGCAGGAACGATTTTTCTTTAAAATATTTAACAATAAGGGGTACAAATTTTGCAAATGTTGACTTGTTTCCTTTTGAGACGGCACACTTAGCTTTCTTATACACTGGATACATTTAAGAGACTCATCTGCGGCAAGTTCAAAGCTTGAATGCGTGTGCAGATCATAAAAATATTGATAGGTCTTTTCAGATTTAATATAAGCAAGTGCTCCAAAGATGATGAGTGCGCTTTTCGTAGAATTTTTTTCCGGGTATTTCTCTAAAAGATCTTTTGCAACTAAAATTAAATTTTCATTAAAAGTTTGTGCAAATAATTTTATCCAATCGGGAATGACATGGATGTCAAACTTGTTTGCAGCAAGTTGTGGAAAATCTGAAAGAATTCTTTTAAATAAAGCCTCTAAAAACAAACTGTTTTCCAAAGGGTGCTCTAGCAAAGTAACTAAATGAGCGACTAATGAATCGAGAGGAATTTTATCAAAATAAAAGTGACTAATTCTAATCGCTATATCATTTAAAAATGGTTTATTGGGCCCTATAAATTTTTGGGTTTCTAAGATAAGTTGGTTTGCGAGAGGATCTTCCACCAAACAAGTAGAACGGGTCTCATTTCTTTCTATTTGCATCATTTTGTGAATTTCATGAAGCCCTTTCAAAGACTGTTTAGAAGAGCCAAGTTGGCCATTAATACTTTGTAGTAGTTCAATTAATGTATTTACGGAAACAGAATCAGAAGGGATAGAATAAAAAATAAAATTAAGAAGATTAATCCAATCTTTAGCTATTTTAGGGCATTTTTTTGATAAGAAAATAGACAAAATTAATTTCTCGTCAAACTTAGAAAATAATAATGAGTGGGTTTCGCGGTAGTTAAAAAAACTTAAAAGGGGGTTCAACAAACGCTTATTTTCATCCGATAAATCGATGACTTTAATATATCCTCTAAAAATAGCATGTAGCAAAAGAGTCATTTTTTTCTCTTTTTCTTGCGTCTCTTCCAAAATTTTTGATAAGAAAAGACCGAATTCATTTTGAGTATTGACTTGACAATAGTTTTTAGTCGTATCAATTAAGACCTTTTTTAATAAAGGGTAGAAATATTCGGAAAATGAAAGTCCTTTTGGAAAACTATTTTGCATGTTTTTAAATGCGTTAAAACAAACTGTTTCATCGATAGAAAGTATCGGGTAGATTCTTAAAAACATAGTAATTACTTTTAACGGTTCTGTAGATGAAGCGTACTTGAGCATATCCAGATGGACAGATGCATCCAATAAGTGGAAATGTTTAATCCACAAGTCATAAGCAATGTAACGCATAGAAGGTTGTTGCGTTAGAAGCAGGAGATGCACCCATCCAGAGAGCGAGTGCAAATCAATTAATGAGGTGTCAAACTTGCCAAACTGTTGCTCAAAAATTTCATAAAGCCTTTTAGGTTCACATTTTAGGCATTTTAATTGAAAATATTCAGGAAATCTTTGTGTGAAAAATAGAGCATTAGAGCTTTTAAAACAGTTCTTTAATTGAATCCCGATAAAAGAAATAAAAGGATCCTTGTGCTTGAATAGAAGATCACAATTGGTTTCAAGATCCTTTATATCCATATTCAATTGTTGAGAGATCTTTTGGTAATAAAAATTTTTATCATTTAGTGAAGTTTCAAAAAAAGTGTGAATTTTTTTTAAAACATCGACGTCTCCACCCTCATTCAAATATTTATTAACAGTTGGTAAAGCTTGTAGTAGGTCCGCTGAAACCTGAAAAGCAAAAGGTACCTTGACGCAAAATTCAGGATGGCTTTGACGATTGGAATAAGTTTCTGGTTGATAAATCCATGAAAAAAGAGTCAAAATATTTTTTAATAGTGAAATAGGAATAGGCTTTTCTTTTTGACAAAGGATTTCATTAATAAGTGTGACAAAAAGAGGTGTTTTCTCATCCAGAAATAGTCTATCCATTCGAAGCCAACTAAGAATCTGCTTAACGGCTTCATCTGAAAGTGTTTGAGATGCATGAAAAGAAAGACACATGCGTAAAGCAAAGGGAGCTGCTAACTCGATGTAATCTTCACTTTTAGTTTGAAGTTTACTTGCAATCAGGAAATAGATATAACGCGCAATCAACTCCTCTTGAGCAGAAGGTAACTGTCCTTCTTTCCAGTATTTAATAATAGCTGTGTTGAAGTTGAAGCCTAATTGTTGCATAATGTTAGAGTAAATATCCTGCCTATTTTCCTGTGTAAAAGGGGGCACTTGCAAGAAAAGTTCTAAACTTCTGGCTATTGTTCGATATTCGTTGTCTCCCCAAGGGAGAGCTGTACCATATAAATTTTTACGGACAATCGATTGAATATTTCTTTCACAATAGATATATAGCCCACCTAATGTGCGCCAGCTCATCAGGGCAGCTTTCAAAGTAAAACCAAAAGTTTGGATTTCAATTCCCTTATCTGTGATGAGTAAAGCAAGAGAATGCGCATTTGATAAAGGGATTCCCTGATTATTTGTAAAAGAAAACTCTCGATGAATTTCTGTCTCTTTTCCTCCAATAATTTCCGTTCGTCGATAGCCAAATAATGTCATGTGAGGATTAATGATGGCAAACTGAGTAATTGTCTGATCACCTTCTGGCGGTAAAGAAAATTTATCAAGATAAGCTTGTTTAGCTAAAGTACTTATTTCTCTTAACTGCTCAGAGGTTGCACCGGGAAAGATAAGTTTATAATCTGTTTCTGAGCCCGAATACTTTTGATTTGATGCACATTCATGGATGAGTTCATTTTTCCAGATTTCATATCTTTTTTCTGAAAATTCGTCTTTGAAAGCGATTTGTAATAGATCTAATACGATTTCTGGATGTTTGAATAGAATTCGCCAAGCTTCGCTTCCAGTAATCAGCACATCTGCGGTAGTACGAGGTTTGAAAGCATTCGCACTCACTAGACTTTTTTCTTTGCTAAATTTATTTATTAAAACAATTAAACAGGAGAGAGGGAATTGATCATCCGGATGATTGTTTAATTGTTGAATAGTCTGGTAAATGGCGTGTGTTTTAGGATAAATGGCGACAGTTTGTAAAGTTTGTGTTTCTTTGATCTCTTTTGTGAGTAATTCAGGATCTGTGGTAATTAGCTCATTAAGTTGAAGGTCTTCTTTTGAAAAGCCTATAAAATCACCACTTTCTTTATGTGAACTTACTTCTTGAATCAAATTTTCTTGATTAGATAATAAGGATGAATCAGCGGTATTATGAGTATTTGTGGAAGTTATATTCATTTGAAGCCGTTTTAAAAATAATTATACTGTTAAACTCAATATGGAATTAAGTTAAAAATTAAATATTGGAAATAGTATACTCACTATAATAGTAAAATGTCCAAAATAATCGGTTAGAATAATTGGCAATTTTATTGAAACATATTCAAAAAAAATACTTAAGACAAATATTTGTAATTATTATTAGGTTAATTAATGAAATGCCCTTATTGTCAACACGCCTCTTTGAAAGTCACGGATTCTAGAGACGCCATTGAGATGAACGCAATTCGTCGCAGAAGAGAATGCTTACAATGCAACAAACGTTTTACAACTTTTGAAACTTTAGAATTAACAGTTCAAGTAAAAAAACGAGATGGGACCTATGAGGAATTTCAACAGCAAAAATTAATGCAAGGTTTATCTTTTGCTTGTCAGCATACAAAGATTAGTCATGATCAAGTGATTTTACTCGCCTCAAAAATTTCTAATGAATTGGCTCAGAGTCAAATACAAGAAATAAGTACAACTCAACTTGGAGAAATGGCCATGAATGAGCTGCGGGTTTTAGACCCGGTCGCCTATATCCGTTTTGCTTGCGTCTATCGTCGATTCAAAGAATTAGAAGAATTAGAAGGAGCAATAAAGACCATTCATGGTATGACATAACAAAAATCGTCTCATTACGTAAAATGTGTATAAAGCTAATGACATCAATAGCTCATATTTGGTTTAATGAGCGATCATAAAATTTTTGTTATGGAAAGTTGCAAAACTGTGAAATAGGAGATTATAAAATGGCACTAAAAAAGGCTGAAGTTGAAAACTTTAAAAGTAGGCTGGAGGATATGCGTAGACAATTAACGCATTCGTTAAGAGGTTCTACAGCTGAAGTAAAAACACCTGACGAAGCAACTGGCTATTCACAACACCAAGCAGACCAAGGTACGGATGACTTTGATCGTACAATTAGTTTAGAAGTGACTTCCAAAGAATATGCAATCTTAAAACAAATTGATCGTGCGCTTGAAAAAATTGATGACAATACTTACGGTATTTGCGATATTACCGGTGAAGATATTCCAATTGCTCGCTTAGAAGCTGTTCCATATGCAGTCATGACTGTAAAAGCACAAGAAAAATTTGAGAAAGGGCTTCTTTAATTAAATGGTTGAAGCCGTAAAAGATAGAGATTATAAACGAGTCAAATATTTTTACATTGCTTTGTTGATGGGTCTTAGTGTTCTAATACTTGATCAAGTAACTAAATATTTAACTTATGTTTATTTACCCCCAGTCTTTCGTTATGACTACTCTTATCCTTATGGAGGGATAGGGGTGTTTAAAGACTTTGGCGGAATTGAATTTTCTTTAAATCATATGGCAAATTTTGGCGCGGCTTGGGGAATTTTAGGGGATTACCAAATTCCACTTCTTGTTTTGCGCATTATCCTTATTTTTGCCTTACTTGTTTACTTTTCTAAATTAAGTCGCTTGTCACTTTTGCAATTACCCGTGGCGCTGATTATCAGCGGAGCCATTGGTAATGTTATAGACTATTTTTTTTATGGACATGTCATCGACATGTTTCATTTTATTCTTTGGGGTTATGATTTTCCCATTTTCAATGTAGCCGATATGGCCATTACTACTGGTATTGGGCTAATGTTCTTTTTTTCTTGGTTTACAGATTGAGTCAATGCAGATGAATGTAAATTTTGACATCCCTGTTTATGATAAAATTGAAGCCCCCATGCAAGCTTCAAAATGGTTGAAATTACCTGTGTTATTAGATAGCCATGAAATGGAAGCGTTATTTAAATATTTAGGTGAATTTTTTATTGTGCAAACAAGTGGAATTATGCCATTAGGAAAAGAGTTAATATCTAAAGAAGAATTTTTAGATTGTTATTTTAACTATGTGATGAGTTTAAAAAATGGTGAAATTCCTAAAGATCCGCGTATTAATACCTATTTCACAGCTGTTTTTTCTATCTCACCCCATGCCCTGTATAAGGTACGTATAGACTCAGCAAGGCAAATGGTGCAAGTTAAGTTACCTATTTTGCAATTACAAAATCATCGCTTCATTTGTGGGACAGATAAAAAATTTCATTCCATGATATTTGGGCCCCAAAGTATTTCCTGGGGAATACAATTTTCCTATCCACAACTTTATCAAAATAAAGAAATGCAGGCTTTAAAAGTAGGGGAAGGTGCTGATTTTCCCAATACTCAGTTATTTAAAGCTTTGCAAAGATGGATACGTGAAAATACACGTCCGACACCTTTTATAATAGATAATGATCGGTTAGTTAATGTACCTATTCGTCTAGGTAAGAGTTGTTTTGAGTGGATTAACGACCATTGTCAACTGGCTACAGCAAATCTTAAAGTGCGTGTGTAGGTTAACAATAGATTATAAAAAAGCCTATCACTTGTATGTCAAGTGATAGGCTTGCCAACGTGATGTCTCAAAATGTTTTTATTCCCAATAAGCGGGATAAGTCAATGCTCCATCGGCATTGTTCACGCGAACAAATTCGATTTGATCAATATTTAAACCTTTCATATAGCCCATGACAAGTAAGGGGTTTGAAACCGTAACTTCCGGCATAGAAAAATCATCGAGTTGGGCGTCCGAGCGATCTTTTAGATTGTCTAAAGCATCCATTAATTCCGCTTGACTCATCGTGTTTTTACTAAGTAGGGGGTTATGATCTACTAAAGGCTTGATACCCAAATTAAACAAGTTACCCACTGCAAAGACTTCTGTAGTCGGTTGCAATAGTTTGTCTTTAAAAAATTGATCAGTCAGTTGAGCTTTTTCGCTAGCAAAATCAATTGCCGAATCCATGTCACCTGTACTCATAGGGTTAGGTGATGTCACAGTATTCAAATCTTTTTTTTCTATCGTTTGGATAATGGCATTTCTAAAAGGGATAGAAGCTAATTTGCCATGCTCAATTAGATATGTTCCTTGAGGAGAAAGAGTCGTAAATTGCATACTTCCTCCACCAATATCCCAAACAATCGCCTGATTCGGTTGAACAGGTGTAAGAGCTAACGCTCCTCTAAAAGCTAAGATGCCTTCTTCATCTTGGTCAATGATACGCACTTCGACACCTGTTTGTTTCTGAATTTCTTTAGCAAACGCTTGACCATTGGCTGCTTTTCTAAAAGCTTCAGTTGCTATAGCAACAACTTTTTTTGCTTGATGTTCTTGAGCTAAATCTCTTAATTGTTTGATCGATGCAATCCCTTCTTGCATAATTTGATCGTTAAACTCATTAGTGGGAGAGACTTCTAGTTGTTTTTGATAACCGACAGGAACCGTTCTTTCATAAATAATTTTAATAATTTTGTTGGTAACAGGATCTACTTTTGCTACTTTCAAATTAGAAGTACCGGATCCTATATCAATGGCGCCTCTTATTTCACCATCGTGGAAAAAAGCATCATGTCGCGGCCATAAAAGCGCGCCAATTGCTATTAAAAGAAACAATAATGTTAAATACATCCATCGAGCCATATGTTCTCCTTTTAATCCACGGTAAGTTTAATCTGCATGGATCAATTAACCAAAGGAGTGCAAGATTAATGCCAAAAGAGGAAATTAATGAAAAATACAGTCGTTTCTCAGCTATTTGAAGTTTTTATCAAGAGAAAAATAACTTTAAGCCTAGCTGAGTCCTGCACAGGTGGGGCACTATCAGCTACCTTAACGGCGATTCCCAATTGCTCTCAATTCTTTCTAGGTTCTGTGATTGCTTACACTAATCAAGTTAAAATAGATTTATTAGGTGTCCATGCAGATTTAATCCTCAAAGAAGGAGCTGTAAGTCAGTCTGTTGTTTTACAAATGGCCGAAGGAATTTGCAGACTTACATCTAGTGATTATAGTCTAGCTGTTTCAGGAGTTGCAGGACCTAGTGGAGGAACTTGTGAAAAACCAGTCGGCACAGTTTGGATAGCCATACATTGCAAAAATAAAGGAACACACACGTGGTGTCTGCACTTAAAAGGAAATAGACAAGAAATTATTAATGAAACTGTCAAAGATAGTTTAGAAAAATTATTAAATCACCTGACGCAAAAGAAGCAAAATTAAGAAGCCGAAGATTTTGAAAAATCAATTAATTTAAAAAGCGCAGCAATATTTACTAATATTGCGAGGATTTTTGAATTTAATTGAGATTCAAAAAATTGGCTTGTTCATCTGCTTCTTTTGCGTCAGGTGAGTTATAATTAAATCAATTTAAGAATGAGAGGTAGTCCTAAATATGTAATGCTTTGTGTAATTTATAGTTACAGATAAAGTACTTAATCATAGTAGGTTGAAAATTTATCTGTATAAAAGGTAACTTATAAAAGTTTAGGTTAGCCTGACATCCATAAGCTTTATCACTACCTAAAAGCATAAGTTAATTAGTCATTCCATAAGATCATACAAATTGCTTAAATTCATTGATTCTGGCACTGCTACCGCAGTTCACTTGGTTGGTGGTTTAATTAACCCCGCTTTCCACTGCGTTTCAAACGGGGCTAGAGCACGATCCATGGCTACCGCCATTCAATTTCACAACCTAGACCTCATAAATACCTTAAATGGCAGTAGCCATGATCGTGCTCTAACTATTAAAAACTCAGGACACATAAATCTCGACTTTAGGCTTTCTGAAAACAAGCAGGTACCTTTTCGATCCCTTAAAATATCGTGATAAACAACTTTTTGTACGACTTCTCGGATTTTAATACGCAGAATTGGCTGTCAAAAAGTTAC
>Ga0105045_10000259_pt1 | contig 35527 bp, 34 predicted proteins | sample MAT02_FD_78089 | JGI IMG/M metagenome (GOLD analysis project Ga0105045, IMG submission 78089) | Freshwater microbial communities from Lake Fryxell liftoff mats and glacier meltwater in Antarctica - MAT-02 (megahit assembly) | ecosystem: Environmental > Aquatic > Freshwater > Ice > Liftoff...
CTCAGCCAACCCCATTTCGCCGGGGGAAGCCCCGAGATGCCGCGAAAGCCCCCGCACCAGCTCCAGAAACCCCTTGCGAACCAAAGGCTCCCCACCCGTAAGCCGGATGCGGTTCACCCCACGCGCCACGAAAGCCGAAGCAATCTGGTCCAGCTCTTCCAGCGTCAACACATCGCGCTTGGGCAAAAAGGTCATGTCCAGTGGCATGCAATAGGAACAGCGGAAATCACACCGATCCGTCACCGACAGCCGAACATACGTCACCCGTCGCCCGAAACCGTCAATCAAAGGTCGCGCCACCATCCCCCCCGTCTAGGCGCTCGGGCAGCCAAGCACAAAGCCGGAAAAAGGGGAGGGAGAAGAAGAGCCAGCCAAAACGCCTCCGGCAGCCAGGGGCATGATGCCCCTGCACCCCCGGATCGAGACTGGCGCCCAGGGGCGGGTTTACACTCCACAATTGGACGTCGGCGACTTAATGGCCTGTTTTATATAGAGGATATTGCGTTAGATCGAAATGGGGGGCCGCATCATTTCGGCTAGCGCTTCGTCGGTCGGGAACGTAAGCGATGCAAATTGCGTCATGTTGAAATACCGCTGCGTAATTGGCCCGAATTTTTCGACAACAACTCGCGCTAGCTGCACGTCTTCATCCAATCCGGCAACTATTCCTTCCACTGCGTTGTTCAATGGCATAGTATATGGTTTCAGACGAATTTCTTCCTGCTGGGTTAGTTGTCGCGACCCAACTGAGCCATCATACGATTCCGGTTCTGGCCACCTAGCGAGAAAATTACTTCGCATTTCGCAATAAATTTGAAAACTAGAAATAATTGAAGAATGGCGCCTTGCAAGCAACATAATATTTTCCATGAAATCATATTCATTCACAGCAGCAAAAGCAGCCATTTCTTCGGACGTAAAGCGCATTGAGCCTTCGTCCGTCAATCCAATCAGGGGTATCAACACCTGCCAATACTCCATGTGAGATCGGCTCGGATCATCGCGAATTGCCATATTAGATTTTACGTGCTGTCTAAGGCCGATTACGCTGTTTACTATATTCAGTAGTTTTATGCCCACTGAGAATGCTAGTGTTTTTTGGTGCTCTATGCGTTGCTCACGGTCCCGACGAAGCGTTTCGTCTGATTGGCGCTTGGTTATTAGCCAAGCAGGAATACCGCCCGCTAATGCTCCGATAATGCCGCCAACGATAGCAGGAATTAAATCCCAATACTGGGTCAAATGCGTCCAAAAATCTGTGTTAATCATTGTGGTAATATAGCCGATAAATGGTTCGTTATAAACCCCTGAGTGCCTCACCCGGACATGTTAACTGCCGTGGCGAAAGTAGCGTGCTTGAAACCGCAGTTATATCGAATTCGTGTTCGCTAGAATGCCAGACTCCGATCATTACTTGGCGGACGGATTGGCCAATGACCTGCCGGAGTTTTTCGAGATTACGTTCGTTTTTCTCCTGCTTTTAACAAATACCGGCCACTATGGAAACGATCCGAAAGCGGTCACGGGAGGGCAAAGCTTCTTCAACGCTGCTGTTGCTGTCGCTCAATTATTATTCACCGCAAAATTAGTGGGGTGAAGGGGCGTCACGCACCTTCCCGCCAGAGGCTTCTACGCTCTCTTATATCTTCTCGGAGAGCTTGATCGCGGCCCTGCATCCGGCACGGATCACGGCGGACATCAGCGGGTAGGCCACCGCCTGTTCGGCGCCATGGGCTATGGCGATTTTCTTATGCTCCTGTTCTTCGGCCTGGAATTCGGTGATCAGGCTTTCCAGTTCCGGGTCGTCGCCTTGCAGCTGGTCGCGTTGTTCCTGGTAGTGGCGGTCGATTTCGGTTTCCACTGCTGCGGTCACGGCCATGGCGGCTTTCGGGCCGGCGAGTGCGGAGAGCGCACCGAGGGCAAAGCCTGCGCCGTGCCACAGGGGCATGAGGAGTGTGGGGCGGACGCGGCGTTCGCGGATGAGGCGATCGAAGGTGACGAGGTGTTTTTCCTCTTGTGCGGCCATGCGCGTGATTTCGCCCGAGACGCTGCTTCGGTTGCCCATCACGGCAAGTTGGCCGGCGTATATGCGGGCCGCGCCATATTCACCGGCGTGGTCCACGCGGATCATCGCTTTGGTGTCGGGAAGGGGGTCTCCGGCAAGTCGCATGGTTCAGGTCTCGCTTTTTCGGCGGAAAAGGATGGCGGTGGCGGCAAGTGCCGAAGCGCCCGAAATCAGTGCGTTCCACCCTGCCATGGAAATGCCCAGCAGGCTCCATGGGATTTCGTCGCAGCGCACCAGCGGGGCGTTCATCAGGCTTGCCAGAAGTTCGCTCTGGCTCAGCCCGGCGGCCGGCGGCGCCGTGCAGGCGGTAACGCCGGGCCACCATTTCAGTTCGACGCCGGCGTGAAACAGCCCCAGCCCGGCTGAGACGACCATGGCGAGGATGGCCAGCGCCGCCAGCGTCCGGTTGCCCGACAGAAAGGCGGGGAGCGCTGCGGCCAGCACGGCGAGGTGGGCGTAGCGCTGCCAGTAGCACATTTCGCAAGGCGGCAGGCCGCCGATATGCTCGAACGCAAGCGCGCCGAGCAACAGTGCGCCCGAGACGGCAAAGAGGAGGAGCGGGGCGGCCCGCGCGCCCGTCATTGTGTCGCCGTCATCGTGTCGCCTTCATCGGATCAGCGCGGATCGGCCTGTGCCACCTGCGCTTTGGGCAGCGGGGCGGGGCCCAGGCGCGCTATCAACTTCACGGCATAGTCCATCTGGTAATCCGTAATGCCCTGCTTCTTCAGCTCGTCCGCCGTCAGCTTGAAGCGCGGGTCGGGCTTCCCGTCGTCCTCGATCATCTTGTCGTCGGCTTTCTTCTCGGCGACGAGGTGGTTGCGAAGATCGGCTTCGCGCAGGCGCGGGCGTTCGTTTCGGGTCGGGTCGCTGAGCTGTGGCACCACGATGTCGGGCTCGATCCCGGCTTCCTGCACGGATTTCCCGGCGGGTGTATAATAACGCGCGGTGGTAAGCCGCAGGCCGGTTTCGGGGCCGAGCGGGATCAACGTCTGCACGCTGCCCTTTCCGAAGCTGCGCTGGCCGATCACGATGGCGCGCTTCTGATCCTGTAGCGCCCCTGCGACGATTTCGGCGGCCGAAGCCGAGCCTTCATCCACCAGCACCACGATGGGCTTGCCCTCTGCAAGGTCGGTTGCGCGGGCATAATAGCGCTCGATATCAGCCTTGGTCCGCCCGCGCTGGGATACGATTTCCCCGCGTTCGAGGAAGGTATCCGAAACGTCTATAGCCTGGTCCAGCAGGCCGCCGGGGTTGGATCGCAGGTCGATCACATAGCCGGCGAGATCGGGGCCGATCTGCTTGGCAAGCGTGGTGACCGCCAATTGCGTCGCTTGGCCCGTCTGCCGGTTGAACGATGCGATGCGGATGACACCGACATTGCCCCTCGCTTCCCAGCGGACAGGGCGTATCTTGATGATTTCGCGCTTCAGATCGAAGATCAGCGGCTTGGGCTGGCCGGGGCGAACCACCGTCAGCCTGATGACGGTGCCGGGCTTGCCGCGCATCTTGTCCACCGCCTCGTTCAGCGTGGAGCCAAAGATCAGCTGGTCGTCCAGGTGGGTGATATAGTCGCCCGACTTGATGCCCGCGCGCGCTGCGGGGGTTTCATCCGTCGGGGCGATCACGCGAACAGCGCCGTCTTCCGAGGCGACTGTGAGGCCGAGGCCGCCATATTCGCCGTCGGCCTGCGAGCGCATGTTCTCGCTGTCGCGCGCATCGAGATAGGAGGAGTGCGGATCGAGGCTGGCGAGCATTCCGTTGATGGCGCCCTCGATCAGCGTCTTGTCATCCACCTGGTCCACATAGGTTTCCCGGACCTTCAGGAACACGTCCATCAGCGTGTCGAGTTCGCGCCACGTCTCGTTGCCGCGCGCAGCGTTCACCGCCGTCGGCGCGGTGAGCGCCACGAGTGCGCCAGCGGACGCAGCGATCAGGGTGTGAGCAATCGGCTTCATCGGCGGCTTCATCGGCGGAACCTTGTAGCTATGAGGCAGTGGTCATGCGGCTGTAATCATGAGTCGTGATGATGACATCTAAGCCTAGCAGCTTGAACGCGGCATGAAAGCACGCCGTGCCGCGCCGATTTCCTCACACCCGGTGATAGGGGTGGCCCTGCAGGATGGAGACGGCGCGAAACAGCTGTTCGGCCAGCATTGCGCGTGCGAGAAGGTGCGGCCAGGTGGCGGGTCCGAAGGCTATCATCTCGTCGGCAGTGCCGCGCGTGGCGGCATCATGGCCATCCGCCGGGCCCAGCAGAAACCGCGTTTCGCGGATCCCGTCATCGCGCCACTGCCCCAGCCGGGTGGCGAGCGCCTGGCTGGTGAGCGCCTTCCCGCGCTCATCCAGCACAACGGTTCTGCTGCCGGGCGGCCCCGGCGGGAAAGGCTCGCCTTCCGCCAGTTCCGAAACCCGGGTCGGCCAGGAAATGCGCCTCAAGTAGCGCTCCACAAGCTCGGCCTCGGGGCTCCGGCCGGCCTTCCCACAGGCCAGAATGTGCAGCTTCAGGGCGCGGCATCCGCAGCGCGTCGGGGAACGCCGTCTGCGTCGAAGGCCCACATCTTTTCCAACGCATAGAATTGGCGAACTTCGGGGCGGAACAGGTGGACGATCACATCCTTCGCGTCGATCAGCACCCAGTCGGCAGAGGCCAACCCCTCGATGCGGACACTGCGGCCCAGCTTCTGCTTGCACTCCGCCTCGATCCGTTGTGCCAGCGCCGCCACCTGCCGTGTCGAGCGGCCGGTGGCGATCATCATGTAATCGGCGATTGCACTTTTGCCAGCCAGCGGAATCTCGACGATATCCTCGGCCTGTCCGTCTTCCAGGCACTGCTGGATCAGGGCGCGCAGCGCCTCGACATTCGCGTCAACGTCGGTCAATCGTTTGTTCCTGTGATTTGAGGAGGTCCTCGGCCCAGCCGGGATCATTCTGGCGGATGGCAGTCGCCGACTGTGGGTCCAGCCCGAGGTTGACCATAGAGACCGCAGGCAGGGGCCAGTTCCTCCAGCCGGCGGGGTTCTTGTGGCGAAAGCGCCGAAGCCAGCCCATCGCCGGGGCGGACTGGCTGCGCCCAGCATAGTGCGGACGGGCCATCACCACAATCGGCACATTTCGCGAAATCACCCGCCAGTCTGCCCAGCGGTGGAATTGGAGCAGATTGTCGGCCCCCATCAACCAGATGAACCGCACCTGGGGGTAGCGCGCCTTCAGCGCCGCAATCGTGTCGACCGTCCGCCGGGTTCCCAGCTCCTGCTCGATCGCCATCGCGCGGATTCGCGGGTGGCGGGCCATCGCGCGGGCCGATGCGAGTCGCGCCGGCAGCGAGGCCATGCCGGCCGCCGGCTTCAACGGGTTTTGCGGAGAGACCATCCACCAGATCTCATCCAGCTTCAGGCGCCTTAGCGCCTCCACACTCATCCGCCGGTGCCCGCCATGCGCCGGGTTGAAGGAGCCGCCCAGAAGGCCGACAGAAAAACCCTTCTTCAAGCCCGCCCTGCCGTCTTCAAGGCCGAACCTGCCCGGTTCCGATCACCACGGTCTTGTAGGTGGTCAGGCCTTCCAGCGCGACCGGGCCCCGGGCGTGCAGGCGGCCGGTTGCGATCCCGATTTCCGCGCCGAAACCGAACTCCCCGCCATCGGCGAACTGGGTGGAGGCGTTCCACAGCACGATCGCGGAATCGACTGCGGCCAGGAAGCGCTCGGCTGCATCCGGATCTTCCGTCACGATGGCATCTGTGTGGTGGCTGCCGTGCGCCGAAATGTGCGCGATCGCCCCCTCCACGCCGTCCACGGTCGCAACCGCTGCAATCGCATCCAGATACTCGGTGTCGAAATCCTCCTGTGAAACCGGCTTCATCCGTGGGTCGAGTGGAAGCAGGTCCGCCGTCGCGCGCAGTTCGCACCCGGCGTCCAGCAGTGTGGCGATCAGCGCAGGCGCGATGGCCGAGCCTCCCTTGTCGATCAGCAGCGTCTCCATCGCGCCGCACACGCCGGTGCGCCGCATCTTGGCGTTCAGCACGATGGCGACCGCCGTCGCGGGGTCCGCAGCGCGGTCGACATAGACATGGTTGTTGCCATCAAGATGCGCGAGCACGGGAACGCGAGCTTCGGCCTGCACCCGGGCGACGAGCGCCTTGCCCCCACGCGGGATCAGGATGTCGATGAGGCCGCTGGCACCCAGCATCGCGCCGACAACAGCCCGGTCTGCGGTGGGAACAAGCTGGATCGCGTCTTCGGGCAGACCCGCGGCGCGCAGCCCTTCCAGAAGCGCGGCGTGGATCGCTTTCGATGATGCAAGCGCTTCGCTTCCGCCGCGCAGGATGCAGGCGTTGCCCGCCATCAGGCACAGCGCGCCGGCGTCGGCTGTCACATTGGGGCGGCTTTCGTAGATAATGCCCACAACACCAAGCGGAACGCGTACCCGGCGGAAGCGCAGCCCGTTCGGCCGGTCCCATTCGCGGATGGTCTCGCCCACGGGGTCGGGAAGCGCGGCCACAGCATCCAGCCCTGCGGCCATCCCCTCGATCCGGCTGTCGTCCAGCCTCAGCCGATCCTGCATGGCAGCGGACAATGTTGCGGCTGCCGCCATGTCCTGCGCGTTGGCGGCAAGAATGGCGGCGCGGTTGGCGCGAATGGCAGCAGCAGCAGCGCGGACCGCAGCAGCTTTCAGCGCAGTCGGCGCGGCTGCAAGCGTGCGCGCGGCGATGCGTGCGCGGGCCCCCATTCCGGCCATCATGGCACCGGGATCAGCAGCGGATTCGATTTTCGTTCCAGCGTTCATAGCATCACCAACTGGTCCCTGTGGAGGATTGCGCTGCGGGGCGCATAGCCCAGGATCGCGGCGATTGCATCGCTTCGCTTCCCCGCAATCGCTCGCGCGTCGGCGGCGTCATATCCAACAAGGCCCCGGGCAATCGCCTGGCCGTCCGGCCCCAGCACGTCAACAGCGTCACCGCGGTGAAAGTCGCCCTCCACCCGCGTCACGCCGGCCGCCAGCAGGCTCTTGCCTTTTCCAAGTGCAGTCACCGCCCCGGCATCCACATGCAGCCGTCCCACCACCTGCATCCGCCCGGCAAGCCACGCCTTTCGGGCTCGCTTGGGGTCCGGCGCGGTGAAGATGGTGCCGTGGCCGCTGGAATCGAAAGCAGCGAGCGGATGGTCGGGTTGCCCCGCCACAATGGCGACAGGAATGCCGGCGGCATGTGCTATGCGCGCCGCCTCGATCTTTGCCGCCATCCCGCCCGAGCCCATGCCCGAAGCGGATTTTGCCGACGCCATATGAGCAATGGCGGCAATGTCGGGCACGCAGTCGATGAAGCGGGCGGACGGATCGGTCCCCGGGTCGGCGGTGTAGAGCCCGTCGATATCGGACAGCAGGATCAGCCCCTGCGCACCGCCAGCCTGGGCTGCGCGGGCGGCCAGCCGGTCGTTGTCGCCAAAGCGAATTTCCTCGGTTGCGACCGAATCATTCTCGTTCAGGATGGGCACGACGCCCAAGTGCAGCAGCCGGTCCAGCGTTGCCGATGCGTTGAGGAAGCGCCGCCGGTCTTCGAAATCGCCAAGCGTAACAAGAATCTGCGCCGCCGTGATCCCGTGCAGGCCCAGCAGCTCCGCCCAAAGCCCGGCCAGGATAATCTGGCCGGTGGCAGCTGCGGCCTGTGCGTCTTCCAGGTTCGCACGCCCCCCCTTGGACAGGCCCAGCCGCCGCGAACCAAGCGCGATGGCGCCCGATGAAACGAGGATTACCTGCTGGCCGGCGTGGCGGCGGGCGGCAATGTCGGCCACCAGTGTTTCCAGCCATGGCCGCCGTACCTGCCCATCGGGCGCGACCAGCAGCGAGGAACCGATCTTCAGGACGAGGCGCGCAGCGCCCGCAGGCGCAAACAGGGCAGCGCCCGCAGGCGCAAACAGGGCAGCGCCCGCAGGCGCAATCAGGGTGGGCCTTTTTGTCACCGGCGCGCCATCATAGCGGAGACCAGCCGCTCCCGCTGTCGGGGAAAACCGAGGCGGCAGCTGACTTTGCTTGCAGCTGCAACCGTTCCAGGATCAGGTCGAGCAGCGGCTCAATGCCCTCGCGCGTCATCGCCGAAATCACCAATGGTGGTTCATCCGTCCGCCGCGCAATTGCCCGGCCGATGGTGGAAATGCGCCGCGCATCGGTTGTGTCGGATTTCGAGAGCACCGCCATCTCCGGCTTGTCTTCCAGCCCCGCGCCATAAGCCTCCAGCTCACCGCGCACGATATCATAAGCCGCCGTCGGCGCCTCGGCCCCGGCATCCACCAGGTGCAAAAGCAGGCGGCAGCGCTCGACATGGCCAAGGAAACGATCGCCGATCCCGGCGCCTTCTGCGGCCCCTTCGATAAGGCCCGGAATATCGGCCACCACGAACTCGCGTCCGCGATGCGAGACAACGCCCAGCTGCGGTTTCAGCGTGGTGAAGGCGTAAGCGCCGACTTTGGCGCTGGCATTGGTGATCGCGTTGAGCAGGCTGGATTTTCCGGCATTGGGAAGTCCGACAAGGCCGACATCCGCAAGCAGTTTCAGCCGCAGCCAGACCGACATTTCCTGTCCGGGAAAGCCCGTCTGGAACTGTCTGGGCGCACGGTTCGTGCTGCTCTTGTAATGGGCATTGCCCTTGCCGCCATCGCCACCGCGCAGGAACACCAGCCGCTGGCCAACCTCCGTCAGGTCGGCCAGCAACGTGCGCTCCTCATCGTCAGCCAGGATCTGGGTGCCGATGGGAACGGGGATCACCATCACCTGTCCCTGTGCGCCGTGCCGGTCGGAGCCCATGCCGTGATAGCCGCGTTCGGCCCGGAAATGCTGGGTGTAGCGGAAGTCGATCAAGGTGTTCAGGCCGGCGATCGCCTCGAACACGAGGTCGCCGCCCTTGCCGCCGTCGCCACCATTGGGCCCGCCATATTCCACGAATTTCTCACGCCGGAAGCTCACGCATCCATCCCCGCCCCAACCGGACTTCAAATGGATTTTCGCCTGGTCAAGAAACATCATGATGAAGCAGCTATCTGAAATGCAAAAGGCCGGGGCAAGCCCGGCCTTTCGTCTATCTGGGTTGGAACGGCCTATTCAGCCGCTTGTGCCATCCGGATCGAGACATATTTGCGGCCTTGCTTGCCGTCGTGAAACTCGACCCGGCCGTCCGTCGTGGCGAACAGCGTGTGGTCACGCCCGATACCGACATTGCTGCCCGGGTAGAATTTCGTGCCGCGCTGGCGAACCAGAATATTGCCGGCAATGGCTTCCTGGCCGCCGAACAGCTTCACGCCAAGGCGCTTGCCTGCCGAGTCGCGACCGTTGCGGGACGAGCCGCCTGCTTTCTTGTGTGCCATGGTGGAAGTCCCTTAAGCGATCGAGAGAATCTTCAGCACCGTCTGGTGCTGGCGATGGCCGTTCTTGCGGCGGTAATTGTGCCGGCGGCGCTTCTTGAAGATGATGACCTTGTCACCCTTGTTGTGGGCGACGATTTCCGCTGTGACCTTAACCTTCCCGGCATCCTTCAGGGCGCCACCATCGGACACGAGAAGAACGTCCTCCAGCGTGATCTGGCTGCCGGCATCGCCGTCGAGCTTCTCGACGATTATCTGGTCTTCGGGAGCGACCCGATATTGCTTGCCGCCCGTGCGCACTACCGCGAACATGTCCGTCGTCCTCATCTGAAATCTGGAGTCGTACCAAGAAAACAAACGCGGCCACCCGGAGGTGCCGCGGAAAGCGGGCGAAATATGCCGAAGGGTCCTGCTTGTCAACCAAGGAAGGGGTGCACGGGCCCGCGAAGCGCAGCGCCCGGCCGCAGAACCGAAGCCCGCGACACTCTGCCCGCTTCCTGCGGCGCTGGTGCCGCTATCGGTTCGGCGTGGCGCATGGGATGGGCCGCGGATGCCTGTCTTCATCGCCCTCGCCCTTGCGGTCGCCGCAGCCTTTGTGTTCTCAGCCTTGCTGCGCGGCGGCTAGATCGAGGCTCGGTCCGGGCGTCGGATACCGTTGCGCCCTTGCAACTCAGACAGCGGTTCCCAACGGAGAGAGCCGCTTTGCTGTCGCACGAGCGGCCGCCACGTCGCCCTTGTCCAAAGCGGCAAGGATCGCGCGGGCATTGCGCTGGACCAGCGCTTCGAACCCGTCGGATGGCTTCGCCTTCAACGCCCGCGCCAGAAGCACCCGCGCCTTGGGCGCATTCCGGTCAGACAGCGCAAGCAGCGTCGACGCGTAGAAGATCGGCACCGCCGGGTCCGCACCGGGGGCCGCAATGGCCTTCTCGAAGAATCGCAGCGACTGCGCTTCCTTTGCGCCCAGCGCCGTGCCGGCGATGAACTTGCCCAGCGTCGCGACAGCTTCGCCGTGCCAGCCGCCCATCGCACCCAACGCAAGCGCATCGCCTGGTCGCTTTACCAGCACCGCCTCGAACATTCGCCGGGCCTGCCTGGCGAGCCCGGGGGAGTTTTCCAGCTTGGCTCGATAGCCGACTGCAATCCCCTGTTGCAGCAGCGCATCCAGATTGGCGGGCTCGCGCTTCAGCACAGCGGCGAAATCGGCTTCGGCCTGCAGCAGCAGTGCGCGCGCATTCGCCTTGTCCGGTGTCTGCCATGCGGCCTGCGTTGCAGCGGCCCGGCCGGCCAGTATCAGCGCATCGGTCGTTCCCTCGGCCCGGCCAGCGGCCGCCGCTTCGGCAAAGCGCCCTGCATCGAAAGCCTCGGCCGCCCGCTGCGCACTCGCTGGTGCAGCCGCAAGCAAAAGCGCACTCGCGGGTGCAGCCGCAAGCAAAAGCGCAAGCGCAATTCCTCTTGCAATCATGCCGATGGAACCTCTCCCAATGCTGTGCCGATCAGGCGGCGGCTGTTACCCGTACCATAAAGCGCGAAGAAGGTGCCCATGCGCGGCCCCTGCGACGATCCGAGCAGGATTTCATAGAGCGCCTGGAACCAGCTTCTGAGCGGTTCGAAACCATAGCGCTTGCCGATTTCATACACTTCGAACTGGATCGCCTCGGCGTCGGCATCCGGGTTGGCCGCCAGCCATACCTCCAGCTCGGAAAGCGCCTCATGCTCGCGCGCATCGGGTGCCCGCCGCTTCAGCGTGGGGGCGACATGGTCGGCGTGAAAGGCGATGGCCGCATCGATCAGCGCCTTCAGCCGCGGGTCGCTCTCGGGCTCGCACTGCGGCGCATAGCGCTTCAGATAGGCACCCAGCATCGCCGCATCCGATGCACCCGACACGGCAACGAGGTTCAGCAACAGCGCAAATGACACCGGTGGCGCATAAGGTGGTGGCGGGCCACCATGCACATGGAAGGCCGGGTTCCCCAGCTTTTCCTTCGGCGTCTGCCCGGGAAAGGCGGCCACGAACTGGAAATATTCGTCCATCGCCTTGGGAACGACGCCCAGATACAGCTTCTTTGCCGCGCGAGGCTGCTGGAACATATAAAAGGCCAGGCTTTCGGGCGGGGCGTAGCGCAGCCACGCCTCGATCGTCAGGCCATTGCCCTTGGTCTTCGAAATCTTGGCGCCTTCGGCGTCGAGGAACAGCTCATAGTTGAAGCCCTCCGGCGGCCGCGCCCCCAGAACCCGCGCAATCTTCGAGCTCAGCGCCACGCTGTCGATCAGGTCCTTGCCGGCCATCTCGTAATCGATGCCCAGCGCCACCCAGCGCATCGCCCAGTCCACCTTCCACTGCAACTTGCAGTGGCCACCCGTCACCGGAACGGTCACGATCTCGCCGCTGTCCGGGTCGGCATAGCTGACTGTGCCCGCCCCGGCATCGCGGGCAGTCAGTGGAACCTGCAGCACCTTGCCTGTTGCGGGCGAGATGGGAAGAAAGGGCGAATAGGTCGCCTGCCGCTCGGAACCGAGCGTCGGCAGCATCACCGCCATGATGGCATCATAATGGTGCAAAACCTGGCGCAGCGTCGAATCGAAGCGGCCAGATCGGTAACACTCCGTCGACGACAGGAACTCGTAATCGAACCCGAAGCTGTCCAGAAAGGCGCGCAGCCGGGCATTGTTGTGCGCACCGAAGCTGTCATGGGTTCCAAACGGGTCGGGCACCACTGTCAGCGGCAGGTCCAGCCCGGCCTCCAGCTGCGCCTGGTTGGGAAGGTGCGGCGGCACCTTTCGCATGCCGTCCATGTCGTCTGAAAAGGCGATCAGCCGGGTTGGCACGCCCGGATACAGCAGTTCGAACGCGCGGCGCACCATGGTCGTGCGGGCCACTTCGCCGAAGGTGCCGATGTGCGGCAGGCCGGATGGGCCATAACCGGTTTCGAAGATCACGCCCGCTTCGGGAAAGCCGCCTGGATAGCGTGCGGCAAGCTTGCGCGCCTCTTCAAACGGCCAGGCCTTGCTCAGCATCGCTTCGTCGCGCAGAGTGTGGATCTCATCGGCGGGCAAGGTGGAGAGTCCGGTAAACATGCGAGCCCCTTTGCCATACCCGGCCCTCGTTGCAAGCCATGCGGGGCTTTGGCGGGCCGATGGCAGTGGCACAATTTCGGGCCTGTCGCGCGCCGAAGCCGTCCGGCGGCTGGCCGATACCCCGCATCTGCTGCTGAACGCGCCGCAGGTGGCATCGCGGCTGGGGCTCGCCGAAGTCTCCGGCCTCGATCTTCTTGAGCTGTTCGCCTTCGTGCATCCCGCGCGCTTCCTCGTGCCCTCCGCCACCGGGCTCGCGGCCTTCCTGGGCGTGCCCGCACCCGGTTCAGAGGCAGCGCAGGCCGGGTTCCTGCAATCCGCCGCGGCAGACCTGCTGGCCGTGATTTCGGATCCCCGCTGGGCAACACAGGCAGGTGCCAAAGACAGCCTCGATCATCTCCACCGCAGGGGCTGGATGTGGAGCGCGCTTGTCGACGCCGAGCTGACGCCCGAAACCGCAAAGGCCACCCGGGCACCCGCGCTGTTCGAAGCTTTGCCCGAATGGGCCGACGCGCCGCCGCGCCCGGCCCCCAAAGTGCACAGGCTGGCAGATGGCGAAGTGCTGGAAACGCTGCGCAACCTGGCGGGAGACCGGCGCGAACCGCGCGATGGCCAGAAGCAGTTCGCCATTGCAGGTGCCCGCGCCTTTCAGCCGCGTGACAGCCGCGACGGCCCCAATCTGGTGGTGGCGGAAGCGGGAACGGGCATCGGCAAGACGCTGGGCTATCTGGCGCCTGCCAGCCTCTATGCCATCGAAACCGGCGGCGCAGTCTGGCTCTCAACCTACACCCGCGCACTGCAACGCCAGCTGAAGGCCGAAACCGCGCGAAGTCTGCCCGCCATGGTGGAAGCGGGGCAGATCGTGGTGCGCAAGGGACGGGAAAACTACCTCTGCCTGCTGAACCTCGAAGATGCGATGCAGGGTGCCTTTGCCGGAAGGCCCGCCATCTTCGCCGAACTGGTCGCACGCTGGGCGCGCTTTTCCGCCGACGGCGACATGGTCGGCGGAGACTTGCCCGGCTGGCTGCCCGGCCTGTTCCGGCGCGGAACAGCACTGCCAGCCCTCACCGACAGGCGTGGCGAATGTATCCACGCCGCCTGCCCCCACTACCGGCGCTGCTTCATCGAGCGCAGCGTGCGCGCCGGGCAGAAGGCCTCTCTGGTGATCGCCAACCACGCGCTGGTGATGGCGAACGCCGTCCGCGCGCGAGCCGAAGGGCAGCGGCTGGAACGGATCGTGTTCGATGAAGGGCACCATCTGCATGCCGCGGCAGATGGTGCCTTCGCCATCGCGCTGACAGGCGGGGAAGCGATCGAACTGCGCCGCTGGCTGCTCGGGCCCGACCGGCGCCCGGGAACGGGCGGGGGCCGCCGGGCAGGCCGGCGCAGGGGTCTCGCGGCCCGGCTGATGGACGTGACCAGCTACGATGGCGAAGGCGGCACCGCGCTGGAAGAGGTGCTGGAGGCATCGCGCCTGCTGCCCTCTGCCGATTGGCTCGCCCGCATCGGGGCGGGTGAACCCGACGGCCCGATGGAGGCGCTGATCGCCGCGATCCGCGCCCATGTGCTGACAAGGGCGGTCGATGAAGAACGCGGCTTCAGCCTCGAAACGGAAATCGCGGCGCTCAGCCCCGGCCTTCCCGAAGCGGCCGATGCGGCGGCGGTGGCGCTTGCCCGGCTGCAAAAGGCCATGCTGGCGCTGAAGATGCGGCTGGGTGCAGTTGCGGACGAACGGCCAGATTGGCTGGACCAGCCCGGAATCGCCAGGCTCGGGGCTGCTGCCGAAGGGCTGACGCTCCGGCTCGATCTGGTGGGCGCGTGGCAGCGGCTGCTGGCGCGGCTGGGCGGCGAGGCCGAGCCCGATTTCGTGGACTGGTTTGCACTGGTCCGGGCCGAGGGGCGCGAGATCGACTGTGGGATCCACCGCCACTGGCTCGATCCCCTGAAGCCTCTGGCGGGCGCGGTGCTGGCCCCGGCGCACGGCGTTCTCGTCACGTCGGCAACGTTGGGCGAACCGCCCGAGGCGTCGGCCGGTGCAGGGCATCTGCACGTGCCGGCGCACCTGTTCCGGGTGCAAAGCCCCTTCGATTATGCCCGGCAGGCCCGCGTGTTCATCGTGACGGACATCATACGCCACGATACCGCCTCACTCGCTCAGGCCTATGCGCGGCTGATCGAGGCGGCGGGCGGCGGCACACTGGGTTTGTTCACCGCGATCGCGCGGCTGCGCGCAGTTCACGCCCGCCTTGCTGACCGGATGGCGCGCGCCGGGCTGCCGCTGTTTGCCCAGCATGTGGATGCCGTGGATACGGGCACGCTCGTCGATCTGTTCCGCGCCGATCCGCGTGCCACGTTGTTCGGTACCGATGCCCTGCGCGACGGGGTCGATGTGCCCGGCGAATCGCTCAGGCTGATCGTGTTCGAAGGGGTGCCATGGTCGCGCCCCACCATCCTGAACAGCGCCAGGCGTGCAGCGTTCGGTGGCAGCGCGCACGAGGAAATTCAGGTGAAACAGCGCATCGCCCAGGCGTTCGGGCGCCTGATCCGCTCGGCAGAGGATCGCGGCGTTTTCGTGCTGCTGGGGCCTGCCGTTCCATCGCGGCTGCTTGCCGCGTTTCCCGCTGGTCTCGAAGTACGGCGTGTGCCGCTGGAGACAGCTGCGACCGAAATCCGTGCCTTCCTGGCCGGGGATTGCGCGCCATCGCCGGCCACCCTAGGGGTGGGCAACGGTGTGGGAGACCGGTTCGAAACATGAAAACCCTGAGCCTGCTGCGCCACGCCAAATCGAGCTGGGACGACCCGGTCGAGCGCGATTTCGACCGCCCCCTGAACGGCAGGGGCCACCGCGCCGCGCGCCGCATGGGCGAATGGCTGAAGGAAAGCGGTGCCCGGTTCGATGCCATCATCGCGTCGCCAGCGCTCCGCATCAAACAGACGATCGAAGGCGTGGAGGCAGGCCTCGAAGCACGGCTGCGCCCCGATTTCGACAAGCGGATCTACATGGCGTCTGCGGCGTCGTTGTTCGATGTGATCCGCGATACCCCCGAAAAGGTCCGTCACCTGCTGATGGTGGGCCACAATCCGGGTCTGGAAGATCTGCTGCTTCTGGCAACCCAGGGGGATGGCGGCAAACTTCGCAAGGAAGCCGAGCTGAAATACCCCACCGCCACTTTCGCCACCATCCAGCTGCCCATCAAGCGCTGGGCCGAGATCGAGGAGGGTGGATCGCGGCTCATAACCTTTACCCGCCCGCGCGATCTGGACCCGACGCTCGGGCCGGAAGATTGATCGGAAACCCCATGAAAACGCTTGCCTGCATCGCCGCCGCCTTTGCCCTCATTGCCGCCCCGGCTCTGGCCCAGGCACCATCATCGCCATCAGCCGCCGGCGTCGAAGCCCCGAAGGACCGCATCCCGACAGACATTCGCCGCCTTACGATCCTGGTGCGCGATATGGACCGAAGCCTGAAACTCTACCGCGACGTGCTCGGCCTGAAGGTCAACTACGAGGCGGATATCCAGGTTTCGGGCGTGGCGCTTCCCGCAGGCGTCGCCGGCAACATGACGCGCCTCGTGCTCCTGAACGGCAACGACCCATGGGTCGGCTGGATTGGCCTGATGCAATATACCGACCCGCCGCTCCCCGAAGCCGACAAGCCCTATGCACGGCGGCTTGGGCCGGGGGGGCATGTGCTCGTCACCAACACCGACGATGCGGTGAAGCGCTGCGCGATGGCAAAGGATGTTCCCGGCGTGCATTTCACCGCGGAGCCCCGGCTGCAAGTGTACAAGGGCCGAAACGGCGGCCCGGATATCCGCGTGATGGGTTGCAACTTCTTCGATCCCGACGGGACCTTTATCGAACTGAACCAGATCCTCGAGTGATCGGGGCGCACAGGATCTGAAGCTGCGGGCCTTGCCCTCCACCCCATGCGCCAGCTACCAGCGCCAGCAATGGCCGTCGTCGAAACGCTCGTGAAGTCCCTTGTCGCGCTGGGTGCCTTTGTGCTCGGGATGCTTGCCGTCGTGGGCCGGCTGACGCTTTTTGCCGTCCAGGCGGTCCGCAGCGCGCTCACCCCGCCTTGGTATCCGGCGCGGCTTCTGGAACAGATGGCGTTAATCGGCTGGTTCTCGCTTCCAGTTGTCGGCCTGACCGCGCTGTTCACCGGCGCGGCGCTCGCGCAGCAGATCTATGTGGGCGGTCAGCGCTTTTCGGCGGAATCGACCGTTCCCGCCGTCACCGTCATCGCGATCGTGCGCGAACTCGGCCCCGTTCTCGCCGGATTGATGGTGGCCGGCCGGGTTTCGTCCGCCATGGCGGCCGAGCTCGCGACCATGCGGGTAACCGAACAGCTCGATGCCATGGTCACGCTGCGAACCGATCCGTGGCGCTACCTCATCGCGCCGCGCCTCGTCGCATCCACCATCATGCTGCCCTTTCTGGTGCTCGTCGCCAACATCATCGGAGTGCTGGGCGGCTATGCCCTGGCTAAAGGGCGGCTGGGCTTCAACGCCGCCACCTACCTCGCCACAACACGCCGCTATCTGGAGACCGAGGACATCGTGTCCAGCCTTGTCAAAGCCGCCGTTTTCGGGTTCGTGCTGGCGCTGGCAGGCTGCTACCACGGCTTCCGTTCCTCAGGCGGGGCGGCAGGCGTTGGCCGGGCGACAACCAACGCAGTGGTGGCGGCATTCGTGCTGATCTTGCTGTTCAACCTCATCATTACCATCCTGGTCTTCAACACATGACCGACAGGATCGCCATCCGGGGCCTGACCAAGGCGTTCGGCTCCAAACATGTGCTCGAAGGGGTCGATCTTGCTGTTGCGCCAGGGGAATCGCTGGTCATCATCGGCGGCTCGGGCAGCGGCAAATCGGTGATGCTTAAGATCATCCTCGGGCTCATCAAGCCCGACGCCGGTTCTATCCTTCTCGATGGGCAGGAGCTTGTCGGTCTGAAGGGCAGGGCGCAGGAAACCGCGCGCGCCCACTTCGGCATGCTGTTCCAGGGCGGCGCGCTGTTCGACAGCCTGCCCGTGTGGCGCAACGTGACCTTTGCATTGACGCAGGGCAAACTGGGCGAGGGCAGGGCCATGCACGCCCTCGCGGTGAAGGTGCTGGCCCAGGTTGGGCTGGAAGCCCGCGTGGCAGACCTGAAGCCGGCAGAACTGTCCGGCGGCATGCAAAAGCGCGTGGCGCTGGCGCGCGCGATCGCGTCAAACCCCGAAATTCTTTTCTTCGATGAACCGACAACCGGCCTCGACCCGATCCGGGCGGACACCATCAACGCACTGATCCGCGAGAAGGTGACAGCGCTTGGTGCAACCGCGATCACAATCACGCACGACATGGCGTCCGCGCGAAAGATCGCCGATCGCGTGGCGATGCTGCACGCCGGGAAGATCATCTGGGAAGGGCCTGTTTCCGCGCTCGATTCCAGCGGCAATCCCTTTGTCGATCAGTTCGTCCACGGCCGGGCGGAAGGCCCCGTCACCACCGCCATCACCGGCTGAGCCGAGTCGCGCCGCGCTCCGCTGCAACCGTCCACTGGGCCACCAGCAAAGGGTCCAGTGTTTATCTTTCTGAAAACCCACAAGAATCCGAAATTTACAGTGTTTAACTTCCCTTGCAGGAAGGGCTGATCGCATGTGCCGTCAGGGCCGTGGAGGAACGCAGCCCAGGTCGGAAGGTTTCAGACAATGGATGGACAGACATCCACCAAGCGAATCCTGCTTCTCGCAGTGGCTCTGGGCTTTGCGGCAGGCTTCTCATGGGTCATCCTGACAGGGGGCCCCGCGTCCGTCCACGCGATTTACGCCAACGCCGACTGATCGTCGCCGGGCGAGCCTTCGCCGGATGCCGAAGAAACCGGCCTGTCTTCAGCTAACCGCTCTTCAGAAGCCTGGAGCGCCCACAGGTCCGCATAGACCCCGCCAGCCACCAGCAGCTCTGCATGGCGCCCCTGTTCCACGATCTGCCCGGCCTCCATCACCAGGATCTGGTCTGCATCGACGATGGTGGAAAGCCGGTGCGCGATCACCAGTGTCGTGCGGCCGCGGCCCACCAGATCGAGCGCATCCTGGATTTCGGCCTCGGTTGCGCTGTCGAGCGCGCTGGTCGCTTCGTCCAGGATCAGCACCGGCGGGTTCTTCAGCAACGTCCGGGCAATCGCAACGCGCTGTTTCTCCCCGCCCGAAAGCTTCAGCCCACGCTCGCCCACCATCGTTGCATAGCCGTCGGGCAAGCGCTCCACGAAGTCGTGGATCTGCGCCTTCCTTGCGGCCGCCTCGATCTCGTCGCGCGTCGCGCCCTCGCGCCCGTAGCCTATGTTGAAGGCGATTGTGTCGTTGAACAGCACGGTGTCCTGCGGCACGATCCCGATGGCGGCGCGAAGGCTCTCCTGTGTCACCTCGCGAACATCCTGCCCGTCGATCCTGACCCGGCCTGCGCCGATTTCGTAAAAGCGGAACAGAATGCGCGCGAGGGTGGATTTTCCCGCACCGGATGGACCAACGATGGCCGTGCGTGTCCCGGCAGGCACCTCGAAGCTGATGCCCTTCAGGATCTCCCGGCGCGGATCGTAGGAGAAATGCACATCCTCGAAGCTGACGGCCCCGCCGCGAACCGCCAGCGGCCGCGCGTTCGGTGCTTCGACAATGGCCGGCGGCGTATCCAGCAGCTTGAACATCGCCTCCATGTCGATGAGCCCCTGCTTCACTTCGCGATACACCATCCCCAGCATGTCCAGCGGGCGAAAAAGCTGGGCAAGCAGCGTGTTCACCAGCACGACGTCGCCTGGCGTGAAGCGCCCTTGTGCCCAGCCGTAAACGGTAAAGGCCATCGCGCCGCCCATCATCAGGTTGGTGATGGCGGATTGGCCCATGTTCAGCCAGGCAAGCGAGGTTTCCGACTTGGTCGCGGCGTCCGCAAAGCGCTGGGCCGCGCGTTCATAGCGCCGGGCCTCCACGCTTTCGGCGTTGAAATACTTCACCGTTTCGAAGTTCAGCAGGGAATCGACAGCACGGGCCGATACCTTGTTGTCCAGCTCTACCGTCAGGCGCCGTAGCTCGGTCCGCCAGCGCGTGATGGCCCAAGTGAACCAGCTGTAGGCGATAACCATGACCAAGGTGGCGACCACCAGCTCCATACCCAGTCGGGTGCCGAAAATGATGAGAACCGCCGTCAGCTCGATGATCACGGGCGCCAGGTTGAACAACAGCAGATAGAGCATCAGGTCGATGGATTTCGCGCCGCGTTCGATGATCCGGGTCAAGGATCCGGTCTTGCGCTCAAGGTGGAACTTCAGCGGCAGCCTGTGCAGGTGGCGGAACACTTCAACGGCAAGCTCGCGCGTTGCTTCCTGTCCGACCCGCTCGAAGATCGCATTGCGCAGATTGTCGAACAGCACTGCTCCGAACCGTGCAGCCGCATAAGCCCAGACAAGGGCGACGATGACCCACACGGCTTCGGGCTGAACCGAGCCGCCAGCCATCGCATCGATGATCGCCTTGTAGGCAAAGGGCATGGTGAGAAGCACCGCCTTGGCCACCAGCACCAGCACCAACGCGATCACCACGCGCGCCTTCAGCACCGGGCGCCCCGCGGGCCACAGATAGGGCAGGAAGCGCTTCAGCGTCGCGAAGTCCGCGTCGCCCTGAGGCGTATTTGGGGCCATGTGGCCATGCGGGGGGCTCATCCCACCCTCCCTGCCGCAATCTGCCGGAAAGGCCAAGCGCCCGGGCCAAGCCGGGGGCTTGTCGCGCACCGCATCGCAGGCCACATGGGCAGCATGACACACTCAGCCAAGTCGCCCGGGCCAGCCAGGCCCCCCATGCAGGCCGTGATCGTGCCGGTCACGCCGCTGCAACAGAATTGCACGCTGATCTGGTGCACCCAGACGATGAAGGGTGCCTTCACCGATCCCGGCGGCGATCTCGATCATCTGCTGGAGGTTGCGGCCGACAACGGCGTCACTATCGAGAAGCTGCTCGTCACCCACGGCCACATCGATCATTGCGGCCTGACGGGCGTTCTGGCCGAGCGGCTGGGTGTGCCGATCGAAGGGCCGCACCCCGACGATAAATTCTGGATCGACATGAACCCCGCCATGGGCGCGCAATATGGCATCACCGGCGCCACCGCGTTCGAGCCCGATCGCTGGTTGCACGATGGCGACCAGGTCACTGTGGGCAACCTCACGCTGGATGTCTACCACTGCCCCGGCCATACGCCGGGGCATGTCATCTTCCACCATGCACCCTCCGATCTTGCGATCGTGGGCGATGTGCTGTTTCAGGGCTCGGTCGGCCGGACGGATTTCCCCAAGGGCGATTTCCAGCAGCTGGTGAACAGCATCACGTCGCGGCTATGGCCGCTGGGCAACCAGACATCCTTCGTGCCCGGCCACGGACCTGTCAGCACCTTCGGCCGCGAACGGCAGACCAACCCCTTCGTGGGCGACGCCGTCCTGTAATACCGCGTCTCGCTGAAGATGACCTGTTGCCCACAGCGGAACGCCGCAAGCGCAATAGCGCGCCGGCCTTCAGGCCGAACTCGATGAGTATTCCTCATCGAGACTTGCTAAAACGGCAAGGATCAGAGCCAGCCTTTCCGCTTGAAGTAGAGGTAGGGCAGAACAGCCGACAAGATCATCATCAGCAGTGCGAACGGATACCCTGCGATCCACTCCAGTTCGGGCATGTGCACGAAGTTCATGCCATAGATGGATGCAACCAGTGTTGGCGGAAGGAATACAACGGCCGCGATCGAGAAGATCTTGATGATCGCATTCTGTTCGATGGAAATCCTGCCGAGCGCAGCATCCAGAAGAAAGAAGGCATTCTGCGTCATGTAACTGCTGTTTTCGGACAGGCTCTGGACATCACGGCTGATCGACTTCAGCGTTTCGCGCTGCAAGCGGCCGGGCTCGCCTTTCACGGCGCCTTCCTCGGTTCCGCCGATCGAAAGGAAGCTTGCGGTTCGTTGCAGAGTAACGAGCGAATCATGCACCTTGTTCAGGGTGAACTGAACATTCCCGATTCGCCGCAGGATCGCCTGGAGATCGGGTGTGGAGATGCGCCGCGTGATAGGGGCATGCCGTCCGAAGACCAGCGCGCTCAGGCTGTCGATCTCGGCCCCCACAAGCTCGAGGATGTCGGCCGTGCGGTCGACGACAAAGTCCAGCAGCCGGATCAGAAGCAGGAGTGGATCAGTCCCGGGACCGGATTTCGCGCAGCTCTGGTCCATCGAGCGGAACGCGCGCGGGTCGGCGTAGCGCACTGTAATCAGCTGTTCCGGCATCAGGATCAGGCTGACAGCTGCTTCGGCAGGGCTGTCGCTGTCCATCCCGACGACCAGCAGAACGTTCATCACCTGAGCTGCGCCGTCGCGATAGACCCGGCTGGATGCCTCGATCTCCGTCATGTCTTCCTTGCTGGGAAGTTCGATCCCCAGCGCCGCTTCCACGGCCTCGCGCTCACGCTCGGTGGGCATATGAAGGTCTATCCAGGCGGCAGACCGGATCTCGGCGGCATCCGGCAGGGGCGCATCGTCGTCGGGAACTGCGCCGCCACCTGAAAGCGTTGCAGGTTCGAAGGCCATATGGGCCGTGACACAATCCGGATGGTGAAGGCGCAGCATGAAACCAACTGCTAGTTGCAACGGCGTGCTGGTGCAACCGCAGCACGGTCAGGGTCAGGCTGGCGGCGCCACAAGCCCCAGTGTCTGCATCACCGCTGCCTGCGCCACCATCACCACGAGCCAGTGCAGGCTGTCTGCCGCGGCCATCGGGCCGGGCAGACCGCGAAACCGATGGGTGATGAGAAGGACGGGAACGATAAACCCTATCCAGATGATGACAGCCGTGCCGATCGCCATCACCCACGGGTCGCCTTGTTGCGGCGCCAGGATCAGCGCGCCGGCAAGGATGGCAGCAAGCCAGAACTCGGCAATCGCCGTCAGCACGATGAAATCCAGCGTCGGGCGATCATCCGGTGTTGCCACAAGGAAATAGCCCAGCCCGATGATGAGGCCGACCAGCGTTGCCAGCAGGATCGGCATCAGGTTCAAGTCGATGTAAGCCAGGTTACGCCCTCCTCGTAGCCTGGACCCGCTGTGCAGCGCTTTGTGCTATCGCTCAGTGAGTCTCGGCATTAACTCAACGAAATTACACGGTTGGTGGCGATTGTCGAGTTGAAGCTTTAGGATCTGGTCCCAACCGTCCCGAACCGCGCCTGTGCTGCCGGGCAATGCGAAGATGTAGGTGCCCTGTGCAACGCCTGCGATAGCGCGGGACTGGATGGTCGATGTGCCGATAGACTGGAAGGATATCCAGCGGAAAAGCTCCCCGAAACCGGGGATGATCTTGTCGCACAGGGCCTCCACCGCTTCGGGTGTCACGTCACGCCCCGTCACCCCGGTGCCACCTGTGGAGATTATGCAGTCGATCTCGGGATGCTCGACCCATGTGGCCATCACGTCGAGGATGTCGGCGACCGTGTCCTTCGCGATCCGCCGGTCTGCAACGGTGTGGCCGGCGTCTGCGATGCGGGCGGCCAGCAGGTCTCCGCTGCGGTCATCGCCGGGCCCGCGCGTGTCGGAAATGGTGAGGACGGCGATATTGATGGGCTGGAAGGGCCGGCTTTCGTCGATCGGCATTTCAAAGCCCGGCTGTCTTGCGGGCCGGGAAGCGCGGCCACTGGTTGCTGGCGACGGTGAGCAGGCTCGACGCGCGCCCTGCGGCCTTTGCGGGCATCCGCGCGCCTTCCTTCATTTCATAAAGCCAGTAGTTTCTGAGCACCACGCCGACATAGTGGCGGGTTTCGCGGAACGGAATCGATTCCATGAACAGCAGCACGTCGCCATTGTCTTTCAGGCCGCCCGCGTTCCATTTTTGCACCGATCCGGGCCCGGCGTTGTAGGCGGCGATCACCTTGGGCAGCAACCCTTGCGTGTGCGGGCTGTCGCGCAGCATTTCCAGATAGCTCTGGCCGAATTCCACATTGAACGCCGGATCGGACAGCAGCTCTTCTCGGTGCTCGATATCCATCGCCTTCGAAAGATCGCGCGCGGTGCCGGGCATGATCTGCATCAGGCCTTTGGCGCCCGCGCCGGACCGCGCGGTCGTGATGAATTTCGATTCCTGCAGCGCATGGGCAAATACCAGGCTGCGGTCCACCCGCCAGCCGCGCACCGGGTTCCAGTCCGGCGTCGGGAAGCGGGCCGACATCGGCGGCATCTGCCCGGGCGGGGGGTTCTGCGCCAGCCAATATTGCGTCGCGGGCAGATCCAGCCGGGCCGCAAGCCGGAGGACCGGTTCATAGGTATCGTTCGATGTCGTCGCCGCGAGATGCCGAAGCTCCCGGTCGGCGAGGCCGGTCTCGCCGATTTCGACGAGCGCGGCAGCGCGGCGTGCGCCTTGGTGGCCCTTCAGCGTGGTCCAGTCGGCCTGGATGAAATCCGGCTCGCGCCAGTCTATGCGTGGATCGAGCCCCAACGTCGTTGTCGCGAGAAGGCCGTAGAAACCGTCCCGGTCCCGCGCGACAGCGGCTTGCAGGCGCTCGGTCGACAAGTGCGGCCGTCCGCATCGGACGTGGCTTCGCGCGGCCCAGTAAGCAGCCGCAGACCGGAGCTCGGTCGGTGCGACATAGGCTTTGCCGATGCTATCGAAATGGCGGGCTGCGGTGTCGCAATCGTTCTGGCGGAAGCTGGCGAGGCCGGCGACCCAGTCGCCCATTGCCGCCCAATCTCCCGTGCCTTCGGTGGCCCGCTGGCCGAGCCTGAAGGCAAGGCCATCGTCCAGTTCCAGATAGGCATCCCAGGCGGCGCGATAGGCCCATTCGGCCTTTACGTTCGATGATATGTTCGCGCCGTCCCGGGCCAGCAGAAATTCAATCCCGGCCGCATCATCAGCCGCGATGACGGCTTGGGCTTCGGTTGCGAATTCGGTGTCGGCCGGGCTGGCTGCCTTTGCGGCGCGCGGCGCCATCGCCGGGCTGAGGCGGACCGGCGTGAGCCTGCGCGCCTGGGTGAACGGCGGCAGTGTCGTGGCCCCGGCCTTGCGCGCATGGCCAGCAATTCTGCTGGCCTGTGGTGCGCCCGGATTGGCTTCCAGCCAGCCGACGAGCCGCGTGAGCCCGGCACCGCTGCCCTGCGCCAGCAGGATCTGCGCTTCGGCGGTGGGGTGCAACACAGCGCGCGGCATACCCTCCAGCTGGGCAGCGGCCTGGGAAATGCGCCCGGATTCGACTGCGCGGAAGATCTGGCGATACTGTTCGCGCTGGCCTGTGGAAAGTTGGCGCGGAACGGAACGCTCGGCTTGGGTGAAGGGCGAAACGAAGGCCGAAGCCGTCACGTCGATGGTTTCGGATGCCTGGGTTTCGGTGGCGTCGGGCGCTGCTTCCTGCGCCGAACCGAGCGAGGGCACCGCAAGCCCGAAGGCCAGAAGCGCGAGGTTGAGGGGGTGTTTCATGATCATTGCAGCAGTCTTTGCCTGAACGCGAGGAGGTCTGCCCATGCAAGCGCCTTGTCTTCCGGGCGGCGCAGCAGATAGGCCGGGTTGAAGGTGGCGAGCGCGGGAACGGGGCCGTTGCCGGCATCCACCTGGAGCCAGCTTCCGCGCAATTTGCCGATGGACGTCGTGTTGCCCGTCATCGTCTGGCTGGCAGCTGCGCCCAGCAGCAGCAGGTTGCGCGGCGCAGCCAGGCGAATGTGCGCGCGCGCAAGCGGCAGGTCCGACGCTATGGCGTCGGGCGGGGGCGGACCGGGAACGCGGCGGAGCGGCGCGAGCAGCGCTATGTAGCAACCCGCACGATCGAGCCCGATGGCCGCTAGCATACGATCGAGCAACAGCCCGGCCGGGCCGGTAAAGGGCCTTCCGGTCCGCAGGTCTTCGGCGGACGGGGCCTCCCCCAGGATCATGATGCCGGATGCCGGGTTGCCATCTGCAAACGGCGCGTTGGGATGCCGCGATTTCACCATTGCGTGCAGATCTGCGAGCGACTTTACATCTGCGAACATATCCGCGTCGGCCGGGATCGGGATCGGGGCCGCGCCCGGACGCTGGATGGCGGAAACCCGATTTTGCCGATGGGGGGCATCTGCCAGCTCTCCGGACGCCATTTCTCTGGTTATCATTGCCTCGGGAGCACTGAGCCAGCCTGCAGGGGCATCGCCGGTCAGTGTGTCCGCACCGGAAAGCGCCCACCACTGGAGCAGCGCGGCAACATCGCCAGCTTGCGGCCCCGCGTGTGCCGCACCATCCTCTATCCTGTGCATGCGCAGCGACATTTGGCAGGCTGGAACGACTGGTCAAGCCCGGCAAAAGGGAAACAGGGGCTTTTCCAGTTGAAAACCCGGCACACTGCGATGAATAGAGCCAGGCGCACCTGGCAGGTGAGCAGCACGGGCAATGCAGAAGCACGGGCAAAAAAATTGCACGTGCAACGGAAGGCAAGGATCTGATGACCACACGCGAAGCAATGCCGTATGATCTGGTGATTGTGGGCGCCGGCCCCGCCGGCCTTTCGGCGGCGATCCGGGCCAAGCAGGTGGCGACTGCCAAGGGTATCGAGCTGTCGGTCTGTGTCCTCGAGAAGGGCTCGGAAGTGGGCGCGCATATTCTGTCAGGTGCGGTGTTGGACCCGAGGGCGCTGGACGTGCTGCTGCCTGACTGGCGCACGATGGACTGCCCGATGGCCGAAGTGCCGGTGCGCGAGAACCATCACTGGGTGCTGACCAAGGGCCGGAAATATGATTTCCCGCACGTGCTGCTGCCCCCCTTCATGAACAACAAGGGCACCTACACCGGAAGCCTTGGCAATTTCTGCCGCTGGCTGGCCGGGCAGGCCGAAGCGCTTGGGGTGGAGATATTCCCCGGCTTTGCTGCGGCCGAAGTGCTGTTCAACGACGACGGATCGGTAAAAGGCGTCGCCACCGGCGACATGGGCGTGCTGCGGGATGGCAGCCGGGGCCCCAATTACCAGCCCGGCCTTGAGCTGCACGCGAAGTACACCTTCTTTGCGGAGGGCGTGCGCGGGCACCTTTCCAAGCAGCTGATCGGCCGGTTCGATCTCGCGAAGGACAGCGAGCCCCAGGTCTATGGCATCGGGATCAAGGAGCTTTGGGATATCGACCCGGCAAAGCACGTGCCGGGCAAGGTGATCCACACCCAGGGCTGGCCGCTTTCGGATGCCTGGGGCGGGGGGTTCCTGTATCATCAGGCCAACAACCAGGTGGCTTTGGGGTTCGTGGTCGCGCTGTCCTATCGCAACCCGCATCTTTCGCCGTTCGATGAAATGCAGCGCTGGAAGACGCACCCGGCGTTGAAGGCTATCCTGCAGGGCGGCCGCCGGGTTTCATACGGTTCACGCGCCATCAACGAGGGCGGATACCAGGCGGTGCCGAAGCTGACCTTCCCCGGCGGTGCGCTGATCGGCTGTTCGGCCGGGTTCGTGAATGTGCCGCGCATCAAGGGCAGCCATACCGCGATGCAGACCGGAATGTGGGCCGCCGAAGCGGCGGTGGACGCGATCGCGAGCCAGCGCCAATCGGACGAGCTTACCGCCTACACTGCCGCCTACAAGGGCAGCTGGGTGGAGAAGGAGCTGAAGGTGGTCCGCAATACGGAGCCCTTCGTTTCGAAATTCGGCGGCACGGTTGGCACGCTACTGGCCGGGACGACGATGTGGCTGGAGCATTTCGGGATCAGCATGCCCTTCACCATGGGCCACAAGCCGGACCACGAGCAGCTGTGGCGCAAGGAGCATTGCCACCCCATCGAATACCCCAAGCCCGATGGCGTCTACAGCTTCGACAAGCTGACAAGCGTTTTTCTTTCGAACACCAACCACGAGGAAGACCAGCCGAACCACCTGACGCTGAAAGACCCGACCATTCCCGTCAGCATCAACCTGCCGCTGTATGATGAACCGGCGCAGCGCTATTGCCCGGCGGGCGTGTACGAAATCGTGGGCCAGGAAACCGGCGAGCCGCGCCTGCAGATCAACGCGCAGAACTGCGTGCACTGCAAGACCTGCGATATCAAGGACCCGACCCAGAACATCAACTGGGTGACACCGGAGGGCGGCGGCGGGCCGAATTATCCCAACATGTAGGCGGCTGCGGTTAGTGCGCAGCACTAGAGCGGCCGTTCTGACTGCATCAGAACGGCCGCTCTATCTTCTTGTTTTTCCGCATGGGTTTCCGAAGCAGGTGATTCCACCTGATCGGAACATGCTCTAATCCGCAGACTCGCCGAAATGTCGGCCGGCGTGCGATTTCGGGAACCCCGAAATCGATACGACCGACGGCGTGGCTCCGCCATGCTCTCCCTTGTCTTTTCTGCCTGACCCCAAGCGGACTCGGCGGCTTTGCTGACGGCCGCCCTTATCAGAGAATAACCATATCGGTACAAGATTGTTCCACGTGGAACAATCACGAATGCAGTAATATCATGATGTTACGAAATATATTGTAGGAAAAAATAACCAACATCAAGCCGCTCGCGGGCCCGCCAGCGCCCATCTGAGAACCGCCCCCATGCCGCCAGCCCCGGCCCTCAGCAAAGGCGTTCGCACGCCTGCCCCCGGTATCCGGTGCATTCGCCGCGCCCAGCCCGGAAGCAGATCGACGCCGGCATCCATCATCAGCCGGTGCGCGGGTGCCATCGGGGAAGCGCTATCCACCTGCGAGAGCAGCAGGCGGGCGACTTCGCGGGTTCGATCATCGAACCGTAGCTGCGGCCGGATCGCGATGAGCCAGGCTTCCGCTGCACGCCGCGTTTCGGGCATGCCTTCGGCCCCGAGACGGCGTGCGATCTCCGCCATTTCGGCGAAGTAGCGATCCTGGTTGCGCAGCAGCATCAGCGGATCCCGGTAGCGGACCCAGGCATTGAGGAAGCTCAACGCCTCGGTTACGCCGACAAAGGCCAGCAGCTGCGGGTCGTTTGCGCGGTAGGGCGTGCCATCGGGGAGCTGGCCTTCGACGTGGGAATGGATGCGGCGAACGCGCATTATGGCGGCTTCGGCAGCTTCGGCCGACCCGTAGGTGGTGACTGCGATGAAACCGGCTGTGCGGCGGAGGCGGCCGCCCATGTCTTCGCGAAAGTTCGAAAAATCCCACACGCCGGCGAGCGCTGCGGGGTGCAGCATCTGGATCAGGAGGGCGCTGATGCCGCCGATCATCATGCTGGATACATCGCCGTGCACGTCGGCGGAAACGGTTTCGGCCCCGAGCAGCCGGTCGGCGGGAGCCGCCGGCTCGACGGATGGGCGGCCCGATGGGGCCGCAAACATGCCGCGCACTTCGGACGCAATGCGGGCGCGAATGGGGTTCATGGGGTAACTATGGGGTTGACGGGACGGTTCGCCAAGGGGCGGCCGACACGAACGGATAGCAGTCACGGGGGGATTGCCGCCCAACCCCGCCCGGTGATGTCAGCGGTTTCAGGGCGCAGAAGGCTTCAGGTCAGCCGATTCCCGGCCTTGCTTCTTTAGGTCAGCCGGTTCCCGGTTTCGGCGCTTCAGTTCAGCCGATTCCCGGCTTCGCGTCTTCAGGTCAGCCGATTCCCGGCTTCGTCCATCAACACTTCGCGCCGCCCCACATGGTCGGGCGAGGAGACGAGGCCCATCTCTTCCATCTGGTCGATCAGGCGGGCGGCGCTGTTGTAGCCGATGCGGAGCTGGCGCTGGAGGTACGAGATGGTCGCCTTGCGGGATGTCGCAACGATCTGGGTCGCCTGGCTGAGCAGGTCTCCATCGCCCGCGACGCCCATCTTGCCGACCGATGCGCCGCCGATGCCCTCGAAGCCGTCTGCGCCTTCCGGCTCTTCGGTGACGCCCGAGATGTAATCGGGTGTCCCCTGGGCTTTCCAGTGCTTGGCGACGGCTTCGACTTCTTCGTCGGAGACGAACGGCCCATGCACACGGACGACCTGTTTGCCGCCCGGCATGTAGAGCATGTCGCCTTTGCCCAGCAGCTGTTCGGCGCCCATTTCGCCAAGGATGGTGCGGCTGTCGATCTTGCTTGTCACCTGGAAGCTGATGCGGGTGGGCAGGTTCGCCTTGATGACGCCGGTGATGACATCGACGGACGGGCGCTGCGTTGCCATGATGAGGTGGATGCCGGCGGCGCGGGCCTTTTGGGCCAGCCGCTGGATCAGGAATTCCACTTCCTTTCCGGCGGTCATCATCAGGTCTGCAAGCTCGTCGACTACCACGACGATCAGGGGCAAGGGTTCGAGCGGGAGGGTCACGTCTTCGAAGACAGGCTTGCCTTCATCGTCCCAGCCGGTCTGCACTCGCTTGGTGAAGGGCTTGCCCTGCTTCAGCGCCTCGCGCACCTTTTCGTTGTAGCCCGACAATGAGCGCACGTTGATGTGCGCCATGTTGCGGTATCGCTCTTCCATCTGCTCGACCGCCCATTTCAATGCGCGGATGGCTTTGGCGGGTTCTGTCACCACCGGGGAGAGCAGGTGGGGGATCCCGTCGTAGACGCTGAGTTCCAGCATCTTGGGATCGATCATGATCATGCGGCACTGATCGGGGCGGAGCCGGTAGAGCAGCGACAGAATCATGGCGTTGAGGCCGACCGATTTCCCCGAACCGGTCGTGCCGGCGATCAGCAGGTGCGGCATGGGCGCGAGATCGGCGATAACCGGGCCGCCGGAGATATCCTTGCCCAGGATCATGGGGAGCGTGGCCGACGCGCTCTGGAAGGCGTCGGCAGCGACGAGTTCGGACAGCGAGACCATTTCGCGGCGCATGTTGGGGAGCTCGATCCCGATGACGTTGCGGCCCGGGATCACGGCGACGCGCGCCGAGACTGCACTCATGGAGCGGGCGATATCATCGGCGAGGCCGATCACCCGGCTGGCCTTGATACCGGCAGCGGGCTCCAGCTCATAGAGCGTGACGACAGGGCCTTGTGCGAGCCCGACGATCCGGCCCTTCACCCCATAATCATCGAGCACGGCTTCCAGCAGCCGTGCATTCTGTTCCAGCGCGGCTTCGTCCACCACGGTCGCTGCACCCTTGGGCGGCGGCTTCAGGAGCGTGAGCGGAGGGAGATTTGCCCTGTCTCCCAGGCCGAGGCCCGGCTGGCGATCTGCTGTGTCGCGCCGGGGCTGCGGCCGGGGGACGGGCCCGGCGATCCGGCGCTGGGTCGCTTCGGCCTCTGCCGGGGGCAGGGGGTTTGGCCGCACTGGACGGGGTTCGCGCCTGGTCGCCTGCGCTGTTCCGGTGTCGTCGATGTCGTCGCTAGTTCGCGCCGATCCGCGGAGCCCGCCGAACAGGCTGGCCAGGCCGCCGAGTTCGTCGCGGCGGGGGCCGATGCCCCAGATGAACAGGCCAAGCGCAGTGAGGCCAAATAGCAAGGCACCGGCGAGTGCGGCCACGGCCGGATCGAACCCGGCAGGCCAGGGCAGGGCGGCCGCACCACTGGCTGCCGCCAACCCGAGAACGCCGCCTGCGCCGCTGTCGAGCGGGCCGATGGGCGCCGGCCAGGCGAGACCCAGTGCGATGGCGCCCAGCAGCATGGCGGCCAGCGTGCGCCCGATTGCGCGCCGGGCTTTCCCTATTGGCTGGGCGAACAGCCGCCTGAGGCCCCAGACGAAAAAGATCGGGACGAGAAGCGCGGCTGCAAAGCCAAAGCCCTGCAGCAGCATATCCGAAAGATAGGCACCCACCGTGCCCATGATGTTCGTCGGCGTGACATCGGTTGCGCTGTTGAAGGATGGATCCTCGGGCCTGTAGCTTATGAGCGCCGCCGCAAGCATGGCCCCAAGGCCGATGAGAAGGACACCCTGGGTTATCCGCAACAGCGCGAGAGCCACGGTCCGCAGGCGCTCCAGCATGGTGGGGCCTTCCCCGCTCGACGCGCGGCGGCGCCAGGGGGCGGCATCCATCAGGGACTGGTACGACGTGGCCATTGCGCCTCCGCTTGCGCTTGCAGCATGCGACATTGCCTGCACGGGGGAGGCCCGGTCAAGACATTGTTCTCCTTATGTACCCGTGCAGCGGCTTTGTGTGGCGGCTGTTGCGTTCGCGTCACGCCGGACCGGCTGGACGGAGCCCGGCTGCAGGCCCAAAAAAATGGCCCGGAACAAGGGTGTTCCGGGCCTGAAAGGGAAGGACCATGGAAAGTCCCGAAGCGAGCACAGGAGTCCGAAGACACCCGGGGTTGGCTCTTCAAGTCTCGTGCCAAGTGACGGTGCAGGGGGAAGCGCGCCTCTCTGTCGTGAAAACTGCATAAAAATGCGGCAATGGGCATTGCTATAGCGAAGATTGCCTGAATATGCGGCAGGCAATGTGCGTGCAGCGGATTCGTGGGCTCTGTATCCGTCTTCAGCGCCGCAGGGGCTTGGGGTAAGTGTTGTGCGGCGCTATCAATGGGACATGCAGCAGAATTTTGACGCCCTGATCGTTGGTGGTGGCCTGGTCGGCCAGACGCTGGCGATTGCACTTGCCGCCCATGACCTGCAGGTCGCCGTGATCGAGCGCGCTGTTCCCGATGCGCATCTTGCGCCGGAATTCGATGGACGGGCATCGGCCATTGCATCGTCCACAGCCCGGATGCTTCGGGCGCTGGGGCTGGGCGACATGCTTGACGAACAGGGCTGCCCGATCCGGGCGATCCGCGTGACGGACGGCCTTTCTCCGCGCCGTCTGCATTTCGACAGCGCCGAGGCCGAGCCTACCGAACCGCTGGGCATCATGGTGGAAAACCGGACGCTTCGCACAAACCTGCTGGACCGGGTTCGCGCCGATGCCCGGATTACGCTGTTCGCACCGGCCGATATCGTGGAAACTGTCCGTAGTGCGGACCGCGCCAGTGTGACGCTGGCGGATGGCGCCGTTCTGCGTGCGCCGGTGATCCTGGCATGCGACGGCCGGCAAAGCGCGCTGCGTCGTGATGCTGGAATTCGCACGGCGCGCTGGCAATATGATGGAACCGCCATCGTGACGATGCTGGCGCATGAAAAGCCGCATGATCATGTGGCGTCCGAACTGTTTTATCCGGAAGGGCCGTTCGCCCTTTTGCCGATGCGGGATCTGCCGGCGATGGACGGAAAGCCCGTGCGGCATCGGTCGGCGCTGGTGTGGACCATCCGCAGCAGCGATGCCGCTGGCGTGAAGGCGCTGTCTGCCCGGGCGCTGGCGCATGAGGCGGAAAAGCGCATGGGCGGTTTTCTGGGCCATCTGGAGCTTATCGCTCCGGCCAGCAGCTATCCGTTGGGGCTGCACCATGCGGAGCGATACTGGGCCGCGCGGCTGATCCTGGTGGGCGATGCGGCGCATGGCATCCACCCCATCGCGGGGCAGGGGCTTAACATGGGTCTGCGCGATGTGGCGGCACTTGCCGAAGTGTTGTCTTCGTCGGCGCGGCTCGGGCTCGATCTGGGGCACCCTGATGTTGCACGGCGTTATGAACGGTGGCGCCGGGCAGACAATTTCGCGACTGCGTTTGCAACCGACAGCCTGGCCCGGCTGTTCGGCGTTCCGGGGAAAGCCGCGCATGCGATCCGCAGCACGGGGCTTGCCGCAGTGAACCGGCTTCCGCCGTTGCGGCGGGCGTTCATGAAGGTGGCGCGCGGCGAATCCGGCGATCTGCCGCCATTGCTGCGCGGGGAGCTAGGCTAGAGCCTTTTCCGATCAGGTGGAATTGCCTGCACGGGATATTCATTTGGGAAAACAACAGGACGGATCGGCCGTTCCGGTGCACGCGGGACGCGACTGGTTCTGATACCACGTCCCGTCGATAGAAACCCATCGTCAACGGCGGCACGCCGCAAGCGCGACCGCGTGCCGGCCGAAAGGCCGCATGCTTGATGGGCTTACCGCATCAAGCTCTGGCGTGAGGTTCGTTAGGGCCGCTTCCGACCGGCCAGACGATAGCCTCTTCGGGCAACATGACCGCAACGCCATCCCGGATGGGATAGGCCAGACCGGCGACGTTCGAAACGAGCAGTTGCCGGCCGGGAAGATAGGACAGCGGGCCCCGGCTGACGGGGCAGACGAGCATTGCCACAAGCCTGGGGTCCAATGCCACGCTCATTGCAGGGTATTGTCGCTGTCTGATCCCTGGGAAAAGGCCATCAGCGTCGTGAGCGTGGAGGCGCGTTCGGGCAGCGTTGTTGCTTCCAGCAGTGCTTGTCGTTCTGCGGGCACGAACGGGCAGACGACCGACAGCGTGTTGACGAGGCTTTCATCGTCGGCGCTTTTCACGGCGTCCCAATCGGCTGACAGGCCCTGGGCTTCGAGATAGGCCTTCAGCGTTGCCTCGACCGAAGCCCGGGCGACCGGCGCGAGCGGGATGGCTGGGCTCCAGTCCGCAGCATAAGGCGCATAATCGACTTCGGCCTGGCGGTAAGGGGTGGTGACCGACAGCTCCTGAACCATGCGGAACCGGGCGAGGCCGGTGATCGCGATCAGGAAGCGGCCGTCGCCGGATTCGGAATATTGGCTGATGCGGCCAACGCCGCCGACGCTGAACAGATCGGGCTTGTCTTCCTCCCAGTCGCCCCTCGGCTGGAGAATACCGACCATGAGGTCGCTGGCCATCGCATCACGTACCATGGCGAGGTAGCGCGGCTCGAAGATATTCAGCGGCATCACCGCGCGCGGCATCAGCACAGCACCACCCAGCGGGAACAGCCGGACGCGCGTGGGCAGATCGGCAATGGTGGCTGGCGGTTGCATCAGGTGAACAGGATTGCGGAAAGCTTGCGCCGCATGCCGACGGACCACGGGTCGCCGATGCCGACCGCTTCGATGAGCTTCAGGAGCTGGGCGCGTGCGGCGCCCTCGTTCCAGGCCTGGTCTGCCGCGATGGAGGCAAGCAGCTGGTCTGCCGCCGGATCACGCTGGCCTGCGGCAAAGAGTGCGCTGGCCAGATCGAGCCGGGCCTGATGATCCGCCGGATCGGATGCCACACGCGCTTCCATGATCGACATGTCTGAGGCGGGGGCAGCAGAGCGCGCGAGATCGACCGCAGCGCGGGCCTGGATGACGGCCGGGTCCCTGCTATCTTTCGGGAGGGTGACGAGGGCAGCATGTGCACCGTCTGCCTGGCCCAGTGCCAGCAATGCGCGCGCATAGCCGGCGATGATGTCCTCGCGCTCCGGCGCTTCGCGGGCGAGTGCGCCGAAGGCTTCGGCTGCCTGCTGGGCTTCGCCCCCGGCGAGCAGCGCATTTGCGGCTTCCACCAGGTCTTCCCGCCCGGCCTGCGCATCTGTCGGCGGCAGGGTTGCCAGCAGTTTTTCGATGAGTGCCTTAATTTCGCGTTCGGATTTCATGCCGACGAAGCCATCCACCGGCTGTCCGCCAAGAAAGGCATAGACGGTTGGGACGGACTGGATGCGGAACTGTTCTGCGATCATGCGCTGCTGGTCGATATCGACGACGACCTGCTTTGTGCGGCCTTGACCGGTTTCGGCGATGGCCTTGTCGATCACGGGCGCCAGTTGTTTGCAGGGGCCGCACCATTCGGCGGTGAAGCGGACGAGCACGAGATCGGTGAGGGAGGCTTCAATCACGGTCGTGCGGAACGCATCGATTGCGGCACGGTCTTCGGCGGTCATGGGAAGGCTGGCCAAGTCGGGCTCCACAAGATGTTCGGGTTTGTGTTTATATGGGGGCGATGTGCGGCTTATGGAAGGGGGTTGCAAGCTACCGCCCGGTCGGCTACGGCCCCCGCTCTACCTGACGGCTGGTGCTTTTGGTGCCGCCGATCACACGAGAGAGCGGGCGTAGCTCAGGGGTAGAGCGCAACCTTGCCAAGGTTGAAGTCGAGGGTTCGAATCCCTTCGCCCGCTCCAGTTTTGCGAATGAATTTAACTGGATACGCTGTGGGGCGGTTGCTTCCGCAGCTTTGTCATCAGAATTAGGAAGCATATAGGAAGCTTCCGGTGGCCAAAGCCATGCCATGAGCTGCTGCCGGTTCCGTGGACACTGGGATAAGGTGTTTTTGGAGCCGGAGGATAAAGATGCAACGACGGAAGTTCGGCCCAGAGTTCAAGTTCGAGGCGGTGAAGCTGGTTTGGGAACGC
>Ga0105045_10000260_pt1 | contig 35458 bp, 61 predicted proteins | sample MAT02_FD_78089 | JGI IMG/M metagenome (GOLD analysis project Ga0105045, IMG submission 78089) | Freshwater microbial communities from Lake Fryxell liftoff mats and glacier meltwater in Antarctica - MAT-02 (megahit assembly) | ecosystem: Environmental > Aquatic > Freshwater > Ice > Liftoff...
ATTTCAGCCTCAGCAGATTCAATCTCCTGGCGGATGCTGTCTATGTCTTCAGCAAAGAAATCATCGCCCAGGCTTAGCCAGGTTTCTGCTGCCGTATCGTCGTGGCTAAGTCCACGGTCAAGGGTGCAAATCTTTAGGTAGCGCTCGGGGAATACCTGGAGCAGCGCATAGATCAGCGCCTTAGCCGTGTGGGTTTTACCCTCCCCCGGTAGCCCTGCAATAATGAGCGATCGCAGTCGGCCCTTATCGGAGACCCACTCAATCAGATTTATCTCAGGGCGTTGCACCCCGTGGTCTACCAATGATTTGGCCTTCTGAACCACGTTGGCGTACACCGGAACCATAGACTCAGTTTCGCGGCTCATTACCTGAGTAGCAGCCATTGCATTATCCCAAGTAAACTGCGCTACCCCCAGAGAAACAGCGCCAAACCCTAACCGTTGTTTGCGGCGGTAAAACTCACCAGCGGCCAGCAATGCAGGCCCACCAATCCAGCCAATAGGGCCAGCCACAAATGATGTGGCTAAAACCCCTGAGAACCAACTCAAACCAACAACCGCAGCCGTTTCTAGATTAGTTGTCATCAGAAACCTCACTCGCTAATCCTGGGTTTTCAATAGGAGCCTCGGGGCTATCCGTCAACTCGGGTTCTACTGGGGCATCGGGCGCAATCTCAGGCGCAATCTGAACCGGGGCCACATTGGCACCCACGACCCCTAGGGCCGCTAGGTATAGCTCCATCGTGGCGGGGTCATAGCGGCCATTGCTGCCAGCCATCCTGGCGCTGGCTAGGTAGTTGTTAAGGCTGTGGTTGCTCAGTGGGGTTGCCTGTTTTGTCGCCAGCCAGGTTCGAGCCAGTTCGATAGCCAACGACTCAACGACAGAGTCGGCCATGGCGTTATCTTCAGCAGACCCCTGCCATATACCGCCCCGCTGGGTATCCGCTGCCCTCAGAGCGCCTAGGATCTGGCCCCGGTGACCCTCTAGCCACTCAATAGCCTTTGGCTCTTTCTGTGCTCTCTCAAGTAAGTAAGTTGCCCTGGTCAATACCAGGTTTGACAAGACGTTCTGACCAGCCTCGACCTGTTGGTTTGAGTAGGTTTTGGTATCGCCAACCAAACTGGATTGCATCGCAACGACGTCCGGGTCTGCCTCTGCAAAGTTGGCTGAGCGAACCGATAGCAGCAGCAGGGTAAAGACCCCATAACCGCCTGCCTGTAAGATGCGTCCCCATTTGATAGTCATTGAATTAACCCAGCAAAACAACTAGAAAGAAACTAGCCAAACCTATTGAAACTAACCATTTGAGTCGGCACTATGGTTTGATTTGGCGATCACTACCTTGCAGACAGCCATATCCCCCCGAAGGAATGAGTCTACGGTTTCGGCGACGGCAATGTGTTTCGCCACCTCAAGATCCAGGGGGCTGGTGAGTATCTGGCCTCCGTGGACGACTTGATATTTAGCCATGTCTGATCCTAGTTTTGGTGTGCGATCAATGCGATACCCAGCCCTATTAGGGCCAAACCTATTGAAACTAACCATTTGAGTCGGTGTTGGGGGCCTCTTCGACTACCCCCAGTTGCTTTCCCGACTGGGTTTGCATTGCTGCATGAGTAGCCAGGGCGTTGCTCATCTCAGCTACGGCCATGTCATGCCCCAATTGCCGCCCACTCTCAGCCGCCATCCCTAGCAGCGCATCCCTAAACCCAGCCTGGTTTTGCTTAAAACCAGATAGGGCCATGGTCATGTGCATCGTTTGAATATTTCGACTTAGCTCGCCGTTAGAACCCCTCAACGCCAATGGCGGCGGGCTATAGATGCCAATTCCGCCGCCGATTACATCCACCTTCTGAGCAGGCGGCGCGGCGGTTGCGGGAATAAACAAAGCCTGAGCGATCTGGTCTTGCTCGGCTGGGTTGAGCAGCGTTGGTAATCCTTTCCCCTGGGGCAAACCTTCAATATTTAGCTCTTTCATGCGCCGTTGAACTTCGGTGTGAGACACCGCGCAAACCTCGGCAAACTTGCGAATTGATAATGATTGACGTTCCACCTTGTTCCACCCCTTGTTACAGTAAGAAACCTAACTAAATCAATGCTTTCGGCGGTTAGTGGCACGGGCTTGTTCCACCTCATGTGCCACCTTGTTCCACCCCTTGTTCCAGTTATAGCACCCTAGCCCCCTACTTGCAACCTACCTAGAACCCGGTCGGCATCTATTAGGTAAAATGTTGGTGATCGCCTATGATTTTGGAGACCTTACTGATGCCTGTAATGCCCATTAGAAGCGGTGCCGACAATCTAGAGAAGCGCTCGGTAGCTTTGCCGCCTGACCTGTGGGCGGCTGCTGATAAGATTGCAGCGATAAACACAGAAAAGCCGTCTGAGGTGTACCGGCGCATCTTTGTTGGTGGGGTGTCGGCAGAGCATGACCGCCTAGCCATTGACCTGAGCTATGAGAATAAGCAGCTGGTCAATCAGCGGCTAAGGGCAAAGCGGGACGGCGCGGTTGAGGCGCTGCAAATACTGTCAGGGATAGCACCCCCTAGTGAACTGGCAGCGGCTATCAAAGCGATCACGGTGTGGCTGTCAGAGTAGCCTCGCTGCCCCACCGCCGCCAGAGTGCTCCCAGGGTGGCTCCACAGCGAAAAGCCCCGACAATACGCCGGGGCTTTTCGCTGTGGGGGGTGGTGTCAATCTCAACCCTGTATTTTTGCGACCAAGCCCCATTGGTCAAAGACCTGCATAAATCGGCCTGGGGACTTGCCGAAGTAGACTGAGCAGGTGTCGAAGTCAGCACCAGACACAGCGTACCCATCGCAGTCCACAAACGCCATGCGCCCTGCTTTGCCCGCGCCCCAGCAACACACCGCCGAGGCATGCGCTTTGATGAGTGCCCCGGTCTTTTGATCGCTCAGGGTGCCGATCTTCAGCAGCGCGATCGCCTCCTGGATATTGTTTCTATGCAGCGTTTCTACGGCGCGGGCCAGGTAGAGGTGTGGTTGGTCAAACGGTGGATTGATGAAAGCTCCCTGCGGTGCCCCTGGGTAGTGCCAGTTGGCAACTAGGCAATTCTGAGCAAAAGTAATGTGGTTGTGAGCTGGCACGGTGCGAGCATCATCGGCGCATGGGTCAAGGCCAATCTCCCCTCCGTCTAAGGAGCGGGCCACCAGTTGCAACACGGGCTGCGCTGGGGTGTTTGGTGTACGCCAACATTGCCGTTCCGGTTTGGTGTATTTGTGGGCCTTGCGGGTTGGCGCTTCTACTGGGGTGTAATTAAGGCTGGTTAGGGTAGTCATAGGGTTAATGTCTCTGCAATTGCTTCAATACAAGGGTTCAGACCTATTGCCGCCGCCTTCCATTTCTCGCGCCAAACCTCGGTGCTGGCGCTGGCTTGATTGCGGCGGTTATGCTGCTGCCGTTTCACCACATCAAAGGCGCTCCACTCTGAAGGGATATCGTACCGGGCTAGCACAGTCTCAATATGGTGACCTGATTCAAGGTCGGCAGTGAGTGTCGCTAAATGGTCAAGGTCGGTGGTCATGCTGGGTTGTCCGGTTGTGGTGGGGTATTGACGGCCTAGGCAAAGGCCATCTGCTCATACTGGGTAGCGTCGGGCTTGACTATGGGGCGGCTGCCATACATCCGCTTGCCGCCGATTTCCCAGACACCCTCAAAGCGGTGGACGGCTGTTTTGCCAGCACCCTTGTTCATCGTGGCTAGGGTGCCAAGGTGGCTAAGGTGGGCCTCTACGCCATGCCGGTGCGCGAGCATCTGCATGGCATCGCAGATCGGGTATTCGGTGGGGGTGTCGGCATCGTCGGCCATTTCACCCCAGTAGTTGAAAGCCACGATTCGCGTCACATTACCGGATGCTAGCAGCGCCTCAATGCAGTCTAGGGCCATGGCCGCGTCACCGCCAGCGTTGGCGTAGGCATCGGTAGTGCCCGCGCAGTAGGGCGGGTCAACGATGGCGATCGCCTCAACACCGTCAACGCCATCAATCCAGTCTGTCACCCCTGACCAATCGCCAAATACTTTCAGCGATTTCGGCGGCGCGGGCCATGTGAACTCCCAGCCATTCAGAAAGCTTTGCAACTTGTCTTGGGATAGCCCCACGTTGAGCACCCCCTTTGCATTCAAGCGAATCACCCCGCCAAAGGTCAGACGGCGCAGCAGTATAGAGACGGTGGGGACTAGCACCGGATTGTACTCAATCTGATGCGCTGGGCGGTAATAAAAAGATGCCAACTCGGCTAACTCTGCGAACGCTTCTTCAGGGTTTCGCTCAATGCGTTGTTGCCAGGCTTGCACCAGTGCGGCGGTTTCCTTTCGTAGCCGGGGGCGGTGCCATGCTTCCCAGGTGGCCCTGACCAAAAAATCAGAGTCAGATACCACAATGGGAAGCCCTGGGTATCGTTGCACAAGCCACGATTCCTGCTCGCCGCACCCCGCAAATGGGGCAAGCCAACAATCGTAGCGACCGCCATCATGCACCGGGTAGTCCTTGGGGTTCTTTGCCCCTGGGTATGGGCTGAGTAGTCGGGGGCGGGGGGTGGTCATAGCCCCACCTCCACACGAAATAGCCAGCAGTTGAGGACTAAGCCATCAACCAATTCACTGCCCCTTGACATGACAGAGCAGTAGCAGCCCCAGTAGCTCATTTCTGCGGTGTTGATGTGGATTCTCATAGAACCAATTCCTTTGATGTAGTGGTCATGCCGTAGTTTTCTCCCTTGCCAGCGCCGCCAGTTCATTGCCCACGCTGGCCCAGAATCTTGCCGCGCCGTCCTGCATATCCTGGGCAGCGTCGTGGGCAGATGCCGCCCATGCCTCTAGCTGCTCAGGCCGTGCCCCCGCGATAGCCTCGCAGGTGGCCTCTGACGCGAGGCTGAGTAAGGCCAGCGCCGGGGCCGGGGGTAGCACATGTGACCCTGCTTTGATTCGGTTGGCGATGTTAGGTGGTGAGGTCATGGCTCTTTAATTCTTCGCTGATATGAAAGGTTTTGCGGGCCTCAACTGCCATAGCTGCCTCAAGTTCATCGGCCAACTGCGGCTGAGCAACCCGAATCGCCTGACAATAAAGCCGCAGAGCCGTTCGACTTTGGGCACCGTGCTCAGCGTCGGCGTCATAGCGAAGCACGAAATATTTAGCGCGTGGATCAATATCCTCCCCATTATCCTTGGCAAGGATGTATTTACCAAAAAGACCCAGTTTCATGGTGTTGCCTCCGTTATGTTTATTGGTGTGCTGTGCTCTACGCACCATACCCAGGTGCCCGCCTGCCAGCTTCCGGCCCCGTTGATCGAGTCCCAGAGCGACGCGTAGGATTCGACAGGGAACAGGTCATATCCCCCATTCAGGTAGTCGCGCCACACCCGGCTATATGCCCAGCTCTGGGCCTCAACCATATCGCCGGCGGTGACGACTACGGCGGGGTCAAGCTCGATCCCTTCTGCGATCGCGTCATCCTCGCTCATTGCCCCTAGCTGCTCAGGCCAGGTGCGAACGCCCTGCATGCGGGTGCGGGCAAACGCTTTGAGCATGAACATAGAGGTGCTGGGTTTGCGCCAGTTGACGCGCTCTACCAGCTTTTTGAAGTCGGCGGGAGTGATCGTCACCACCGCACAGTCCCCGGTGTCGGGGTACTGAATATGAGCATGCATATTTGCCCCTGCATTTTCTGGCAGCGCCAACACCATCACCGGCTCTTTCATGTGATATTGCACCTCCCCTGCGTTGGGGTTGCCAAAGGGGCATGCCTTGCGGGCGACCAAAGCACCGCGCAAGAAAAACGCCCAGCTATTCGTGAGGTGATCGAAATAGACTTGGTCAGCAGCAATGTCCTTTAGCCCCTGAAGCCGCCGGGTCTGGGTCTTTAGCCCAGCCCTCACAAGGAACCGATTGAATGGCGTGTAGAGTAGTCTTATTTCTTTCATGAAAACACCCTCACTACCGATAAAAACTGATAAGTCCCTGCGACACCAAAGAGCGTCGGGTTGTTTGCTGACCAGTCTTCTGGCAAGACAACCGAGTCAGGCGGCATGTCTGGGCGTATAATGTTGCAGCATTCCTTAGCGCATTTTGCTTTTGCCGCGTTCCACTCATTCTCAAAAGATTCGGGCGTACCGCGATAGGACAGCACCCAAAGCTCGTCAAAAGTTATGAGGGCATTAATTGATTTTCCCCCAGATGTAAGACCCCTAAAACCCCAGGAGCCTGTGACTAGAATAATTTCTTCAATCATGGGGCACCTCAGTGCTGCTGGCATACGCGTTGACCCACGAGGGAACTGGCTTAACTGAAAAATGAGAGTCTAGCAACGCCGCCAGAACCTCCTGAACAGTCTCCCCCTCGTAGCAGAGCCCGTTAATATGGGCCTTGTAGTACCCACCCTGGCGGCCCAACCGTTCAATGGTGACACCATGGGGCTCGAACAAGTCTTGCGCCCCCAGTAACGATATCTTAGGAAATGCCATGCAACCTCTTGTAGAACTTACTACAAGTTACAGGCATTTATGGGGCAATGTCAAGAGTCCGCGCCATCAAGTTTCCCAGAATTTTGCGTAGGTGGGTGGCTCTTGGTTGAGCAAAAACGCCATCGACAAGATCTGCACTCGCGGATACCAAAACCGGGTCGCTGCCTTAGTGCCGTCTTTCTTGTAGCCAGGGTAACTGGCCCAGCCCCATAGCTCTAATGTGTGGGTTGGGTTGGCTAATATCCGCCTGCATCGGTTGATGTGGTTATAGTCTGCCATTGTTTTGATATGTGACTGCCAGTCCTTACGACAGGCCTGTATCCAGCGATTGCGGGGAATAGGGTGGGACTCCATCACGATCACATCAACAACCCCGAGAATGTCGCTACTTCGCTCTGTGGCTGCGTTGTAGGTTTCGCTTGCCGGGAAGCATGTTTCAATCCCGTGGTAGCTGTTGATAGCCTTGATGCAGCCGGTGGTCATGGCCCGGCTATAGCTCTGGGTTGATTTCCTTTTTATCTCGCCAGGCTTGAAGTTGTGGTCTTTACTGAGCATCTGAATCCATTCAGAGCCTTCTTTTAGTTCGTCGTCCGAGAATGGTTTAAGTCGGTGCATGGGGGCCGTGGTTAGGCCAATGAGGTGAGTCATAGTTTCTCTCTAATAACAACAGCGACACAGCACAGCGGCATAACCTCTGACCGCTCGCTGCTAAATTGAACCTGACACAACTCGCCTTCAATAGCAGCAAGCTCACCTACCCGGTACTGAAGCCCGGTTCGCATTCGCAGCCGCAGCCGGTCAAGCTTGCCCTGCCATTCATCGCGCTCGCCATCCCCCGAGAAAAACCCCAGGGTAAATTCGCGGCGTTTGGCATCCAGCCAGCCCAAATACGCAGGGAACAGCACCTCCACTCTGGCACCCACGGCAGGATACCAATTCAGCGATTCCACTCTCACGGCAGCTGCCCCGCATTCAAAATGCACCCACAGGCACCCCCATTCGTCAGCAGCAGTGAGAGCCACCGTCAAAGGTGCGCTGTAGGGGCGATGGCATACGCGATCGCCCATCGTAGGTAAGGCTGGCGACGTTGGGAAAAACATGGCTATGCTGCTATTGCCTCAGTCGGTGCGATACCCCAGCCCAGCGCCTCAGAATGCCAGCGATTCTCAGCCACAGGGAGATAGAGCCGGGCGAAATGGCTTGCCTCTATGTCGTCGCACCATTGCGCCTGGTGCAGGGGAATGACTCCCAGCCAGGCCACATAGACCCATTGCCCGCATGGACTCCATCCCTTTACCCTGCCATTGCTGAAGGGGCCAGTCTGGGGGCCAGTCAGCACATCCCCCAGGGCAACGGGGCAACCGTCAATGACTGGGGCTGCTGTGGGGGCTATTGCTGCGGCTGGTGCGATCAGTGCGCTTAAGGTCGTCATCATCTTCTAATTCCCTTCTGTCTTGTTGGTCTTCTTCAAGGTCTTGCAGGAACTTCTCTACCTCCGATTCTGGTCGGCGGCGTGGCTGGTCGGTGTTGTGTGTCATGGCTATTCAATGTCCTCCATAAATCTTTTGACCCGGATCAAGTTGCCTAACACTTCGCCTGATGCCAGCGATGGCCGCATGTCGCCTGCCATCCCCAACCATTGATCGCAGCATTCAGGGAACCTTACCGTGTAGGTGAACCCGCCGATTTTGAACGGTAGCATTCCAACGATTGAGGCCCGGTGCTCTGCCCACCATTCCAGCCAATCGGACAGGTCGGGGTGGGCCTGGTGTTCTGCCTGTGGTGGCCCAAGTGGCGCAAATATCAGCGATAGGTCAATGGCGTCGCTGTGGCCCATCCATTCGCACTGTTCTACAGGTATTGCATATTTTTTGCTGTGCTCATTAGGGTCGCTGCTTTGAGACTCAACCAACAGGCATAGCAGTACCCCGTGCAACATCCTCAGACCCTTAAATGCACCCCATGTTTTACCCTGTTCCGTTGTGTGCCATATCGTTGAGTTAATCGGTGGTGGGTTCGTCGGATTTACTGGGGTCATACGCTTCTCCAAAGGTGTCAAAATCTTCGTCGTCTGATAGGTAATAAATTGAGCTAATCGGTGTCGGGGCGGCGTCAGTAGGGGGTGAAACTGGCGTTGGCTCCGGGGCTTCCGGGACATCTGTTATGGCTGGCTCTATGTCCTCCAACATATCGCCCTGGTTCATCGCGTCGTGTTCAAGCTGTAACCGCAGAGCCTTGGCCGTTAGCCAGTTATCGCGGCCATCGCTGGCCCATTCATTCATGACCTGCGTTCGCCGCGATGCTGATGTTTTGTCTTTGGCCTGTTGCAGTTGCTCCAGCGTCGTGGCGTCGATCAACCGCTGTTCAAATTCCTGCCACCATTCGCGCTTGCCCTGCGTCACCCATGAGTGGGTCACCACATCGCCGCTATCGTCGGGGGGGGCAATAGGCTCCGGGGCTTCCTGCGCATCTACTATCTCTGGCTCAAGGGCGGGTGCTGGCTCTATGGCTGGGGCAGTCTGCCCGATGCTTTGCAGTTGCTCATCACCGTAGGGGTACAGTGCGCCGTGAGTCAGCGTCCACTCCTTAAACTCGGTAATGCCGTCATAACCCAGCCCCGAGATATTGCAGGATGCGCCAATCTCGCCAAAGTCAAAAGCAGACTCTCTCAGTTGCATATAAACAAAGCGCCTTGGGATTCGCCCGCCCTTACCCTTGCGGTCAACCCAGTTCAGGGGTAGGTGCTGTCTGAATTCGTGCTTCATCCCGTCAAGGCCCATCGGTTGACGCCCCGTGGCGGCGCAATAGGCTTTATAGGCGGTATAGGCTCGACCTTCATCTAATGTCTGGTCGTCGGCAATATCGCCAATAGTCGGGGCATAAGGATACAGGCACTCATCAATAAATGCCCAGGCGCTACTGCTGCTAAATGATGCCTCCCTGAAATACTCAGCCGCCCCCTCGTTGTGCCGTGCTGGATTCTTTAATATGTCGTTGCGCCCTTTCTTATCCTGAGCTAATGCCCATGAAATAATATCGGCGATGCAATTCTCTAAGTCCTGCTCTAAGTTGTCGTCTGAGATCTGGCTCGCAGTTGTAGGCAGAGGAAACACCCGCCTTGACCAGCCTTTAGAATTGCTGTACTTCGCAGGTAGTTGGCCCACACTGGCCACGGTGTATCTGATATCAAACTGCTGCGTGTACCCTTTTGGTTTGAATAAACAGCGGGCATTCATCGCGGTACGTTCTACAGCGGTGTAGAATCTACCAATCTCTTCTCCAACAAACCCCACAATGTCATCAATTGCGATCAACCGTTTCCCCGACAGATATTGATGCACTTGGTCAGGCTGAGCAAATAGCTTGAAGTTGTTAGGGCTGCCGACTGATTCTTGTCCAAAGAACTTCATCACTAGGCGAGTAAAGACGCCCTTACCTGACCCACTAGGCCCGCAAGCATGGATGAATCTATCAGGGGCAGTGAGGTCTAGGACTAACCCCAGCGCAGCCCTGACATACTCTTCCTGACCATCCCCAAATGATGAGCGGATATACCGCAGCATCGCCTCAGGGCATGGCGCGTTAGGTTTGTAGTCGTATGGCAGGCAAGTTGTGATGTGATAGCTGGGATCGTGTTCCCTAGCCATGCCCGTTTTGGTGCAAACGGTGTAATTCTTGAAGGCAATGAGGTGCTTATTGTTCACCACACTGCTGCTGTAAAATAGTTTTTTCCCTGCAAATTTCATTGCCTTGTCCACATTCGCAGCGGTTCCCAGTGACCTTTTATCACCCTCTTTGTTAGGTGGATAATGTGCGGCTTCTGCGTTCGCCAGAACCCGTTGCTCTAACTGTTCATCGGGTATTGTTTCCCAATATCCGTATGAGGGATTGTACTGCCTGAAGGCATGGTCAATGACCTTGATTGGCCTAGCTTTGTCGCCAAAGGTCAGATTGAATAAGTGCTGTTCAATCGTCAGGTCGGCAGGCAATTGAAAGCGGTCAACGTCGTCGCTATCTTGCTGTTCTTTCTTAGCCACCGACTGAGTAATGGCTAGCATTTTTTGCTCAGCCCGTGCCAGTGGCCCACGTCGAAAGTCTGGTTTGCTGTAGATGCTGGCCTTCTGGACTTGAGAGATCAGTAGGTCGTAGTCCATCTGCGAAATCTGGGCAGTGTGGCTCATGCTGGCACCTCTACGGCTTGGGATAGGAAGTCTTGGTGCGTTGGTTGATGAGTGGAGCTAACCCCTTTATCAGCGGGGATCTTTTCATCGCGGCATTGCTGCAAATAATCCAGCAAGGTATCGGGGTTTCTCAGCCATTGCAGCGCTTCGGAGGCAACCCACACCGCGCCCTGGGCTTCCTTCGGGTCGAGGCTGGGCCAATGCTCGATCCATGCCTTTAGCAGCGCCTCGGGCCGCATGGCTTGATTGATGAGCTGTTGGTAGTCGGCGGGGGTATGGCCTGCCTTGAAAAACTCAGAGCCACCGCCGTCGGGGTATTGCTCCATATAGGGGAATAGATTGACCTTGCCATCCGTCCATATTGAGGCTTGCAGTAGCGCCCGCATGACTTGAGGTTTGCGCCAGCCGTCACAGTCAAAGATGATAGGCACCTGGCAGCCGCGCTCTATTGAATAGATGACGTTGTAGACGCCGACGATTGCAGCGGTGCGCACGCCTCTGACAGTTGGCGCGGCGGCGTCGGCCCAGCCTTCGGTAATTGCGCTACAAGATTTAATGCCGATGCCGCCCGGTGGTATCCACGCTCGGGCCGGGGTAGCAGGGCTTAGATATTTATAAGTTTTACCATCGCGGGTTTTGATCGGAGTGTTGAATCTCACTTGGCCATAGGCATCGGTGAAGGGCAACCATATGCCGCCATCGCTTAGGTGCTCCTTAGCCAGTGGATCATACTTTTTAATGCCCCGACTTAGGGCTTCCCGTTTTGTAATGCTCTTGACGCCCCAGGCTTTTATCTGTGCGATGTGCTCAAAATTAAAGCCTCTCTCGGTGAAATATCCGTAATGCTCGACGCTTAATGTGGCTGGGTCTGGGGCTGTGGCTGTATTGAGTGGGCTAGCAACCATTAATAGAGGCTCTTTAGTGGGTACAGACGATTAGGCGGTCACTGGGGCGGGTAAAGGCAACGTAGGCCAGCTTATTGCGCTCGTAGATGCGCTGGCCCTCGGTTGTCCTATGCTGCCCCATGCAGCCAGCAAAATTGGGCACATCAACAAAGCAGTAGCGATAGGTGCTGCCCTGGCTGCGATGCACCGTCAGGGCATAACCGTAGGCAATCTGGGCCATGCTGTCACGGGCACCCCAGTATTTACCCCAGGCTTTAGCCTTTTTATGCCCCGCCAATTCTGCCTCAAATTCGGCAGGGTGGCGGGGCACTGGGATAGTCTCCCCATTATCTAGCTGAAGAAACCAGCCAGCGCGACCACTGGCTGAACCTTCATAAATACCCTTAATGGTATTCTCGTCGGAGGTGCTGATGATCGGCACCCCGCCATCTGGGGCATAGGGTGCTGTCGCTATGATGCGCTCTCCTACCACCCACGGGGCGCTATAGCCAAGGGCATTGCGCACCAGGACGTTCAGGCCATGAACCCTCTTATTGGTATAGGCCAGTATTTTGGCGCTGTCGGGGTTCTCCTGGTACTCAGCCCCGGTAAAGACCTTGCAGATCAACGACTGCCAGGTAGAGCGGTCTATCGCGTAGACACCCTTTTTAGTCTCAGGGTCTACGCATGTTGTGATGGTCGGCAGCGCTGGCCGGTCAAGGTTATTGCGCATATTGTCGGCAAGGACTGAGATTGGCCCATCGTATCGTTGCACTTCGCTGAGGTTGGCGGCGGGGCATGGCCACCGTAGGGCCAAGGACTCGCCCTCATTGATGGGGGGCAGCTGGGCCGGGTCGCCCATGATGATGAACCGGCAACTAAAAAAGCTGCCGTGTGCTGCGTCAATCAGTATTTCCCATAGCTCCTCGTTGATGGTAGAGGCCTCGTCTACCACGATCAAATCATAGTTTTGATAGGCAGGCTCGGCGTCACGGTCAACCTCAAACACCTCAACGCCGTCTTTGATTTTGCGCTTTAGCCCAAATAGTTGGGCGCAGGTGTGGGTAGGGATATTGCCTAAGCCCCAGTACTTGAGTATCTGCCGCTGGACTTTGACGGCTTTATTTATTGGGGCCGCTACCGCTAGCCTGGGGGGTAAGGGCTGGGCCTTTAGGTATTTGAGCAAGGATTGAATCGCCGTGCTTTTGCCGGTGCCAGCAGAGCCGGTGAGGCGAAACACTCTCTCGATGCCATAGTACCAATCGCCTAGCATTTTCAAGGCCTGGGCCTGCTCAGCGCTAGGGGTGAAGCCGTCTGGGAAGGGGAATGCAATGGTAGGAATGCTGACGAGTTGCGCTGGCACCGTCTCAACTACCGCCGCCGCTGCCATAGGCACCGTCTCAACTACCGCCGCCGCCGTGAAGTCCTCGTGGGCATCGCGCCAATCTTCTACCGCATCCCGATGCTTGCATGCCCCGCTACTCCAGCCCAAATCGTCGCAGGTGCAATCCAACCTAAACCCCTGGGTGGTAACGGTGTACGCTGTGCCCTTGGCTAGGTTTTTTACATCCCACAGGTCAGGGCATACTGGCAGCACCGACAACCTATCGCGGTAGTCGGCTTTTGTGGGGAATGTCACACCCGTTTTCTTTAGCTCACTTCTAAGCAGGGTTAGCCTGCTAAAGACATCCCATTCTTTCTCAGGGGGGATAGTGGGCATCAATGGCCCCCAGGGTATCAGCCCCAATTCCATGCCCCTGACATAGGCATCCCTGATCGCATCATGTTGCGGATCGACAGAAAGACCTGTACTATGTTGAGTAATCATTATTTTTATGCTCTGGTATAGTCTGGGCGGTGTTAGAAGCACCGCCCTATTTTTTGGCCTATTTAGAGCTTAGAACTCTGCAAGCAGACCAACTTGCTCAGCAGCGACCGGGGCGGCAATCAGCGACTCCCATCCTGTGACCTTCACAGGGCCACCATCAGCGGGCATTATGCCAGTGACGGTTAGGCTGGGGTTATCAAGAGCGTCACAGTGTTCGGCTCCGATGGCAAGGGGCACCTCTCCCTCGTCAGTAACGATGCTGACGTAGGTGATCCCATCCTGGCTGTTTAGAACCATGCTAGCGGCGTTGAGGAACCCACTGCCAGAGTAGGGGCGATCGCACTCAATGAGGGTATCATCCTGGTCACCCCCGGTATAGGGAGTAGGGAATGCCTCGTTATCAACAATGAAGGAATGGATTGCCTCCCCCATTGGCGACTTGCGGGGCACCATCATATCGCTGTGCATTTTGCCTTCAGCATCCAAGCAAATCAGTAGTGACGGGTGGAGCTTTGCCTTCCTTTCCCCATTGCGCCCTCGCGGAACTTCTACGGGCTTACCGGCTTTGCTGATAGCTGGGTCACCTACTGGCGCGCTGCAAGCCACGGGCACTAGGTACGGTGCCGTGTCCTTATTCTCTTTGTAGAGGTCAAACCCCATTTCCATTCTGACAAACGCCCGATTGTCGCCCCCATATTGATTCTTGCGGTCGTAGAGATTCAGTCGAGACTTGCCTCGGCCTGTACCATAGGCACTATTTAGATTTTGATTGAACTCTTTCAACTCAGAAGCAAAAGCCCCGCCAGCGCCGCCCTTTGCTTTCCACTGAATCACGCCATCGTGCAGTGGCTCACCGTCGGCACCAATGATCACAATTAGATAGCGTTGAATCCATCGGTGAGTTTTGCGCCCATCCTCGCCAACTTCCTTCAGCAAGTCCTCAGTCGCTTGCCGCTCGGCTTTATCGCCATGCCACCGCAGCGCCACAAACCGATAGCTTTTCTCACCTTTGGTCTCAACCTCAACCTGGCTGTTGAGTATCAGGTGAAACATTAGGTTATGACTGAGATAGCCGGTGTGCTCTGTCACCTCCTGTCCAGCCTTGCCATACTCGGCAATGTCTTCAGGGGTCATTGACACGACGGCATTAGCAAAACTCTCACCCTCCACTGTGTAGAAGGTGCAAGGCTTCCAGTTGTCATCAGGCTGGAAGCCTATGGCGTCAGCGTTCTCTTGGTTCAGAAAGAAGCCCCAGGGCCGTTCCTTCTTGACCTTTACCGGGTTTTCGTTGGGGTGGGTTAGCACCTGGATGTAAGGATAGCCTCCACCCTCAAACTCGCCTTCGAGCATTAGCTCAAGGCTTTCGTCATCAAATTGATTATCTATAGGAGTAGAGAAAGTCATTGCTTTGTCTCAGTAGTGGTAAACCGTTACACCTAGCTTTTTGTACGGGTTCAAGGGTTGCCCGGCAATATTTAGGCCAGCTTCACGCCGTTGGCCTTTGCGGCGGTTCTCACCAGCCAGAGCCAGCGCTGCCGCCGACTCAGATAATTTAGGTCGAGCGCGTCAAATAAACGCTCACTTTCAGCTATGTCTGCTGGGTTGACCCAGACCGGCACCTTATTCTTTAACGCCAAAATAACCTCCTTCTGGGTATACCCCGCCAATACAACTACTATAGTCCTTCTGCTGTCGGATTGCAATAGGGTTGATGAAATTGTGGGGATTCTTTTGGAGGCGCTCTCGCTGTGCCAATTCTGGGGATGCGGCACACAGGCTACTGATCCGCTGCAACCTCGGGGCAGTTGGCACCATTTTGCCCAACGGCTGAAACAACGAGGATTGGTGGTGAGTGCGAAGGGTGCAGGGGGTGCAGGCCTCCGTAAAAACTTTTTGGGTGATGTGCGATGTTTTTTATTTTTTATCGCAACGTCTGAATATTTCTCAAACGGAGCCTGTCACCCCCTGCACCCCTCGCACCCTGCATCTGAAACCCTAGGCATCCCTGGCTACTAATTGAGGTTAGTCAGGCCGAATAAACTACCTCAGATCTGAGGTAGTTTATTCGGCCGCGCTTTTGCTGTGCCAATTGCAGGGATGTGGCACACAGGCTACCGCTGGCCCTGAACCTCCTACCGACTGGCTGCATTTTGCCCATAGCCTGAAACCCCGAGGATCGGTATCAAGTGCGAGGGGTGCAGGGGGTGCAGGCCTCCGTAGAAACTTTTTGAGTGATGTGCGATGTTTTTTATATTTTCTCGCATCGCTTAAATATTTCTCAAACGATGGCTGTCACCCCCTGCACCCCTCGCACCCTGACCTAAAGTGCTATCCTGAGCACAGGCCCGGTTAGGCCGGTTGATTGGTTGGTTGTGGTTTCCTGTTTTGCGCTCTCCGAAGACGAACCCCCTGTAGATTGAGTAATCTACAGGGGGCTTTGCTTTGCGGGGGTGGTGTGGCTCTAGCGTCCTTGCATGGCCTCTTCGGGAAATTGATTAAAGAGGCGGTGTAGCTCGATGGTGCCTCGTCGTTGTAGCGTGTAGAGGCCCAGATTATCCACAGGGGCAATGTAGTCGGCTAGCGCGGCCAGGTCGGCGTCGCTGAGTTGCACCCGCTGAAGTCTGTAGATTCGCCGTAGCGTTGCCATTTTCCTTTTGGCATTCATGCCGCTACCTCATCGGGAATATCTTGAACCCATCGCACCATGTTGGGCGCTTGCTTTGTCAGGGCGATCACCGACTCCCATGCGGCATCGTCGTCAGCGGCTTGCACTGTGCCCCTAGTGCCGTTGCGTAACTTGAAAAACCAAATGCTCATTCTCTCTCTTCTCTCTGTAGTGGTTGTGGCGGGTCAGGATGCGCGGCGGGGGGCTGCGAGTAGGGGCTTGAGGTTGTGAGGGATAGCGCGGCCCTTGCTGCGCCAGTGCTCTAGGTCTGCGAACCTTGTTAGCTCATCGGCCTCAACTTGCAAATCTAAGGCCCAATACCTTTCTTTGAGAATTGCAGAGCACAGCCATGATTTCGTTTTCCCTACCCTCTGGGATATCTCTGAGTAGGTCAGGTACTGGCCCCGGCGCTTTGCCGCGTTGATGACACCCGCCGCCCGCCCCAAGGCAGCGGGGTCGGCGCAGCTAGTGATGTTCCCTGCCTGTGGGGGCGTAGGAGCACACCCCGCCGCTGTCAAAACCTCAATGTTGTGAGTCAGCAATTCAGATGCCGCCACAAGGGGCATGCCGTACTTGTTATGAGTCTTTGCCTTAGGCATTATGCTCTTCTCTCTGTAAAACTATTGATTCAACCTAGCCTCAAACCGTAGCCATTTTCCTTTCACAAAGTGAAGATTCAACTAAGAAACCTCCTTCACTTTGCCGCTTTGTTGTCGTCACCCCCTAGGCACAATTCCATCACTTCATCAAAGGTGAGTCCCAGCGCCCGGGCAATCGCCTCCCAGTACCGGGCACTAGGAACCCGCGCCCCACGCTCCCAATTGCAGTAGCCTTGGCCGCTAACGCCTAGCAGGTTACCCGCTGCCCTCAGTGACAGGTGCTTACCCTGTCGCCAGTCTTTTAGCATCTGCTTTATTTCCATATAGATGCTTGTCCACATGTGTTGACACTTTCGATTATAGTGCAGTAAGGTATAGAAGAACAAGAGCGGCAGAGAAGGAAGATAACCGATGAGCGTTACCCAGAAATTAACTGTTACGTTTCACATGCCTGAGTCCGACTACCTAAAGCTTTTGGCTAAGTGCGAGAAAGAACGGATCGCTATGACCACGGCCATGCAAGAAGCGGTAGGCGGTTATGTCAATAGCCCTGCATCAGTTGAAACCATTGGCCAAATGCTGACTCATATCAGCATTGATTAAGCCAAAGGAAGCCCAAACCACGGGCAACAGGGGCGCGGCTGCACAACGCGCAAAGGTTGTTTATTTTTTTAGGTGTTTGTGATGGCTGCAATTGGAATAGTGTCGGTTAGCCTAGGGCTGCTTGCTGTTGGTGTTCTGCTTAATGGGTTTGTCCTTAGCATTTTATGGGGGTGGTTTATTGTTGGAGTGTTTGGCTTGCCAGCTTTGACTGTTGGGCAAGCCATAGGGGTGAGCATGGTGATTGGATTTTTGACTTATCAGCAAACGCATGACTCGGCAAAGAAGTCATGGGCTGAAGTATTGAGCGCTGGCCTTGGCTTGGCTATTCTAAAGCCATTGATCACGCTGGCATTTGGTTGGGTTGTCTATACCGTTGCGTTTTAGGTGTTTGATATGCGTGGACTAATTTTTTCATCCCTTACCGCTGCTCTATCCCTAGGCATAGCCATAGGCATCGCTGCCGCCGCCGCCATTGGTGCATCATCGGGGCAACCCCCAGCGGCCCGGTGTGGCACCGCAGGGGAGAACCCCAGGGAGTGCGTCCGAGAAGGGGCACAGCAGGCCAGCGGGCGCAGTTGGATGGCGGGTGCCGCCGCAGTCATGGGTCTATCCCTAGGCCTATCCGCCGCCGCCGCCCTTGGTAACCAGCAAGCCAGCGAAACCGGTTGGATAGCAGGTAGTGAACCTGGCTGGGGGTCGCTGGTCGCTACCCGGTGCCCACGGGGTGAGCGCGGGCGTCGTGATTGCTTCCCTGAGACAGCGCCTCGGGGGTAGGGCGATGGCGGGGTGCGTCGGTGATTATGTTGATGCTGTTTTAGAGGATTTGACCATGTTCTACGCCACCCTTGGCCCCGACCAAAGCCTCACGATTGACGGTGGGCCATACGCAGACCTAGATACTGCGATCAAGCATTGCCCCCCAGGGCGCAACATCTGGGATAGTTCCGCCAATAAATACCTAAACAGGGGGTCGCTGATGCAGGGCGAAGTGGTTTGGCTATCTGTAGAGGTTTCATGATCAACCCCGATGATATGATCCCGATTGAGTTGATGATGCTAAAGACTGGGCGCGGTCTATACCACTTCAGCCCGTCTGAATTTAAGGCACAGTATCTAGAGATAGCCGACCGCGCATCATGGGCGCTGCATAGGGCGCATGCAATGGGGCAAGGCGTAGAATTGGCGGGGTATCTGTGGATGAGAGGGAAAGTCTAGCCGCCTAGGATTGGTTCACCGTTCTAGAGCTAAAATAAAGTTGTCGCCGTGGGGGCAAATATGTGGCCGTGGCAAACAGCAAAACTCTTTGAGAAAATTAAGGAACTTATGGCAACATTGCAAGCATACAAGGATTTGATTGCGGCGGGCTTTGCCAATATTGCGGCAGAGCAGCGGGAAGTGGGGCAGAAAATAGCAGAGCTAAAGGCCAAGATTGATGAGCTTATCGCCCAACCACCTGCCGACCTGGGAGAGGCGTTTCTTGAACTGCAAGGGCTGGTAGATGCAATCTCTACCGTTTACGATGCCGACGTTGCCACTGAACTCGCCCCAGAGCCGACACCAGAACCAACACCAGACCCCGAGCCTACACTCCCTGGCTGAGATAGAATAGGCACGCCCGAGAGCTAAGCTACGCCCCGCCCCGCCGGTTATCCGGTGGGGTTTTGTTTTGCCGCCAGCGAGACTGATGTGCCAGTGCCCTGTGCCAGATATATTCAGAACTTACCCCAAGTCCTATTGCCAAGCCCCTGTTTATTGCGTAATATAGAAGGGCAGCAAGTGAGAAGCACCATGGCACTATTGAGCAACCCTGACCGCCGCGCAGTTTATAACAAGCCCCAGATTAGGGCGCTGTTTACAGTGCAAGACCAGGTTACAAATGAGCTTTGCGACTGGCTCTTGGAAGAGTTTGAAATGTATGGCAATCAGGGCATGATTATTGCTCGCCCTGTGGTTGAGGCTGCAATTGCTGCCCGATTCAAAGCCACTGCCCCCGGAGCGCCTTCGGTGCAGGTAAACCTGAAAGTCTTTGCTGATTACCTGCTGATTGATTCCCAGGTGCTAGCTCAGCAAATGAATGAGCGCAATGAGTGGGATGCTATATTGGCCGAGCAGCAGCGCGATGAAGACTATGCAAAGCACGCCTAATGAGCGCTCCTGAATCCTACCCAAACCTGAGCAACGCAGGCAAGGGTAGGCCGCCTAAGGGTGAGCGCCGCCGCATCACCACGCAAGTTTCCCCCGATGTTGCAGAGTATCTAGAAACTCTAGGGGGCGGGCCTCGACGGATCGGGGCGGCAATTGAAAAATTAGTACAGGAGAGAATAGCTATGCAACGCACTGAATCGGCTCAAGAATTGCTTGGGCAATCAGCCAACGGCATGAAGGTAGGCGACATTGTGAGCATTGCTCATGTGCAGTACGTGATCTCTGATTGGGAGGGAGACACCCTCACTCTAGATGCCTTGCCAGAAGATGAAAAAGTGAAGGCTGAGTTTGTGTTGATTTTCAAGTAATTCCCACCCTAACCCGCCCCGCCGCCTCAACCATGGGGCGGCTTCTCTTTGCCAGCCCGCGCGATCGCATCCCAGGGTATTGCCAACCCATAAAGCGCCCCTTGCCCCAGGTCGCAGCCCCAGTCCCTTAGCTGGTCGGCCTGCTCTTCACACTCCACCCACTCGGCGGTAGTCATCAGATCGTAAGTTTCTGCGAACTCAAGCAGTAATCGGCAGGCCGTAGCGGTGCGCTCATCGGTGAGGATGTTTTGGGTGAGGCCTCTACAAAGTTTGATGCCGTGAAACAGCGGGCCATGTTCGCCAACGATTCGATCAAGCCCGCCGTGTTCAGAGCTGCCGATATCGTCGGCCTTGATGGTGTGCTGCAGTGCGATCGCTTTGATCACCGCAACCGATGCCGGGGTGAGCCGCACCGATTCAAGAATTTCCACATGCACCCGCAGATGGTGGGGCAGTGCGGCAAGCAGCGCGGCTAACCCCGGCAGCGCTAGGGCTTTTTGGTTGAGGTTGAGACTAACCCACAGGGGCGGGGGTGCGCTTGCCAGCATCGCGTCAACATCGGCCAGCTGCTGCTGAATCCACACCGCCTGAAGGGAGTGCTCTTCGATCAGATTGGCAATAGCGGGCGGCGGTATCTTACCCCACCGGGCCAGCGCCTCGTAGCCTTCTAGTTGCCCTGTGCTCAGATTGTGGATGGGTTGGTAGTGAAGCTTGATTTCGCCTAGGGATAGCGCTGCCTTGATTGAATCGTAATCTGGCACTAATTACCCCAAATTGCAACAACTACGACCACACCCGCTGCCACCAATCCCGCCAGCACAACCAACTGGATAACCTGTGGCAATGCCTTGAACCAATCCCAGAACGCTGGCCCCCAGTCGGCGGCTAGGCTGAACATGGTTTCAGGGGGCGCGTCATCCGTAGGCCGTTTCTCTTCGCGGCGGCCATGTGCCTGTAGTCCTGTTGATACGCCATCGTCAGAGTCGCCATCGTTTTGGCTCATTGTGTCGTCGACATCGAAAGAGCACCTGACCATCGCCGCCTGGCAGCCGAACTGAATCCGGGTGCGGTCTTTGATTTCGTAGGGGACATTGGGGCGCACCTATAGAGATTGTCGCCCGATGATTCAATGTAGGTGCCGTTGGTGCTGATGAGGTCGAGCACTACCCACAAATACATAGGCTCACCCTCAAGGACAGTCGCTTCTTTGTCAATTGCCGCCATGATTTTGGCATGCTGTTTCGAGACTGGGCCTAGCCGGAAAACGATGTCGCAGGTAGGCGACCGGCCCACTGCCCAGTACCCACAGCTAGGTGGGTGCTCAGCATCCAAAACACGGAGCGAGTCACTTTGGGCAAGAAAATAAACGGCAAGCCTGGTACTCATTAGTCACAGATTTCTTTTGGTTGGGGGCTGGGGCGATGCACCTACCGCCTATTCTACCTGTTGAGGCTCAATCGCTTGCACTGGGCCTAAATCCAGCACCACCCTGAGATTTTTATCGCTGCCCCAATCGTAATAGGAGGCGTTGCACCTGGGGGGCAACGTCCCCACCCACCCATCTAGCCGATAGTGTGCAGGCGATTGGCTGTAGGGCACCGCCGCCGCGACGAGCTGCGACCGGGACTGGGCTAGCTTGGCCAGAAAATCTTTGGCGTCGTTTCTATTCAAGAATCCACACTCAAAGCGGATAAAGCCCCCGGAGATCTCAAAGACTATAGCCCCGTCTACGCAGCTAGGATTGGTGCTGCCCCCGCGAGCAATCAGGTTGGCGACCTTGACCCTCTGAAAGGCTTGCTCTCCAATGCTCTGCAACTGTGCATCAGTGGCGGCGCAGGCGATGCGGATAACTCGCAGGAAGCTACGGAAGAAGTTCATGGGATACCTTGGTGGGGGTGGTTGGTGTTATGCCCATTGTAGGGCGGCGGGTGCGGCGTATAATAATAGGGGCACTGCTTTATTGTGAGGACATGACAGGAGCCAAGGGCAAATACAACCCAGAGAATATCCAACGGTGCTTAGACGCAATCTCACTATATGGCACTGACAAATCTGGGTACTCTGCGATACCTATTCACAAGGACACGTTTTATAAATGGGTTTCCGACAAATCCGACTTTTCCGACCGGGTCGCAACTGCGCATAAAACATGGCAGGATTCCCAGGGCAGTACCGCAAGGCTCAAGGCATGGGATGTACTCAAGCGGTATCTATTCGAGGGTCAGGTTGAGCATTGGACTATTGTTAAAGACGTTATCCAAGGAATAGGAGATGATTCCTCAATCGTCCAATTAACCGAAACTCGCACTGTCCGAAAGACTACCCCTCAATGGGTTATAGAGCGATACCTGGGCAAAGGGATGCATGAGATAGAGGCATTGCAGGCAATTGCGGCTTGGTTGCCCCAGAGAACTTTAGAGGTGGTGACGAGTGAAATTGGCCGCACTACAGAAACAATTAGCCAGCACTTTGCAGGAACGCTCCCAGATATCAGCGAATCTAAACGACCTGGACTCTCCGACGAAACTGCTGGGATTGTCCGATCGCAAATTCTGGGCATTGATGCCTCCGATACTGTTGCCATATCAGGCCAAGTGGGTTCAAGACAAGAACCCGGTAAAGATAACCGAAAAGTCGAGGCGGATCGGGATTAGTTGGGCCGATGCTGCTGATGCTGCACTAACCGCAGCCCAAACGAATGGGCACGATTGTTGGTACATTGGTTACAACTACGACATGGCAGAACAGTACATTGCTGATGTCGCTACATGGGCTAGGGCTTACAACCTGGTAGCCAGCAAGGTAGAAGAAACGCTTATTGATGAAGATAACGACATATTAGCTTTTAGGGTACGGTTTGCTTCTGGGTTTAGAGTTACTGCTTTATCATCTCGCCCTACCAACCTCCGAAACAAAAAAGGCCGAATTGTTATAGATGAGGCCGCATTCCACAACGATCTAGACGAATTACTGAAAGCTGCACTGGCTATCGTGATGTGGGGTGGCAGAGTTTCAATAATCAGCACACATAATGGGGCTGAGAATCCTTTCAACAAGTTGTTACTACAGATAGCTAATGGTCAAAAGAACTATAGTGTGCACACCTATCCGCTGAAGCGTGCGATCGCGGATGGTTTATATCAGAGAATATGTCTAGTTACAAATGCCCCATATTCCATTGATGCAGAGTTTCAATGGGAGAATAACTTACGGGATATATATGGGGCGGCATCGGGGGAAGAGTTAGACTGCATCCCTAACGTGCTGACAGGGCGCATATACGATGCTCTGATGCCCCACCACCTATTGAAGAACATGCCAGATATAAGCTGGGCCAAGACGGTGATGGGTGTAGATTGGGGCGATGTTAACCCAGCATTGGCCGTGGCAGGTTGTGATCATGATGGGCATTGGGTAACGATTGAGCGATGGCACCCAATTGAGGGCGCTGTCGTTCCACCGCATGAGCATTTGTCTATGGCTAAAGAATTTGTAAAGCGGTGGAATATTCGCAGGGTGTGGTGTGGGCATGACCGACCAGCCACTATTGATGAATGGCAAAAACAGCTAAATAGATATGGTTGCTTAGTCCAGAAAGCCTACAACAAAGTGGCAGAAGGAAACGCCGCTATTAATGATTTGCTTTCTAAAGATTATTTGCACTATTCCCCTCAATGTAGTGACCTGCATAAGCGAAGCGAAGTCTATCGAAGGGCAAAAGACCGCTTTAGCGTGTTTGTTGACGAACCAGCTCCAGGGCAAGACGATCACGACATTGACGCGAATAGGTACGCGATCGCCTCCGAAGTTCTGACCCCCGAGGATGACGTTGCTTCACGCCTATCTGCCCTATCTGGCTAGGCTAGGGTAGCATAGGGGCAACCCTACCGCACCCACCACACCGTGACCGATACCCTTGAAGCCCTAAACCCAGAACTACATTATGACTCGCTGATGACGGCGATCAGCAGCAGCGTCTTGGGCAACCGAGCCACGGGGCAAGGCGGGGCCAGAGATCCATTTACCCAAAACCAAGTAGGGCACGGGCCATTGCTCGGTGAGCAGGAATTGAGGGCGCTATACAGAGGCAGTTGGTTTATCCGCAGAATAGTGGAAATGTTGCCCCAGGATATGACCAGGGCGGGGGTTGATATCACGCTGCATGGCGATGCCGATGACCGCATGGTAAGCGCGGCTCAGCAGATATATCGGGACGGTGGCAGCGGGCAAAATCCCTACAACCGGCGGATGGGCTGCGGTGAATCGTTCCGTAAAGCAATGGTCTGGGCGCGGCTGTTTGGCCAAGGGTATTGTGTGATGAGGGTAAACGGTGCTGAAGACCCCTCAAAACCGCTAACCAAAGTCACTAGCTTTGAAGGGCTATCGGTGCTCGACCGCTATACCTTGCTGCCAGGGTTAGGCACTATCAACCCAGATAGGCCGGAATTTTACCGTGTAGCTCGCAATGAATCGCCGGGTGAATTTGACACCGCCGCACGGCTAGGGCAAGGTATTCACGAAAGCCGGGTGTTGGTTTTCAGCGGGGCCATGATTCACCCCTACGATATTCAGATCGAAGGCGATGGCGGGCACGATTCCGTCATCCAACAGATGTATGAGGTCTTCTGCCGTCACTACCAGGCCAAAACTGCGATCAGCAAAGGGCTGGATAGCTACAGCCTGTTTAAGGTGGCGATCTCAGGGCTGAGCACTTTGATGCAGGCCCCGAACGGCACCGCCACCCTGACCGCCTACCTCAACACCGTGGCTCAGCAGATGAGCCTAAATAATATATTGGTGCAAGATTCTGAGGCCAGCAATAGCGAGTTTCAAGAGCGCACCTTTACGGGTGTTGCTGACAATTTTAGGTTCTTTCTCGAAGAACTTGCAGCCGCCAGTGGATACCCCCACTACAAAGTTTTTGGCAGCGTGGACAAGGCGGGGCTAGCCGATAGCGGCGGGGCTGAGAGTCGCGCCTATGCCGAGACTGTCAACGGCAATCAGAGCAACGACTTTGGCGATAATCATCGCAGACTATTTCACGGCATTTTTGAAAGCCTCGGCCCGGTGCCAACAGACTGGGAAGTTGAATATCCGAGCATCTATGTCCCAACGCCTGAAGAGGTGGCGGCGCTAGAAAAGACCAGGGCGGAAACCTACAAAACCCTGGTGGGGGCGTCCATCGTAACCAAATCGCAGGTGTACCAGGCTATTGCCACCGGGCAGCCCCTAGAGAATGTATGCGAACCCCTTGATGATTCCGATGTGCTGACCATCATTGATGAGGTTGAGCAGGTAGTTGCCCCAGCCGAAGACCCCGCCGCCGCGCCAGTGGTAGAACCCGAGACGGGGGGTGTGGTAGAGACGAGGGGCGCAGAGACGGAGGATGCGATCGCGCTAGATTCTGGGGATGCCCTCCCAAAGCCGCAGCCCCTCTAAGGGGCGATGCTGACCTATTCATCCCTTCAGCCCGTGGGTTGACCCGTGACGAGGTGCGGCGCATCGTTCGCGAGCTCGAGACCCAAGAGCAGATTGACGCATTCTTAGCCGACTGGTCACCCCCTGAAGATGACCCAGTGTTGCCCGCATTGCTTACCGCCACTACCGACGAATCAGAGTTAATGGATGCGGTGATCGCCCTGGGGGTGTCGGGGTCTATATTGCTAGCGCTTGCCACTACAGGGCGCTACACAGTGCTACAACTCGAAGTGCCTGAAGGTTGGCCGGTGCTATCATTGCGCGACCGATACAGCAGGGCGCGTGAAGGGATTGCCGCCGCCGACCGTGGCACCATTGGCCCTGATGCACTGGCCCAATACCGGGGCCAACTTGACGAATACTACAAGGGCAAGACCCGTGGGCATGGTGAGGCGCTGGCGGGTAGTGACATTGACCTAGCAGAATATCACCGCCGTATGGCTCGGGATATCAGCGAGGCCCACACCGTACACCGTAAGCTAGGCCAAGGCATCCTAGGGCCATCGGCAGACCAAGAGCTACAAGACACCATTGATGAGCAGCTAGGGTATCTCAGCCGAATGGTTGGGCAAATAGAGGATGGCGGGCTAACCCCCGCGCAGATAGCCGACCGCAGCGGGCGATATGGGGCCAATGGTGGTCTATCGTTCAATATGGGCATGGCCGCTGCCACCGCTGCGATCGCATCAACAGAGCAACGATTCCTGGGTAGCTGTAGCCCCCATTGCCGAGATTGCCTAGACTACGCCGCTCAAGGCATGGTAGCAGTGGGGTCGTTGCCATTGCCCAGACAAAAATGCCGCTGCTCTGAGAATTGTTGTTGTCAGTTAATTAGATATGATCTGCTGGGGTCGGCGGTGGGGTGGGTGGGTTAGCTCATTGGTAATAGAATGACTCAGGGCTGGGTTCTCTACTCGTACCAGGTGCCACTGCCTCCTGATTCAAATCGTAATCGCTTAACTGATCTAGAAGTCTTTCATACTCGTCAAAATCGCCAGCTATGATCGCAGCCAATGGTGGATTTATCCTGCAAATATACTCTGGGGGGCCATCTGGATATTCTTCCATTGCCCGAATAGCGGTGTCCTGAAAGTCTTGCAGTATCTTAGCCTGCCACCGCTTCGGTAGTCTGTAGAGGTCAGACACTAAATCCTCCAATATTACTTACTGGGGTCGGCGGTGGGGTGGGTGGGTTAGATAGGTGATGGCTGTCAGCATCGGCGGCGGGGTGCATGTGTCAAAAGGTGGGACGGTCTTGCGGGGCGTGGGGGTGGGCTCGTTCAGAATCCTTTGATAATCCTTTTCGGAAATCGCAAGGCTGAATAATGAGTCGGCGACAAATTCTCCATTGACTCGCGTTCCACTGTAGATAACGCTAACTTTGACGGTCTCAATATCATCCATTACTAAATCCTCCAATATTCCATATCAACTCCAAGGGCATCGCACAATGACCCCAGCGATTCAGTGGGGATACTGCCTGTGATTTGCCAATACCTAACGGTGTAGTAGGGGCGTTCCATCTTGCGGGCCAACTCTGACAGCGGCATCGTAGGGCAGTGCAATGCCCTCGCTAATTGGAGCTTGACCTTTAGCTGTACCGATGGGGATTGGATCACTGACAAATACTCTTAAACCTGCGCTAATTCTAGCCTATACCCGGCTCACCGCTGCAAGTGGCGGCTAGTGTTGGGGCTATGTCCCTACGCTTTGATAGAGCCAGCCTAAATGATGTGGAGCGGTTGCCCGATGGGCGGCTCAGAGTTCGGGCAACGTTTAGCCGGGTGGGGCCACTCAACTACTTGCGGGCCGATGGCAGTTTTCAGCAGGAAATTGTCACGCCTGAAGAATTATTCCGTGAGGATTCGCTGGCAACGGCGGGCCTTGCTGTTGTCACTCTTGGCCATCCCCCCGATGGCGTAGTGACACCAAAGAACTGGAAAAAATACGGTGTTGGGGCCAGCGGTTCTGAGATCAAAGCCAACCGCGTCGATGGCCTAGTGTCGGTCGTCTTTGTCGTTGGCGATGAGGAGGCTATCGAAGCGGTTGAGGAGGGCCGCGCCACTGAGGTATCGGCAGGCTACAGCACAACCGTAGTGCAGCGGGGCGATGGGCTGTTCTATCAAACCGACAGGCAATACAACCATCTGGCCCTAGTCGAGCGCGGTAGGGCTGGCCCCACCGTGAGGCTACACCTGGACGCTGCCGATGACTGGGCATGGCAGCAGGCCGATGACGACGACGATCAAACCACTAACGCCGATGGAGGCTGTATGAAGTACAAAGGTTTTGAAATGGATGAGGGCGCGGTTGACGCTTTCAAAAAGATGGAGGCCGATATGGCAGCCATTAAAGAAGACATGAAGGGTATGAAGACCAAAAAGGATGCTCTTGAGGGCAACCGCATTGAAACCCTAGAGGGTGAAAACGAGGGGCTAAAACTTAGCCTTGATTCACTCACCGCAGAACTGGCCACTCGCATGGATGCCACCGCTGTTGAGGCTGCTGCTACGGCCCGCATGGATGCCTACGCTGAGTGCCTCCCATTGCTTCCCGATAGCGTTAACTTTGATGCCACCATGGCCCCTATTGACTGGCGCAAAGCTGCGATCACTGCCCATAACAAAACCGTGAATCTTGACAACAAGAGCGATGACTTTGTGAATGGCATGTTTGAGGTCATGCAATCGGTTGGCACTTCCGTAGTGGCCAAGACCGATGCGGCTGCAACTGCTGACTTCCGCCGGGTGCTAGAGGGCGCGGCTGTCGGCGGTGACCACAATGGCGCGAGCCTGACCCGTGATGATAGTGCCGAGTTTGAGTCTCAGCAACGGGCTGATGAAGACGAAATCCACAAACTATGGGGGGCTAAGTAATGTTTGGTTCTTACACTGATGTTCAAGACAAAGACCTGGTGGCAGGCTCTCAGTTCAAAGTTACCCAGGGCGCTAACCCTGTCTCTCTGATTAATGGCGGGGCGGGTGTCATCGCCGCCGGGTTCGGTGTGGTTTATGGCGCGGTTGCAGGTGAGGCAATTCTCCCTGCTGGCGCTGGCGTGTTTGCAGGCGTTGTCGCCTTGCCTCACACCATTGAGGTTCGCGCTGCTGGGTCTGTGGGCGCATCCCTTGACGCGGGCGGGCGCTATGGCTACCCCGTCAACTACGAGATGGCGGTTGCTCAGGGCGATACCTGGGCTGTATGGGTAGACGGCACCGTTGTTCAAGGCAACCCCGTATTCCTCAATCACACGGTCGCGACTTCTGTAATCGGTGCATTCCGCGCCACTGCCAACAGCGCCAATGCTCAAGCGGTGCCTAACGCGGTCTTTGTGCTGGGCGCTGTCGGCACCGCTGCCAACCTGGCTGTTGCTGTAATTCAATTTAACTAGGGAGATAATCAAATGCCTACTGGTGGCTCTGTTACGTTCAGACGATTACAGCAACGGAAAAACGAGGCATTGCGCGAGCGTCGGCAGCCTAAACGGTTTGCTGATTCAACCTTTGTGCCAACGTCGTTTGACATTCGCCCTGGCGCTCGTACTTTTGTGCAAGACCGGGTGCAAGAGTTTGGCCAAGCGCTTGTACTGTCCCCCGATGCCGCTGATTTTCCCCTGGTGGAAATCAAGGTTGATGAGGTGGAATATAGGATCTTTATGATCGGCGCGGGGTACAAGCTGACCTATGGCGAAACTCAGGCCCAAGGGTTTGCAGAAGCCAACGGCCAGCAGTTTGGCACCCGCGATGTAAAGATGGGCACCGTGGTTACAGTCATCACTGAGAAGATGAATGACCTGGCCGCGTTTGGTGATACCCGGCTGGGCATTACCGGGGCGTTAAATGATACGGGGGTAACGCTGGTAAACTCGTCATTCAACCCCTACGACCGTGCGACAAATACGGCTGAAGCGGTAGCGGCTTGGTTCCTTGATTCGGTTGGCGGCATCGCGGTATCTACCAACAATGCTGAGTATCCGACCACCGCAGTGATAGCTACTGAGTTGTGGAATGAACTATCGGCGCGGCTAATGCCGCAGACTGGCGAGACCGTCCTTAGCGTCATTTTGCGTACCCAGCGCGAAGCCGCTAGCCAGAATCAAAACGGGATCACCGACATATTTCGCTCTACAGAGTGTCGGTCGGTGAACCTAGAGGCCAATGGCGCACAGTCGGCAGCAACCAACAAAGATCGGATCTGGCTATACCCCCAGTTTTCATATATTCTGGAAAAACATGCCCTTGCTGGTGTGATCCAGTCATATCCTGAAGATTGGTGCGGCCAGGGGGCGGGTTATAAAACCTACCCTATGTTTGGCTGCCAGTCGCAGTTGATCTACAACTTCCCCGCCGCGATCCGCTATGTTGACCACCCTAAGAAGTCGTAGGTTACTAGATGCCCATTGTTATCTACAAGTCTGAGAATTGTTACCCCCAGCGAACGGGTGCGCTTGCCTTTGACGGCATTCAGCTAACGCCGGGGGTGAACCACCTTTCTGATGCCGACCTTGCCAAGCTACAGGCTCACCCCGACTTTGGGGCATACCAAGAGCGCAAGGCGTTGTCGGTGAAAGAGAGTGAGCCAGACAAAGAAGTGCAGACGGTGCCACTGTCTGAGGTGCCCAAAGACCTCAGCGCCTACAACGTGAGCGAGGCTGACGACATCGTGGATAATACCCATGATGTTGATGTGCTCAACCGATGGCTGATTGGCGAAACCCGATCAACGGTGCGGAAAAACATCACTCAGCGGAAAAAGGCCATTGAGTCTGGGGTGATTTAACGATGGCGGTGCTTTTTGACACTTTCACCATCGACTTTCCTCAGTTCACTACGGTGGATGAGGATGCTTTCGATTCGGCGCTGGCGATCGCACGGTTGCTGGCCAGCGCCGACGCATGGGGCGAACTAGCCGACCGCGCCCACTCGCTGCTGACGGCTCACATGCTTGCCCTCCGTGCCCAAGCTGGGCTATCTGGGGGGCGCAGCACAGGCAACCTAACCGGCGTTCGCATCCCAAGTGAGGTTGACTATTCATTCAGCAACACCGCAACCAGCGGGGCCAAAAGTAGCGGCGATGAAGGGCTGAAAAGCACAACCTATGGCCAAGAGTTTTTACAACTGAAACAATTTAAGTTTTTGCCCTTTGGCATCTTTTAGCGTTCACTGAGAACACCTAAACCCTACCCCTGGCTACGGTCAGGGGTTTCTTTTGGGCAATGAAAAGCCCCTCGGTTGAGGGGTGGGTGGTGGGTGCTAGAGTCCAGTTGCTGCCTTGAACGCGGCCAAGTCGTCGCCATCCAGGTCATAATCTCTGCCGCTGGTCATGTAGACCACCCAGCACTCAGGATCTCGGCGGTCAATTTCAGAGATTTGGGCCAGAACCAGTGTGAAGCCAGAGTCAGAGAAGGTGAAGAATTTCATGGGTTAGTGCTCTTTTTATTTGTGCGGTGAGAGTGAACGGTAGCCCTCGGTTGAGGGGCGGGGGTAGGTTAGGGGTTCGCATAATGAACACCGCCGCGATTATTGTCTGCCTTGGCATTTTGCACCATCCCAGACGCGGTGCGAACGGCTTCTCTCCAATCGCCGCCGACGATTTCAGCCACCCCACATGTGACGCCAATGCTTTGGGCTTTGAATAGCGCCACGATACTTGCAGCAGCTTGGGAGGCTTCGGCAGCAGGGCAAGCGTAGATAAATTCATCGCCTGAGTACCATCGGGCAATGAGGGTGCATCCCCTGGTGTGGCGGATATGGGCGCATGCTTCCCGAATCCGCTTGTCTACCCCTTCATATCCCCACACTTGGTTGAGATCGTGCATTTTATCAACGTCCCAGAAGACGATCGCGCCTTCTGTCGCGGGGGACGCCTCTAGGGCAACCCGAGTCAATATCCCATAGGTGGGATCTATCTTCATCGCGTTAACCTGGTTTTGCGCCAGCGTCAACGCGATGATTAACTGATCTCGGGTCATGTTTGCCATGTCGGTCATTGGGGTCATCAGAAGCCCTTTTGGGGAGAGTGGTAGGGAAACGGTAGCCCCTCGGTTGAGGGGCGGGGTGGCTAGGCTGAAGCCTCAGATATTTTCTGCCAGACGTTATTAGTGGACTCAGAGTCTAATGAAATATCGCCCAGGTCAAAGCCCTTTAGCAGTCCCAAAACTTTTTCGCCGTCATAAAACCCAGAAACATGATCGTCGTAAATTGCCACTATGCAGATGGTGTCAGCAACCACGTTAGGCACGGCTGCCATCAGTCCAGAGATAGGGTCTGTGTCGGTGTCGATAGAAAGCCTGATAAATTCATCAACGATCAGGTCGGCAGTCTTAGCAGTGCGCTTGTCTAGTTCGGTAGTCATGGGTCGGTGGCCTTTTGCGTTATTTGCTTGTCTATGTCTCCCATCATAAGCCCCTGAACTCGTAACGTCAACCCACTAACCAATCTATTTGCTAGGGATGCGATCGCGCTTCAACCTTGCCCGATACGCCGCCTGCCTCTCAGCCCCGCTGACATAGGTTGCCCTTGGCCCTGGCTGCTGTGGGGCTGGGGTGTACTTGCGGCCACAGCCCTTGCATCGGCGGCGGGCCGACCCAGCGGCGGTTTTGCCAGCGCTGGTACTGTCGGGATGTCGGCAATGGGGGCAGTTCATGGGGCTAGAGATTGAATAGGTCAGCATCTTCACACACCGGGGGCATATCATAGGGCAGCTCTGTGGTGTGATCACTGCTTGAGGTTGCTCCAAGGTTCTTTTGAGTTATTTTATTTTTAATGACGTACAAAGCCCCTTAGAGACTTTCATAAGCGTCGTAGCTTATCGGCTTCAAGGTAAAGGCAGCAAGCTGTAGAGCATATTCGATCTGTTCTACTTCTTTTTTATTCAAAGCTATTGTTTCGTCATTCATGGCTTTTAGATGGCGGCTCTGTGGGGTGAAACGGTAGCCCCTCGGGTGAGGGGCTGCGGGGCTAGGCGATTATCTCGGCGGTGTAATTTGCTGAGTCCATGTTTCGCTCTACCCCAGCCTGCACCTTCTCTGCCTTGCGTTGCCCTCCTGAGGTAATCGGGATTTCACGTATAGTTTCGCCTGTGCCTCTCTCGGTGATTCTGATCATCATGGTCTGGTAGTCCTTAGGTAGTGGTGAGAGTGAACGGAATCCCCTCGGTTGAGGGGCGGGGTGGGTTAACTTATGACTTCAGCTATCTAGTTGGGAATCTCCAAAAATATCTTCAGGCTCCACGCCGTCCCAGCCTGAATTATCTTGATTCTCGGGGCGGTACCCCGGAAGCAAACAAGCCAAGGCGACAACGTGGCGAGCGCCACCGTAAGTGGCAGCGTAATCCGCTGCCTCAATTGAGGGCTGAGAAGTTGTGCAGAACTCTTCGAGACGAGGCTGATTAGGAAACTTTTTAGAAACACGATTGGTGTAAATCACTTCGCAGGTGGGCATGGTCGGTGTCTCCGGGTAATTGGTCGATTGCTGGTCTATGTCTCCCATCATAAGCCCCTGAACTCGTAACGTCAACCCCTCAACCAAGCTATTTTGCCTTGGCCCGGTCGCGCTGTGCCACATTCCCGCGATTGGCACACAGGCTACCGCTGGCGGGGCACCTCCTACCGCCTATCCCTAATTCACTCAAAGCCTGAAACAACGAGGATTGGTAGCGAGTGCAGGGGGTGCGAGGGGTGCAGGCCTTCGCTCAAACTTTTTGGACGGTGTGCGATGTTTTTATTTTTTCTCGCAACACCATTATTTTTCTCAATCAAAGGCCTGCTACCCCTGCACCCCTCGCACCCACCTATCGCGCCATGGTTAGCGGCGGCGTTCTTTTGGCTATCATTGGGGCACCTATCTACTGCTGAACCCATGGCATTACTCAACCCCAGCGGCGCATCATTGACCACCCTCACCTTCACCGCCTTGGCCACGGCGGGCAGCACAACAGACGACCTAGGCAACCCCAGGCCGGGTAGTAGGGTGGTGACCGTGGCGGCGGTGGTGACTCCGTTAGCACTGGCCCGCATCGCAGACCTGACCGCTGCCGTGGGAGTGCATAGCGGCGCGATCCCTGTGAAAGTGCGAGTGCAGGCCTGGCCCAATGAAGTGAGGGCACAACAGCCAGCGGTGGCAAGCCTCACCTACAACGGCAGGGCCGCGAGCATCCACCTAGCAACTATCCGCGAGCAGAACCCCCACGCCGCCGCCCTGACCCCTGAGATTGGGCAAAGCTGTGAAGGGTTGTTGGTTTATGGATAAAGATGAAGGGTGCTACGATTAGAGTCCATGTGCTTACCCCAGCGGTGTCATAGTCGCTGGGGCTTTATTGTTGGGACTTTTTCTCAACCGCATAACCCCATTTACATCAACCGACACCCATGCTTCCGCGCAAATTCCACAGCCTCGATGCTGCCACTTCTGATCCCGATGCACAGGGGCGGCTCCGGGGCGAACCATACCCAGGGGCGCAGCACAGCACCCCCCACGATGAGGCCCACAGATAGGATAGAGGCGGCAATGGCGGCGGTTTGGGTGTTGGTCATAGAGACCCCAACGAAATGGTTTCAGGGTAAGGAGTAGGTACTACTAGATCTAGCGTTACTGCGCTTAAAAACGTTTGAATCTGTGAATCTGTAGCGTCTGGGTCAATATAGCCATGCCCAATGTACCAGGGGCGTCTGTTGCAGTCTCCTACATTGAACTGAACGTAAACTTCGCCGGTTTTAGGGTGAAGCAACGGAGCTACATTGGCCGTTGCGTTTTTGGGCATCTTTGCCGATAGACGTTGCTGTAATGTTTTGGTCATAGCATTGCCACGGTAAAGAGCAGGGCAAACATCAAGGCAGACACGACCCCGACAACGATCAGATCCCCGTCTGCGGTGGCTACCGATACGGCCATCCCTGTTGAAAGACACATCAGGGCGATCATCCCTATGTCCCAAGCTACTGAGAAATCTTCTGTGCTCATTTCTCCCACGCCTCTCTAGATACCTGGTACGGGGTGCTGTTCAGGGAAACGTGGATACAAACGCGATCGCCCCCATTCAGAAAGGCCACCCCGATTATCTCTTCTTTTGAGAGCAGCACTTCGGGCTTTAACCGTTTCAGGACGCGCCACCCATGGGCCTGCTGCTGTTCCCAGTGGGTGCGGCTTAGGTGCCTAGCGTGGGCTTCTACGATTAGCTGGGCTACGGCATCGGCACGCACAGGGAAGCCCCACAGCCCCCTCAGTGCGTCGAGCTTAGCCATTATCTCAGGGGGTATCTGGCAGCGTAGCTCTGAAGCCATACGAAAGAGCCGGAAAGTTACCCCCATCATATCCCTTGTACGCGGAAACTACTGCCAATAGCCCCCAGTGAGCAGACTATTGGGGCATGACTACGCGCATCCTTAACCCCGGCTCTGTCGTTCGCAACCTTGAAGGCATCGTGATTGATGCTGCCGAGTCAGTTGTGGCGGGGTTGGATAGTGCCTTCACCGAGAAACTGGCTAGCACTGAATACGACTGGCCCCGCCCCACGGTTCGCAGCAATGGCCGCACCGTTACCAGCCCGCGAGACATCATCGACACGGGCGAACTTGAGGGCAGTCAACGCCTAGCCCGCATCAGCCGCGTGGAGTGGCTATGGGATTGGCGAGCAGGCCATGCGTTGATTGCCCATGAGGGTGGGACATTACGCAATGGCACCGACTACCCGGCGCGGCGGTGGACGGCGCGGGCTGTGCAGTCATACAAACCCGCCGAGAAATTTGTAGCAGAGGTTCGCCGTCGTGTCTAGCCAAGAGATTCGCATCGTTACCGGGCCAAACGGCACGGTCACTGGTTCCAAAGTTTTTATCAATGGTAAAGAGATTGACAGCCTGACTTATTTCGAGGTATCGGGCCAGGCTGGCGACGTGTGGCAAACCACTATGCGCCAAGTGATGACCAGCACCGATGGTCTGATGTCTGATGAGGTGCCCGATGTCTAGCACCATTACCGAAGTCGAAATTCGTAGCGCGATCGCAGTTGCCCTGACTGGATTACTGGGCACCTATCGCTACAGCAATGGGACTACTGAGACGGCGTTCAAGGCCACCGACGGGCGGTATCAGGCGGCGGGTCACCCCTGGCCGTTTGGGCCGGAAGTGCCCAAGGTGTCGGGGCTAGAGTCTGTCCTTGAGGTGGACGTTGATGCCCCCGAGTTAACTCAGCTAATGGGCAACGATTATTGGCTCTACCGCCGCTGTCGTTTGA
>Ga0105045_10000262_pt1 | contig 35389 bp, 33 predicted proteins | sample MAT02_FD_78089 | JGI IMG/M metagenome (GOLD analysis project Ga0105045, IMG submission 78089) | Freshwater microbial communities from Lake Fryxell liftoff mats and glacier meltwater in Antarctica - MAT-02 (megahit assembly) | ecosystem: Environmental > Aquatic > Freshwater > Ice > Liftoff...
ACCGGACAAAAATTGCAGCAGACTTTCTATAACTAAAATCCCAACGATTCCAAGTGTCCATAAAAGCAACATTTTCTCGTTTTGTCCTTTTGAAATGTAATCGTTGACCATTTGTCCCATGAGCATCACGCGACCAGGACTGAGTAAGGCGAGAATTAATGTTGCAATGGCCGCAAGAAAAAAATATCCTTTGTACGACCGCGTGTAACTCAGCAATCTATTGAACACCTTAAAATTTAAACTTTTCTTGTTTGACATGAGTCTGCAAATTTACCCAAAAAGAAACTTTTGCTGTGTATTTTTAAACTTTATTCGTGATAAACGTATATTTTTCAGATTGACAGATTAAAAAGGCAAGTCAAAATATAAGTAAAATTGGGTAGTCTTATTTTCAAACGAGTTCTTTTACTTTTCTTTTTTCCTCAATTTGGCTTGCCAGTTCACAAAGACAAATAAAAACAGACCAGCCTGAATAAAAAGAAAAGTAAGCAAAAGAAAAACTCGTCACTCTAAATCAAGTCACGCTCTCCACTTTTGAATCTTAAAGTTGATTTAAGCCGACATTGCTCGAACTTAGACCTAGTGACATTACTTTAGGATTAAAATAATGGTTTAAATTCCATACTTTTTCATGCCTTATTTCATAAAGAAAGGTAAGAGAATGTGAAATATCGATGAATTGCACTATTTTTACCTAAAACTACATCATGGTTCACGATTTTTCAAATAAAAATTCAATATTCGGAACATTTTTAGCCGAATTAAGAGACGTAAACATTCAAAATGACCCGATGCGATTTCGGAGAAATTTAGAAAGAATTTCAGAGGTTTTAGGGTACGAACTTTCTAAAACACTGAATTATAAAGAAGTCAGTGTAACAACACCTTTGGGTGAAGCCGTAACGCATCAGCTAGCTCACCAGCCAGTATTGGCAACAATTTTACGTGCTGGATTAGGGATGCATTTAGGATTATTGAATTATTTTGATCGAGCTGAGAGTGCATTCATATCGGCTTACCGTAAACATTCAACAGCTGAGGAATTTGAAATTTACGTTGAATATATGGCTGCGCCTGATTTAGATGGAAAAGTGGTGATTATATCCGACCCAATGCTGGCAACAGGAAGTTCTATGGCGATGGTTTACAAAGCCTTATTGAAACACGGAAAACCTTCAAAAATTCACGTAGTTGCAGCTATTGCAGCCCCAGAAGCGCTTCTTTACTTGAAGAAACATTTACCCGACACAGCCGAAATTTGGGTTGGAGCAATTGATGAAGAATTGACCGCTCAATCTTATATCGTTCCAGGACTGGGTGATGCGGGAGATTTGGCTTACGGAATAAAAGTTTAAGAATGAACTGGGGCGGACTAATAACGATTTTTCTTTCGGGAACTATAAAATTTATGGTCGCTCCTATTTCAGGTCCAATTTTCAAATTAGGATTTCTGGAAACCTATTTAGCAACTTGCGCTGGTGCAGTTTTTTCCGCAACAATTTCCTATTTTGGAGCAGAATATTTCATTTATCGAGCGGCAAATAAAAAGAAAAAAGCGATTGAATTGGCAATTGCAAACAACATTCCTTTCAAAGGCAAAAGAAAGTTCAACAAACCAAATCGATTTGTCGTTAAAATTAAACGGAAACTCGGAATCATAGGACTTTCATTTTGGGCTCCATTTTTTCTTTCAATTCCAATTGGTTCAATAGTCGTTGCGAAATTCTACGGAAAACGAAAAATCACTTTTCCACTGATTATAATCGGAATATTTCTCAACGCATTAATTACAACATCAATTGTTTACACAATAAATTATTATGCCTAATCATCACTTATTTTTCGATTTAGACCGAACACTTTGGGATTTTGAAACCAATTCTGAAAATGCGCTTAAACAACTCTTCGATGAAAAAGATCTTCTAGGAAAAATACCAAGTTTTGAAAAATTTTTAAAAGTTTACAAAAAGCAAAACAGCATACTTTGGCATGAATACGGAAAAGGAAATATCACAAAAGAATTCCTTCGAATCGCTCGGTTTTCAGACACATTTGCTCAATTCCAAATTTCTGACACTCAACTCGCAGAGCAATTTGACACTGACTACCTGACTATTTCCCCACAACAAACATCTTTATTGCCAAATACTCATGAATCGTTGGCTTATTTAAAAAAGCTAGGATATAAAATGCATATTATAACAAATGGATTCAAAGAAGTGCAACATGTTAAACTTGAAAAAAGCAATCTCAAGCACTATTTTGATTTGATTTTATGTTCAGAAGAAGCTGGCACAAATAAACCAAACAAAGAAATTTTCGCTCATGCCATTGAAAAAACCGGAGCAAAACCGCATGATTCAGTTATGATTGGCGATGATTACGAAGTAGATGTTCTTGGCGCATTAAGATTTGGAATGCACGCCGTTCATTTTGACCCGACCAACAAACGTCCAGCGCGTAAAGGAGAATGGAGAGTTTTGGATTTAAATCAAATTTCAGGGATTTTACCTTGGATTTTTAGGTAGATATGAGCGATGAGATTTGACAGAAATGATGAATTAGGTAATCACTTTTCATTCATAATTCTAATTCATAGTTCATAATTCATAGTTCATAATTATTTCTAAATCGTCATTATATCCGTTTCTTTCAAGTCAAAAACATCGTCAACAATTTTGATATAGCTATCCGTAACATTTTGAACAACAACTTCAGCATCTTTGGTCATGTCTTCCGATAAACCCTCAGTTTTCATGTCTTTCACCATATCTAAAGCGTCTTTTCGGTTATTGCGAATTCCAACTTTGGCATGTTCACATTCCGCTTTTGCCTTTTTAACTAATTCTCTCCGTCTTTCCTCCGTTAAAGGCGGTACAGAAATGATTATAATTTCTCCATTATTTTGTGGTGCGAATCCTAAATTTGAATTAATAATTCCTTTAGAAATTTCACCAAGCATTGCTTTTTCCCATGGCTGAACAGTAATTGTTCGTGCATCCATTGTTGAAATATTTGCTACTTGAAGTATTGGCGTTGGAGCTCCGTAGTAATCCACCATTACGCTTGTAAGCATTGAAGGAGTTGCTTTTCCAGCACGAACTTTCATTAATTCGTTTTCCAGATGCTCGATTGATTTTTGGTTAGACGATCTTAATTCGTCATAAATCATATTCAATTCTTCAGTCATGGTCTTTTAAATTATGCTAACTATTTATTAGTCTTAATTACGAACAATTGTGCCAACTTGTTCGCCATCCATTAATTTTTTCAAATTTCCTGGTGTGTCCATATCAAAAACAATTATTGGTAAATCATTTTCTTTACACAAGGTAAACGCAGTCATATCCATCACTTTCAATCCGTTTGAATAAACATCATCGAAGCTAATTGTATCATATTTTTCAGCATCTGGATTTTTTTCTGGATCAGATGTATAAATTCCATCAACACGTGTTCCTTTCAAAATCACATCTGCATTTATTTCGATTGCTCGTAAAGAAGCAGCCGAATCTGTCGTAAAAAATGGATTTCCTGTTCCAGCTCCAAAAATCACAACTCTTCCTTTCTCTAAATGTCTCACGGCACGACGACGAATATACGGTTCAGAAATTTCTTTCATCTCAATTGCTGATTGCAAACGAGATTCAAGACCTGCTGCTTCCATTGCTGCTTGCAGCGCCATCGCATTAATCATTGTTGCCAACATTCCCATATAATCCCCATGGGTTCTGTCCATCCCACCTTCTTCAGCTTGTACACCTCTGAAAATATTTCCACCACCAATAACGATAGCTACTTCCACTCCTGCGTCTACAATTTCCTTGATTTGCTCAGCATAGACAGTTAAACGAGCATTGTCAATCCCAAATTGCTTATCGCCCATAAGTGATTCGCCGCTCAGTTTTAGAAGAATTCTTTTGTATTTCATTACGTGTTTTTTGGGTTTTGGAACGGGGCAAATATAAGGAATTTATACAAAGGTTTGAAAAGTAAATAGGATGATTTCAATCGAACTTTTCATTTTATATTTCGGCTAATATTATTCCCTCCCCACAACATCATAAATCAAATCCTGCTCATATCCTTTAGAAATCAAATACCGCATCAATTTAACCTTTCGTTTCCAAGGATCTTTTTCTCTTTCAAGTTCTACTGATTTTCTTTCCGCCAGATGATTCAGCGTGTTCATATATTCTTTGTCACCGATAGAAGACATGCCTTTTTTGATAGAATATTCTGAAACATGTTTTTGTTTGAGGTGCTGACGAATCTTGATTCTACCCCATTTTTTAATGCGAAATTTTCCAGAAACGAAGCTTTCAGCAAAGCGTTCTTCGTCCAAAAATCGATTTGTGATTAGGTCGGCAATCAGTTGATTTTCTTGATCACCAAAAAAACCCCAGGAACGCAATTTTGTTGAAACTTCAAAATGACAGCGTTCTTGATATGCGCAATAAGCTTCAATCTTAGCCTTTGCTTCCAAAAAAGAGTATTTACACTCCGACTTCATGTCAGAGTGCAATCTCTTTATTTTCTTTATTTACGAATGAATATTGTAACAAATGGTTATCCGTTACACCTCTCACTGGAATCCAAGTTTTATATTTAAAGAACCACTTCCATTGCTTAGAAATAAATCCACGCTTGAAATGCGACTCTAAATAAGGATGCACGATTAAAGTAACCCCTTTTTCTTTGCGATCTCCAACTAGGTAATTCAAATTGTTTTCAATCTCCTCAGCAAACAAAATACTTGCAACAACTTCACCTGTTCCTTTACATGTCGGGCAAGTTTCAGCAGTTTTAATATCTGTTTCTGGTCTCACACGCTGACGCGTAATCTCAACAACACCGAATTTAGAAGGAGGTAAAATATTGTGTTTCGCACGATCGGACTTCATGACAGTTTTCAGATGATCATACAACGCCTTGTTGTTCGCGCGATCATGCATATCAATAAAATCGATACAAATGATTCCTCCCATATCACGTAATTGAAGCACACGCGCAATTTCATCTGCAGCTTCCATATTGGTTGACAAAGCATTGCTTTCTTGTCCATCAGCCCCTTTTCTATTCCCAGAGTTAACGTCTACAACGTGCATTGCTTCGGTGTGTTCGATAATCAAATAACCACCACTTGCTAGTGGAACTTTCTTCCCAAACAGCGATTTAATTTGTTTGTGTACGCCAAAACGTTCAAAAATACTGATTTTTCGATCATATACTTTCAAGATTTTCTCACGTCCAGGGGCAATGCTACTTACGTATTCACGCATCTCATCATACGTTGCTTGATCGTTGATGTGAATATTTGTGAAATCTGCATTAAGCATATCTCGAAGAATAGAAGAAGTTTTTTCTAATTCACCCAAAACCCGTTTTGGAGGAGTCGCATTCTTGAGGTTTGCGTACATTGTTTTCCACTTCTCCATCAAGTTTTTCAAGTCCTGATCTAACTCTTCTACCTTTTTCTTTTCGGCTACAGTTCGGATGATTACCCCAAAATTCTTTGGGATAATAGTATCCATAATTCCTTTTAAACGTTCTCTTTCAGCTGATTCTTTAATTTTTTGAGAAATTGAAATTTTCTCGGAAAAAGGAACAAGTACCAAATACCTGCCTGCCAAAGTTATTTCCGTACAAAGCCTTGGACCTTTACTTGAAATTGGTTCTTTAGCAACTTGCACTAAAATGGGAGCAGAAGAGGAAACAACCTCACTTATTTTCCCATCTTTGGGTATGTCCTTTTCTGATTTAAAATAAAGAAGATCTGAAACGTTTTGCTTGCCTTTGAGCGTATCTTTAGCGAACTTATTGAGTGAATTAAATTGAGGTCCGAGGTCCAAATAATGCAAAAACGCATCTTTTTCATACCCAACATCCACAAATGCCGCATTTAAACTAGGAACAACTTTACGCACTTTGCCGAGGTAAATATCACCCACGGCATAGTCTGCATTTCCTTGTTCCTCATGCAGTTCAATCAGTTTGCCATCACGCATCAGAGCAAGCCAGATGCCGTTTTCACGAACATCGACTATTAGTTCTAAACTCACGAAAGCTTATTTAATATTGTTAAACAGAAAAACTTAGCAAGCTTTGGCTTACTAAGTTTTCACGAAATCTTATGGAAGAATTATTTTTTCTTCTTGTGACGATTTTTTCTCAATCTTTTTTTACGCTTGTGCGTTGACATTTTATGTCTTTTTCTTTTTTTACCACTTGGCATAACTGTATATTTTTAATTATTTGAAATTCTACTCAATGCGTTCCTTTTCAAGGAAAAAAAACACCCCCGCTTTTCAACGAGAGTGCGAAGATAGTAAATTCTGCCGAAAACATATTGTTCCGACGAAAATAAAAATCAATTCCTATTTTACACTAACTTTACTTTTCACTTCCTCAACAAAAGTTTTAGAAGGTTTGAAAGCTGGGATATTGTGCGCTGGAATAATAACCGTTGTGTTTTTTGAAATATTACGACCAGTTTTTTCTGCTCTTTCTTTTACTACGAAGCTACCAAATCCTCTCAAGTAAACGTTCTGTCCTTTTGATAATGAAGATTTAACAGAAGACATAAATGCCTCAACTGCTTTTAATACTTCCAATCTTTCTAATCCTGTTTCAACTGCGATGTCTGCAACGATGTCTGCTTTTGTCATTTTTCTGTATTTATAAATTTCAACTACTTGATTTCAAAGTGCAAAAGTATATACAAAAGATTATATTTTTGCCGTTCGGAGTGAATTTTTAATTTTTTTATGCTCAATTTATGCTCAATGCTTGATTTTCATCTACTAATAACCGATTGGTATAGACCAAACAAAAGAAATCTACCTTGGAGAAACACCAATAATCCTTACTTTATTTGGTTGTCTGAGGTAATTCTGCAACAAACGCGAGTGGATCAAGGCAAAAGTTACTTCGAAAAGTTTCAGAAGAATTATCCGACAGTCAAAGATTTAGCGCAAGCAAGTGAACAAAATGTGCTGAATGATTGGCAAGGATTAGGTTATTACAGTCGAGCCAGAAATTTAAAGGCGAGTGCTATGTATGTTCAAAACGAACTAAACGGCGAATTTCCGAGCACCTTTGAAGAACTAAAAAAACTGAAAGGCGTTGGCCCATATACCGCAGCCGCCATTGCGAGTTTTGCTTTTGGCGAAAAAGTGGCTGTGGTAGATGGAAATGTTTACCGCGTTTTGTCTCGAATCTTTGATATTGAAACGCCCATTGATTCTTCAGAAGGAATAAAAGAATTTCAAAAATTAGCCGATTCTTTGATTCCTGAAAAAAATCCAGGAGAATATAATCAAGCAATTATGGAATTTGGAGCGCTGCATTGCACTCCTACAAATCCTGATTGTGGGGATTGTCCATTTGATTTGAAATGTGGGGCGTTGAAAAACAATACAATTGCTACTCGTCCTGTGAAAAAAACAAAAATTAAGGTTCGAAAACGCTATTTCAACTACGCAATCTTTGAAAACCCGAAGGAAATTGTTGTTCTAAAAAGAGAAAAGAAAGATATCTGGCAACATTTGTATGAATTTCCATTATTTGAATCTGATAATAGATTGTCAGACAGCGAAATAATTGATTTTTACGAAACCAACTATAAATTGAAACCTCAAAAAATATCGGTTGAGTACAAACACATCCTTTCGCACCAACATTTATTTGCTCGATTTATTCATTTTAGCGAAATCCCGCCTTCACTTCATGCACTAAAAATTCAAAAATCAGAGTTAGAAAGTCATCCTTTACCAAGACTTATTGACAGGTATCTTGAAAATAGTTTATAACTCGCTTGGTTATTCCAAAAAAACAAGGAATCATTTTTATATATTTGTAACATTCAAGGAATAAATGGCAGGAAGCGTAAACAAAGTAATATTAATTGGGAATCTTGGTAAAGACCCTGAAATAAGACGTTTAGAAAACGGAACGGTTGTGGCTAGTTTTTCAATCGCAACATCAGAAACTTATACAGATAAGTCAACGAATGAGCGTCGTGAAATAACAGACTGGCACAGCATTGTTGTTTGGCGAGGCTTGGCTGAAGTTGTTGAAAAATACCTTCGCAAAGGCATGAAAGTGTATGTTGAAGGCAAGTTAAAATCTAGGTCTTATCAAGATAAAGATGGTATAACGAAATACATTACCGAAGTTGTCGCCGACGAAATGACGATGCTCACGCGCAATGAAAATGCGAGTCAATCCGAAAGAACGCCCAATTACTCAAACGAAGGAACTCCATCTGAGCCGTCTAAAATAGACAAGCTATTGAAAGATGAAGGTGAATCCAACCTCCCCTTTTAATAATCACCATGATTCCAATTGAACCTCCATCGTTTGAACCTTTCGCCAATATAACACAAGCAGGCTTATCTTTTTCAAGTGATTTTATACCTTTTCTTGCGGTTGGGGTTTTACTTTTATGCTCTGCACTAATTTCTGGTGCCGAAGCTGCATTCTTCTCGCTTAGCCCAACGGAAAAAGAAGTCCTAAGAAGTCATGAGCACAAAACTTCAAAAATAGTTCTTGAATTATTAAATCGACCAAAGGAACTTTTAGCAACTATTCTGATTGTCAATAATTTTGTGAATGTTGGAATTGTAATTATTTCAAGTTCAATCGTTGGAAGTTTTTTCGATGGATTACGCGGTTACGAAACCGTTCGAGTTGTTGTTGAAATTTTTGCAATCACTTTACTTTTATTGCTTATTGGCGAAGTAATTCCAAAAATTTATGCCACAAAAAACTCCTTGCGCTTTGCCCGTGGAATGGCTCGACCGCTGCAAGTAATGAATGTTATCCCTCCTTTTGCTTGGATTCGGATGTTACTGGTAAATGGTTCAAACATTATTTCGAAAAGAGCAAAAAGAAAGGGGTATAAAATTTCATCAGGAGAATTAGAAGCTGCATTAGCGCTAACAAAAGAAGATAACGCATCTTCGGAAGAACATAAAATTTTAGAAGGAATTGTTCGCTTTGGAAATACGGATGTGAAACAAATCATGAAGCCAAGAATGGATGTTGTTTCAATTGATAATACTCAGAAATTCAGCCAAGTTCTTGAAACAATACTAGAATCTGGTCATTCACGGATTCCGATTTATGAAAATTCATTCGATAATGTAATCGGAATTTTATTTGTGAAAGATTTATTGCCATACCTCAACGAAAAGGAAAGTTTTGAATGGTTATCGCTTTTAAGAAAACCCTTTTTCATTCCTGAGAATAAGAAAATTGACGATTTACTAAAAGAATTTCAAACGAAAAAAGTCCACATGGCAATTGTTGTAGATGAATACGGCGGTTCTAGTGGAATTGTGACACTAGAAGATGTGTTGGAAGAAATTGTTGGTGACATCACCGATGAGTTTGATGATATTGAATTGATTTATACGAAAATCGATGATCAAACGTATTTATTTGAAGGAAGAACGCCGTTGGTCGATTTTTATAAAATTGTTGATTTTGACGGTCGAGAGTTTGAATCTTCGCGAGGAGATGCAGAAACACTTGGAGGATTTATCGTTGAAAATGCGGGGAAAATTTTAAAAAACAATGAATTTTTAATTTTCGATAATATGAAATTGATTGTTGAATCTTCCGATAAAAAACGAATCATAATGATAAAAGCGATTCTTCAACCAAAACAAATGAGAGAATGATATTTCGCCTTTTCATAGTACTTTCTTTGATGATTTCTTTGGCATCTTGCGGAGGAAATGATATTCTAGTTCCTAAGCCGCCAACATATTTACGCTTAGAATTACCAGAGCATTCCTACCAATTGTACAACGAATCTTGCCCGTACAGTTTTGAAGCTTCGAAAATGTTTACTGTAAAAGATGTGCGCGATTCAGTGGGCATGACATGTCATAAAGACATTGATCTTGGAAAATTGAATGGCGTGATTCATTTCTCGTACATCGCAATCACAGAACCTTTGGCAACGTATGTAAATTATGCAAATGACAAAGTCGAAGACCACAAATTGAAAGCTACTGGAATTGATGATATTCAAATTATCCGTCCAAAAGATAAGGTTTACGGAACATTCTTTAAATTAAAAGGAGATGTTGCCTCGCCCTTTCAGTTTTATTTAACGGATTCCACTTCACGATTTGCAAGTGGTGTTGTATATTTGAATAGTATTCCAAATTATGATTCCTTGCGCCCAACGTTGGATTATTTAGAGTTGGACTTATTAAAAATGGTCAATACCTTTAAATGGAAATAACGCCTGTTGACTGTTATTTGAGTCTTGGTTCTAATCTTGGAGATAGAACCAAAAATTTGAATGAGGCAATAAATCAACTCGAAAAACTTTCGGAATCGCGGATTCAAAAATCTAACTTTCACCAAACATCTCCCCAAGGATTTGAATCAAGCAACAATTTTATTAATTGTTGTGTTAAAATAATTACTTCAATGCAACCAGAAGAGTTGTTAAAAAAGCTGCAAACCATTGAAATCCAAATTGGAAGAAAAGAAAAATCGAATAACGGTATCTATAAAGACCGATTCATTGATATCGATATCATTTTTTATGGACAATTGATTTATTCTTCCAAAAATCTTACAATTCCTCATCCACTCTATCAAAAACGAAGTTTCGTGCTTATACCCCTTTTAGAAATCAATTCAAGATTGATCCATCCAAGCACTAAAATCAGTCTAGAACAATCATTCAGAAATATTTCAACAAAATAAACTTGAAATAAAAAAGTTGAAATAGTATCATCATACTATTTTTGACTATTTTTGCATCAAATTTGATAATTATATCTAATCATGAAAAAACAAGGAATCAAAGGTTTAGTCGTTGTCGCTTTAGGCGCAATGTTTGTTACTAGCTGTGATCAATTAAAGGGTTTGAATTACACGGTAACTCCAAGTCCACTGGAAATGCACGGTGACAAAGTGAAAGTAAAAGTAGAAGTTGACATTCCTTCAAAAGGAATTGCCAAAAAAGCATCTGCTGAAATCACACCAACGTTAGGGTCAACAACATTGAAACCCGTAAATATTCAAGGTGAAAAAGCAACTGGTAATGGAACTGTAATTCAGTACAAAGCTGGCGGTAAATACACTTACACAGACGAGGTTGATTACAAATCTGATATGGAAGTTTCAGAATTGATGTTAACAGGAAAAGTTTTTAAAGGCGGAAAAGAGAAAAAAGATGTTTTTCAACCAGTAAAAATTGCTGATGCAACAGTGGTAACTCCTTTATTAGTAAATAAAGATTTTCGTGTAATTTACGCTGCTGACGAATTCAAGCGTGTAACACAAGAAACGACAATGGCACAAATCAATTATGACAAAGGTCGTTCTGAAGTTAAATCTGGTGAATTGAAAGACGCAGATATAACAGCTTATGCAACTTGGTTGACAACAGCTCAAGCAAATCCAAGAGTTGCTATTAAATCTGTAAATATCACAGGTTTCGCTTCGCCTGAAGGAGAGGAAGATAAAAACAACACTTTATCTTCAGATAGAGCAACAACTGCTAAAGCGGCTGTAATGGGAGTTGCAAAAAAATCAGGAAACGCAAGTGCTCAAACCGAGATTTATTCTTTGAAAGGAAGTGGTGAGGATTTTGACGGATTTAAAAGAGAATTGAAAAAATCTAATATCAACGAAGATGAGCGTAACTTGATCATCCGTGTATTGGAAATGAATGCTGACCCAGCGAAACGTGAAACAGAAATGAGAGCAATGGGTAAAACATTTACTTATTTAGATAAAAACATCTTCCCTTCTTTACGTCGTGCCGAAATCGTAACTAATTATGATTTGACAGGATATACGGACGAAGAATTGAAATCTATGTCAGTTTCTTCTCCAAACGAATTGAAATTAGAAGAGTTGTTATTTACAGCTACATTGACAGATAATTTATCTGAGAAAATGAGATTGTATGAGGTAGCTGCGAAAAACTTCCCGAATGACCACCGAGCATTCAATAATATGGGATCTGTTTATTACCAACAAAACAAAATGGGCGATGCAAAAGCGCAATTTGAAAAAGCAAATGGAATGAAAGACAACGCAATTTCAAAAAACAACTTGGCGGCAATTGCTGGAGCTTCGGGTGATCGTGCGAAAGCAGCGCAATTGCTAGGTCAAGCTGGCGGTGCTGGTTCTGAAGTTAGTTATAACAAAGGAATTTTAAACATTCAAGATGGTGATTACCCAGCTGCAATTTCTAACTTTGGTTCTGAAGCAACTTTCAATAAAGGATTGGCACAATTGTTAAACGGTTCAGCTTCTGATGCTGACAAAACAGTTGCGGCTTCTCCAGATGCTGATTCTGCTCAAGGTTTTTACTTGAAAGCATTAGCTGCTGCAAAACAAGACAAATTAGACATAGTCGTTAGCAACTTGAAAAGCAGTTTTGCCAAAGACGGAGCTTGGAAAGCAAAAGCTGCAAAAGACAGAGCCTTCTTAAAATACTTTGAGAATCCAGCATTTTCTGGAATTGTCAAATAATAATTAATTATCGAATTTCTAATCCCGATTTCAATCTTTGAAATCGGGATTTTTTTTTCTCATAACTGCTCGCTGTTAATAAAATGCGGAAATAGAGATGTGTGAAACGAGTATTTCTTGTACTTTTGCAAATAAGTAAAATAGCTGTAAAATAAATAAACATCAAAACAACATATATGGCATTAGATATATTTGATAAGATTAAAAAAAACAGAGGACCAATTGGACAATATTCAAAAGGTGTTCACGGATATTTCACATTCCCTAAGCTGGAAGGTGAATTAGGACCAAGAATGGTTTTCCGTGGTAAAGAATGTTTGGTTTGGTCATTGAACAATTATTTAGGTTTAGCAAATCATCCTGAAGTTCGAGCTACAGATGCTCAAGCTGCTAAAGATTATGGAATGGCATATCCGATGGGAGCACGAATGATGACTGGTCAAACAAGTGAGCACGAAAAATTCGAGAATGAAATTGCGGAGTTCATGGGAATGGAAGATGCAATTCTTTTAAACTTCGGTTACCAAGGAATGGTTTCAGCGATTGACTGTTTGGTTGATCGTAACGATATTATCGTTTATGATAGCGAGTCACATGCTTGTATTCTTGACGGAATGCGCTTGCACACTGGTAAGCGATTCGTTTTCCAACACAATGACATGGAAAGCTTTGACAAGCAAATGAAAAATGCTACGGCTTTGGCTGAAAAAACTGGAGGTGGAATCCTTGTGATTACTGAAGGTGTTTTTGGAATGGCTGGAGATCAAGGTAAATTAAAAGAAATCGTTGAATTCCGTAAATCCGGTAAATACGCTTTCAGATTGTTCGTTGATGATGCGCATGGATTTGGAACTTTAGGTGAAACTGGTCAAGGTGCTGGCGAAGCTCAAGGAGTTCAAGTTGAAATCGATATTTTATTCGGGACATTTGCGAAATCGATGGCATCAGTGGGCGCATTTTTATGTGCGGATGAGCAAATCATCGAATTTTTCAGATACAATATGCGTTCACAAATGTTTGCAAAAGCATTGCCAATCGTAAACACAATTGGAGCGAGAAAACGCTTGGAGTTACTGCGCACGCAACCGGAATTAAAAAATAAATTGTGGGTTATTGCGAATGCGTTGCAAAATGGTTTTAAAAATTCAGGTTTCGATATCGGTGAGTCAAATTCATGTGTTACACCTGTTTTCATGAAAGGAAACTTGGCGGAGGCTACAAACTTGACTTTCGATTTAAGAGAGAACTATAATATCTTTTGTTCAATTGTAATTTATCCAGTTGTGCCCAAAGATGTGATTATGTTGCGTATTATCCCAACGGCATCGCATAGTTTGGAAGATGTGAATTACACTATCGAAACATTTAAAAAATTGAAAGCTAAATTAGATGCTGGCGAGTATAAGTCGGAAGAGTTAGCTTCGGTTGAAGTAGATCGAAAGTGAGAAGCGTTAGCTTCGATAAGTTGAGTATTAACTCAACTCTTCTAATAACTTAAAATTCGATTGGTTGAATTAACTTAATACAATTAATACCTCAAAAAGGTTCAAAGTTTAAAGATGTTGCAAAATATCGTTACGCTTTGAACCTTTTTTTACATTTAAACAAAAAAATCAATGAAACTATTTTTTGCAAGTGCACTTCTTTTAATTGCTGGAAAATTATTCGGTCAGCAAGAAATCTCCGTTGAAAAAATCTGGAAGACTTATGAATTTTACGGGAAATCAGTTCAAGGATTCTCAGGAACAAACGATGGCCACTGTTTCACTCAGATTAGCACCATCGACGGAAAACAAGTGATTAGCAAACACAAAGTGGTTGATTATGGTGAAAAAGGTGAAGTTGTTTTAGATCTTTCATCGCTGGAAATGGATTCGGAGAAAATAGCCATTGACGGATATGAATACAATTCAGACGAAACAAAATTGTTGCTCACAACAAATACAGAATCAATTTATCGTCATAGTTATACCGCTATTTATTATTTGTATGACTTAAAATCTAAAAAACTAGAATTTTTAGATAAGGAACATTCGCCTCAAACATTGGCAGAATATTCTCCAGATGGAAAAAAAGTTGCCTATATCTGTGAAAATAATTTGTTCGTGAAAGATTTGCAGAATGGTCAAATCACACAATTGACAAAAGATGGTAAACGCAATGAAATAATAAACGGAACAAGTGATTGGGTTTATGAAGAAGAATTTGCAATCACAAAAGGATATTCTTGGTCGCCAGATAGCAAAAGCATCGCCTACTTGAAATTTGATGAAAGCAAGGTGAAAGAATTTACGATGAGTTACTATAATGAATTGTATCCAACAATGTACACTTTTAAATATCCAAAAGCTGGTGAAGACAATTCAAAAGTTGTAGCATACATCACATCAATTTCAAATCCAAATTCAGTAAGAATTGATCTTGGAGAATACGAATATATCCCAAGAATTAGTTGGTCAACATGGAACAATAGTTTGATTTTTCAAACCTTGAATAGACATCAAAACCATGTGAAATACAATTTGGTTGATTGGAACGAAACAACTGCGACAAGTAAAGTGTTCTTCGAAGAACAATCAACCACGTACGTTGAAATTGACGACAATTTAATATTTCTCAAAGACGGAAAATCAATACTTCGCACGAGCGAAAAAGATGGGTTTAATCACATTTACAAAATTGGTTTCGACGGAAAAGAAACACAAATTACGAAAGGAAAATGGGACGTGATTGAATTCCTAGGAGTTGATGATGCAAACAAGTTCATTTACTACAAAGCAGCAAAAACATCAGCAATAAATAAAGGAATCTACAAAATCGGCTTGGATGGCAAAAAAGATAGCGCAATAAGTCCAGAAGTTGGAAATAGCGGTGCTCAATTCGTGAAAGGAATGAATTATTTTGTGCTTTCTTATAGCAATGCAGACCAACCAACCACTTATAGTTTGTGTGATAATAACGGTAAATTAATTTCAGTCATGGAAGACAATGCAGCTTTAAAAGCGAAATTAAAGGATTACAATTTATCCAAAAAAGAATTCATGACATTTGATTTGGATGGCCGATCATTGAATGGTTGGATGATTAAGCCACACAATTTTGATCCTGCAAAAAAATATCCCGTTTACATGGCGATTTACGGTGGTCCAGGTTCGAATACCGTTTCAAATACGTGGGGTGGACAAGATTTTATGTATCACCAATTATTGGCTCAAACAGGCTATATTGTTGTATCAGTTGACCCTAGAGGAACATATTATCGCGGAGCAGATTTTAAGAAAAGTACTTATTTACAATTGGGTAAATTTGAAACTGAAGATTTCATTGATGTTGCCAAAAATCTTCAAAAGATGGAATTTGTTGACGCAGCCCGCATCGGAATCCAAGGTTGGAGTTATGGTGGATTCATGACATCTTTATGTATGACGAAAGGTGCAGATGTGTTCAAAACAGGAATTGCAGTTGCTCCAGTTACAAGTTGGAGGTATTACGACAACATCTACACAGAGCGATTCATGCGAACACCTCAAGAAAATGAGACAGGATATGATAACAATTCACCCATTAATTTCGCAAAATTATTGAAAGGGAACTATTTTTTAATTCACGGCTCAGGAGATGACAATGTACATTATCAAAACTCTATGGAAATGATCAATGCCTTAGTGAAAGAGAACAAGCAATTTGACATGTTCATTTATCCGAACAAAGATCATGGAATTTACGGCGGGAATACGAGAAATCATTTGTTTAACATGATGTTTGAATACACGAAGAAAAATTTGTAATAACTCTTGGGTGATCCGTCAATAAACGAATACTTATTTTCATGCCATGAAATTTGAGAAATATTTTTAAAAAAATAGTTTGTATATTTAAGAATAATAATTGCTTATGAAAATATAAAAATGACTCAGCTTCAAATTAGACGAGACGTTTAAGATTTAGCAAATTCCAAAAAAAATATTATTCTGTTTATTAACTTAAATTTGAAATTATGAAAAAAAATTTATTTTATATCAGTTCTTTTCTTTTTTGTCACTTCATTGGGTATTCTCAAAACCCTAATATCTACAATCAAAAAAAGCATGGTGGAACAAGTGATGATGATTTTTGGCGCATGTTACCAACTCCAGATAATTCGGGGTATATTCTTTTTGGTGAGTCGAATTCGGGCATAAGTGGCACAAAAACGGAAGTAAATCGTGGAATGACTGATCTTTGGATATCGAAAGTAGATTTAAACCTAGATCCTGTTTAGGATAAAACTTACGGAGGATCAAACGAAGATCTTCTTTTTGCAGGCTTAATAGTTGACAATAAAATTTATGTGCGTTCATCTTCAAACTCAAATATTTCGGGAGATAAAACAATGAATAGTTTTGGTGATTTTGACGCATGGTTGTTATGCCTAGATTTAAATGGAAACTTACTTTGGCAAAATCAATATGGAGGTAATTTAGACGATTACGGTGGGGACATGGTTCTTCTACAAAATGGAAATTTATTGATTGCCACTTCAAGTCGGTCACCAATTTCAGGCAATAAAAGTGAACCCAATTTTTTACATAACGATATTTGGTTAATAGAAATTTCAGCTAGTGATGGATCCATAATTCAGCAAAAAGTAATTAAATCAGACGGAGCAGAGAAAATGATACGCGTAGTTCAATCATCTTTAAATCAAAACATTTATGTTTCTTGCGGTAGTGAAGGAGGCACAGCTATTGGAGACCGAACAGACATAGGTTTTGGTGGCGATGATATTTGGATTGTAAAGGTTGATGTGGATTTAAACGTGCTACAAGACAAATGTTTTGGTGGCACTTACTCGGAAGGAAATCCGCTACTTTATGAAATCGATGATGCCATTTATTTAAGCTGTTACTCAAATTCAGTTCCGTCTGGAAATAAAACCGCCCCATTGCATGGCTTAGATGGTTCCCCAGGAGATTCATGGTTTATAAAAATGGATACGAATATGAATATTATATGGGATAGAAGCTATGGAGGCTATGATCAAGAAGGACAAGGAAGAGTATTCAAAAACCAAAATGGAAAACTTGTATTTTCATGTTCGTCTCGCTCTATTATTAGTGGTAATAAAACAGCCCCAAAATACGGAAATTCTGATAGTTGGTTATTGATCCTCAATGATGATGGTACAATTTTGACCCAAGAATCGTACGGTGGAACTGCTGATGACTATGGCTTTGCCTATCAAGCGATAAATTCATCCAATGAACTCATACTTGCAGGTGGCTCAAACAGTCCAATTTCAGGCAATATCACTGTTCAGTCTTTTGGTCAATCAGATATTTGGCTTGCAAAACTGGACGCTTCTGATTTTTTAAACACAACGGAACTTTCAATGGCTTCTGGAAATATTTCGGTTTATCCAAATCCATTTAAAGATTTACTAAATTTTAAGTTTTCGAACCTCACTGAAAACGTTGTTCTAAGCTTATTCACAGCTGATGGCAAACTTCTAGAAGAAAAAAGCTTCCTAAAGGGAACAACGCTTTATCAACATCAGTTTAGCGTTGGTGGGTCAATTATTTACTATGAAATTCAGGGTCAAACTGTCAATCACAGAGGGAAATTAATAGGTTTATAAGTTTTCGTGGCAATTTATTCTAACGAACTCAAAATGCCTATCGAATTTATATTAACATTTTTTTTGAATGAAATTCAACAACATTGCTTTGTTGAATAAATTTCTTTGAGTAATTTAGTCGAACAAAATTGAAACAAATAATTACCCATCACGTAGATAGAAAAATGAGCGAAATTGCTAAGATTGAATTAGACGGGAAAGTTTACGAATTCCCAGTAATAGAAGGTACAGAAAATGAAAAAGCGATTGATATTAGTTCGCTTCGTGGAAAAACAGGTTATATAACAATAGACCCAGGATTTAAGAATACAGGGAGTTGCACAAGTGCGATTACATTCTTAGATGGTGAAGAGGGAATTCTTCGTTACAGAGGTTATCCGATTGAGCAATTGGCGGATAAAGCTTCATTCTTGGAAGTTGCTTACCTTATCATCTACGGTGAGTTGCCAACAACTGCAGAGTTAAACCATTTTCAAAATAGTATCACGAAACATACATTGGTTCACGAGGATATGAAGCAATTTTTCGAGGCCTATCCTGCAAAAGCTCATCCAATGGGTGTTTTAGCTTCAATGGTATGTTCTCTTTCTACGTTCTATCCTGAATCGTTAGAATCAAACAGAGATGCAGCAGCAAAAGATTTGACGATTCATCGTTTGCTTGCTAAATTGCCTACTTTGGCGGCTTGGTCATTCAAAAATGCGATGCGTCATCCATTTATGTATCCAAAGAATGATTATGATTATTGCAAGAATTTCTTGCATATGATGTTCGCAATGCCAACGGAAGAATATGAAGTAGATCCAGCAATTGTTAGCTCTTTAAATAAATTATTAATCCTGCATGCAGAGCACGAACAAAACTGTTCTACTTCTACTGTAAGAATCGTTGGCTCATCACAAGCAAATTTATACGCATCAATTTCAGCTGGAATTACTGCACTTTGGGGACCTCTTCACGGTGGAGCAAATCAAGCGGTGATAGAAATGTTGGAGAAAATTCACAACGACGGTGGAGATGTTGATAAATGGGTATTAAAAGCAAAAGATAAAGAAGATTCATTCCGTTTAATGGGATTTGGTCATAGAGTTTATAAGAATTTTGACCCCAGAGCTACAATCATCAAAAAAGCATGTGATGATGTTTTGGAAAAAATGAACATCAATGATCCACTTTTGGCAATTGCTAAAAAATTGGAGAAAGTTGCTTTGGAAGATGACTATTTCAAATCACGTAATTTATATCCAAACGTAGATTTTTACTCAGGAATTATCTATAAAGCAATTGGAATTCCGACAGAAATGTTTACAGTAATGTTCGCACTAGGTCGTTTACCAGGTTGGATTGCACAATGGAAAGAAATGATTGAAAACAATGAGCCAATTGGTCGTCCTCGTCAAATATACACAGGCGCAACGACGCGTGATTATGTTGATATTATGAAAAGATAATTTTCAATTAAAAATAGATTTTAAAGTGGTTTCGAAAGGAATCACTTTTTTTTGTGAGAAAGAGTTTGGGATTGTTTTGTAAAGTCTAAATCAATTTTCAACAAATCATTTTTTGTGAAGATTACCCAAAAATCCATAGTGACGCATTTTTACACCCCCCGAAGGAAGCAACGTAGTCAAACTTCGGAGAAAGAATATGCTCTCAAAAGCATCGTGAAAAATTCCTTTTCCTCCAAGGTCATGAGTTTGGTTACCGAGTCGTTTACATAATCTTTGTATGAAAAACTCTCTTTCCCACCCGCAAATACTTTCAAACGGTGATTTGAAAATGAGCTTTCTTTAGGGAAGAGTTCCTTTAGATTAAAAAACGAAAATCAGGCTATGGAAGGTTTATTTATTCCAAATCTCCCAAGCTTTTAAAGCCTGTTGTTTCAGCATCGTCTCGCCATTCAAAATTTGCGTTCCCTGCTCTTCGGCTTTTTGCAGCAACATCGTTTTTGACGGATTGTAAATTAAATCTACCACCAAATGTTGATTTGTGAGGAATTCGAAAGGTATTTCGATAAAGTCATCATTGTTCGGAAATGTTCCAACAGGTGTTGTGTTGACAATCAACTTGCAGGCATTCAGCATGTGATTATTGATTTCAGCGTAGCTAAATTCGTTTTCCTTTTTTGGATTTCTGGAAATAAAAATCACATCGATTCCCAAATTTTTTAGAACATATTCCACTGCTTTTGAAGCTCCACCCGTTCCGAGAATGATTGCACGCTCATGCCGATTTGTTAAAAACGGTTTTATTGCTTGTTGAAATCCGTATGAATCTGTGTTGTGTCCTATGCTTTTGCCATTCGTAAATGAAATGCAATTCACCGCGCCAATAGCTGATGCCTCAATGGATAATTTATCTAAAAATGGAATGATGGTTTGTTTATAAGGAATTGTAACGCTTAATCCCTGAATGCTATTCTGGAGTAAATCTTTGATTTCGGAGATGTCGTCAAATTCATAATTTAAGAATTGAGCATCTATTTTCTGTTTCTCAAAAAACTCTGTGAAGAATGCTTTCGAAAATGAATGACCGAGCGTTTTGCCAATTAATCCAAATTGTTTCATTTTTCTTTTGGTGCAAAACGTTCAAGAATGATAACAAGTAACAATCCACCAAAAGCACAAGCTATTGCTAAAAATAGTTGATTATCACCAATAAAATTTTGAGGAAGCACGTTTGCTGTCATCCAATCTTCCTTTCCGTCTGAATGCCTAACAATTGGTGCATCGCCCACATTCACTTTCCATGGCCAAACTTTGTATAAAGCGCCAATCATGAATCCCGTAAGAAGAGCGATTGTTACTTCCTTGAATTTCGAGAATAACAATTTCAGCAATCGAGCGAAAGAAAGTAATCCGACGATACATCCAGCCATGAAAATAAGAACAAGAACGATATTACGCTGATTCAATGCTTCAAGCACAATGTGGTAACTTCCCATTAAAACAAGGATAAAAGAACCAGAAATTCCGGGTAAAATCATTGCACAAATAGCAACTGCACCCGAGAGAAAAATATACCAAGAAGATGTGTCACCACTAACTGTTGTTTGGATTGCACTAATAAAAAACGCTATAATAATTCCTGCTAAAAGCATCAGAATCAATCCAATATTCCATTTTTGTATTGACTTCCCAACTAACCAAGCACTAGCAACGATTAATCCAAAAAAGAAACTCCATATCAACACTGGATGGTTTTCAAGTAAATAGCTCACTCCCTTCGCAAAAGAAACGATACTAAAAATAATTCCACCGAAAAGTACTAATAAAAAAGTTCCGTTCAGCTGCTTCCAAGCCGCCTTAATTCCATCGGTGCGAAGTGTTTTCAATAGACCAAGATTCACATTATTGATACTCGAAATTAATTCTTCGTAAATTCCAGTAACAAATGCAACTGTTCCTCCAGAAACGCCTGGAACAACATCTGCTGCTCCCATCGCCATTCCTTTAAGTCCAAGTAAGGCTAATTGTTTTGGTGATTTTTGCATTATTCTAACATTAAATGAGGTGCAACAATTTCTTTGTAAGCTTCGATGCCACCATCGAGCACTTTCACGTTTACAAGTTCAAAATCTATGTAAAGTAAATTACATAAGGCGGAAGCACGCTTTCCAGATTTGCACATGAGAATGATAATTTTATCTTTTGGAAATTCATCCAATCGACTACAAACCTCATCCATCGGGATATGTTTGCTTCCAACATTTGCAAAATCGTATTCGTACTTTTCGCGAATATCGATGATGTAATAATCCGTTTTATTATTAAAAACTTCGATTGCTGAGATTAACTGCATACTTTTATTTTGTGCAAAGATAAATTGTTTGATGGAATTTTAAAGATTGATTTTTTCGTCGCTAAATTCATAAATTTTTAATCGTATAAAATTTTAAAAGAATAAAAGAATAAACTTTTAGTGAACAGTCCAATTTTAGTGAGTTGTAGATGATTTTTTCCGATTTTTGTTCAAATCCTATTTTACCTTTATGGAAACACCCATTTCAAAAGAAGCAACACATTCATTTTGTTCATTCATCGCTTCAACCTTGACCATTTTATTCACTCTTTTCTTCGACAACAGACTTTCTTCAACTGCTTTTTCAATAATATTTCCATCTTTCGTTATGAATATAATATTCGATTCAGCGCGTTTTAGAAATTCGGCCGACATACTTTTAAACGCAAATGAAACTTTCACTCCTGACTTTTCAGCGAAGTAAAAGGCATGAATTCCTGCTGCCAAATCTGCTCCAATAGCTAATGCGCCAAAATACATCGAACCTAAATGATTTTTAGATCTTCGTTGCAATCGTATTCTTACATTAACTTCTTTTTCATCAACGCGCAAAATTCGTGGACGAAGAAAACCTATCAATGGAATGCGAAAAATTCCGAACAGAAAAACCATTCTGCGCCAATAAGAAAGCGAATTAATTTTCTGATTCTTAGTTTGATTCATATCCTGCTTTTAATTCGGTGAAAATTTCACTTATTGAACGAATCGAATGCACATGTTCTATTGAAGGACCAGCGCACCAAACGGTTTTATACGTTGTACCGAATGCTGCATTTTGAAGTTTCTTCATTCCTCTCGCAAAAGTAAATGCTTTGACCCATTTTTTTAGTCTCTTGTTTTTATTCAGTAATCGCTCGAGCCAATTTTGTTCCGTTCCAACTTCTTTCACATACGGTGTATTGATAACTGTGCAAGGCGTTCCAGATAATTTCGTTGTCATCACAATGTCTTTTGAGCCATAATCAACACATGCTTTTTTGTAATCATCCGAAACTCCAGCTTCATGTGACGCGATGAAAATACTTCCCATGGAAACGCCGGCAGCACCAAGTTTGATCATTTCTTTTATTCCTTTCCCCGTTCCAATTCCACCTGCGGAAATAATCGGAATTTTGCACTCTTTTTTGAGCATTGGAATTAACTCATGGATTGGAATATTTCCTGCATGTCCTCCTGCTTCTTTGCAGACTGCAATTATTGCATCAGCGCCTAAATCTTGAACTTTTAGCGCGTATCTAATATCTGTAACGTCGCAAAAAACTTTCGTTCCAACCTTTCGAGCTTCAATAATTGTTTCTTCCGGTGAACCTAACGAGGTAATAATAAAATCAACCTTTTCTTCGCAACAAACTTTGAGCTGTTCTTTGTAGTAAAAATTAGACTTATTGACAATTAAATTGATTCCCATTGGACCTTTAACCGTTGATTTAATCTTTCGAATGGCTTCACGCAGTAAATCCGTTGTTCGATAATTCAAAGCTGGAATTGCGCCAGTTGCTCCACATTTAACGGCCTCAATAACCATTTCTTCATTAGAAACTAGAAACATAGGTGCTACGATTACCGGAAAATCTATTCCTAATAAATCACATAATTCGGGACGGTTTTCGGATTCTTGCATAGAACGAAGTTAAGAAAATAGGATTTAGTTATGTAACAACCTCAAAGAAACATTAAGAACTATGAATAACTTGTGCTATTCTAGGTGAGAATAAAAATATCAGAATATTTTTTTCAACGTATCGTTTGTTTCAGAAGGATTTTCGCAATTATCGGCAAAAATTAAAATTTCAATTGTATTATTTTCTATTCGATAGTAGAACGACGAGTGTTTTTCTACAATCGCTTGATAAATTCCAACTTTTTTCTTTGAAATAATACAACTTTTAGGATACTTGGCAACTTGAGTTATTTAATCATCCACCATTTCCTTATATTCATCAAGCGTTTTATCGGTCCATTCTTCTTTTAGGTATGCTAAAATCTTAATTTACTTTATTTGAGCGGTTGGAGAAATTATAACCTTCAACTTTTTCAACGAACCGAATGTTTAATTTCGTTCCATTCAATACCTTTATTTTGATCTAATTCTAGTATTGCCGCATCCAGCTCCGCTTTCTGTTCTAGAGTTAAATCGTCACAGAAATCGGATGTCTCATCTTTTTACCAACGCTTTAATTCGCTCAATTATTTGAGGATTTTCTATCCCCAAAATTAACTTTACAAGTTCGATTTTTGTTGCTTGAATATTCGTAACACTAAATTACAAATTAATATTTACAATTTTCTCAATTCGAATCTTAGAATACTCCTCAAAAAAAATTCAAACCTTCTTACAAACCTTTTTTCTTAATTTTGTTCCATGACAAAAAAACAAGCTTGGATTGAAGCAATTCGACCAAGAACACTTCCGCTTAGTTTGGCAGGGATAATCATGGGTTCAGCAATCGCATTTATGAATGGATTTGTTGATTGGATTATTTTTGGATTAGCACTTCTTACAACAATTCTATTTCAAATCCTGTCCAATTTAGCTAACGATTTAGGCGATGGATTAAAAGGAACGGATAATGCTGATCGAATTGGACCAACAAGAGCCATTCAATCTGGAATAATTTCCTCCAAAGAAATGAATTTTGCCGTTGTTTTTATAAGTGTTTTGAGTCTTGTTTCGGCTGGGTTTTTAATCTATTTTGGAACGAAAGAAATGACGACTGAAACGATTATTTTTTACAGTATTCTAGCCGTTCTTTCTGTCCTAGCCGCAATAACTTACACGGTTGGAAAGCGGGCGTATGGCTATCATGCTTTGGGCGACTTAATGGTCTTTATTTTCTTCGGCTTGGTTAGTGTTCTAGGAGTTTATTCACTTTACACGAAGACATTTGAATGGCTCAATATTCTTCCTGCAATTTCCATTGGTTTGTTGAGTGTTTCTGTTTTGAATTTGAACAATATGCGCGATTATCAATCAGATAAAAAAGCCAATAAGAATACTTTTGTGGTGAAGATTGGTCCGGATATGGCTAAACTGTATCACGGTGTAATCATATTCACAGCACTTGGATGTTTGATTTATTTCTTTACTTTTTTTGATAAACCATTTGTGTTTTTGAGCGCACTTCCAGGTGTTGCATTGGTGCTTCACACAATGAAAGTCATGAAAACGCGGCAAGCGAAAGATTTTGATCCCGAACTAAAAAAAGTAGCATTATCGACATTTGCCGTTTCAGTAATTTTGATGATTGTGGCACTTGTTGATGTAATCTAAAATTTAGACAATGATTTCAGCAAAATTTTCTAAAAAAATATTTCATTTTAAAAATCCAAGCGGAACGAGTCGTGGAATTTTACGAGAAAAAATTTCATGGTTTATCGAGTTAACAGATGGTCAGAATATTGGACTTGGAGAATGTAGCATCATCGAGGGATTATCACCTGATTTTGAAGATGAAGAAAAGTATGAATTGAAAATAACTGAAGTCATTGAGAAAATTAATCTTGGCGAACTGAATTTAGAAAATGCACCAAATTTATTAATTCAATTTCCTTCCATTTTATTCGGTGTAGAAACTGCACTTTTAGATTTACATAATGGAGGAAAACGAATTATCTTTAAGAATGATTTCTCGTCAGGAAAACAAGTTATCCCTATCAACGGACTCATTTGGATGGGTTCAGAATCTTTTATGCTAAAACAAATCGAACGACTTGTTTCCGAAGGCTTTACCACATTAAAAATGAAAGTTGGAGCAATTGATTTCGAAACAGAATTTCAGTTATTAAAGCAAATTAGAACTCAATTTTCATCCAAACAAATGACTTTAAGAGTTGATGCAAATGGATCATTTAAACCAAAAAATGCACTTCATCTCCTTGAAAGATTGGCTAAATTAGAAATTCATTCTATCGAACAACCAATTGCCGCTGGACAAATTGAAGCAATGCGAAATCTTTGCGAAAATACGCCAACACCTATCGCATTAGATGAAGAATTGATTGGAATTCGTTCTTTTGAAGAAAAAAAAGCCCTTTTGAGTACAATTTCGCCTCAATATATCATTCTAAAACCAAGTTTACATGGTGGGATTTCTGGCTGTCGAGAATGGATTTCAATAGCCGAATCACTGCAAATTCCTTGGTGGATGACTTCAGCACTTGAATCAAACATTGGATTAAATTCAATTTGTCAATTCACAGCCGAATACAAAAATGACCTCCCGCAAGGATTAGGAACAGGAAGTTTATATGTAAATAATATTCTTGGAAATTTAATTGTTGAAAAAGGCGTTATTAGAGTTATGAACCATGAGGTATGAGAGAGTGATCAAATCTCACAACTCATCGTTCTTACCTCATCACTAGTATCTATCCCCTTTACCGTACCACGTTTTTTTGCCTTTATTTTTTGCGGCAACTTTTTTGTCTTCTGAAGTGCGACGTTTAAATTCAGGACGACCATTTCCATCGTTATTTCGAGGCTGACGCTGTTCTTTTTTCGGAATAACGAAATCTTCCATCGGATAAGGATGTCCATCAATCACAGGAACTTGCTGATTTGTCAATTTTTCGATGTCTTTCAAATATGCTTTTTCTTCAAAATCGCAAAAAGAAATGGCTTTTCCTCCTCTTCCCGCTCGACCAGTTCGACCAATTCGGTGAACGTAAGTTTCCGAAATATTTGGTAAGTCGTAATTCATTACTAACTCCATTCCTTCGATGTCAATTCCACGTGCAGCAATGTCTGTCGCCACCAATACACGAATCGTTTTGTCCTTAAAGTTTCCTAACGCTCGTTGACGATTATTTTGACTTTTATTTCCATGAATCGCATCAGATTTGATTCCGTGTTTCGTTAAATGGCGCACAATTTTATCGCAACCGTGTTTCGTTCGGCTAAAAACCAAAACTGTATCTGCTGTTTCTTCTTTTAGAATATCAACCAATAATGCGTTTTTATTTCCTTTATCGATAAAATAAATGCACTGAGTTATTTTTTCAACTGTTGAAGAAACGGGTGTAACCTCTACACGAATCGGATCTCTTAAAATTGTACCAGCCAATTTTAAAATTTCTGGAGCCATTGTCGCCGAGAAAAACAAGTTTTGTCTTTCCGATGGCAATGCTTTGATTACTTTATTTACGTCGTGAATAAATCCCATGTCCAACATGCGATCTGCTTCATCTAAAACGAAAAATTCGACATTGTTCAATTTGATAAATCCTTGCATGATTAAATCAAGCAAACGACCTGGCGTAGCGACTAAAATGTCAACCCCAGCGCTTAAAGTTGCAGTTTGTTTGTTTTGGTTTACTCCACCAAAAATCACGGTACTTCTTAAATCAAGGTGACGACCATAATCTTTTAAGCTATCGCCAATTTGAATAGCAAGCTCGCGTGTTGGAGTGAGAATAAGCGATTTTATTTTACGTTTTCCAGTTTCTTTCTCGGCTTTTGCCAATTTTTGAAGGATAGGAATAGAGAAAGCGGCAGTTTTTCCTGTACCCGTTTGAGCGCAACCAAGCACGTCGTGCCCAGCGAATAATTGCGGGATAGCTTGTTCTTGAATAGGTGTTGGTGTTGTATAACCTTTTTCTTCAATTGCTTTCAGAATTGGTTGAATAATGTTTAATTCGTTAAAATGCATTTAGTTTATTTGCGGGAAGTGAATTTGCTCCGATGAATTTCGGAGATCAGAATTGAATCCCTTGTGAGCCGCAAATGTAAGGTTTATTTTTGGATTGGATATTTTTTGATTAACAAGGAATTCTCGTGTTGAATTTATTCGGAATGACTAATGAAAAAATGTAAGGATTTTTTTAGTTTTCACAACGAACTCACCTTTAATAAGACATATTAACCTAACAAAAGAAATTTGGGGGTAATATTGTCTCCTTGTTGATGATATTGTCTCCTTGTTGATAATATTGTCAACGCGTTGACAATTTTGCCAATTTGCCCAGCTTTCAAAATTTTGTCAAAAAATGAATGTGTCTTCATACCCTAAATCACTCTCTTCAACCCAACTCTCTTCCTCACCACATCAACTTCTAAAACCTCAACCTCAACATGTTCATGCAGCGATATAAACTGCGACGGATCTTCTACATAAACATCCGCCAACTGTGATTTATGAATCAACCCATTTTCTTTGATTCCAATATTTACAAATGCTCCAAAAGCTGTGACGTTCGTTACAATTCCAGGCAATTTCATTCCGATTTTTAAATCTTCTATCGTTCGAATTGCAGCATCAAATTCCAAAACTTGCGCTTTTTTTCGTGGATCACGTCCCGGTTTTTGGAGTTCTTTTACGATATCATCAAAAGTATACGCATCAACAGATGGAAAATCGGATTTTGAAAGTTGTTTTAATTGATCTTTATTCCCAACTAAATCAGCAACTTCTAGTTTCAATTTTTTAGCTATTGATTTTACGGCATCATAACTTTCTGGATGCACAGATGAATTATCCAACGGATTTTTTGCTTCGCGAATTCTTAAAAACCCTGCTGCTTGTTCGAAGGCTTTATCGCCCAATCGCTTTACTTTCTTCAATTCACTTCGTGAAGTAAATGCGCCTTTTTCATTGCGGTATTCAACGATATTTTCCGCCAAGGATTGTCCTAAACCAGAAACATAACTCAATAAATAAGGCGAAGCAGTGTTCAAGTCAACGCCAACAGAATTCACAGCAGAAACCACAACATCATCCAAGGCATCCTTCAATAAAGTTTGATTTACTTCGTGCTGATATTGTCCTACTCCAACGGATTTTGGGTCAATTTTCACCAATTCAGCCAATGGATCCATCAATCTTCTACCGATAGAAACGGCTCCACGAACGGTAATATCAAAGTTTGGAAATTCCTTTCGAGCGATTGGACTTGCAGAATAAATCGACGCACCATCTTCGCGCACAACGAAAACTTCCAAATCTCGATTGAATTGCGTGTGTTTTATAAAATATTCTGTTTCTCTTCCAGCAGTTCCATCGCCAATTGCAATGGCATCAATTTTATAACTTTCAACGAGTTGGGCAATTTTTGACTTTGCTGCCGTCAGGTCTTTTTGTGGAGGATGCGGAAAAATCGTTGTGTTCGTCAATAATTCGCCAGATTCATCAATGCAAACAACTTTACACCCTGTTCTAAAACCTGGATCGATTGCCAAAATTCGCTTTGAGCCTAAAGGCGGAGCGAGCAACAACTGACGTAAATTAGTCGTGAATATTTTAATCGCTTCTTTATCTGCTTTTTCTTTGAATTCGCTAATCGCCTCATTTTCAAGCGATGGCAAAAGCAAACGTTTGTACGCATCTTTGCAAGCTTCTTCAACAACTTTGGCGCATTCATCAGTTCCTTTCACAAAAAATCGATGCATGGATTCTAATGCTTCTTCGCTACTTGGTTGTGCTTTTATTTTCAATAATCCTTCACGGTCAGCGCGATATAAAGCTAAAAAACGATGTGATGCACATTTGTAAAGTGGTTCAGAAAAGTCAAAATAATCTCTATATTTTTCAGCTTCGGCGTCTTTTCCTTTCACAAGTTTAGATACCAAAACTGCTTTTCTTTGAAACAATTGGCGAAGTTTTGCACGCAGCGCAGCATTTTCATTCATCCATTCAGCGATAATGTAAATTGCACCTTGAATTGCTGAATCTTCGCTTTCAACATCTCCTTTTACGAATCGAGAAGCCATTTCTTCTGGATTGCCTCCTCGCTGAGCCATAATCATTTTGGCAAGTGGTTCAAGCCCTAGTTTTCTTGCTTTATCTCCTTTCGTTTCTCTTTTTTGTTTATAAGGCAAATACAAATCCTCCAATAAATTTGAATCAAAACATTCCGAAATTTTAGATTTTAGTTCATCGGTTAATTTTCCTTGCTCTTCAATTGATTTTAAAATTGTTGCTTGTCGGGCAGTTAAATCGTCATACAATTTCGCAGCATCGCGTATAGCAGCAATTTCAACTTCATCCAATCCTTGTGTTAATTCTTTTCGGTATCGAGCGATAAAAGGAACTGTCGCTCCGTCGCTCAATAACCTAAACGTATTTTGAATTGCAAGATCTTTTAAGGAAGTTGTGTTTTTAATGAATTGATTTTTCGAAAGTTGTTCCATGAATTTGATTTCTAAAAAGGATTGTAAAAATAATAAATGTTGAATTAAAGAAACTAAATGCTTCCTTTTTTTATGAAATTCGAGAAAAGAACGAAGTTAATTGTAAGAATAGCATGAACCAGTAAAAATTCAAGCATTAATTTCAGTACCTTTCCGTTCAAATCAATTTGACATGAAAAAAACATTTTTTACGCTTGGATCAGTAATTTTTCTAGTTTCCTGTTCGCCTAAAACGGCTGAAGTAACCACCACTCCTGCAGTTTCTGAACCGATGACTTTTCCAAATGAAACTGTTTCAACGGGTTTTGCATTGTATGGATCTGAATGCACACAGTGTCACAAAGCTAAAACAGTGAATAAATATTCTCGTGAAGAATGGAATAAAATCCTTCCTAACATGGCTCAGAAAGCAAAAATTGATGATGGTCAAGAAGCGGCTGTTGATGCTTACATCAATTGGGAATTAGCTAAATAGAATTCATTCTTAATGTTTTCAAAACTCATTATACTAGACATTTCAACGGTTCTTGCTGGACCTTCTGTCGGAACTTTTTTCTCCGAATTAGGTGCTAAGGTCTTGAAAATTGAACATCCCAAACATGGAGATGTTACTCGGACTTGGAAATTATCATCGGAAAATGAAAATGATCCGAATTCGGCTTATTTTTCATCGGTTAACTTCGGAAAGGAATACCTTAAATTGGATTTAAAGAATGAAAAGGACCACTCTAAATTTATGGAGTTAGTTTCTTCTGCTGATATTTTAATTTCTAATTTCAAAAAAGGAGATGATAAAAAATTAAACATTCTGGATGAAAATTTACGGGAAATAAATCCACGCTTAATTCATGGAAAAATTTCTGGATTTGGTTCAGAAAGTGATCGTGTTGCATACGACTTAATTCTTCAAGCAGAAAGCGGATATATGTCTATGAATGGCACTCCAGAAAGTGGGCCAGTTAAAATGCCAGTTGCTTTTATCGATATGTTGGCGGCGCATCATTTAAAGGAAGGAGTGCTTTTGGCTTTGCTTGAACGAAACGAAACCAATGTTGGAAGAACGGTTTCAGTTTCTCTTTACGATGCGGCAATCTGCAGTTTGTCAAATCAGGCTTCAAATTTTTTGATGGAAGGTCATGTTGCAAAACGGATTGGAAGTCTTCATCCAAATATTGCTCCTTATGGCGAAATTTTCACAACGAAAGATCATGTGATGATTACGTTTGCTATTGGCAGCGATACACATTTCGAAAAGCTATGCAGTTTTTTAAGTTTATCAAAACTTACGAATAATGACAAATTTGACAATAATCAATCGCGGGTGACAAATCGTTTTGCGCTTTTTAAACTCTTGCAGGAAAAAGTGAAATTATTCGAAAGTTCGAAGATTGTTGAGGCAATGAATCACGGATTTGTTCCGGTTGGAATTATAAATTCAATCGACAAAGTTTTTGAAAATCCTGAAGCCCAAGCGCTTGTTAGAGAAGAGAAAATAGATGGAAAGACGACCAAACGAATAACTTCACTCGGATTCAAATGGGAATAATTATAAAATCACCTTCCAGTGAATCTGAATGGGAAAAGTATTTCGATTTGCGCTACAGAATAATGCGCGAACCGCTGGGAAAACCAAGAGGAAGTGAACGCAATGAAGAGGATGAAACTGGAATCCATTTCGCTTTGTATGAAAACGAAATTTTAAAAGCAATTGCTCGATTAGATAAACAGGAAAATGGACATTTAAACGCAACAATGCAAGTTAGGTTCGTTGCGGTGGAAAACAATTTGCAAGGTCAAGGTTTTGGAAAGAAAATCATGCTGGCAACAGAAGAAAAAGCAATGGAAATTGGCGCAAAAAAAATGATTCTTCATGCTAGAGACTATGCCGTTCCTTTTTATTTAAATCTTGAATATAAAATTATTGAAAAGTCATATATTTTATTTGATCAAATTCAGCATTATTTGATGGAGAAAAAATTGTAAAATGGAAAAATGAAGTTTATTTTACCGCAGAGATTCTGTGTTAAGTTTTTAAGTAACTAAATTATGAATTATGAAGAGCCTAATTTTTAAAATACTAATTTAGAATTGTTTATTATTGACAATCTCATCAGGCAAAAAAACGTATTCATGAGAATGCAATGGATATTCAACTCAAGGAATTGAATTCACCGAAAACAAATCTGTAGAAGTATCAGATTCTAAAAAAGCAGATGAAGAATGCATAAAAATCGGAGTATATTACGACATTAGTAATTACGCATCAAACAATATTGGATTCGTAAATTGCAATTATAAGATGTAATAGTACCGTTGTTTTTTTAACCGCAAGGTGCGCAAAGATTTTCGCAAAGCACGCAAAGAAAACAAGTTAAAATTTTACGCTTCGAATCTGCAGCAAAAAGAAAAAATCTATTCTTATTTAATTCATCATTGATGCTCGCTCACCTTTGCGTTTTAATTGATCTTCCATTCGTTTTGCCAGTAAATTAAAAAGTAATTTCGCATCTTTTTCAGTTAGTTTTCGACCAAATCGAACTGGTTTCCCCAAATACTCAAATTCGATTCGCTCTCCTCCTTTTACCCAAGGTGATGCTTCCCAAGTTGCTTGAAAAGAATGCGCTTCTGGCACATACAAATTCATCTTTTTTATGTTTTCCAAATAATAAGGGATGGCTCTGCCATAACCTTTGATTGAGCGTTTTACAGTTAAAGATGTTTCATTCACTTTTAATAATTCATTTCCCCAGAGTAACCAGAAAAACATGCGAAATACGCGAAATGCATAATATGCCCAAAAAGTCATGAAAACGAAAATAATTACCTTTTCTTGGTTTGACAATTTTAAAGAGAAATATGCCCATATTACAATTGCTCCAATACTCAACCACATTGCAACCCACGCACCCACAAGTCCAGTAACCAAAGGTTTTTTCTCCGGATAAATGACACAAGTCGTTTTTTTCTTATCATCAACTACGCTGATTCTTTCGCCAATCCATTTCATGGGACAAAAGTATTTAATTTAAGACAATTTTAAGCACAAAAAAAGGTGCCAGTAAAATACCCGCACCTTTTAAACGAAATTATTTTTTTTTATTGGATCACCAATCGTCTAACAATTGAAACATTATCAATTGTTACTTTCACCAAATAGATTCCTGAATTCAAATTAGAAGTATTCATGTTTATTTCAGAATATCCATTCAAAGTGCCATAGTTTCTTGAAGTAATTACTTTACCAGATAAATCAACTATTGAGATTTCAACTTCTGAATCTTTCACTAACTCCAAACCAATAGTTGCGCTTGACGTTGCAGGATTTGGGAAAATAGAAAATTGTATTTTTGATTCATTCAAGTCGTTTGTTCCTGCGCTCGCAGAAAACTTAAATTTCGAAGCATTATCAATTTTCCCTGTTGGATCGATTAACATTCCAATAACGTGCATTTCTCCAACTTCCCATGATGCTGGTAATGTAAAAGTATACGTTTTAGTATGCGTTTCTCCAGAATTCACAACAGCAGGAAAACTAGTTGGATCACCACCAAAAGCTGGCGCAATTGCCCGAGCAACATGATTATAAACCATTTGTGCAGCAGGAACGGAAGCAGGCAACAATTCATATCCTCCCATAACTCCATTGTTTCCACCTGCATAAGCATTTGATTGATTCCAACCAGCTCCTGAACCAGTAACATTATCTTCTGTTAAAACACAAGCTAATTTATAGTTGCTATTCGCAGCAGCTTGAAAATCAGCTGTAACATCAACGGTTAAAACCCTAGTTACAACATCGAAACTTTGTGTAGTTGACAACAACGCGGTTGGAGCAACTTGCAATCTTGTATAAAAATCATTTGCCATGGCTGAAGGATCTACGTCATTTCCGCGGTCAACCAACGAACTTGGATAACCCCCAATCAAAGGGCCAATGCCAGCATCATATTCTGTTACAGTCATTGGATCGCCGTTATGAACTGCAATTCCAGCCCAAAAATCGCCAAAATCTTGCTCAAATTTATCCATAAAAACAGCGCCTCTTGGACACCATTGACACCATGTTCCTGTTGCTTCTTCTCCTACAACAACTTTCCCCGCTGCAGGAACTACTGGATTAGAAACAATTCCCGTTACATTATCCAATAAATTGTCATCAAGACCTCCATTAACATTTGAAATAGTATATGTTACTGTATTCGTGCCAGCGATTAAAACCAAATCTGTAAAATTAATTGTGTATGTCCCGAGTGAAGGAATGCTTACGCCTGTAATAGTTTCTACAACTGTATTTCCGTTATAATTCAAGGCCGCCTCGAACGAATTAATTGGTGTTGTTCCACCATTCATCATAACTCCTGTTGGACTAACAGTTTGAGAAGCAATGTTGCCATTCAAACTCAATGACGATGCTATCCCATTTAAATTAGGTAATGTGTATGTTTCATGATCAAACATGACATCGTCTATGTAATATTGTGAGGTTGCATTTGAAGGATAAAAATCAACGGAAGCAACATTGTTAATTCCATTGCTCCAAGTTCCAACTGAAACGCCATCCACAAATCCTTCCCAAAGACCCAAAGTTAAATTAGCAACGATTTTCAACGTAAACCATTGCGCATTTGGATAAGTTGTTGTTAATAAATCGAATGTTATTCCATCGTCCAATGAAAATGAACCATTTGCTGCTGTAAAATTCATTGCCCAAATTTGACCAACAACAGGATTTGCCTGAATATTAAAATAGGCTCCCTTCGTTGCAGGAATATACATTGCAGTTTCAAACGTGAAAATTCCGGATGTATATTGCTGACCAAAGTTTAAGATGCAATCTTGAGGTCCGCCTGCAGGAGCTGTTGAATTGAAGTAAACCGAGTTAGTTCCGCTTTGGGCTTGAGCATCAGAAACAATTCCATCTTCAGTTCCACCCTCGGTTCCAGACCAAGTAGTCCATTCACTCGCTTGCGGACCTAATGCACCAAGCGTATAAGCATCAAAGTTATCGGTAAATAATTGCGCATTCGCTGTGAGTGCGAAAAACAGTGAGCCCAATCCTAGCGTAATTTTTTTCATATAGTTGTGTTTTTTAGTTATTAGAAACTTTCGTGTTAAGTTAACTATTATTTAGGGTTTTAGGCTCGAAAATCGCAGAGCACTATTGAAATCCTACTTTCTAAAAATGAAAAAACATAAAGTAAACTCATGACTTTGAAGTCTTAACATTTTTTTCATTTATTGCCGAAAATTTCGGTACGGTCTATTTCTCAATTTCTCTCAAAGATTCCATTTTTTTCAAGGCCAAAAATCCTTTGATATCCTCAAAATGTTCT
>Ga0105045_10000263_pt1 | contig 35347 bp, 25 predicted proteins | sample MAT02_FD_78089 | JGI IMG/M metagenome (GOLD analysis project Ga0105045, IMG submission 78089) | Freshwater microbial communities from Lake Fryxell liftoff mats and glacier meltwater in Antarctica - MAT-02 (megahit assembly) | ecosystem: Environmental > Aquatic > Freshwater > Ice > Liftoff...
CTTCAAGGATTGTATCGGCATCGCTTTTTTTGCAGAATCGATTAAGATAATTGATACAGCAATCCATAAATAAAAACTCCTGATGACAATGAGCAAAAGATAAAAGCTCCAAAATATCTACTTTTATAAATTTTTCTGACATGAGTGCATTTTCAAATTCTTCAGCTCCAAGATAAATAAACATGATAAATGCTTGTACCGTGGGTCTTGAAAACTCTTTGAGATAAAAGACTTGGCTCTTCGATTCCTTCGTCTTCAAATTGAACAGTGCCTTAAGAGGTTCTCCTGTATGAAGGCGAAACATAAACTCGTGCAAGTGAATCACAAAATCATCTTTAACAATTAATTGATAATCACAATTTTTGCCTTCTAAATATTCACTATAAAGCATTTGACGAAGATCTAAAGGCTTTGAAATTAACTTTGGAGCAATCTTATAAGTTGCATGCACTTCGTCTTTCCATCGTACCTGTATAATGGAAACGGATGTTTTAACCAAATGAGGCGTAGAGAATTTTACAGGCAAATTCTTGGTACATTTTTTATAGGTTGCAGAAAAGAGCGCTGTAAAAGCTTGCATGCATAGAGCAATACGATCATAGCAACCGGCATAATGGTGGAAGGTATGTTCACGACAATCAATAGTATCTGATAATTCTCTGAAAAAACCATAATCGAACCATTGAATGGCGCAAAATTCAAAATTTTGATGCGAAATAAATCCATTTGCAAAAAAAGGACGTAATTGTTCAAGCGCTAATGGAAGCGCTTTGAAATAACCGCTACCCCGAACAGCTTTAAAGCTAATTAAATTATCGGTTTCAATGATTTCAAAATTAGAATTATCTTTTGGAAAAATTTTGCAAAATGCGATTAGGAATAAATTAGAATCTTCAAAAATGGGCTTAAAATTACTGTACTCAAAATAGCGGTTAAAAAGCGTAGTGTCTAAGGACTTTACTTCAAAGGAATCTGCATTCAAGGAAAAATCTCTACAATTTACTTTAAATTCATTTCTGCGAACAACGTTAAAGCTTCTTTGCCGCCAATAATCAAAGGCAACTTGTAAGCTTCTTCAAGACTCACCCATTTCGCATCAATATGTTCTTCTAAACCAATGTTTAGAATTGGGGCAAATTTAAATCTTTTTTGGAATAAATGAAAGATATATTTTAAAGGATTATTGCCATTTGGAATCGAGCAATAAAGAGCACCTATTTTTTGAAGATCATCCTCATCGATATTAAGACCGGCTTCTTCCTGTATTTCTCTGACAACACAATCCCTAACTTCTTCATTGCCTTCCATTTTACCGCCCGGCACTCCCCATGTATTGGGATAGGGTTTATTTGGATGTCGTTTTAAAAGTAAAATTTGATTCTCATAAATACAACAACAGCCTGCCGCAATCATCGTCGGGGAAAAATCTGTTGGGGGTTCTGTTACAATAAAATAGCTCATGTTGAAACCTCATCTGGCAAGCTTAAATTTCTCTCATGATAGCTTAAACCGGAAGTTTCAATAAGACCCCCTCCAAGACATACATCTCCATCATAAAAAACAATGGATTGTCTAATAGTCACAGCCCTTTGTGGAATATGAAATTTCACAAAACATCTGCCATCTTCAATTTTTTCAATCGTACAAAGCTGATCCTCTTGTCGATAGCGAATTTTAGAGCGGCATTTAAAAGGAAAGGTCAGTTCATGAGGGTTTTTTACAAAGCTTAACTCAGATGCAGTCAATTCATCGCAATAAAGAGCAGGATGCATCGTTCCTTGACTTACCCACACAATATTTTTATCGATATCCTTGCCAACGACAAACCAAGCATCACCCGCACCGCCTATTCCCATCCCCTTTCGCTGCCCGATTGTGTAATAAGCGACGCCATCATGGCGTCCAACAGTTTTTCCTTCCAATGTTTTAAAAACGCCTGGAAGTACATGAATGTATTGGCTTAAAAACTGCTTGAAATTACGCTCTCCGATAAAACAAATTCCTGTGCTATCTTTTTTTTCAGAAGTTGCGAGATTATTTTCTCTTGCAATTTTTCTAACTTCACTTTTCTGTAAATCGCCAATCGGAAACAGCACTTTTTTAAGAATGTCTTCTTTAATGGTGTACAGAAAATAACTTTGGTCTTTACCTTGATCCAAACCTTTTAAAAGCTTACCGTCACTTGTGCGGCAGTAATGACCGGTTGCAAGAAAATCTGCCCCAAAATCCAATGCTTTTTCTAGAAGGGCCTTAAATTTGATTTCGCGGTTGCATAAAATATCAGGATTGGGTGTATTCCCAAGTTTAAATTCTCTTAAAAATTCCGTAAAAACATTATCCCAATACTCTTTTACAAAATTTACCGAATAATAAGGAATTTCTAATTGCTCACAAACCCGCACGACATCTTCATATTCTTTAGAAGCATTACAAACGCCATGTTCATCCTTTTCTTCCCAATTTTTCATGAACATGCCGATCACGTTGTAACCTTGATTCTTTAACAGCCAAGCAGTTACAGAAGAATCAACGCCACCGCTCATGCCAACAACGACTGTTTTTGTATTGGGTCTCATTTTAAAACTTCCTCATTCTCAGATCTTGCGATTAAAACAGTGCTGCAGGAATTGCCGAAAACATTTAAGGAAGTTCTCATCATATCGACAACACGCTCAACAGCCAATATGAGTCCAACCCCTTCTGCCGGCAGTCCGATCGCCTTTAAAATGACAACAATCGAGACTAAACTTGCAGAAGGAATACCTGCCATGCCAATAGATGTTAAATAGGACATTAATAAAATTGTCAACAATGTTCCACTCCCCAAAGCAAGACCGTAGCTTTGTGCGATATAAATTGTTGTTACGGCTGCATAAAGAGATGTTCCTGCACAATTCAGCGATGTTCCAAGAGGCAGGGTAAAGCTGCAAATTCGGTTTGACACTCCAACTCTTTTTTCCATACAATCGATTGTTACAGGAAGAGTGGCTGCAGACGAACTTGTTGAAAAAGCAGTTATTAGAGCGGGTGTCATTGCTTTAAAATAAACAACTGGGTTTATCTTTCCGATGAAAAACAGCATTAAAGGCAGTACAACAAATAAGTGGGTACAAATAGCTATAGTAATAGTGAGGAAGAACCAGGCAAATGAAGAAAAAGATTCAAACCCTGTTGTTGCAATCACTTTAGCTACAAGTCCAAAAACACCGATGGGAAGGGCTCTCATCACAAAATGGGTGATTTTCATCATGATTTGAAAAACTGCCTTCCAAAAGTTTAGCATGACAGAACCTGCATGCGTTTCAATTTTTGAAATGAAAAATCCAAAAAGTAAAGAGAAGAATATAAGCCCGAGCATTTGGCCTTCGGCGGCCACTTGAAATATGTTTGACGGGATCATTTTAAAAAGAATTTGAGTGAACTGCTCAAAAAGATTATTTTTTGAAAGATTTTCAATTTGGTCAAAATTGGTCATGTTCGATAAATAGGCAACATTCATTTTGGAAGAAACACCCGGCGCAATGAGCAATACTACCAATAATCCAACAACTGCTGCTGTGAAGCTATTCAAGAAAAAATAAAAAAATGTTTTGCCGCCCATTTTTTCAAATGCAGGTTCAGAACCCATTTTTGCAGCTCCTGTGATCACAGAGGAGGCAACAAGTGGAATGACAACCAAAGTCAGGGCATTAATAAAAAGCTTACCAATGACATCGTAAAGGTGGATAGCAATTGGATTGTCTTGCGAAAGTAGGCCTGCAACAATAGCCATAAACATTGCGACAAAAACTTTGATCAATAAACTTTTCTTCATATAAATCTCTTTTCTTTTACTCTTGATTGCTAATAAGCAAGAGATCTATTATATGGGATTAGCTCGATTTAAATCAAATTATTTCTATTGCTATTTAAGCTCAAAGGATTTTTTTTGTATTCCAACTTCTTTTTTCTTTTGCTGGTTTTTTTAATTCCAAGTCTTGCATTGGATCATTCTTCACCTTTGATTCAAAGTGAGGGCTGGACTTATGTTTTAAGTATAGTAAGCTATCTTTCAATTTTCCTGCTTATTTTAATTCAAAATTATTATATACAACCTTTTTTAAAAGTAAAAAAACATAGAATCTTATTAATTGTGCAGATCGAACTGATTTTATTTTTGCTATTTCTATATTATATTTTAGATACAGCCCGCCTTTTTTCACATTTTCCCCTCTCTCAATTCTTGTCCAATCTTTTTGCCATTTCCATTTATCTTACCGGTTTATGGTTTTATTATTGTACAAGGAGCTTTTTTTTTCTAAAAACCGATACTAAAAAAGCATTTAAAGAAACTTCATTCATTTTACCCTTCATCCTTCCCTTTCTTATTTTTTCTTTAGCAATCGATCTATTTTACATGATGGTCGTGCCCTATTTTGATTACTATTTAGCCAATACATCGGCTTTTAATATCAATATTTTACTGACAAGTCTCATTTTATTGGCTTCATTCTTGATGATGCTATTGTTCCCGTACATTATTCAGTTGATTTGGCAATGCAAGCCTCTTTCGAATGAAACGCAAGAATTAGCAAAAAAATTTGAATTGATCTGCAAACAAGCCAATTTTAAACATGCGGGTATTAAAACCTGGGGGTTGCTTGATGATTCACTCTCAGCTGCAATTATTGGAATTATTCCAAAAGTGCGCTATATTTTATTTACAAAAAAAATTTTAAAACAACTCTCTTTTAATGCTTTATCAGCTATCTTAGTGCATGAAATAGGACATAGTTACAGAAAACATCTTTTAATTTATCCTTTTATTATTGCAGGAATTTTTTTTGTTTTAAGTGGTTTTGAAAATGCTTTTTTAAGCACTTTATCCCCTTTAATTTTCTTTATCGCTTATGTGTTAATCATTATTTTCTATTTCAGGATTGTCTTTGGCTTTTTTTCAAGGATTTTTGAAAGAGAGGCCGACCTTCATGTGTATGTTTTAAATATCAATCCGGAATATATGATAGAGGCTTTAGACCGTGTAGCAACGATTGAAGGAAATATCCATTTAATGCCCTGCTGGCATCATTACAGCATTCAGCAAAGAATTGATTTTTTAAGAGCGACAATAAAAGATCCATCACTTATAAAAAAACATCACGCTCACGTAAAAAAAGTCTTGTTTTTTTATTCTATTGCCCTAATCCTTACTGCAATATGGTGACCGAGACGAATACGAAGAAACTTAAAGTATGCACTGGCGCTACTTGAAAGTGAAAAATTGCAAGGCTAAGAATTAGTAAATATAACATCTTCGATTTTTCATTTTGAAGTAGCTTCGGTATAAATGTCTCTCTCGTTGAAAAAATCATATAGTTCAAATAAAATAAAGTTGTTCTAAATTAAAGTTAAAATTTAAAATTATTTGATGTTAGAAGTTCATATTAGGTTGATGTGCATGCTCTCTTCTTGGTAAAGAAAAAACTGCCATAGAGGTCCTCCCGCATGCCTTGAGGTTATCGTAGTTAAAAAAATGTGGAGTTTTAAGAATGGAACGATTAGAGCAGTTAAGAGAGTATTATAAGAAGAATGAAACAGAAATTTTAAAAGATTTTTTTACTTTTTTAAAATTTAAAAGCATTAGCTCTGAGGCTAAATACAGCAAAGATTGTAAGAGCTGTTCCGATTGGTTGGTTGCCTATTTAAAAACATTGCACTTTGAAACAGAGGTTTGGGAATCGAGGGGCCACCCGGTAATTTTTGCGTCCAATTTGAATGCAGGACAAGATAAACCGACCCTTCTTATTTACAATCACTATGATGTGCAACCATTTGATCCTCTAGAATTATGGGAATCAAATCCTTTTGAGCCTGAAATCAGAGCAGATCAGATTTTTGCAAGAGGCGCACAAGACAATAAAGGGCAATGTTTTTACACTTTACAAGCTTTAAAGTATTTAATTCAAAACGAAAAGTTGCCGATAAACATCAAACTTTGCATAGAAGGCGAAGAAGAATGTGGAAGTAATACCTTAAGCAAATTTATAAATGAAAAAAAAGAGGAATTAAAAGCCGACTATTTGGCAGTTGTTGACCTTGGCATTAGATCTTTAGAAAAGCCATCTATTTCACTTGGAATTCGAGGGATGATTTCCATGGATTTGAATCTTAAAGGTGCAAATACTGACATGCATTCTGGCACAAATGGCGGACTCCTTTACAATCCAAACCATGCATTAGTAGCAATATTAGCCTCTTTACGTGATGCAAACGGAAAAATCTTGGTACAAGGATTTTATGATGATGTTGAACCAATGAGTCTTGATGATAAAAAATGGATCTCTTTTGATTTTGATGAAAATGAATACTTAAGAGTGTCCGGTGTAAAGCCAACCGGGGGCGAAAATAATTATTCACCATTGGAGCGAAATTGGATCAGGCCAACCATGGAAATCAATGGAATATCTGGCGGTTACAGCGGATCCGGTTTTAAAACAGTTATTCCATCGGAGGCATCCGCAAAAATTTCTTGTCGCCTTGTACCCAATCAAGATCCTATAAAAATTGCAGCTCTTATTGAAAAACATTTCCAAAAAAATACACCTTCCGAAATCAGCGTAACAGTTGATTTTCACAGAGGATCCCCTGCTCTGCAAACAAATCCTACATCTAAAATTGTGCAAACATTTAAAAAAGCCTACGAAGAAGTTTTTAATAATCCCACAGATTTTATTTATGAAGGTGCTTCAATTCCCATCATCACCGAGCTTGGAATTGCAAGTTCTGCAGAAGTTGTTTTGGTTGGCCTGGGCCTTCCCGATGATGCCATACATGCACCTAATGAACATTTTGGATTGAACCGATTAGAAAAAGGATTTTTAATCATGACGCGAGCCATCGAATTGCTTGACATTAGTTGATTTTCTCTATAAGCTCCAGATTTTAACTTGGAAATATTCATGCTTTCTCGCCATGGCAGTACAGAACCTCCATTTTGGGTTTACCCAAAAATTATGCCCGAATGGAAAGAGGCTATCTGCAAAGAATTCAAAATCCATCCCGTTACAGCGCAAATTTTAGTTTCTCGCGGCTTTTCATCGCTGCCTCAAATTCATAATTATCTCTATGCAAAACTTCCCGATCTTTATGACCCTTTCCTTTTAGCGGAAATGCCACAAGCTGTAGATCGTATTTGTCGCGCAATCAGGGAACATGAAAATATTTTGATCTATGGTGATAACGATGTCGATGGAATGACAGGAACAGCCCTCCTTACCGAATTTTTGCAATACATCGGGGCAAATGTTTTATTCTACATTTCCAATCGGGGCGCTCTTCGCCAAAGCCTTATTGTTGAAGCACTTGAGTATGCCCTTAAAAATGAATGCAAACTTTTGATCACTGTTGATTGCGGCATCACATCTGCTGGTGAAATTGCAAAAGTCGTGGAAAAAAATGTAGATGTAATTGTCACCGACCATCATGAACCGACAGATAAAATCCCCCATTGCATTGCAACTTTAAATCCAAAGCTTGTAAATAATTCCTATCCGAACCGTGATTTGACAGGAGTGGGTGTTGCGTTTAAATTGGCTCATGCTGTTACAAATCAGCTTGTGACAGAAGGGAAAATTTCGCCTAAAAAAGTGGATTTGAAAAGGTATCTTGATTTAGTTGCCCTAGGCACAATCTCTGATATGGGCGCTTTGCTTGGTGAAAATAGAATTTTAGTAAGCTATGGATTAAGGCAGCTTAAAAAAAATAAACGTGTTGGCCTTGCAAAACTTCTTTCTATTTCTGAAGTTGACGTCAACGAACTTTCCACCTTTTTAATCGCCTCAAAAGTCGCTCCTAGATTAAACAGCCTTGGGCGCATTGACGATCCTCAAAAAGGCGTTGAAATGCTTCTTGTTAGAAATGCACCGATTGCTGAAAAAATGGCTTTGGAGCTTGATTTAAATAATATTGAAAGACAAAAAATTGAAAGAACAATGTCTGTCGATGTTGAAAGCATTATTGAAGTTCAACCGCAAGTTCTAACGAAAAAAGCAATCGTCATGCATTCTGAAAAATGGCATCCCGGTGTCATTGCGATTCTTTCAACACGTATTTCAAAGCAGTTTAATCGACCAACCGTCATGATTGCTGTCGATAAGGGCATTGGAAAAGGCTCGTTGCGATCGATTCGTGAATTTCCTCTTTTGAGTGTCTTGAAAAGCTGCGGAGACTTGTTGCTTAATTTTGGTGGCCATGATTTTGCTGCGGGATTGACCATTAAAGAAGAAAATATTCCTGAATTTACAAGACGCTTTACCGAAGCTGCAGAATTCTTAATTCACGATCATGATATTTTAAATAAATTAAATCTTGATGCCGAAATTAAATTTGAAGACTTAACGTTTGATCTTTTAGAATCCATACGTTTGTTAGAGCCCTTTGGAAATGAAAATCCACAGCCGGTTCTTTATTGCGAAGCAAAACAAGCCTGGCCTCCAAAAGTTGTTGGTAAAGCTCATCTTAAACTTTACCTTGAGCAGGGCGATCGCATGTTAGAAGGCATTGCCTTCAATAAGGCCGCCATGAGCCCGCTCTTGCGCAAAAAAAACCTGACGCTAAAGATTGCCTTTACTCCACAAGTTACCACCTTTCAAGGCCCAAGCATCCAACTTATGATCCGCGACATCATTATTCTCGGTTAAAAAGAGCATTAAGGTATGAGTACAGAGTTTTTCTAAATTATCCTTTTATTTTAAAAAATAATACTACGATTAAGCTTTAGATGAGTATATAGCTAGAAGTTGCTAGTGGCGAATGCGACGAAAGTATGTAGCCACGGGTGCCAACCCGTGGCCAAATAAACTAAAAAATTAAGCTGCGTTTAGCAGCGACAGAATAATAAACTTGTATTTTCTGTTGCCACTACGTGGCTTATTTTTCTAAAAGGCATTTTACCACGGGTTGGCACCCGTGGCTACATGCTGTCGTCGCATCCGCGACTATGCATTGAATAGCTTCAGTTTTATAGAAGATGAAGAAAATACTAAAAAAGATTATTGGAGTAAATTTGTAAAATAATTATTTTAAATCTTGTGATTTTTTTAGGGGTTCTTCTTCTATTTATTGTGCGACTCTACTTGAACGATAGTGTTTACAAGATTTAAAAGGCATTTATTTATATTGAAAGATCTGCTACTCTATTTTTTTAATTAATAGGAAGTAGCATGAACACTAACGATATGATCAGCGGAAAAGTAGAAAAAAATTTAGCCTTCGGCGGAGAAGGAATTTTAAAACATAATGGACAGGTGGTTTTTGTCCCTTTTGTCGCACCAGAAGAAACCATCTCTTGCAATATTGTTAAGTTGAAGAAAAATTTTGCAGTTGGCGAACTTGTAAAAGTTGAAGAAAAGAGCGACAGCCGAGTAGCGCCCGAATGCCCTTACTTTGGCACATGCGGCGGATGTCAGCTTCAACATTTAAACTATGAGACACAAGTTGCACAAAAAGAAGTTTTTGTAAGAGATGCCTTTCAGCGCATTGGAAAGATCGGAGGTGTTCAAGTTTCAAAACCTATACGATCAGATAAGCAATATGGCTACAGAAGACACATCAGTCTGACAATTAAGAAAGTATCAGCAACATCTGCTATTGCAGGATATGCAAAAACTGATGGCGTCACGATTTTACAAGTGGAACAATGCCCCATTTTTGTTGAAAAAGAAAATATGATATTAAAAGAGCTTCAAATTTATTTAAGCTTTTTTGAAATGGTTGATGAAACATCAAAAGTGACTATCTTAAAAAATGAACAGTCACAATTTATTCTTCACTTTCATTTTAGAGAATTGCCAAAAAATGCGAAAGCCATGATCGAAGAATCTGCCAAATACAAGTTATTTGCAGGTGTAATTTTTGGTTCTAAAAAAGAAACATTATCTGTTGGTGCAAAACACGCAAAATCGACCATTGAAGATTTGACCTTCACATTTACATCCGATGTTTTCATGCAAAACAATTTGCAGCAAAGCTTGTACATTTACAAAAAAATTAAAGAAATTGCAAAAAAATCTACATCAAAAGATGTATTAGATCTTTATTGCGGTATCGGTATTTCATCTCTTCTTCTTGCAAAAAACGGCATGAATGTAACGGGCGTTGAAAGCAACCATCGATCGATTAAAATGGCTCTTCAAAACGCTAAAAACAATAAGATCAGTAACGTAAAATTTGTTGTTGGCCTTGTTGAAGATGCTCTAAAAGAGATCACGATCCCCGATTTTGTCATCATCAATCCACCAAGAGAAGGGTTAACTGCTTCAGTTATCGAAAGTTTAAGAAAAGCCCTGCCTTCAAGAATTGTCTACATATCTTGTATGCCTTCAACTCTTGCAAGAGACTTGAAATTATTAGGAGAAGATAATTACACAATCGAAGGATGTCAGCCGGTCGATATGTTCCCTCAAACAACACATATCGAAACTGTAGTATCTTTAGTAAAGAAAAAATAGAGCTTCTTTAAAAAAATAATTTGCCTTTAAAAGCCCAACTTTGTCGGGCTCTTTAAAGGCAATCTTCGAGAAATCTTGACAATTTTGTTTAAAAGACTTAACCTTCGGGTTGTTAATCTATCCAAATTTATTAACATTTTATGTGAAAAAGTGCTTATGGCTAAGGCCATAAGAGAATAGGGAAACGGGTGTAAATCCCGTGCGGTTGCGCCGCTGTAACGAGAGACGAAAACCTTTAATACCACTGTATATTTTCATATACGGGAAGGTAAGGTGATTAGGACGACCTCGAAGTCAGAAGACCTGCTTTTTCACTCCTATCAAAGTCCTTGAAAATATGTGTTTTCAAGGCTACTTTCTCGCCAAAGAAAGGATGGGGACAAAAAAGCTTGCTGCAAGGAGGCTGAGAGGAGATAGGCCCGAATTTGATTTTTGAGAAATTTTTTCGAAGATTAAGCTTTGATATAAGTTCATATACTCTTACGAGTAAAGAACTTATATCAAAGTCTTAAGATACGGAAAAATAGCCAAAAAGCAAACCGGGTATATTTACTGTCAGCCTCTTAATCTGCCGCCTTTTTATGTCCTTGTATTTAAGGATTTTAAAAAGGCTTTTGTTTTTCTTTTTTCCTTAAATGCATGAACCACGCGTATGGCACGCGTTAACAGGATCATCATTATGGAAGTTTTAGACCCATTCACCGAAGTAGAAGATGGACGCTATGTCGTTCACACCTTTTTAAACCGCACCTTTCGCCTCGATAAGGAAAAAGCAAGAGCACGTCTTGCAGAAAAAATGGTCATTAATGGCACAAGAAGCGCAGAGCTTAACGTTTTACCACTCAAATACCATGAAGCCTACCGCATTTACAAGCAAATGAAGGCCAATCATTGGGAGCCTGATGTCATCGACATGACAAAAGATTGTGCGATGTGGAATTCTAATAAATTAAATGCTAGAGAACGTTGGATCATTGAAATGGGGGTGGGTTATTTTTCAGCAGCAGAAGGCATTGTTGGCGACAGCGTCTTGCACGTGATCGAAGACAACCTAACAGCAGCAGAACTTAAACATGCATCGCTTCGACAAATTGCCGAAGAATCAATTCATATGGACTCTTTACTGCATATTATTAGTAGTCTCAATATTGATCTTGATGAAGTCACCGCTAAATTTCAAGATATTCCTTCGATCAAAAAGAAAAACGAATACATCACCCGTCATATGCCGGAATTAAAAATGGGCATCGATCTTACCATTACAAAAAATAAACAAAAATTTGCAAAGGCACTTTTTGGCATCACCCAAGTTATGGAAGGCACACAATTTTATGCCCTTTTTGCCATGATTCTTTCTTTACACCGTCAAAACAAAATGACTGGCATCGGACAAATGTTTCAGTATACTCTACGCGATGAAACAAACCACATTGCATTAGGCCGATACATCCTTGAAAAGCTTATCGAAGAAAACCCAGATATCTGGACGGATGCATTTCGGAATGAACTTGTTGAATTCATGCGTGAAGGGGTCGCGCTTGAAAAAGAATTTGTTCTTGATTGTTTGCCAGAAAATATGGTGGGAATGACTCAAAAAGATTTTCTTGAATTTGTCGATTACAATGCTGATCGACGTTTAACAAGTCTTGGACTCCCCTCTCTTTCAACTGTTAAAATCAATCCATTTCTTTGGCTTGATGAGGTCATTTTTCTTCAAAAAGAAAAAAACTTTTTTGAAACTCGGGTCACTGAGTATCAGACAAGCGGTAGCATGAAAAACACGAATGAAGATGATCTTATTTAAAAAGAGGAATTAATTATGAACCCCACTACATCTTTTGACTTTCCAAACATTATTCGTCGTGATTTACCTCATACAAAATCAAGTAAACCGCGCCTTGTTTCATGGAATGGCAACAAAATTGAAAAAGCGGTTAATGCTGCATGTGTTGAAATTGGCTTGGAACCTATTGGAAAGCTGATTCAGGAAGAAATTGAAAATCAAATAAAAAATGAGTATGCAAAATTCATTCATATTGAACAACTTCAAGACATGGTTGAAAAATTTTTAATCGATTTAAACCATGGAAAAGTTGCAGTTGCCTATGGTAAGCATCGGGCAAGACGACAAGCTTTAAGGGAACTTGAAACAAATCAGATTTCGTCACCCATTAAAGAGGATCTTAGGCTCCGTATTTCTTATGCAAAAATTGGATTAAATCTGACACTTAATGAAGAAGAGTTAGCTGCAAGGCTAACAAGAAGCATTTCAGGAACTTTGTCAGCCCAAGAATTGCAAGAAACAATTATATTGAATGCAAAAAATCTTCTTGATGTTGATGCAGACAGCCGTTTTTTTGCAGCTCGCATTTTACTTACCTATATTTACGAAGAGACGCTGCCTTGGAAAATAAGCGATGGAATTGACCAGCTAAAAATTGCGCATCGAAAAGCATTTTTGAAATACATTCCATTAGGTGTAGAATTGAAACGGTTGGATCAAAAACTTGCTAAATTTGATCTTGAAGAATTGGCCGATGCCATTGATCCTTATGCTGATTTGCAATTTGATTTTATTGGTATTCAAAATTTATATGACCGTTATTTAATTTGTACTAAAGAAGAAAATCAGCGCCGTAGACTTGAATCCCCTCAAATCTTTTGGATGCGTGTGGCAATGGGCTTGAGCATGCAGGAATCAAATAAAGAAAAAAGAGCCATAGAATTTTTTCGCATATTTCAAAATAAACTTGCCTGTTCCTCCACACCTACCTTATTTAATTCAGGAACTTGTAGGCCTCAGCTTTCCAGTTGCTATTTGCTCTATTGCGGAGACTCCATCGAAGAAATAGCAGAGACTTGGACAAGGTTTTCATCCCTTTCAAAATGGGCAGGAGGCCTTGGCTGTTCATGGACTTCCATAAGGGGTTCAGGCTCTCATATTCATGGAACTAACGGAGAATCATCCGGTGTAATTCCCTTTCTAAAAGTTGCTAACGACATTTGTGTGGCAGTCAACCAAGGTGGCAAACGTCCAGGAGCCTTATGCAGTTATATCGAATTATGGCATTCTGACGTAGAAGACTTCCTTGATCTACGAAAAGAAACCGGAGATGATCGCAGACGCACGCACAACATGAATACAGCTCTTTGGATTCCCGATTTATTCATGAAACGCCTCCACAGCATTTCTTTGGGAGAACTACCAAAAGATGCTGTCTGGACATTATTTCGCTCCGATGAAACGGCCGATCTGCATGATCTATATGGTGCCAAGTTTGATGCGCGTTATCTTCATTATGAAACCCTTGCTGATGAAGGCAAAATTTATTCTCATAAAATTCGTATCCTTGCCCTTTGGAAAAAAATGATTAGTGCCATTTTTGAAACAGGCCATCCTTGGATTACTTTTAAAGACCCTTGTAATATTCGATCCCCTCAGGATCATGTAGGGGTCGTGCATAGCTCCAATTTATGCACAGAAATCACCCTTAATACAAGCCGTGACGAAGTAGCAGTTTGTAATCTTGCTTCTATTAACATTCCAAATCATTTGAATATGGATGGGTCTATTGACCATGCCAAATTAGAATCAACCATTAATGTTGTAATGAGAATGTTGGACAATGTGATCGATATTAATTATTACCCGACAGAGGCTGCAAAAAATGCTAACATGAAGCATCGACCGATAGGGCTTGGTGTGATGGGTATGCAGGATGCTCTTTATATGCGGAAGGTGCCTTTTGATAGTAATGAGGCTGTGGAATTCAACGATGAAATAATAGAAGCTATTGCTTTTTATGCCTATTCAGCATCAGCAAATTTAAGCTTAGAGCGCGGGTGTTATTCCACGTTTAAAGGTTCCAAGTGGGATCGTGGGCAATTGCCGTTAGATACTTTGGAAATTTTGGAAAAAGAGCGTGGGATTGCTGTAAAGGTTGATCGTGTTAGTCGATTAGACTGGGAAGTTTTAAGAGAAAAGATTAAAAAACAAGGCATGCGCAATTCAAATTGCATGGCTATTGCCCCAACGGCAACTATTTCAAATATTATGGGCACAACACCCTGTATAGAACCCACTTATAAAAACATTCATGCTAAATCCAATCTTTCGGGCGATTTTGTGCGTACCAACTCTTATTTGGTGCAGGAATTGATGGATGCCGGAATTTGGGACAAGGAAATGTTATCTGATTTAAAATACTTTGATGGCTCAATCCAAAAAATAGAACGCATTCCGGATGGGGTCAAGCGTCGTTATAAAACAGCTTTTGAAATAGAGCCCACCTGGTTACTTCAATGTGCAGCTGTTCGCCAAAAATGGATCGATCAATCGCAGTCGGTGAATTTATTTCTTTTGGAAAACGATGCAAGGCAGGCTTCTTTTATGTATCGTGAAGCATGGGAGCGGGGTTTAAAAACTACTTATTACCTTCGTACGATTAATAAATCATCGATTGATTCTGGCAATAGAGAAAGGAAATCAATTGAGGTTGCGACTGAATCAGCGTCAGCTTGCTCCATCGACGCATTATTAAACGGGGATAGTTGCGAGTCTTGCCAATAGGGCTGTAATGGCTTTTTCTTCAGGCCGATTTATTGGACTGATTTGGAGTGCGGAGGCCTGGCTCCGCTTTTTGCTCAGCCCGACCTGGCGGGCTGCTTGTTTTCTTCAGACCGACTTGTCGGGCTGAAGAAGGCAATTAAGTGTCTCTAGAGACTTTTTTAGCTTGATCTAACTTAACTTCGAATAGTATTGTAGCAAAGATATTGATTAATTCTTTTGGGATAGCATTTAAAATGTTTCCATCAACTTTTGCTGCTAAAAGCAACAAAATGCCATTTGCATCGTCATGCTTTACAGATTTTAAAATCATTTCATCGGCCTGAATTTGCAGTTTTGCAGTTTCACTTTTTGTCGAGATTAGCTTATTAAAACGATTTTCACCCACATCGAGATGCGGTTTTCGTATTAATAAATCAAAAACATAATTGATAATTTTATTTATATCTTTTGCAAGAATTTGAAGATCATCACGAATTGCTTGACGATCGATTAGTTTACCTTCTTCATTTTTACAATGTTCCACATTAAGTATAATGCGCCTTGCAAAATCATTAGTAAATTCAAGCCTTGTAATCCAGCCTGAGCCATCAAAGTAAGAAGACTCCATAATTGATAATTGGTTGCACGTTTTGTGAATTGTTTTAACTGGATAATTCAAAATGATGTTGCTGCTCAAACCGTTTAAGTTCATGAAAATTCCTTTTTAAATTTTTTTAAATGGCTCCACAAGCTAATTTAACATCGTTTAATTTAACTTCAAACATTGTGGTAGCAAAGAGATTGATTAAATCTTTTGGGATAGCATTTAAAATGTTTCCATCAACTTTTGCGGCTGCAAGCAACAAAATGCCATTTGCATCGTCATGTTTTACAGATTTAAAAATCATTTCATCGGCTCGAATCTGAAGTTTAGTGCATTGTTTATTAATCGAGGTTAAGCCTTGATTAAAATAGTTTATTGTTGCAGCTAATTGAGGCTTTCTTATTAATAATCCATAAAAAAAATTAGTAATTTTATTAATATCCTTTGCAAGAATTTGAAGCTCTTCATTAACCGTATGATGATCAATTAAATTGCCTCTTATATCCCTGCAAGAACTTGTATTTGTATACACCTCATTTAAAATGCAAACAGCATTATCCTCTATGCCGGTAAGTATTACAATCCACTGATCCGGTTGATCATAATTTTGCTCCATGCTGTTAAACAGAGGGTATAACGTGTGAATGATATTAGCGGGTGTATCCTTTTCTTCCACGTAGCTGTATGTGCACCCCAAACCTATTAAATTCATAAAACTCCTTTTTTATTTACAATTTTTAACGAGAATAACATAATTTTATATTATTTCACAACAAAAAGCTGTCGTGATTAATTATACGGTTTCTGAAAAAAGTATGAGACATAATCTCATACTTTAATCATTGGAATCAATAGGTTATTGCTTATCTAGATTGCCAAACCTGATGAATTGAAAGTTTGGCGTGTATTGAAAAAAAATAGTAATAATAAGCTTCGAGGTGAATCTTTAAATCGCGCTGTTGAACCATCGGATTAGCGGCATCCCAAGTTACATTTCCTGTAAGCATCACTTCGCCATTCATAGAGTCTTCAAAGCTTTCCACTTTAGCATTTCCTTGCCATGAAGCATTAATTTTCTCAGAATCATTTGAATGAATGATATAATCACATTCCTGATTTAAAATTTTTAAATCATCTGATAGTTCATCGTCTTCCCAGCTTAAGAGCTGATGACAGCTAATAGGGTGTACCGTTGCAATTTGAAGATCTTCACCTGAAAGATGAAACAACTGTGTTAAAAAAAACTGATAAGTCCAAGGAGAAGCACCCAGCATTTCCATAGAGCCTGGCGATTCAAAATCTTCATGAAGTTCAGTTAAGTAGTTAGAAGTTTCTTTAACTTGAAAATCTTGTTCCACCCTAAAAGTTAATGGATGATCAATCAGTTTTTCAAAATATTCGACTAAAAGTTGATTATCATCTGGTTTTAAGCTGTTAGAGTCATATTCTGTTATGGTAACGCCAAACCCAACTTTTTCTTTGTCTATAGCAAATACGCGTTTTAAAGTAACTTGAACATCATAAGGATAACTTAAAGTTTCTTCGTTTACAGATAAAATTTCTACGTCTATATCAATAGAACATGTAGAATGACCAAATTCCTTGGAAAACATTTCCATTTCAGAATTTACTTCTTGGAAGATTGTGTAAGAGGCTTTGTCACCTGTTTTAAAGCTTAAAGGTGCTGCAAATGCAGATTGACAAACAAACAGAGCTAAAAAAGAAGTTAGTAAGTATTTTGTTAAATATTTCATGAATCTCCTTTTAAGATTACCTTTTTTAAAAATAAGGTTTAGCTTAAAGCTTTCATGAATAAAGGGCAATTTAAAAAAATTTTCAGAGAATGATGTTGTAAAGTTTGCAAATTTGGAATAAAAACTGGTTTATTGGGGCTGGTTTGTTTTCTTCAGACCGATTTATCGGGCTTTAAGTCTTTCTTTTAAAAAAATCGCCTTAGGCGATTTGGCAGCCTGCCAGAGTCCTAGCTGAAAACAAAGCTGTGCCAGGGCACAGCACTCCAAATTAGCGATAGGCGGGTTAAAACCCGCCTAAACATTCTCAGGCTAAAGCCTAAGGTACAAAATACGCTAGACGTTCTCAGGCTAAAGCCTAAGGTACAAACTACGCAACAGTAGCTTGACGGCTCTTTTTCTTGAGGAAGCCTTCAGCAAAAGCTTTAAAATCTTCTTCGTGAATGACCCATGCAGCACCTTTACGATGGGCTTGGAGGGCGCCAATACGAGTAGCATAATAAACTTTTTGCGCAGGAATGCTAAGCATCTTGGCAACTTGATTTACTGAAAAATAACCTTTTGAATTATCAAACAAGAGTTCGCCATCAAAAAAAGATTTTGAACGAGAATATTTTTGTTTACGATAGTTTTCAAGATCATCCAGGTGGATTGTCCATCTGGTTGTTTCTTTTCTTGCACGTAGCTTGTTCAATTTGATAGCTACATAAATGGCTTGTCTCGTGACTTGGTTTAATTTAGCAGCTTCTGTGATTGAAACGAACTTAGGATCAAGCTCTTCAACTTCTGCTTCAATTTTATTAACCATAATTTCCTCCATGTATTTTCTTACATTTTAATTTAAATAATTTAAATAATTTACCTTTGTATAATAATTTTAATTTTAATCTTCGGTATGAAATATCTCGATCTTAGTGAAGATTCAAAACTATACTTTACCAAAAAAAAGAATTGAAAACAAGAATTATTTTTACTTTTTTAATATATTTTTTAGCTATAAGTTGCGAAAAATAAAATTACCTAGAAGAAAAGAACTTATTCGAGTAAGATTTGGAATAGAGATATATATTTTTTTGGAGTGATTATGTTTAAAAAATTAATGATGACTTGTTTTCTTCTCATTGCCCCATCGATTGGGATGACAAAACTTCCGGAACTCAACCCTAAAAAAGTGAGTGTCAAAATGCAAGAGATCATGAAAGCCCATGCAAAATATAAAAAATTATCTGCTGAACTAATCAAAAAAATTCTTAGTAATTACTTGGAAGAACTCGATCCTGTTAAAAGCTATTTTATCGAATCAGATATCAACGAATGGGAAAACCCCTCAGATCACCTTCTTATAAAAGTATTAGCCGATTATAACAATAGTAATTTTAAAGAGTTTGAACGCATCCATGATGTTATGGGCGTTGCCATAGAAAGAAGAAGACGTCTTGAAAAAGAAATCAATATCTCTATGCTGCCAAAACATGTGAATCCTAAAGAATTTAAAGACATGAAATGGGTGCAAAACGAACAAGAGCTTTTGACTCGCATTATGAGCATACGAGGCCTTCAATTGGAATCTGCCGGAAAATTGAGCGAAGAACTCAAAGACAAATCCTTACAAAGAATTGCAAAAAGACAAGCTAAGTTTGAAGATGATATTTTAAATCAAAATACTGTTCAAAAACAAAATTTGATTCTTTCAAATATTCTTAAAGCCTCTGCATCCTCCTTAGATGCGCATACAGCCTATTTTACCCCCGATGAGGCAGCCCAATTCTTGATCAATGTGCAGCAAAGACTTTTTGGTATTGGTGCCCAATTAAGAGACGACATTAATGGATTTACAGTCATTAAAATCATCGATGGGGGACCTGCAGCTTTAGAAAAGAAATTAAAAGCAAAAGATCGCATTATTGCTGTTAACGGAGAGCCTGTCGTTGGAATGGATATCGTTGATGCCGTCGATCTTATTCGTGGCGAAGAAGGCACTCCTGTAACCTTGACGGTTATTCGTGAAATTGAAAAAAATAAAGATGATACATCAACAACACCGGCCATTGATGAAAAGCTTGATATCGTTATCAATCGCGGTGAAGTTGTGCTTAAAGAATCCCGCTATGATTCTTCTTATGAACCGTTTGGAGATGGTGTTATTGCTTATTTAAGGCTTCATTCGTTTTATCAGGATCAAGACAGCGCCTCTGCAACAGATCTTGAAAAAGCACTTAAAACAATTAAAACTTCCCAAAGAGTAAAAGGTGTCATTTTAGATCTAAGGTCCAATTCCGGTGGATTATTGTCACAGGCTGTTGATGTGACAGGGCTTTTTATTACAAAAGGAATTGTAGCTTCAATTAAGGATGATCAAGGCCAAATTCAGCATCTTCGCGATCTGGAGAGCAGAACAATTTGGGACGGGCCTTTAATTGTTCTAATAAACCGCGGAAGCGCTTCTGCCTCTGAAATTGTTGCCCAAGCACTACAAGATTACGGCCGCTCATTAACAGTCGGTGATGATCACTCTTTTGGAAAGGGCACATTCCAAACCTTTACATTGAACACAGATAAAGCTAATAACATCAATCCTCAAGGCGAATATAAAGTTACACGCGGCATTTATTATACGGTTTCAGGAAAAACACCACAAAAAACAGGTGTAAAATCAGAAGTGATTGTACCGGGATCTTTTTCAGAAACAGAAATGGGCGAAAGTTTTAGCAAAAACGCATTGGACAATGAAAGTATCAAGGAAAATTTTGATGATGATCTTAGCGATATCCCAGCTTCTCAGCGCGATAAAATAAGAATTCTTTATAAGTACAATTTACAAACAAGACAAGATCTTTATGGTAAATATATGCCTACTTTACAAACTAATTCAAATTATAGAGTTGAGAATAATAAAAATTATCAGAATTTTTTAAAAGATCTTAAAAAAAATGATATTATGTCTGATGAAGAAAGCGAAGATCAGTTTGGGCAAAATGACTTGCAGCTCAATGAAACGTATAACGTCATGAAAGACCTGATACTCATGCAACAACTTTAGGAATGTATACTGTTTTCTTTTAACACCGAGAACACAGAGAAAAAAAGAGAGAGAGAGGAAGAAAGATAATTTTGAATATAACTCAAGTGTACAAATTTTTTAACACGGAGAGCGCGGAGAAAGCGGCAAAGATCACAGAGAAGCGCGCTATCGCGCGAAGAAGAGAAGAGCAACTAAAGATATTAAAATTTGTCTTAATTTTTTTTGACAAAAAAAATTACAACTTGTCCTATGTATATTACAAAGAGGAATAAAAGTCTTCGATACGCGCTTTAAAGCGCGCTTTCTCTGTGTTCTTTGCCGCTTTCTCCGCGCTCTCCGTGTTAAAAAAAATCATAAACTCTAACAGAAAAAAACCTTTATTACCTCATATTCTTACTCTGTGATAAAAAAAATTACGGTCTCAAATTTTCACTTTCAAGTAGCACCAGTATAGACTGATCTAAGATATCTTTCCCTCTCTTTTTTTTCTCTGTGATCTCGGTGTTAAAAAAAAACGTGGGATGGGGAAATGCTCTTTATTGCAATGAATGCAAAAATGATGTAGAATCAACTCATTAAAAGATAAAAAAAGGTTGCTAAAATGACAGTTCGCGTCCGCATTGCTCCATCCCCGACAGGTGATCCCCATGTCGGCACAGCCTACATGGCTTTATTCAACATGATTTTTGCCCGTCATAATAAAGGCAAATTTATTCTTCGTATCGAGGACACCGATCAATCAAGAAGCCGTCCGGAATATGAACAAAACATTTACAAATCTTTGAAATGGTGCAATATCCAGTGGGATGAAGGTCCAGATATTGGTGGCCCATTTGGCCCTTACAGACAATCGGAGCGTTTTGATTTATATAAAAAGCATGCTTATGACCTTCTCAATAAAGGCAAGGCCTATAAATGCTTTTGTACAGAAAAAGATTTAACTGAAATGCGCGAAGTGCAGTCCAAGTTAAATAACCGTCAAGGATATGATCGCCGTTGCCGCAATTTGAGCGAGCAGGAAATAAAGGAAAAAGAAGATCAGGCTTTAAGCTATGTGATTCGCTTAAAAATGCCGCTTAACGGAGAATGCGTTTATCATGATGCCGTTAAAGGCCGTATTACTTCCCCATGGGCTGATGTCGATGATCAAATTCTTTTAAAGTCCGATCAATTTCCAACTTATCATTTGGCAAACATTGTTGATGACCATACAATGGAAATCACCCATGTAATCCGCGGTGATGAATGGATGAGCTCCACACCAAAGCATATGTACCTTTACGAAGCTTTTGGCTGGACTCCACCTGTATTTATGCATATGCCACTACTTTTAGGCAAAGAAGGAAAAAAACTTTCCAAACGCAAAAATCCAACATCGATTTTCTTCTACAGAGATTCAGGCTACCTTCCTGAAGCTTTCATTAACTTTTTGACACTCATGGGTTATTCCATGCCGGGCGATCGCGAAATCTATTCGTTTGAAGATATCGTCAAAGAATTTGATGCCACCCGCATTGGGGTTTCCGGGGCCATTTTTGATGTTCAAAAACTGGACTGGATCAATCAGCAATATTTGATTAAAAATATTCCTGAAAACGAACTTTGGAACCGTTTACGTCAATGGAATTTTAGCGATGAGTACATGCAAAGGCTAATGCCTCTTTGCCATTCTCGCATCAAGACTTTTGGCGATTTTATGGACCTCTGTGATTTCTTCTTCATCAACAACCTAAAATATACAAAAGAGCTTTTTGCTATTAAAGGAATGAATCCTGAACAAATTGCCATGATTTTACAAGCAATGATCTGGCATATGGACAGCAATGAAAATTGGACAAGTTCAGGTGTCAACCAAGCCTCCCGCGATATTGCAGAAATTTTTTGTATCAATCATAAGAAAATCATTATGCCGGCACTATTTACAAGTTTAATGGGCAAACTTCAAGGGCCACCACTTTTTGATTCTGCAGAAATTTTAGGAAAAGATCGCACACGTGCAAGGCTTTTGAATTCGATCGAATTTTTAGGTGGTATTTCAAAGAAAAAATTAGATGCATTAAAAAAAGATTGGGATAAAAAAGATTGCAAAGTTTACTTTGTTGCAGAAAATGCAAAGGAAGTAAAAATTGGATAAACTTGAACAATGCTGTCGCTTTGCTATTTCTGCACTTGATGGAAATCAAGGCTTTTTTAATGAAGCGCTTGCTCTTATTCTTTTTGTTCTGATTTTTATTTTTCTTGCGCGTTGGATTTTAAATAAATTGAGCGACAGATTTCAAAAAAATAAAAAATATTGGCACGAAAGCTTTGTTCGTGCCTTATTTGTTCCTTTAAATTATTACGCCATTTTTTTTACAATCGTTCATACCATCGATTTGGTCGGACACCATTTTTTTGAAGCCAAACCTATTAGCGATATCCATCTTTTGCTTAAAATTGGTGCTATTTTTGCCCTCGTCTGGTTTTTACTCCGTTGGAAAAAGAATCTTATCAAAATTCTGGTCAGAAAAAGTAAAAATCAAGAAATTAGCGTGGAGCCTGCAAAGCTTGATGTGATCAACAAAGCCGGTACCATTCTTTTTCTTATTGCCGCGTTTTTCATGCTTCTTGATGCAACCAACAGCAGTTTGACAACTTTAATTGCCTTTGGGGGGATTGGGGGCTTAGCTTTGGCTTTTGCCTCACAAGAAATCATCTCTAACTTTTTTGCCGGCGGTATGCTTTATATGACGCAACCTTTTTTTGTTGGGGATCAAATTCATTTACCCGAAAAAAACATTGAAGGAATTGTAGAAGACATTGGCTGGTACATGACACTTGTTAGAACGCTTGATAAACGACCCGTCTATATACCAAATTCCATATTTTCTAAAATCGTAGTGATTACCCCCTCACGTATGACTCATCAACAAATTAAAGAGACTTTTAGTCTTCGTTACGAAGACATGCCCTTAATCAAGGCAATCATTAGCGACATAAAAAAAATGATAAGCGAAGAAATCCAAGTAGACCAAAGTCAAAGAAATTCCGTTTACATAAACACTTTTGCAACCTATTCCTTGGACGTTTTAGTCATAGCCTATGTTAGAAAATTACAAGCTATAGCTTTCTATGAATTAAGACAGGAAATTTTATTAAAGGTTTATAAGATCATTGAAAGCCACGGGGCAAAAGCTGCTGCACCAACCACTTACGTTGAGATGCGTCAACCTTAACAAAAGATTTCTTGGATGGACTATATTTTCACATTTTTCTCTTTAATATCTGGAATGGGCAAAATGACCTTTCCTCTTTTTATCATTCGGAGTGGCGTAGCATCTTTAATTTTAAGTAACTATTATTTTTAACCTTGGATACTATTTCGCATTTCATTATAAATAGTGGTAAGTTTCATGGAAATGTATGACCCTGATCGCCTTCGAAATATTATCCATTTAGTTAATCAGTTTTTTAATTTATCGTTTCTTAATAGAGCAGTTTAATGTTAATTAATGTACCAAACATCCTTTCCTTGATGCGCTTTCCACTTGCATTTCTCTTTTTACAAGAAAATGTTCTCATCCGGGTCACTGCCGTCGTTTTAGCGATGATCACCGATTGGCTGGATGGTTTTTTAGCAAGACGCTATCATCAAACAAGTTCTACAGGGCGATTATTAGATCCTCTGACAGACAAATTTTTCGTATGCTTTATTTTGACAGTGTTTGTTTATGAGAGTCAAATTAAAATATGGGAGGCACTAACCTTTTTTACCAGAGACTTAACTGTTTTAATTTTTGGTTTCTACTTACTTCTTAGTGACAAATTTAAAACGTATCAGTTCCCTCCCTTCTGGTCAGGTAAAATTATTACTTCCCTGCAGCTTGTCCTGCTGCTTCTTTTAACACTTCAGGTAGCCATCCCCTCTTATTTTTTCATGGTGATGTTTTTACTGGGGTGTTTCTCGTTCATTGAGCTTTTTATTAAAAGTAATAATTCATAGACATTTTATTCCTATTCAGCTATTCTTTCTAATCTCTTAATTTAAAAGGTAAAATATGAATATTGAAGAATTTGACTATACAATGGGTTTTTATGCATTTGCAGAAAATTATTTTTGCAATGATTTCGATGTAAGAAATTCTTTTCTTATTTCCAGTCTTAATAAATCTTATCAAAATAAGTTTCTAGAATCTTCAATTTGGTCAGAATATCGGAAAATTTATTCTGTAGAACAAAAAGATGTTTCGAATGCAGAATTAAAAAAACGAATGATCACCGATTTTACTAATGTTTTTAGCGAAACTGCACCCCTTGAATATTTCCAATCTCAACCAAATAAGATGGGTTTAAAAGAAATCCTAGTCGTTCATGGTTTTGCTAGAATTTTTTGTGAATGTAATTTATGGCAAGCTGTCCAGAGCAGGCTGATAGACATAGAAAAAAATGTTGGGGACTTTTTTCAAGATAATGATTATTTGAAAAATAATGATCCCTTAATTATGCATAAAGCAGCTATTGCATTTATGGATTTGAACATAAATAACCTTCAGGATTTTGCAAAAATAACAGAATTATGCAGAAATACCACCCTAAAAATTGATAATTGGATAAATACTAACAAAATAAATTTTCATTTAATTTCTGATTTAACGTTTGGTCGAAGCTACATGGATTGTAAAGCAATTACTCCTGAAATTTCACTTTTTACAGGAGTTACAAAAATTCAAATGTGTTCCTTAGGTCTTAAAAATTTGCCTGATGAAGTTAGAAATTTAAAAAATTTAACTTACATTGATTTGCATGACAATCTGCTTGAAGAATTTCCTGCTGTGCTTACAGAATTAACAAAATTAAACGCAATTAATTTATCTCACAATAAAATCAAATCTATTCCAACAGAGATTGAAAAATTAACTAAACTAAAAAGACTTACCCTTACGAGTAACTGCATTATTTCTATTAATGATTCTTTATTAAATCTCAAACTTGACAGTTTAAATCTTGATAAAAACCCTATAAATCGCACAGTTCTGCCGGTAAATATGGCTGCTAAAAAGATTTTCATTGCTGAAACAGCTGCACAGCAGGAAAAAGAGCAGCTTTCCATAAGAAAAGCTAATGAGAAAAATGCTATTAATCTTTTGAAAACCCAGCGAGCTGAGTTTAAATATCAGTATGAATTTTACAACAGTCAAAAAACAAAACTAGAGCAATCGATAAATGGAAGCCAGCAACAGCAGCTATTACAGCAAGTTGTATTTCACCATCAAATTTTTAAGCCATCAGAATTGGAAGTTAAGAAAAATCAAATGAAGCAATTCCAAGCGAATCAAATAAAGAAACTTATGGAACTTTATACAATTAAAAAATCATTTGATCAAGGCGAACATTACAGAAAATTGATGAATTCTACCGAACCCTTTGCACAAAAAGTATTTAAACAAATGTTAGAAGATTCAAAGGAGCAGCTACTTGTATTAATCACCCTTTTAAACCAAGTACAGCAATTGCAATTCAAGCACAGAATGGAGCTTAGTAAATTAAATAATCAGATGTTTCAGCAAATACAATCTTCAATAAATATTATTGAACAAAAGAATCTAGAAAAAGAAGATTCCATTTCAATGGATGAGGATGTTAAAGAGCCGTTAATTCAAAATAACAAGCGTAACAACTCTTTTGATGAAGATGATAATGATCAATCCGATTTAAAAAAACCCCGCCAATAATTCCCCTTGCCACGCTGAATCTTCAAAGAATTCAGCGTGTTCAAAATCCCAAAAAGACGTCAGATTGGCAGAGAGTTAATTTCACCCTAAGGTCCGTAGGACCTTCAAAGAAAATCATCTATCTCCTATTTTAGCGTCTTTCTCGAAAATAACCTAACTAATTTGACTAAAAAATGATATTAATTTTATAACTATAAATTGTTCTTATGTTATATATTATTATTACACATGAAAAAAGGAGTTTTTATGATTTCAGATTATTCTAATCTTGTTCAAGAATGGTATGCTGCAGCAGGTAGTAATGCGGGTACTTCTGACAAAATTGAGCTCTATGATAAGACAACTGATGCCGTAAATAAGCTTAATGGCATGGAGAGTACCCAGAAATCTGAGCAGGCAGAGATCATTTTACAAACATTTGATAAATTGAAAGCAGATACAGATAGTCTTACTCAATGGGTGGCAAGTAATACTGATATAGCAGGTAACGGAGCTTACAAAGTAATCCATGATCTATTTGATACCGTAAAAAATATCAAGGGCAATACGGAGACTTTAACAGGACTTGATAAGGCAATGACCGATTCGATCGCAAAAAGCAAAGAAAAATTTAAAAATGAAACTCCTCCCTTAGTTGATGATCTTATAAATCCTATAATAAAAGGATATGTTAAGAAAATTCCTGATAAAGATATGTTAAATTTAACAGAAGTTTCAAAAAAAACTCAGGATCAAGTAATAAGTGCTTATCGCGGTAAATTAATTGAATTGTATATTAAAGCCCCAAGTCAAGCCATTGAATTTGTAAAAAATCATGGGTCAAAATTAAATTTTTTAAATATAAGCTATATTAAATTAAGTTCTAATGAACTTAAGGAACTTCTTGAATATTTACCTAATATTAAAACATTTATTGCAAAAGGATATGGATTAGATAGTGAGGCAGCAAAAGTAATTGCAAATTCTTCTAACGTAAAAAATTTAAAGATACTTGTTCTGGCTTATAATATGATTGGGGCAGAAGGCGCGATGACGTTACTTAATTCCCCAAATTTAGTGAATATGTCAATACTTGGTATCTGGAGAAATAAACTTGGAATTGAAGGAGCGACTGGAATTGCCGAATCAAAAAATCTTTTAAATCTAAAAGAGCTTCACGTCGGTGGTAATCAGATTGGAAATGCAGAAGCACTAGAAATTTGCGAATCGCTAGTAAAGAATGAAAATTTAATAAATCTTGATCTTAGAAGTAATAACATCTATGAAAATTTTGCACTAACGATTAGCAAATTAGAACCTCCAAAAAATTTGAAAGTGCTTAATCTTTCGTTTAATGGGATTTATAGGGGAACTGAGGGATTTGACGCTCTTTATGATTCGGAAAAGCTAAAAAATGTAAAAATTGAATTTAATTTTACTTACGGTTGGGAAGATAATCTAACTTAAAAGCCTCCGTCGCCATATTTACTACGGATTTAAAAAGTGATTATAAGACAGGCCTACAGCCTGCTAAAACGTTTATCAGGGCAAAGCCCTGGTTTATAGAAGCCTAGGGCAACGCCCTAGGCTTCAGTATTTTATGTTGCAGGCTGAAGGCCTGCCTTATATTTTCAATTCCTATCTTAACACCTTTAGGGTTTCAAATTGTCCTACAAAGGTCATGTTATGCGCGCAGAGGCTCAGCGTCAGGTGCTGTTGCAATTTCAACTTCTTCAACTTCAGGTACAGCGTCAGCGTCAGCTTCTGCTTTGTTGCTTGCAACGAGGGCGTTAAACTGCTTACCAAGTGATTTTGCTGCAACAATCCATAAGACGATACACACAACAAAGATAATTGCAACAAAGGGAAGGCACGCACTGATTGATGTAAAAAACATCATGAGGCCTTGAAAAAGAAGTGAACCACCCGATTTTCCAAGACGAGATCCAACACCATCGATCGCAGCTTTACCGCGTAACTTACATTCGTGGCTAAGAGGAATGAAGGCCATCTCTTTCGTCGTATCAAATACAGAGTATTTGGCAGCTTTACTTAAACAATTTTGCATGGAGCCAAAGAAGACTGCAATTGCAAGAGGTGTCATACCAATCCATGCAACAAATACATCAACTAGCGTCTCTTGGAAGGATAAAAATCCAAAAAAACCAACGGCAGTTGCCAACATGATGACCGGTGTAATAAGTGCTGTCTTTGTCCAACCAAACTTTGCAATAATTGTTGCCATAAAAACAGCAGTTACGGTTGAGACAATTCCCATCAGCGAGTGCAAATGGCTTGCATAATTGTTAAAATCGTTAGGTGATGGGTAAAGTTGTAGAAGTTTATCTTTCCACACAATTTCAGACATATTAATGACCAAATTATACATAACAACAATAACCGCAATGCACAGCAAATACTTTGAATTAGAAAGGTAAGAAAAACTTTCTTTTAAGGAAAGTCGACCTTTGGCCTTAATAGCTTTTTTATTTGCATGCAGATCATCATAACTTGCATTTGTTAAAATATTTTTGTTCATCCATCTAAAGATCCACATCGTTAAAAGGCCTGAAAAAATTACGACAAGAATCAGAATCATCATCGTTTGTTCCCAAGCTTCAGTTCCAAACGGGATATTAGGATTATAGATCTCTCCCTGGGAAAGATAAATTCCTGCAAGTCCTGAAGCCACTGCTGCTAAATTGGATCCAATTCCAAATATTCCATAAAAACGTCTTGCTTCGTGAATACGAGTCACCTCATTTGCAAATCCCCAAAATAGAATTTGCATGACCATTGTGCTCCAAAGCTCTGAAAGAATGTAAAAGCCTGTAAATGTCCAGTATCTGAACATGGAGATGATCGCTTTAAAAAAACCACCCGTCAAAACTTGACCTAAAGCATCAGCTGTTTGGTGTGGATGAAGAGAGTCTCTTAAAGGGTATAAAACAAAGGCAAACAAGCCAAAAAACGTTAAAAAACCCGTTGTCATGATATAAAAAACTTGTTCTTGGCTATAGCGGTTGGAAAGTTTAGTAAAGACAAAAGTTAAAAGGACGGCCATCGGCAGCATCCCGTAGACCTTGATAAAGGGAATCACTTCTGCACCCGACGCTGTAATAACGATCGAATCTTTCATGATTCGTAAAATTCCGTAGGAAAAACAGATGAGGAAAAGCATGCCAAGCATTGGTATGAGTTTTCCTAACTCCCTCCGGTGAACCGGCCATAAAAATGAGCGAATTTTACCAAAATTTACTTCTGTAGACATTGATTACGCCTTTGTAAAGCAAAATTATAGCATATTTACTATAAAAAATACAACTATAAAAAATTTTTTAAAAATAGAAAGTTAAAAATAGGGTTTAAAAAAATTACTAAACATCATTTATGCTCTTTGTTCAGCTAGCTCGCCTTGCGGCTCTTGTAATACGGAAGCAGTCTCAAGATTTGGATTGGTAATATCTGCAAATTTCCTACCAAGCACCCTGATAGCTGCCATCCAAACTAAAATAACGGAGAATAAAATAGCTGCGACGTACGGTGCGCTATCTGCGAATGAAGCAAATGAAACAAGCAGACTCTGATGGATCAATGAACCGCCAGATTTACCGAACCGAGAACAAACGCCATCGATTGCAGCTTTGCCTTTTAATTTGCATTCTGAACTAAGAGGCACAAAAGCCATCTCTTTTGTTGCATCAAATACCGTATATTTAGCCGCACGGCTTAATACGTTTTGTGCGGATCCAAAAAATACAACCAAAGCAAGAGGAGTCATCCCTTGAATGAGTGCAGTTACAGGAACGGGCTGATCTTTTATAAAATAAAAGCTAAAAAACCCGGCACTTGTGATGACAAAAACTAAAGGTGTTAGCAACGCTGTAAAAGTCCAGCCAAACTTACGCACGGAATTTCCTGAAATAAAGAGGGACGCAAATGTTGCAACAGTTCCAATCCAAATTTTTACACCACCCATATAGGCATTGTAATCGCTAGGCGATGGATAAAGTCCTTTTACTTCACCTTTCCAAAGAACCTCAACTAAATTGATGACTAGATTGTACGCAATAACGATGATTGCAATACAAATCAAATACTTAGAACCGATCAAATAACGGAAACTATCGCGCAGAGAAAGCTTTCCTCTCATTTTCTTTTCCTGAACAGCAGCTGCTGCATCATAGTAGAGAGGATCTGATAAAACTGTACGGTTCATCCAGTAAAAGAGGAAGATGGCCATTAAACCTGCAACGATAACGAATAAAAGCAAAATCACAAGTGATTGTCCCCAGGCATCTTCTCCGAAAGGAAGATTTGGATTATAAATGTGACGGCTAAAATAGGCAGTCATATTCCCTGCAACTACACCTGATATATTTGTTCCTATGCCAAAAAGTCCATAAAAACGTTTAGCTTCGTTCAGTCTTGTGATTTGGTTGGCAAAACCCCAAAGAATTAGAGCTAAAATGATATTACTCCAAAGCTCGCTCATGATATAAAAAGATGTAAAAGTCCAGTTGCGAAACATGGCAATCACACCTTTAAGGCCATTTGGTAAAATCGTTTGGAGATAATCGGCGGTTTCGTTTGGGTGCAAAAAATCTCTTGCAGGATAGAGAACAAATGCAAATAAAATAAAATAAATCAGAAAAATGGAGATGACAGTGTAAGAGACTGCTTCTTTTGACAAGCGATTTGATAATCTTGTATAAAGAAAAGTCATAAGTATTGCGCAAGGAAACATCCCGTAAACTTTAATAAAAGGAATAGCTTCTGCACCGGAGCCCTTGGCTGTAACAACAAGAGCGTCTTTCATGGTATGAAGAATATTGTAGGAAAATGAAATAAGAAAAAAAATCAAAAGCATCGGGACAAGCTTTTTGAGCTCATAACTATGGATCGGCCATAAATAGGAACGCCATTTACCAAATTCTTTGCCGGCTAACATGAAAAACCTTTAGGTTAACAGTAAAGTCATTATTTTATACTCTTTTAATTGAGTATCTATTGCAAAGTCTTAATTTTTTCTTACGATTGTATATTTTTTTAGTCAAATTGACCAATTTTATGCCCATATTTCTAAAGGAAAAAAAGTGATTACATGCCTTTCATTAACAAAAAAGATATCGATCGCTTAAGTTCACACTTATTATACCTTCTTTACGAATTTTTAACAATCATAATCTCTTAAGATTTACCATTTTTAGAGGTTTATCCTAAAGTCGAGACAGTTATTTCTTTACAGTTAAAACCTCAATCCCCGGCAATGTTCCATACTCTAAATATTCAAGGGAAGCACCTCCACCGGTTGATGCATGGCTGATTTTATCGATGACGCCCGATTCTTTTAAAGCAGCAATTGAATCTCCTCCACCAACTATTGTGAGCGCGTTTTTTAACGAAGATAAAATTTTAGCTACTGCAAAAGTCCCCTTCGAAAAACTAGGAATTTCAAAGATGCCAAGAGGGCCGTTCCATATGACAGTTGCACCATTTTTTAGCTCATCGCTAAAAAGTTTAATAGTGCCAAGTCCAATATCAACGCCATAATAACTTTCAGGGATTCCCTCTTTACTGGTACAATTTAAAAGGGTACCATTGCCTTTAAGGTCATTTGTGATTAAATGATCGATGGGTAAAAAGATTTTAACACCCTTTTTATTTGCCTCTTTCAAAATGCTTTTGGCCTCATCTATTAACTCATCTTCGACAAGGGATTTACCAATATTTAAACCTTTTGCCTTTAAAAAAGTGTAGGCCATAGCGCCACCGATTAAAATAGCATCAGCTTTTTTCAATAATGTCTTGATGATGCCAAGTTTACTTGAAACCTTTGAGCCGCCAATAATTGCATAAAAAGGCTTTTTTGGATTGGATAAGGCTTGTCCTAAAAATTCAATTTCTTTGTCCATCAAAAAACCTGCCGCTGCCGTTGATGGAAAAAATTTAGGAACTTCAACTATTGAGGAGTGTTTACGGTGAGATGCACCAAAAGCATCATTGATAAATACATCACCGAAATTTGCAATTTCTTTTGCAAATTTTAAATCTTTTTCAGGATTTTCCTCTGCCTCATGGAATCTTAAATTTTCAAGTAAGAGGACTTCACCACTCTTTAAAGATTTAACTTTTTCTTGTGCTTCATTTCCGATACAATCCTTACAAAATAAGACAGGCTTATTAAGAAGTTCTCTAAGACGATCTCTAACTTTTATGAGAGAGTATTTTGGATCACTCTTTCCCTTTGGATTGCCAAGATGACTCATTAAAATCAGCTTGCCGCCATTTTTTAAGATAAAATTAATTGAGGGAAGTGTAGCTTGAATTCGTGTATCGTCAGTGATATTGCCATTTTCATCTTGTGGCACATTAAAATCGACGCGCATGAGCACGTTTTTGTCTTTAATCAAAAGGTCTTTAAGCCCAAGTTTGCTGTTCATGAAAACTCCCAGATTAAAAACATTCTCATAGCTTTTTCACCCTTTTTAGTCAAAAGCTTTTCTTTCACAACCACCTTTTACCACAGATATTAGGGACTTTTTTACCGCGAAGAGCGCGAAGAAGCGCGAAAAAATTGTTAGTGTTGTAAGCGTTAGTAATTGTAAAGTGAGCTATTCTTTAAATCTTTCCTTCTCCCTATTGCGCGATAGCGCGCTTCTTCCCGCAGCGAAGCTTGCGCTTCTTCGCGGTAAAAAAGTCCCTCGCAGAGGTATTTATCCTTTAAGATTTTTGGACGAGGCAGAGGAAGTAGCGATGGATGGAGGTGTCTGTCGTAAGCTCAGGATGGAACGTAGCGCCTAAGTGATGCCCTTGCTTAATAAGAATTGGTTCACCCTTATATTCAGCTAATACAACGACAGCGGGTTCACAGGATTTGATTCGTGGAGCCCTGATAAAAATGGCAGGAAAGGATGCAGCTTGTTTTTTTGCATTCAAATGCACTTGAACATTAGCTTTAAATGACTCAACCTGGCGACCAAAAGCATTTCTTTCAACTTTTACGTCAAGAAAACCAAAAGGTTTTATGGGGCTTGAAATAATTTCAGAAGACATGAGAATCAGGCCTGCACAAGTACCAAAAATAGGTTTTTTTGAGCCAAATTCAGCCAGTTTTTCATTTAATTTGATGAAATTCATTTGGCGCACAATCACTGAAGACTCTCCACCCGGTATTATCAGGCCGTCACATTGATCCAAATCTTCAGGCTTTCTTACTTCAACAGTACGTACGCCCAATTGGTTAAGCATTTCAATATGTTTTGCAAAATCCCCTTGCAGGGCCAATACGCCAATTGTCATCATTTTATTACCAAATCTTAAAAGTTACAATTCTTGAATTACCAGCCACGAGGTGAGAATCTTTCATCAGCAGGAATTTGCAAAATATCAAGCCCTTTCATTGGATTTAATAGCCCCATTGAAATTTGCGCTAACATTTCAGGATCATTAAAATAGGTTGCAGCAGCAACGATTGCTTTTGCACAAGCAACAGGATCTTCTGATTTAAAAATGCCTGAACCAACAAACACAGTTTCAGCACCAAGTTGCATCATTAAAGCAGCATCAGCAGGCGTTGCAATTCCTCCGGCAGCAAAATTTGGAACCGGTAATTTTCCGGTCAGAGCAACAAGTTGCACAAGATTATAAGGCGCACCCATTTTTTTAGCTTCTGCCATCAATTCTGAGGAATCAAGTCTTGTCAGTAAACGGATTTCACGGTTAATGCTGCGCATGTGTCTAACAGCTTCCACAACGTTTCCAGTTCCAGGCTCCCCCTTCGTGCGAATCATGGCAGCGCCTTCACCAATACGTCGTAATGCTTCACCCAAATTTCTGCAGCCGCAAACAAAAGGGATGCGGAATAGATTTTTATTGATATGGTTTTCTTCATCGGCCGGTGTCAAAACTTCACTCTCATCAATAAAATCAACAAAGAGAGCTTCCAATATTTGAGCTTCTACAAAATGGCCGATTCTGCATTTTGCCATGACAGGAATGGAAACTGTTTTTTGAATTTCTTGGATAAGCTCGGGCCTTGACATGCGCGCAACGCCACCTTCAGCCCTAATATCTGAGGGAACGCGCTCTAAAACCATAACAGCAACGGCGCCGGTATCTTCTGCAATTTTTGCCTGTTCAGCATTCGTCACATCCATGATGACTCCGCCTTTAAGCATCTCTGCCAAGCCTACTTTAACTTCAAAAGAACTTTTCTCAGGTGTGAATTTTGATTCTTTACCCATGTTTTTAGCCTCCAAATTGATTATCTATTATAAATTGGCAAATGGATTGCCAACCTGTGTAAAAAGACCGCCTTTTTTTCGACGGTTGATTTCTGAGCGTATCGAAAAAAGCAAATCTTGATCAAAATCTTTATTTCCTGCCCACAGCAAATACTGCAAGGGAACATCGCTCATTTTACGCCCTTTATGCGGGCCTAAAGGCATATTTCTTAAAGCAATCGGTCTTGACAAAACATCAAACAATTGTTTGACCGTCTTAAAGCGTTTTGCAAGGTATTTAAATACTTCAATATTGACGATTACATCATTCATTGCGCGATGCGCACCTTCAAGCTCAATATTAAAATGTTTTCTTAACTGTTCAAGAGAATTCGTCGGGCTGTCTCCGTAAAGTCTTGCCATTCTAAGTGTATCTAAAATGCGATTTTGCCGAAGAGTGCAAGGAATTCCTGCTTTTTCTGCAGCTGTTGCAATGAGCTCAACATCAAAGCCAACGCCATGCCCGACAATAATGCTTCTACCGATAAGTTTTAATATATCTTGTAAAACATCTTTGATAACAGGTTTTCCATTAACCATATCTTGAGAAATATTGTGAATTGCAATAGAAGTTTCCGGAATTAACCGTTCAGGATCAATGAGGGTTTCATATTTTTCAAAAACTGTATGGAGATCAAATTTTGCAACAGCGACTTCAATGATGCTGTCGCTTTTTGGATCCAAGCCTGTTGACTCGCAATCAATACAAATAAAAACTTCTTTTTCGATATCGGACATGAATCAACCCTCATCCTTTAGTGCATCTAGAATCATATTCCTTAATTCGGCATGACCAATATTTTTAGTCACTGAATAAAACGCGTGGTGTAAATTTTCTGAATCAAAAGCTTTAAGTGCAGCCTCTGCATTGGCTTTTCTTTCGTTTCTGTTTAGTTTATCGCATTTTGTAAACACCATAATGACAGCTTTTTGATGATGGCCGCACCATTCTAAAAATC
>Ga0105045_10000265_pt1 | contig 35281 bp, 31 predicted proteins | sample MAT02_FD_78089 | JGI IMG/M metagenome (GOLD analysis project Ga0105045, IMG submission 78089) | Freshwater microbial communities from Lake Fryxell liftoff mats and glacier meltwater in Antarctica - MAT-02 (megahit assembly) | ecosystem: Environmental > Aquatic > Freshwater > Ice > Liftoff...
ACAGCCGACTGGCTGACCTACGATCTCCCGCCCGAACTGGTCGGTGTGCTGTGGAAGGGCCGTTATCGGGGCCAGCGGCAAAAATGGTACGCGCTGCGGTTCCTGGGTGCCGACGCGGACGTGAACCTGGAGGCGCATGCCCACAACGGCAACGCCGAATTCAAGGCCTGGCAATGGGCCTCGCCCGACCGCCTTGCCGACTTGATCGTGCCGTTCAAGCGGGCGCTGTACGCCGAGCTGATCTCGGAGCTTGGGCCGAAGATCAGATAAGCCCGGCCAGTGGGCTGGACGGGTCTGCATAGCGGCGGATCGGCATTCGGCCTGCCAGATAGGCGTCGCGGCCCGCTTCCACGGCCGCTTTCATTGCGCGGGCCATGCGGACCGGGTCTTTCGCTTCCGCGATGGCCGTGTTCATCAGCACCCCGTCGCAGCCCAGTTCCATGGCGATGGCGGCATCGCTCGCCGTGCCGACGCCGGCGTCCACCAGAACAGGAACCTTGGACTGTTCCACGATAAGGCGGATGGTGATGCGGTTCTGGATGCCCAGCCCCGAACCGATGGGGGCGCCGAGCGGCATGATTGCGCAGGCGCCTGCCTCTTCCAGCCGCTTGGCCACCACCGGGTCGTCTGTGGTGTAGACCATCACGTCGAACCCTTCCTTCACCAGCGTTTGGGTAGCGCGGATGGTCTCGACGACATCGGGATAGAGCGTCTTCTGGTCTGCCAGCACTTCCAGCTTCACCAGCGTCCAGCCGCCTGCCTCGCGCGCCAGCCGCAGCGTGCGGACGGCGTCATCTGCTGTGAAGCAGCCCGCTGTGTTCGGCAGATAGACGATCTTCTTCGGGTCGATATAGTCGGTCAGCATGGGCTGCGAGCGATCCGTCAGGTTTACGCGGCGCACGGCCACCGTCACGATTTGTGCGCCCGACGCCTCCACCGCAGCTGCGTTCAGCGCATAGTCCTTGTATTTCCCGGTGCCGACGATCAGCCGCGACCGGAAGGTGTGGCCTGCGACCGTCCAGCTGTCTTCTTGTCCACCACCAACGAAATGCACGATTTCCAAAACGTCCCCCTCGGCCAGCGCCACATCGGCCCAGCTGCTTTTCACGGCGATTTCGCGGTTACGCTCCACCGCGACCCGGCCGGCGGGCAGCGCCAGGCTTTCCACCAGAGCGGTGATCGTGGTGCCAGCGGGCAACGTCCGCCGCTCTCCGTTCAGCATGATGGCGATTTCCATGGGAGCCACCTATAGAGCCTCCGGCAGACACTCAACACGCAAAGCAACAGGAGGGACCAATGGCCGCTCTGGTCATGGTTTTGAACGGACCCAATCTGAACCTGCTCGGCACGCGCGAGCCGGACATCTATGGCGCGACAACGCTGGACGATATCGCAGCGGCGCTGGTGGACCAGGGCAAGGCGCTGGATATCGAGGTGGACCTGCGCCAATCCAATCACGAAGGGCATCTGATCGACTGGCTGCACGAAGCGGGCAGCCGGGGGGCGCTGGCGGTGATCCTGAATGCGGGGGCCTATACCCACACGTCGGTGGCGCTGCGCGATGCCATCAGGGCAATCACGGTTCCTGTCATCGAAGTGCATCTTTCCAACCCGGCGGCACGCGAACGCTTTCGCCACAAAAGCCACGTTTCCGCGGTGGCGTCCGGTGTCATCCAGGGCTTCGGTGCGCACGGCTATGCGCTCGCGCTGGACGCGGCGGCGCGTATGCGGCAAAGCGCCCGCTGAGCAAGGCGTCACAAGAATTTCACAATCAAGAGGGACTTTCCATGGCAGCTTCCAAAGCGGGGGATGGCGACAAGATGCGGGTCGAGCTTGAGCTGGTTCGCCAGCTCGCCGACCTGCTGGATGAGACCGGCCTCACGGAAATCGAAGTGCAGGATGGCGAACGCATTGTCCGCGTGGCCCGGCAGGGCGCGCCCATGATGGCCGCGGCGGCTCCGGCGCACGTTGCCGCCTCTGCAGCGCCGGCTGCTGCTGCGCCGACGCTGGCCGAACACCCCGGAACCGTGAAATCCCCGATGGTAGGCACGGCCTATCTCTCGCCGGAACCCGGCACCGCCAACTATGTGGCGGAGGGCGCAACCGTGAAGGAAGGCGAAACGCTGCTGATCTTGGAAGCCATGAAGGTGATGAACCCGATCGTCGCCCCCAGGGCCGGGCGCGTGAAGGCCATCCTCGTTTCCAACGAGCAGCCGGTCGAATATGACCAGCCACTCGTCATCGTCGAATAGCGGCCGGCCCAGCGATGTTCCGCAAGATCCTGATCGCCAACCGGGGCGAAATCGCCCTGCGCATCCACCGCGCCGCGCGTGACATGGGAATCAAGACGGTCGCCGTCCATTCGACAGCGGACGCCACCGCCAAGCATGTGCGGCTGGCCGATGAAGCGATCTGCATCGGGCCGCCCAGCGCGACGGACAGCTATCTCAACATCCCCAACATCATTGCGGCCGCCGAAATCGCGCAGGCCGATGCGATCCACCCGGGCTATGGCTTCCTGAGCGAGAACGCACGCTTCGCCGAGATCGTGGAGGAGCATCGCATCGCCTGGATCGGGCCGAGCCCGGAGCATATCCGCACCATGGGCGACAAGGTGGAGGCCAAGCGCACGGCCGGCGCGCTGGGGCTGCCGCTGGTTCCGGGCTCTGACGGAGCGGTCGAGACGGTCGATGAAGCCCGCGCGGTCGCCGACAAGTTCGGATACCCGGTGCTCCTGAAGGCGGCTGCCGGCGGCGGCGGGCGCGGCATGAAGGTGGTGGAAAACGGCGCGATGCTGGAAGGCGCGTTCCGGCAGTGCCGACAGGAGGCCAAGGCTGCCTTCGGGCACGACGCAATCTATATCGAAAAATATCTCGACAATCCGCGCCACATCGAATTCCAGGTGTTCGGAGACGGAAAGGGCGCGGCCATCCACCTTGGCGAGCGCGACTGTTCCTTGCAGCGCCGCCACCAGAAGGTTCTGGAAGAGGCCCCGTCCCCCGCGCTGGGAGCCGCCGACCGCGAGCGGATGGGCGCAATTTGCGCCAAGGCAATGGCCGACATGAAGTATCGCGGCGCTGGCACCATCGAATTCCTGTGGGAAAACGGTGAGTTCTACTTCATCGAAATGAACACCCGGCTGCAAGTGGAGCATCCCGTCACCGAATTGCTGACGGGAATGGACCTGGTGAAGGAGCAGATCCGGATTGCCGCCGGCCTCCCGCTTTCCAAGACGCAGGACCAGGTGAAGATGGTGGGGCACGCGATCGAGGCCCGGATCAACGCCGAAGACCCGCAGACCTTCACGCCTTCGCCCGGCCTCGTCAGCGATTTCCATGCACCGGGTGGCCCCGGCGTCCGCGTCGACAGCGCCTTGTATTCGGGATACCGGGTCCCACCTACCTATGACAGCCTTGTTGCAAAGCTGATTGTCCATGCCGATACCCGGGAGGATGCAATCCTGCGCATGTCCCGCGCGCTGGAGGAGATGATCGTGAACGGCATCAAGACCACGATTCCGCTGCACCAGCGGCTGTTGACCGAGCCCGATTTCAAATCGGGGAATTATTCGATCAAGTGGCTGGAGCAATTGCTGGCGAAGTAACGCCTGCGCCTGCTGATGACCCGCCGGACGCCCGCCCGACACCCGCCAGTTCGGACCGGCGGGTTTCCGGCCTTAGTCTTGCCCTTTGTTTCTGCCATGGGAGCCGCATCGCTTGCGCGACCCCAACACATATGACTGGACCTCGATGCCCTTCTCTACCCTGCCCCCATTGCTTGCAGAGGCGCTCATCGCCCGCGGCTATGCGGACCCGACGCCCGTGCAGGCCGCCGTGCTCGAACCCGAAGCCGCAGGCCGGGACCTTATCGTCTCCGCGCAGACCGGTTCGGGCAAGACCGTCGCTTTCGGCCTCGCCGTCGCCCCGCAGTTGCTGGATGAAGACGGCAAGCCGCGCCATGCGTTTGCACCGCTGGTGCTGGTCATCGCGCCAACGCGGGAGCTCGCCCTCCAGGTCAGCCGTGAGCTGGAGTGGCTTTATGCCGGTGCGAAGATCCGCGTGATCAATTGCGTCGGCGGGATGGACGCTTCGAAGGAGCGCCGTGCGCTTGCCGGTGGTGCGCATATCGTCGTCGGCACGCCGGGCCGCCTGCGCGACCACCTTGAGCGCGGCGCGCTCGATCTGGGCAGCCTTGCTGTTGCGATCCTTGATGAAGCCGACGAGATGCTGGACATGGGCTTCCGCGAAGACCTTGAGGAAATTCTGGATGCAACGCCGCAGGGCCGCCGGACGCTGCTGTTTTCGGCCACCATGCCCCGGCCGATCGTGGCGCTGGCAAAGCGTTATCAGACGAACGCGCTGACGATTTCAACCGTCGGCCAGGATCGCGGCCACGGAGATATCAGCTATCAGGCCGTGGCCGTTGCGCCGAACGATATCGAAAATGCTGTCGTGAACCTGCTGCGATTCCACGAGGCCGAGACAGCGATGCTGTTCGTGGCCACGCGGGAGAATGTGCGGCGCCTGCACGCCAGCCTGATCGAGCGCGGGTTCGATGCTGTAATGCTTTCGGGCGAGCACAGCCAGAACGAGCGCAACCAGGCACTGCAGGCCCTGCGCGACCGCCGCGCGCGCGTTTGCGTTGCAACCGATGTTGCTGCGCGCGGGATCGATCTGCCCAGCCTGTCGCTTGTGGTCCATGTCGAAATCCCGCGCGATGCCGAAGCGCTGCAGCACCGTTCGGGCCGGACGGGCCGGGCCGGTAAGAAGGGCACTGCCATCATTCTGGTGCCCTATCCGCGCCGCCGCCGGGTGGAGGGCCTGCTGCGCGATGCCCGCATCACGGCGGACTGGATCCGCACGCCAACGCCCGAGGAAATCCACGAAAAGGACCGCGTGCGGCTTTTGGAGAAGCTGCAAGCCCCGATAGAGGCAGACGATCAGGACCGCGAGCTGGCGCAGAAACTGCTGGAAACGCGCAGCCCCGAGGACATCGCCGCAATGCTGGTGCAGGCCCACCGCGCCAAGATGCCGGCGCCCGAAGACATGGTGGACGGCGGCGCACGGCAGGATGGCCCGCGCGAACGCGGGGAGAAGGAGCTGCGCCCCGGTTTCGACGATGTCGTATGGTTCCGCATGAACATCGGCCGCCGGCAGAATGCGGACCCGCGCTGGCTGCTGCCGCTGCTGTGCCGCCGGGGCCACATGACTCGCGGAGAGGTCGGCGCGATCCGGATTCAGGCGTCCGAAACGCATTTTGCCATTCCACGCGCAGCAGCCGCCCGTTTTGCCGACGCTGTGAAGCGCACCGCAAACGACAGCCAGGACGATGAAGCCGCTGTGCTGTTCGAAATGATCGACGGCCCGAAGTCTGCTTCAGCGGTACCGCATCAACCGCAGCCGCAGCGCGGCGGGCCCAATGCGCCGGTCCGCCAGCAGCATGAAGCCAAGCCTTATCGGCCAGCTGTTGCCAAGCCGGGCGCGCCCAAGCCCGCTGGCCCTAAGAAGCTGTATGCCAAGCCCGCCGGCACCAGACCGGCCGGCGCGAAGCCCGCCGGCGCGAAGCCTTGGGGCACAAAGCCTGGTGGCCCCCGGCCGGCCGGGTCGGGTACCAAGCGGGCGGGCTGACGCGCGTGCAGATTCTTGTCGATGCCGACGCCTGCCCGGTGAAGGATGAAATCTACAAGGTCGCCTATCGCCAGCAGGTGCGGGTGACGATTGTCGCCAACAGCTTCCTGCGCGTGCCAGATCATCCGTTGATCGTGCGCATGGTGGTGAGCGACGGGTTCGACGCGGCTGATGACTGGATCGCGCAAGCGGCAGACGCCAGGTGCATCGTCGTGACATCCGACATCCTGCTGGCGGACAGGTGCCTGAAGGCCGGGGCCACGGTGCTGGCCCCGAACGGCAAACCCTTCACGCCCAACAGCATTGGCGGCGCGGTTGCAACGCGGGCGATCATGGCGGACCTGCGGGCCGGGATCGACAGCATCGGCGGCCCGCCGCCCTTTCAGAAGGCAGACCGTTCCCGCTTTCTGGCGGCGCTGGATACCGAAATCGTCCGCCTGAAGCGCTAGAGCATGGTCTGATCAGGTGGGATCACCTGCATCGGAAACCCATGCGGAAAAACGAGACGATAGAGCGACCGTTCTGATGCGATCAGAAGCGGATGCCGGCGGTTACCGCGACGGTGCGGGGCGGGCCGTAGTAGCCGATGACCGAGTTGCCAAGCAACGCGCCGGGGAAGTTGTAGCCGCCAACGCGATACCGCTCGTCTGTGAGGTTGCGGCCGTGGACGCCCAGCGTGAAGCGATCGTCTGCCGAAACCCAGTTGACCGATGCGTCGACGAGAACAGTGGCTGACTGGTCCAGAAGGGCATTGGGGATTTCGAACATCGACTGTTCGGAGCGGAGCGCAACGGCCGGCGTGATCGACAGGCGACCGCCCGCGAGATCTGCGGACCATGTGACCGACACGTTGGCCACGAACTCCGGCGTGTTCTGGAAGACGCGCTGGTCGGCGACGTCGATCGGCGTGGTGCCGCCGGCGATGAAGGTCAGGAACTCCTTGTAGTCGGCATTGGTGTAGCCGAACATTGCGCTGACTTGCAGGTTCTCCGTCGGGACGGCGCGCATTTCGATTTCGAGACCGTAGATGGTTGCCTGGCCGGCGTTGTCGACCACCGAGGCGACACCGACGCCCGGAGGCGGCTGCACGGCCTGGATCGTGACCTGCTGGTCCTTGTAGTCGGAATAGAAGCCGGCGATGTTGAGGAACAGGGTGCGATCGAGGAATGCGCCCTTCATGCCGACTTCGAAGCTGTCGATGGTTTCGGCATCATAACCGTCGACGGTGCGCGGGATAAAGATGGCGTCGCCGCGCATGTCGAACCCGCCAGACTTGAAGCCCTGGCCCCAGCTTGCGTAGAGGTTGAGATCGTCTGTCGGCTGGTAGCTGATCGACAGGCGGGGCGTGAATTTTTCGAAGCTGCGATCGTTCGTGTAATCCGTGCGGGTGCGGAAGAAGATCGCGTTGGGATTGCCGAACGCGGGCGAGCGGATGCCGAAATAGTCCTGCCGAAGCACTGTCGCGGTCTTGTCATCTTTGGTCCAGCGAAGGCCGGCCGAGATCTTCAGCTTGTCCGTCACGTCAAAAGAGACGTCTCCGAAGAAGGCGATGGACTTGGTATCGACGCGGCCGCCCGTGTAGGTGGTGAGGCCGGCGTTGCCGATGACGGTGTCGAACGCGCCTTCCGCGCGGCCATCGAGATAATAGCCGCCGATGACGCCCTGGAAGCGGTCTGCCTCGATCAGCAGCTGGACTTCCTGGGTCCACTGGTCATCCTCGTAATAGGCGGGAATATCCAGGACGGGGCCGGGCGTGTTGTCGAAATCGATCAGGGTGTCGGTCCGGCCTTCGCGGTAGGCAGTGATCGACTTCAGCGTGAGCACATCGTTCAGGCCGAATTCGGCGGTGAGGCTCGCGCCCTGTGTGAGCACCTTGTTGTCATCGCCGATGCCGGCACGGGTATCATAGACGCTTTGCGTCGGCGCGAAGGCGGGAAGGCCGAGGTTGCCGACCAGCCGGGTGCCGTGGCGGGGGTTCGAATTGTCTTCCGTGCGATCGCCGGCGAGGCGGATGAAGACGTCGCCATTATCGAACTCGGCCGACAGGCGACCTGCGAGCACGTCCTTGTCATACTGTTCGGCACCGGTGTTCAGGTTTTTGCCATAGCCATCGCGCTGCGACCAGAGGACTGCGGCGCCCACCGCAAAATAATTGCCCAGCGGAACTGCAACGGTGCCGCTGAGATCGATCTGGTTGTAACTGCCGTAGGTGGCCCTGGCTGACCCGCGGAATTCATTGCCGAGGCGTTTGGTTACATATTTGATCGCGCCGCCAATGGTGTTGCGGCCATAGAGCGTGCCTTGCGGGCCGCGAAGGATCTCGACGCGCTCCACTTCGAAGATGTCGAGCACGGAGCCTTGTGGACGGGCGACATAGACATCATCCACGTAGAGACCGACGCCGGGTTCGAAGCCCCACAGCGGATCCTGCTGGCCGACCCCGCGTATGAAGGCGATGAGGGTGGAGTTCGAGCCTCTGGCGACTTGCAGGGTGAGGTTGGGGGTCTGCCGCTGGAGGGCGGTGATATCGGGTGCGCCCTGGGCTTCGAGCGTTGCGCCGGAGAAGACGGAGACGGCGATCGGCACTTCGATGAGGCTTTCATCGCGGCGGCGGGCCGACACGATGATGTCGTCGGTGGCGGCCGTTTCGACTGCGTCGACGCCGGGCTGTTCCTGGGCCAGCACAGGGCTTGCCATGCCGGCCGCAAGGGCGAAGATGGACAGGGTGCGCAGGAAGGTTTTGCGGGTGGCGTTCTGAGCAGTGTTGTGGGCGGTCATAGGGCTCTCCCAAGGCAGGCAGCCCGTTTCGGGCTTGCGATGTGGTTATAGCGTAGCCTACTGAAACATGAATCGAGTTTCAACTTGAAACGGGCAACAGGGCCCGATGCCCGGGAGATTGGCTGTGAGCGATGCAGCAGAGACACAGTCCGAACAGGTTGGTTCATCTGAAGCGGTTGGCCGCGCCATACCAACCGAAGGGGCGCGGGGCGCCCAAATTACCGAAGGGGCGCGGGGCGCCCAAATTACCGAAGGGGCGCGGGGCGCCCAAATTACCGAAGGGGCGCGGGGCGCCCCGCGCACCGAGCGTGGACGAAAGACGTTGCGGGCGCTGCTGGACGCCGCGGCGCAGGAGTTCGGGAGCAATGGGTTCCACGCGACCGGGATCACTGACATCACCCGTCGGGCAGGCGTCGCGCTGGGGAGTTTCTACACCTATTTCACCAGCAAGGAGGCGATTTTCCGGGCGCTCGTCACCGATCTTTCAGCGCAGGTAAAGGCACATGTCGGCCCGCACGTACAAGCTGCACCCGATGCGCTGGCGGCCGAACGGGTTGCGCTGGAATCCTATCTTGGGTTCGTGTCCGAGCATCAGCTGATCTACCGGATCATCGATGAGGCCGAGTTCGTAGCGCCCGATGCCTATTCGAGCCACTATCGTTTGACGGTCGCGCGGATTGCGGCCCGCCTGGAAGCAGGGGCCGCCAAAGGGGATCTGCGCGACGGCGTGGGCGAGGTGGAAGCTTGGGCGATCGCCGGGATGAACGTGTTCCTGGGGCTGCGGTATGGCGTTTGGGGGGCCGACGGTATAGCCCACGACACCGATCTGCGCGACGTGGCCGAACGGGCGAGCAAGCTGGTGGCGGACGGCCTCAGAAAGCGCTGAAAGGGGCTGCATCGGCACGCCATCCTGTCTGCTGCTCCACTTCATCCCACAGCAATGCGGCGAGCCGCGCGGTAACCGGGCCGGGCTTTCCGGTGCCGACCGCCGCATCGTCGAGGCGGGTGATGGGGAGTATCGGGGCTGTCGTCGAGGTCAGGAACAGTTCCGGGGCGGCGCGGGCTTCGTCGATGGTGAAAGCGCGCTCTTCGACCCGGAGTTGGTTGGTCCTTGCGATGGCCAGCAGCGTATCCCGGGCGATTCCGGGCAGGATTTGCGCGGAAATGGGGTGCGTGAAGATGGTTCCGGCCTTGTCCACCATGTACATGTTGGTCGAACCACCTTCGGTGACGGTGCCATCGGGCAGATGGAACATCGCTTCAAACGCGTGCGCTTGCGCTGCTTCCTGCTTGGCGAGAACGGCCGGGAGCAGGCCCGTGGACTTGATATCGCAGCGCGCCCAGCGCTGATCGGGCAGCGTGATGACGGCGATGCCGGTCCTTTGCTGAATGATGCGCTGGGCGAAACCGAAGCGCCGCGCTGTCATCACCAGCGTTGGCCGGCTTGCCGCCGGGAAGGGGTGATCCCGCCTGGCGACCCCGCGGCTGATCTGGATGTAGAGGAGGCCGTCATGTGCGCGGCTTCTGGCGATGAGGCGGTGGGCGATGGCGGACAGCGCCGCATCTGACGGCACGCCCTTTATGTGGAGCGCTGCGAGGCTGCGCCGCAGCCGCCAAAGATGCTTGCCCCAATCGAGGAAGCGGCCGTTCAGGAAGGCTGCAACTTCATAGATGCTGTCGGCGAACTGAAAGCCGCGATCATCGATGGAGATGGCGGCTTCGGCGATGGGGCCGTATCGGCCATTGGTATAAGCGACGGCGGGCATGGTTTGCGCGAATACGCGCCGCAGTTGCGCTTCGCAATGCAGCGGGTATCGATGGCTGGTGGCAGGCACGCAGATCATCTGGTTCCGACAGGACCTTCGCTTGGCCGATCAGGCAGCCGTGCGGGCCGCCGCCACCGCCGGGCCCGTGCTGGCAGTGTTCGTTCTGGACGAGGACAGCGATGGTGTGCGGCAGATGGGTGGGGCGACCCGCTGGTGGCTGCACCATAGCCTTGTAGCGCTGGATGCCGACCTGCGGGGTCTTGGCGGTGGCCTGTTGTTGTTGCGCGGGCAAGCTTCCGACGTGCTGGAACGGCTGGCCGCCGAGACTGGAGCAGCGGCGATCCATGCGCTGCGCCATGCGGAGCCGTGGTGGGCGGCGATCGAGGCGACGGTTCCGCGGCTTGTGTTGCACGACGGGATGACACTGGTGCCGCCGGGTTTGCTGAAGACAAAGACCGGCGGACCGTTTCGCGTGTTCACACCCTTTTGGCGGGCGCACACGGCCTTCGGGCCGCCGCCCTTCCCGACGCCGACGCCCACGCCCGTGGGTTTCGCCGCCGCCCCTGCGGGGGACGAGCTTGCGGACTGGGGCCTGTTGCCGACCCGGCCAGACTGGGCACAGCGCTTCGACTGGACGCCGGGCAAGACGGGAGCGCGGGCTGCCCTGGATGACTTTGTTCCGCGCCTGAAGGCCTATGAGACGCGGCGGGATTTCCCTTCGGAACCGGCAACGTCGAGCTTGTCCGCCCATCTGCACTTCGGGGAGATTTCGGCGGCCACATGCTGGCATTGGGCTGTGCGTGCAGCTGGAGAGGCGGCGACCCCTTGGACGCGGCAGCTGGTGTGGCGGGATTTCGCACACGAAACCGTGGCGCAGTTTCCGGACTCCGCCACGCGGGCGCACCGGCCGCAGTTCGAGCGCATGCCCTGGACCGATGTGGCCGATGGCGTCGGCGCGGCACTGCTGAAAGCGTGGCAGACTGGTCGGACGGGCTATCCGCTGGTGGATGCCGGAATGCGGCAGCTGTGGGCGACGGGCTGGATGCACAACCGCGTGCGGATGGTTGCAGCCAGCTTTCTGGTGAAGCACCTGCTGATCGACTGGCGGGAAGGCGAGCGCTGGTTCTGGGATACGCTGGTGGATGCGGATCTGCCGAACAACGCGATGGGTTGGCAGTGGGTGATGGGATCGGGGGTGGATTCAGCCCCCTATTACCGGATTTTCGCACCGATCGCACAAAGCCGGAAGTTTGATGCGGGTGACTATGTTCGCCGCTGGGTGCCAGAGCTTGCGGGGCTGAAGGGCGATGCCGTGCACGGGCCTTTCGAGCGCGGGTTCAACGGCTATCCGCCGCCGATCGTAGACCACCGGTTTGCGCGGGAGCGGGCGCTGGCGGCCTATGCGGGGCTCAAGGCGTAGCGCGGGGATGACGTGCTGGAGCATGTTCCGATCAGGTGGAAGCACCTGAATCGGAAACCCATGCGGAAAAACATCGAGATAGAACGGCCGTTGTGATGCAGTCAGAACGAGACTCGCTAGAAGGCGTTCTTTGGAAACAGGACCGCAAACACGGTCCGGACGAGAATGTAGAGATCGAACGGGATGGACCAGTTCTCGATATAGTGCAGATCATGCTCCAACCGCTTCACCAGCTTTTCCTCGGTGTCGGTTTCACCGCGCCAGCCACAGACCTGTGCCCAGCCGGTCATGCCCGGTTTCACCTTGTGGCGGGCCGCATAGGTCTGCACGACTTCGTGGAACGGTCGGCCGCCGGCGCGGGTGGAGGGCGCATGCGGGCGGGGGCCCACCAGCGACATATGACCCTGCAGAACGTTGAAGAGCTGGGGCAGTTCATCGAGCGACGTGGCGCGGATGATGCGGCCAACGCGGGTGATGCGCTGGTCCGCGCGGGTTGCCTGGTGGATGCCGACGGTCTCGCAGGCGCCAGAGGCCATCGAACGGAATTTGTACACGTTGAACGAGCTGTTGTTGAACCCTTCGCGGGGCTGTTTGAAGAAGACGGGGCCCGGGCTTTCGAGTTTCACGGCGAGCGCCACGAGCAGCATGATCGGCCAGATGAAAAAGAGGATGATGAGCGTGAGGATGAGATCCTCCGCGCGCTTGACGATGGCGTCGGTGCCCGAGATCGGACGCTCGAACAGCGTGATCACCGGGAGATCACCCAGCAAGACGAGAGGTCGATGGGCAAAAGCGAAGTTCGCAAGATCCGGCGCAAGGCGGATGCGCACCGGGGTCAACGCGAGCTTCTGGACAACCTGGCGGATGCGCGTTTCAGCAGACCATGGCAATGCCACGATCACCTGGTCGATCAGCCCTTCGCGGATCATGGCGACGAGATCGTCAGATGTGCCGAAGACCGGAATATCATCGACGATGACGGGAACACGACCGTCGCGGCGATCATCGAAGAAGCCGACGAGGCTGATCGTGAGCTTGTTGTTGCCACGGATGTACTGGGCGAGCTTCTGGCCCTGGGCCGCGGCACCGAAAATGGCGACGCGGCTGTTGAAGACACCTTGCCCTTTCAGGCGGCGGATCCACAGCGTGCTTGCGGCGCGGGTGCCTGCCAACATGATAGCTGCCGTGACGAACCAGGTGAGCGCCCAACCCCGGGAAAAGCCTTCGGTGATCTGAAGGAGGAAGCCGATGGTGATGAGAAACAGGCCCGAGACCATCCAGGAACCGAGCAGCCGTTGCCACGCCTTGCGAAGCGAAAATTGGCAATCGACATCGTATGTTCCCGTGATTTCGGAAACCAGCGCGAAGATGAGGGCGCCGCCCAGCATGGTGCGGCTGTAGCCCGGGACATCGACCGCAGGAATGACATCGGCCCAGAGGCTGAGCGCGACAATGCCAGCGAGGAGGACGGTCAGGAATTCGATGATCCGGATCGCGAAGATCACGACATCGATAGGCACGACCGAACGGGGCGGCTGCTCTGGCGCCGCAACAGCCTTTTTCAGGTCTGACTGGGTCCGGATTTCGTTCATGACGGCAATTGTTGACAGGCTCCGGCGAGCCCGGCGCGTACGGTTGGTGACATTCGAATCGAATTCAGTTCTTGCGGCTTTGCTGCTGCGAAGCTAGCTCCGTTGCGGGCAATCAGGGTATCCACATGCCCAAGGATGGGGAGAATAGCGTCATGGAAACAGTGTATGATTGGATCACGGTAGCCATCTTTGCCGGGCTGATCGTCCTGTTCCTGCAGCGCTCTGTCGGGCCCGAGCGCGACCAGATGTGGCCTTATTTCGCTGCGTCCGTTGCGTGCGCCATTATCAACCAGGTCGGCAACAAGGCGATCGACGACAGCAACATGATGTTGCACGCAGTCTCCGTTGCGGGCATCGCTGCCATTCTGGGCTTCGTCCAGTATTTCCTGAAGCCGTTCGGCAACCAGGGCGACTGACCCGGCCTTGGCGGCAGGCGCAGCTTTGCCAGCCGATGCATTGCCAGCCAATCGCGCGGGATGAACGTTGCCCCGCAGCCTTTCGGGTTGTTGGCCGCTGCCGCGCATGATCAGCCGGCTGCCTTGATTGCATTCGCGAGCGGCCGGCCGACCAGCGCGGGAAGGCCCGCTGGCTTGGTTGCATGCAGCATGGAGTCTGCAAAGCGCCTGAGCGTCGCGAAGGTCTCGGGCGTCGGATCGGCGACGGTGGACAGCCTTACGAGCACGCCGTCGGCGACATAGCCTGCGAATCCCGTCCGCAGCTTCATCATCCGCTGCTCGGTGCCGCTGGCGGGCAGATAATCTCCGATGCGGGTCCAGTAGAGGATGGGCTCCGTCCGCTCGTTGCTGGTTGCGACCAGCTCGCGGACCGGCAGGACCATTGGGGGCGCAACCGGAACTTCGACCCGGCTGGACGCGCCGATTTCGAAGCCCACGGCCGCGTAGCAGACTTCCGGCCGGTGCAGCTGCAACTGATCCGACTGGGTGCTGCCATAGGCGATGACCATCATGATCGGGAGATCGGTCTGGGAGAGATAGAGACGGCTGACTGTCTGGTCATACAGCGTATCGGCGAGGCTGCCCTCCGTTGCTTCGGGCAGGATAACGGCGTTGGATGGCGTGACCGACCAGGTGCCGATTTTCAGCGGAACGAGCTTCTCCAGCTCTCCGTCGCCCAGTAGGTTCAACGTGTTGCGGGGGGTGAGCGCCAAGGCTCCGCCAGCCGCTGCGATGAGCGGCAGCCCGAGGAGAAGATCACGCCGCCTGAGCATGGGTTTCTTTCTGATCGAAGGGGGCATCTTTCGATGCGAGGCGACGGCGGACCGGCGCAAGGATCGTATCGAGGAGGAAGATCAGCAGCAGCGCAGACACGAAGGTCACGATGCCGGCAAAATCATGCAGATAGCCCTGCGCCGCCTCGTTGCCGAGATAGTAAGTGATAAGAACTAGGATGACGACGCGCACGACATTGGCGGCAACCGCGATCGGCAGCACAAAGGCCAGCAGCAGCAAAGAGTAGCGCCACGATGCGTTGTGCAACAGGTAGATATAGAACAGACCCACAGCGGTGAGACTGATGATGGAGTTCAGGCCGGCGCAGGCATCTTCCACCAAGAGCTGATATTGGGCGATGTAGAGTGTAACCCCTACCTGGGTGATCGGATAGCCGACCGCCGCAAGCAACCAGGTGACGACATCGGACACAAAGACCTTGAGCGGCAAGGTGATGCTATCGAGAAACCAGCCCGGAAGCGGAATCAGGAACCCCATATAGACAATGGGAAACCACATTTTCATCAGCACGCGATGCCCGGCGAGCGCGTAGGCAATGGCCAGCAGGGCCAGCAGCATGGCGGCCACTTCGAGAATCAGGAAGTCGAAGGCGCGGCCGAACACATAGATCCCGGTAGCGACAATCACGACCGGAACGGCCAGCCACAGACTGCCTGGGCGGGCAAGGGCGACGATTTCGTCCCACGAACGCCACACGAGCCAGACGGCCGTCGCGAGCACCAGCGGCCCGTGAACGCCCGACTCCTCCGTCCAGCTGCCGCTGGCCATGGCGAAGAACGTGGGGATCACCGTGAGCAGAAGCGCGACGGCGAGAACCGGATAGCGCTTTGCCTTTTCGAAGAGTTCTGCTCTTCCTGCTTTGGGCAGGGTCAATGCTGCGTTCATTCGCCAATGTGCTCCCGGTCTGCGCCTTTGACAGGCATCAGTTGTATTCGTTGAGAACGGACCCGATCACCGTTGCACGGGACACGGTGAGCTGGGTTGTAAGCGACTGGATATCCTTGATGAAGGAATGATCGCGGCGCGCGACCACCAGGGCATAGCCGAGAACTCCGGCCACCGTGAGCGCATCTGCGTTCTCGTTCGTGGCGGGCGTGTCGAAGATCGCTACGTCATACTGCCGCAACAGGATATCCACGCCAGTCCGGAAGCGGGCGCCCGACAGCAGTTCCTGCGGGCGCGCGACCGGAGGACCTGCCGGCACAACCGAAAGGTTCGGCAGCACATTGGAATAGACAACCCGCTCGGGCCGGTTTGCCTCGAGCGACAGGTAGGTCGACAGCCCCGGGCCGTTCTGGTCGATCCCGAAGATGGCGTCCACCCGAGGGCTGCGCAGGTTTGCGTCGACCAGCAGGGTCTTGATGCCGACCTGGGACAGCGCAGTGGCAAGATTGGCAGCAATGTAGGTGGCGCCGGCGCCATCGGTTGCACCGGTCACGGTAAAGGCGCGGCGCCCTGCCCCGACATGCTGGGCAATGATCTGCGTGCGCAGCAACCGCATCGCTTCGGCGCGCGGACTGGTCGGGTCCGAAATGACCACCAGCTCCTCGGACGCCGCAGACGCGGGGCTCAGCTGCATGGCGAGGCTGCCCTGGAGAGCCTGGCGCGCGACGGCGACATCCTCTTCGGTGGCGAGTGCCATGGAAATCGCCGTCTGGTCGAACGACTGCCCGGTGCGGGATTGCTGTTCGGAGACGACGCGCGCTTGCTCGTCTGTCAACGCTCCTGTCTGGAGCAGTGCGTCGGAACTGGCCGTATCAGTCTGGCGGGCCAGGCTCGTGTCAATCTCGGTCATGTCAGATCGCCTGCAATTCGCCGTCACCGTCGTCGCTTGAACGACGGCCGAACAGTTTCTGGAGCCGGAGCCGCAACGGCGAGGACGACGATGTCCCCACTGTCACGAGCACCGGAACGCCTGTGGCGTAGCTAAGGTCTTCCTCACCCCGGACACGCCGGGCGATGAACTCGGAAATGACAGCCGCCAGAAGGCCGAGGAAGAGACCGAAGAGCGCGCTCATGATGATGATGAGATTGACCTTCGGGTAAGACGGCGTCTTGGAAGCGACCGGGTCGCCGAGGACGACCAGCCCGGTTTCCGTGACGTCTGCTTCCAGGCGAAGCTGTGCGGTCCGCGCTGCCGAGCTTTCATACTGCTGGCGGCGCAGCTCGACTTCGCGGCTGAGCCGGACGAGCTCATCGATGACGGGCTTGCGTTCGAGCACCAGCTTCGACTGCGCTTCCATATCGCTCTCCAGCTTTCTGACCGACTGCTGAACGGCACCCGACAGGGCCGATACACCGGCACGCGAACTGGATTGTGCCCGCCCGATCTGGCTTCGCAACGTGTTGCGCCGGGCTTCGATCGCCTTGTACGACGGATGCGCGGACCCGAGGCGCGAGCCGGCGAGCGCCAGCTCATCCTCGATGGTGGCGAGCTGGAGTTGAAGCTGATCCGTCACGGGGTCATTGGCAAGCCGCCCGGCGACGACGACATCCGTCGTGCTCTGCTGGCCGCGGGCCTGCTGGAGCGCTGCTTGCAACTGGGCGAGCTTGGCGGATTCCCCATCCATGCCGCCAGCCATGATGATGCTGTTTTCCTGCATGTATCTTGCAAGCGCTGATTCGGATGCAGCAAGCGCAAGGCGATTCTTTTCCGCCTGCTCCTGGAACCAGACGCTGGAGCGATCGGCGGAGTCCGTCCGGAAATCCAGCGCGGTCGTCACGAAGGCGTCGCGGATTGCGCTGACAACCTGCTTGGACCGCTCCGGATCGGACGACTGATACTGGATTTCGAGGATGGTGGAGCCCGACACCAGACCGGCGCTGGTGCCATCGATGATCTGCTGGCCCAGCCAGGAACGGATGCCGCCATCGGCTTCCGTGCGACCCGAAGCCTCATACGACGCGATCGTGCCAGGATCGTTTGCCCATCCCAGCTTGTCGACCACGGCGCCGGCAACCCGCATGTCGCGGATGAGTTGCACCTGGGTGTTGACATAACCACGCACATCGCGACCGACCGACTGCCCTGTCACGGGGTCGGGTTTGACCACATCCAGCAGCACGCGGGCCGATGCCGGATAGCGCTTGGGCAGCGAAACAGCCACCACGGTAGCAACGGCCATGCAGGCCAGCATCACGCCGAAGATCATCTTCCAGCGTGCGGCCAGGATCCTCAGGAACTGGATAATCGTCATGGTACCTGTCTCCTAGAATAGCCGCTCGCGGACGTTGATGATGTCCCCGGCCTTGAGTTCGAACTGGGTATCGACATCCCGCTCCTTGGCGCCATCACGCTTCAGGCCGACCTTGTTGGCGGACCCGGTGGGACCAACGCCGCCGGCTGTCGCCAGCAGTTCGGTGACCGTCATGCCGATCTTGAGGGGATAGGCGCCGGGGCGTGCGACAGCGCCGGTCAGGTAGATCAGTTCGGCATCATCGATGAAAACGGTGTCTCCGGGAGACAGCTGCACATCGGCAACCGCGCCGCGCGCCAGCTCCTTCGAATTGACGGAAACTTCCTTTCCGTCGTTGGCGCGACGGATCGTGATGAACTCGGAGCCGCCGGCCTGAACCCAGCCGGCCCGAAGCAACACATCGAGAAGGCGACTGGAGCGATCGAGCGGCACGAGGCCGGGCGCCCCGACCTTTCCGGCCACGCGGACGTAGCGGCTGTTGTATTCGTTCACTTCAACGTTGACGATCGGGTCCCTCAGGAAGTTCCCGGCCGTGAGCTTGCGGGTGATCTCGTCGGCCAGTGTGATGACCGACTTGCCTTCAGCCTGGACCTTGCCGATGAGCGGCATGACGATCGAACCATCAGGTTTCACACGGGTCTGCACATTGAATTCGCTTTGCCCGTAGACCAGCACGGTAATCGAATCGCTCGGGCCAAGCAGATAGGCGGCAGCAGGCGTCTGCGCGCCGGCCGGCTGGTACCCCAGAGCGACAAGCAGAAGGGCGCCGAACAGGGCCATGGGCCGAAGCCAGCCCCACAATCCTTCCGATGCAATGCGTCCAGTCATTCCAGTCTCCAGTTCTTTTGGTGCGCAGGGCGGCTTAGAAATTCGCCCTGATGCTGAATACCACAGAGGTTGCATCATAGCTGAACGTATCGGGTTCCGACGAGCGCTTCTGATGGTTAAGATCGGCACCAAATGTTAACAATCTGTTGAGCCGAAAGTCCGTGCCGATGAAGAAGCGGTCGGTGATGGCGGCATCGATGGGCTGGGTGCCCTGAATCACGATGACGCCCGTATAATCCGTGTTCGATCTGGAATAGCCGGCGGAAGCCGACAGGCGATCGTTCGCACGGTAGCTCACATTCATGTTGTAGAAGGTGCCGATGGAGAAGTTGCTGTTGCCGCCGCTCGATCCGTTGACGCTGCGCCCGGTCCCGATGCTGGCACCAAGACGGGGGCCGCTGTAGTTCAGCCCGAAGCTCCACACATTGCCCGAAAAATCCTGCGACAGGAGGGATTTCGGGTTGACCTTGCTGAAGCCGATCGAGCCATTGGCCTGGAGCGACGACCCGATCCGGTAGTTCGCGAACAGGTTGTAGCCCTGGATCGTGTTGCCGTTCGTCTCTCCGGACACGAGAAGCTGGTTCGGAAATTCATAGTTTCCCCAGTTTCCCGAGATGCCGATCTGGCCGCGGGTGAGCGCGTAGGCGAGCGATGCATTGATGCTATCCGACTCGACGTTGGCAAAGCTGCGGTCCACCACAGCGGGCAGGGACTCGTCCGTCTGGTTCTTCGTGTTGGCCCTGGCGTAGGATGCGGACCCGACGAGGCGCCCGGCTGTCTGGCATGTGGCAGACGTAAACAGCCGCGTGGATTCCTGCGTGGACGAGATCACCTCTGCGAAGCTGGCGAACTGGGTTCCCCGCTTGCTCCAGTTCCCCTGGAGGCGGCCATTGCAACGTTGACCGAGGCGCCATGCAAGACCGCCGCCCACATTGACCCGGTTCTTGTCGCGGATGGTCTCTCGGGCGTAGAAATCGCGACCGATACCGGCGTTGAAGAAAAGCTGCTGCCGCCCCAGCGGCCGACCGCCGCTGATCGCTACAGTCGGCGTGAAGCGCCAGTCCGAGCGAGCCACTCCGTCAGGAAGGATGGCATCATCCTCGACGCGGCGCATGTTGTCGTTGAATTCGGTGACGAGGCCTGCCGAGATACTGAGGCCGATGCCGGCAAGAACGTCGAGCCCTGCGGCCAGTGGCGCGTCATCTCCGAAGACCCGCCCCTGATCGATGACCACGGTTGTGGGCGCGAGGGGCGGCGGGAGATTCTGCGCCACCGCGGCACCCGGCGCCAACAGCGCAAACAGGATGGTGGCGGCCTTCATTGCGCCCGGGCGTTGCGATCCGTTGGGCTGGCCGGCTGCGCCCGCCTCTCCATGTGCTACCCTGTGCTGCCCTGACTTCACGTGCTCCACCCTTTCAAACTGCCCCGGCCCCTGAAGAGCCCTTTTTCGTCTGCCCGTTCCGGTCGCTGCGCCTGGCCCTCTACACCAATCGTTAACCGCAGGCGCGCAACAAGTCACGGCCCCGAACAGACTTCTTGCTTCACGGTCTGGCCGCAGCCCATGCTGGACTGTTGCCTTCATACGCTTCCTCTCGTGCCAAATCAAAAGCGACAATCAACATGAAAGGCTAAACATTGTTGCCGATGCCGTAACTGGGCTATGGCTGGAACCCGGAAGATGGCATTTGCCGGTTCGCGCCGTGTCTGGGCCCAGTTCCGGCAGGAGGGCTGCCGATACTGTGCCACGAGCATTGGTGGTTCGCGGCACGCGAATAGATGCAGATGGCCTTGGCCTGGCGCGATGGAGAGTGGGATTTGACGAACAGCATGGTCGGATCGAAGCAGGCAGGCGCTTTCGGGCTCGCCCGGTGGGCAGAACGGCTGCAAGCCTATCTTGCAGAACGGCTGCCAACCGTGCGCCAAAACCTTCGGGTTGCGCGCTGCGCCGATGGCCCTGCCATGTTCGCCGGGGAGATGACGCGATGATCTTCAATCGGGATCGTGGCAAGCAGCCGCCCGAAGGCGAACCGAATCGTCGGATCGTGGCGCCCTGGAAGCGCGGCGAGAATGCAATCCCCACCGGCTCGGAACAAAGCCTGCCACGATTTGCGGTGGCTGCCACCGACGACATCGGCGACGCAGCCGCCGGGCTTCCCGAACTGGCACCGGCGCGTGCCCGCCTGGCGCTGGCGGATGCGCTTTCGGCATCGCAGCCCGTGACTAGCCGGGCCCGTTTTGCCGGGCGCCATGATACGATGGCAGCGTTGATCGCCGCGATCGAGCAGCAGCGTGCCCATGTGGTGCTGTATGGCGAGCGCGGGATCGGCAAGACCAGCCTTATCCATGTGTTTTCGGAGACTGCGCGGGAAGCGCGTTACCTTGTGCTGTATGGCAGCTGCGGCGTTGAAGCCCGGTTCGATGACATGTTCCGGACGTTTGCCGAGCAGATTCCGCTGCTGTATCATGCCGGCATCTCCCCGACGGCAGACGAGGGCGAGCACAACCGGAGCCTGGCCGGGCTGCTCGGCGAAGGCCCTGTCGATCCGCGCGAGCTGGCAGACGTGTTTTCCAAGATCGTGGGGACCCGGGTGCTAATCGTTCTCGATGAGTATGACAGGGTCGCCGATGCGGCGTTCCGGCGCGATGTTGCCGAATTGATCAAGAACCTGTCCGACCGGGCGGCGCGGGTGCAGCTGGTGCTGACGGGCGTTGCTTCCAATCTGGATGAACTGATCGGCTTTACCCCCTCCATCCGCCGGAACATCGTGGGCCTGGCTGTGGGCCCCATGGCCGATGCGGAATTGCGGGAAATCCTGGAGCGTGCCGAACAGGCCACTGCCCTTGCCTTTTCGCCTGACGCGCGCGGGCTGATCATCAAGATGTCGGCCGGATCGCCCTATCTTGTGCGGCTGCTGGGCAACCGCGCGGCCGGGCGCGCGCTGGACGACCGCCGGCAGGCGGTGGGCGATGCCGACGTGATCGCCGGGACGGAGGCCGTGCTGGCGGAGTGGAATGCCGGCCTGCCGCGCCGGGTGCAATCCCAGTTGCAGCGGTCAGAAGTGCGCAACGCCTGGCCGGTGCTGATTGCTGCGGCGCGGGCTTCGGGCACGCCCGACGGCTGGTTCGGCGTGCATGATGCCGCACTTGAGGGATCCGGCCTTGAGGCGGGTGCAGTGGGGAAGACGCTGGACGGCTTCATCGGCGAGATCGACCTGTTCGATCGCGAGGACGGGGTTGGCGGCCGCGATTCGCGCTATCGCTTCCGCACGCAGGGCGTGGCGCAGTTGCTGGGGCTGTCGGCCGCCCTTGCGCGGGCCGGGCGCTGATCGGTGGGGCGTGAAATTCCTGCAATCCCGGTCCCTGGGCCCGCCCGCCCGTTTTCCGCATCTCGCGGAAAGCCGGGCTGAGCCGGACATGGATATGGCGTTTTCAAACGATCCCACAGCGGCGGCGGCAGCGGCAGTCGCAATGAGGGCCGTAACAGGGGCGGGCTCTGCGGCCCTGGGCGCGCCGCGCGCTTCGGTTATCATTCCGCATCTGAACACACCGGAACTTCTGGTGAAATGCCTGCAATCGGTTGCCAGCCAGCGGCTGGATCGCGGCTGGTTCGAAATCATCGTGGTGGACAATGGATCGCGTGTGCGGCTGGATGTGGTTGCGGCCGCCTGGACCGGTGTGACGTTTCTGCGCGAGCCCGAGCCCGGCCCCGGGCCGGCACGCAACCTTGGCGCGGCGCGCGCGCGTGGCCGGGTTCTGGCGTTTGTCGATGCCGATATCCGGGTGGCACCAGATTGGCTGCTGCGCGGGATCAATGCCGTGGAGCGCGATGCCAGCCGCCCCTATGGCGGCGATGTGCGGATCGATTTCGACAGTCCTGACGATCCCAGCGGCATCGAGGCTTTCGAAGCCGTGTTCTCGTTTCGCCAGAAGATGTACATCAGGCGAAAGGGATTTTCGGGAACGGGAAACCTGATGGTCGATCGGGACCTGTTTGCGAAGGTGGGGCCGTTCGGCCCGATCGGGACTGCGGAGGATGCAGCCTGGGGACGCAAGGCGAAAGCGATGGGGCATCCGACCCGCTATATCCCCCGCATGATCGTTTTTCATCCGGCGCGGATAACCGGCGCCGACCTGGAAGCCCGCTGGGGGCGGTTGATCGCCCATGACTTCGGCAAGCACACAAGTGCTGGTAAACCAATATTATTCTGGCATATGCGCGCATATGCGGTCATTCTGTCAGCGGCTGTGCATGTGCCGAAATTGCTGATGTCACGACGTGTGCCTTCGATCAGGTCGCGGTTCCGGGGAGTTGTCGTCTTGTTTCAGAATCGTTGGTATCGTTTCACGAAGATGCGGCAGATGGCCCGCGAAGGACATCAAGACACGGCCATGCAGTGGAACCGGACACCATGACCCCAGCTGATATTGAAAAGAGGAAACCAACCGTGACGGCTTCAGACGCGCGGCCAGAACCCGCAAACACGGATCATGCCGGCCCGGAAGGAGTCGGGTCGGCCGGATCGACCAATTCGAGTGGGCCGTCTGCACCCTTTTCAGGAGCGACCACGGACGCGGCACATGCGGTGCCTGCAGCCCCCCAGGGCCCTGTCACCAGATTGCAGCCAGGCAACCCCGATCCGGGCACTTCGAAGGCTGGAAACCGGCAAGTTGGCAACCGGCTGGCCGGCGCTCCGCAGGCTGGGGATTCGGTTGGCGCCAATGCCCTTGCGGACGAAACCGGGCCGCGGCTGGCTATCATCATGATCAACTGGAATCGCTGGTCCGACACGATCGAATGCCTTGAATCGCTGATGCGAACCGATCAACCCGTCCGGATCGTGGTGATCGACAATGCTTCCAGCGACGATTCGGTTGAACGGATGAAGGCCTGGGCTGATGGGCAGGCGCCTTATGATCCGCCATCCGGCCCTCTGGGACGGCTTACACGCCCGGTGCTTGCCAAGCCGATCCCCTATGTGGAGCTGACGGATGCCGAATCGCTTGCCCGGGCGCCGGGACCCGAGCTGCTGACCTTCATCCGGTCAGCCGAAAACCTCGGCTTTGCCGGCGGCAACAATCTTGCGATGCGCCATGCGCTGAAAGACCCCGGCGTTGCCTATTGCTGGTGCCTCAACAACGACACGGTGGTGGAACCCGATGCGCCCCGCGCGATTATCGCCCGCATGGACGCGACGCACAAAGTGGGCATGTGCGGCACGCAGGTGCGCTTCTACCATCGCCCTGGCACATGGCAGCAGCTCAACGGATCGCGGTTCAAGCTGCTGACGGGCCAGAGCAGCGGGATCGGCGCAAACCAGCCGGTCACCCGGCCGTTCGATCCGAAAAAGGTTGCGCGTGAAACGGATTTTGTCCTTGGCGCATCGATCGCGGTAAGCCGGGCGTTCCTTGAAACCGTGGGCTTCATGGAGGAAAGCTACTTTCTCTATTTCGAGGAAATGGACTGGTCGGTTCGCAACCGCGGCAGGTTTGCGATCGCCTTTGCCCATGGTGCCATCGTCTATCACAAGGAGGGTGGATCGATCGGATCGTCGGGCAAGAAGGGCGAGCGGTCCGAAGCGTCGGAATATTATCTGATGCGCAGTCGCCTAAAATTCTATCGACGCAACTTCCCGTTTCTGTGGCCGCTCCAGTATCCGCTGGGGCTGTCGCTGATCGCGAGAAGGCTTCTGCGGCGGCAGCCGAAGAAGGCGGTCGCAATGACCCGCGCACTCCTCGGAATGTCGCGCACCTGACCTGCAAAGAACAGACAATCCTGCAAAGCCAGTATCAAAGGGATAGCGAAACAATGGACATCTTTTCGATCAAACTCCAACTCGCCCCGCGCTCGCGGACCCTGTTTCTGCTGGCGGCCGCAGCCGTTGCGCTCGCGGCCTGTGGCGACAAGACGCCGGATGCGCCCACCGGGCAGGTGGTTGCCATTCTGGATGGCCAGGAAATCACGGTTCTGGAAGTAAATGCAGAGCTTCAGGGCACGCCGATCCCGCCGAACATGACGCGGCGCGACGCTGAAAAGGTTGCGCTGAACAATATCATCACCAGGCGCATGCTTTCGAAGGCGGCTGAAGAGCGTGAACTTACCAAGAAGCCGGATTTCCTGATGCAGGAACGGCGGACAGCCGAACAGCTGAGGGTGCAGGCGCTTGCGCGGGACATCGCCACAAAGGTGGCTGCGCCGACCAGGGATGAAGCAGACAAGTTCATCAACGAAAACCCCTGGATGTTCCGCGACCGGAAGTTCTTCATCCTCGACCAGATCCAGTTCCTGCGCCCGGACACCATGCAGAAGCTCGGGTTCGAAAGTGCCAAGACGATGGCCGAGATCGAGGCGATCCTGAACACGAACAAGATCGCGTTCCGACGCCAGCCGGCCTCGCTCGATGCTCTGGGCGCCAACCCTAACTTCATCCGCGAAGTTACCAAGGTACTGGACAAGAACCCGCAGGAGCTGTTCATGTTTGCCAGCCGGCCGCAGGGCGCGCCCGCGCCGGTGGTTCTGGTAAACCAGGTCAAGGATACGCGGCTCCAGCCCTTCGTGGGGGATGAAGCGCGCACCTACGCAATTAACTTCCTGCGGAACGAGCGGACACAGGCCGCACTTGGGGCCGAAGTTGAGAAGCAGCAGAAGGCCGCAAAGGCGAAGACCACCTTCCAGGCCGGCTGGGAACCGCCGGCCCCCAAGCCTGCGAACGCGAAGGGGGCTGACGGCAAGATCCCATCCGAGCCGGGCCTTCCGGCCGCCACGCCGCCTGAAATGGCCTTGCCGGGCCCTGGCACCGCGACCGGGGCTGCGGGGGCTCCTGCAGCCACCGGCGATGCGGCGCTGGCTCCGGCTCAGGCCCCGGCTCCGGCAATGGCTACGGCTACGGCCGGGTGATGGACACAGGGCAGCCCGATGGCTGCCCTGCCCGTGTTCTGGCATGCTGTGCGGGGTGATCGGGACCAGGTCTGTCGGCGGCGACAGCACAATCAACATAGGGTTATGGAACGGTCTGCAAGCAGATGGCGCGGCACATCAAACTAGGCCTTCTGTGGCACAGCGACAGAAGTGGCAATCTTGGGGTTGGTGCCCTGACTGCGGGCAACATGGCGCTGGTTCGCAGTGCTGCGGACCGCGCGGGCGTGACAGTCGATTTCCACATCTTTCAGCCGCGTGACCCGGAGCAGCCCTACATCAACGACGGGATCGTCAGCCGTCACTTCATCACCGGGCGCTACATGGTTTCGCCCTTCGGTTACTGGAAAGATATCGGCAAGCTGGACCTGATGCTGGACATCGGCGCGGGAGACAGCTTTGCCGACATCTACCCGGACAAGCGTTTTGCCTACATGATGGGCACAAAGGAGCTGTGCCTGCTGAAGGGGGTGCCGCTGGTTCTTTCGCCACAGACCATCGGGCCGTTCACGCGCCAGCCGCACAGCAAGGCTGCGGGCCATGCCATGACAAAGGCGCGCGCCGTGTTTGCCCGCGACCCGCTGAGCTATGCCGCCATTGCCGTTCTGGCCCCGGGGGCCGAACGGCACCAGGCGATTGATGTGGCGTTTGCGTTGCCGTATACCCCAGCCGCCAAGGGGCCGGGCACGCGGTTCGGGATCAATGTTTCGGGCCTTCTCTATTCGGGCGGCTATGCCGGTACGAACCAATATGGCCTGACAATCGATTACAGGCTTTTCACCGAGCGGCTGATCGAAGCCCTTCTGGCGCGCGGCGACGTGACAGTGGAGCTGTTCGCGCATGTGACGACCAGCCATGCACGCGACGATGACGGGGCAGCCTGCGATGCGCTGAAGACGCGCTATCCCGATGTTGTGCGGGTTCCCGACTTCGGATCCCCGTCTGCCGCCAAGTCCTGGATATCCGGGCTCGACTTTCTGGTGGCGGCGCGGATGCATGCATCGATTGCAGCCTGGTCGTCCGGCGTTCCGGTGCTTCCTGTCAGCTACAGCCGGAAGTTCGAAGGCTTGTACAGGGCGCTGGATTATCCCTGGCTGATACCGGCCAAGGGACTTACGACCGATGAAGCGGTCACGAAGTCACTCGACGCATTCGACAGGCGGGCCGAGGTGAAGGCCGACATTGCGCGAGGTGCGGGCGCGGTGGAAAGCGGCCTTGAAACCTATGTCGCCTATCTTGCCGGCCTGTTCCGGGCGTTGGCGCGTTGACGGTGGGCGCGCACCCTGCCCTTCCGCCGACGCTGGCCCGCGTGATGGCGGGGCAGACCTGTGCGGGTTGCGGCCTGTGCGCCGGGCTCGACCCGGCGATCGGAATGCAGCGCGACGCCAAGGGTTGGTTGCGGCCGGTGGCTCTGGGAGCAGCCATGCCCGGAACGGACAGGCTGTTGGCGCAGGCTTGCCCCGGCGCGACCGTTGCACCCTGGGAGGGCGGCGAGAGCTGGGCCATCGACCCCTATTGGGGCCCCTATGTGCGCGTGATGACAGCCCACGCGACAGACCCCGACGTTCGGCACATGGCGTCGTCGGGCGGTGCGCTTTCTGCGTTGGCGCTGCACTTGCTGGAGACTGGCGCTGTCGACCGGGTGCTGCATGTGGGGATGGATGCACTGGCGCCGCTGTTCACGAAAATCGTGCGATCCACCGGGCGGGACGATATTCTGCGTGCGGCGGGGTCGCGCTATGCACCAGCCGCGCCGCTGGCGGAAATCCGCGCCGAGCTTGAGGAGCCCGGCCGGATCCTGTTCATCGGCAAGCCCTGCGATGCAGGCGCACTTCGGCAGTTGATGGCAGCCGATCCGGTGGTTGCAGAGCGGTTTCCCTATCTGTTGTCGTTCTTTTGTGCCGGAACGCCCAGCCAGGACGGAACGGACCGGATTGTCCGCACGCTGGGCATGGAAAAGGCCGAGGTCGCGCATTTCCGCTATCGTGGCGACGGTTGGCCCGGCTTTGCCACAGCCACACGGGCCGACGGCAGCAGCGCGCGGATAAGCTATGCCGAAAGCTGGGGCGATATTCTTTCGAAGGAAGTGCAATTCCGCTGCAAGATCTGCCCGGACGCTGTGGGTGGTGCAGCCGATATTGCGGCGGCGGACGCCTGGTATGGCGGAGAGACCGGCTACCCGGCCTTCGAAGAGATGGACGGGCGGTCGCTGCTGATCAGCCGGACTGCGCGGGGCGATGCCCTGGTGAAAGCAGCCGAAGCCGCCGGAGCGCTTGCAACCGCGCCGCTGGACCTTGGCGAGATCATCAAGATGCAGCCATCGCAGGCGCGCCGGAAGCGGCTTGCCGCCTCGCGCATGGCGGCCATGGCGCTGACGGGCAACCCCCGGCCGGTGGTGGATGGATTGAAGGTCGGCGAGGCGGCGCGGCTGGCAGGGCTGTTCGAGAATGCGAAATCCTGTGCCGGTACGATGCGCCGCATCTTGTCAGGCAAACGCTGAAGGAAGATGGGTTCGATGCGCAAAGGTATCATTTTGGCCGGCGGTTCCGGCACGCGGCTCTATCCGCTTACGAAGCCTGTCTCCAAGCAGCTGATGCCGATTTATGACAAGCCGATGATCTACTATCCGCTGTCGGTGCTGATGCTGGCTGGAATCCGCGAGATCCTGATCATCACCACGCCATCCGATCAGGCAGCGTTTCAAGGCCTGCTGGAAGACGGCAGCCAGTGGGGGCTGCAGATTTCCTATGCCGTGCAGCCCGAGCCCAAGGGGCTGGCGCAGGCTTACCAGATCGGCGCGGATTTCGTGGGCGACGGGCCTTCTGCGCTGATCCTGGGGGACAATATCTTCTATGGTCACGGCCTGCCCGAGCTGTTGCGCCGGGCGGACGCGCGCGCCAGCGGGGCGACCGTGTTCGGCTATTTCGTGAACGATCCGCAGGCTTATGGGGTTGTCAGCTTCGACGCCGAGGGGCGCGCCGAAACGATCGAGGAAAAGCCGGCCGTGCCGAAGAGCAATTTCGCGGTGACCGGGCTGTACTTCTATGACGGCAAGGCTGTGGACTATGCGTCCCGCATCAAGCCTTCGGCGCGCGGGGAACTGGAGATCACCGACCTCAACCGCATGTATCTGGAGGCAGGGACCCTGAATGTGGAGCTGATGGGCCGTGGCTTTGCCTGGCTGGACACCGGCACACACGGCAGCTTGCTGGATGCGGCGCTGTATGTGCGGATCGTGGAAGAGCGGCAGGGCCTGAAGATATCCTGCCCGGAGGAGATTGCCTGGCGGCTGGGCTTCATCGACGATGAGGGGCTGAGAGCGGTGGCAGAGCCGCTGCGGAAATCCGGCTATGGAGATTATCTGCTGACCCAACTCGAGCGCGGGCCGGGCCTGGTCGGCCGTCGGGGAGACGGGCTGTGAAGGTAGAAGCGCTGGCCATTCCCGAGGTGAAGCTGTTGACACCGCGCGTGTTCGGCGACGAACGCGGCTTTTTTCTGGAGAGCTTCAACGCCCGGGTGTTCGGCGAGGCCGGGCTGCCGACCGATTGGACGCAGGACAACCACAGCCGATCTGCGCGCGGTGTGCTGCGCGGGCTGCATTATCAGCTGGTCGAGCCGCAGGGGAAGCTCGTGCGGGTGACGCGGGGTTCCGTGTTCGATGTTGCTGTGGACATTCGCCGATCATCCCCCGGCTTTGGCACATGGGTTGGAGCAGAGCTTTCGGATGTGAACCAGGCGATGTTGTATATCCCGCCGGGCTTTGCCCATGGCTTCCTGGTGCTCAGCGATGTCGCGGATTTTTGCTACAAGTGCACCACGCTGTGGAACCAGCCATCGGACCGGTCGCTTCGGTGGAACGATCCGGACATCGGGATTGCGTGGCCGCTGGACGGGATCGGCGAGCCATCCCTGGCGGGCAAGGATGCTGTGGCACCGGGCCTTGGGCAAGCGGAGCTGTTCGCATGAAAGTGTTGATCGCAGGATCTGCGGGGCAGCTGGGCCGCGCATTGCAGGCCAGTGCGCCGGCTGGTGCCGAAATCGTGGCTCCACCCGAAAGCGCGTTCGATATTCTGAACGAGGCGCAGGTTGCCGGGCTGGTTCAGTCTGTGCAACCCGGACTGCTGATCAACGCGGCGGCCTATACCGCCGTCGACAAGGCGGAAAGTGAACGCGACCTTGCCGCGGCCGTGAATGCCGGAGCGGCCGGGCGGCTGGCACGGGCAGCGGCGGCCGTCGGCGCACGTTTTGCGCATGTATCGACCGATTTCATCTTTGATGGGCAATCGCCGACGCCCTACCAGCCTGATGCAGCGCCCGCGCCTTTGGGTGTCTATGGGGAGACAAAGCTGCGCGGTGAGGAGGCCGTCAGGGCAGAACACCCCGGAGCATTGATCGTGCGGACAGCCTGGGTTTACGCAGCCCAGGGCAACAATTTCGTGAAAACGATGCTCCGCCTGATGCAAGAGCGCGACGAAGTACGGGTGGTTGCCGACCAGGTCGGGACCCCGACCCATGCCATGGGCCTTGCGCGCGCCATCTGGGCGCTCGACGCGGCTGGCGCGTCGGGCACCTTCCACTGGACTGATGCGGGCGTGGCCAGCTGGTATGATTTTGCAGTCGCGATCCAGGAGGAAGCCTTTGCTGTCGGGCTGCTGGGGCGCATGGTTCCGGTTGTTCCCATCTGCACGAGCGATTATCCCACCCCGGCAAGGCGGCCGGCGATGAGTGTGCTGGACAAGACGGCGACCTGGGCCGTTACCGGCCCCGCCGCCCATTGGCGGGTGGAACTGCGGGCCGTGATCGCCCGGATGAAGGAAGACGGTTGATGGCATCGCTTTTGGTAACCGGGGGCGCCGGGTTCATCGGTTCCAACTTCGTGGCCCACTGGACCCGCGAGAGCCCCGGTGACCGGATCATCGTGCTGGACCTGCTGACCTATGCCGGCAACCGGTCCAACCTTGAAGGGCTGAACGCCGAACTGGTTGTGGGCGACATTCGCGACGAAGCGCTGGTGGCCGAACTAGTTGACGGACGGGGCCTCGACACGATCGTTCACTTCGCTGCCGAAAGCCATGTCGACCGTTCCATTACCGGGCCCGATGCGTTCATCGAAACCAATATCATCGGGACCCACGCGCTGCTGAAGGTGGCAAAGCGGCTGTGGGTGGACGGGGGGAAGCCGCACCGCTTCCACCATGTTTCGACCGACGAAGTGTATGGCTCGCTGGCGCCGGACGCCCCCGCTTTTGCCGAAACCACAGCCTATGCGCCCAATTCGCCCTATTCGGCATCGAAGGCAGCATCGGATCACCTCGTGCGGGCCTATCACCACACCTACGGCCTGAACACGACGACATCGAACTGTTCCAACAACTACGGGCCGTTTCACTTTCCCGAAAAGCTGATCCCGCTGTTCATCATCAACGCGCTGCATGGCCGGGCGCTGCCCATTTATGGCGATGGTCTGGCGGTTCGCGATTGGCTGCACGTGGAGGATCATTGCCGCGGGATCGCGGCGGTCATCACGAAGGGGCGCACCGGCGAGACCTACAATATCGGCGGGGGCGAGGAGCTTCCGAACCTGACCGTTGTGGATACGCTGTGCGCGGCGGTGGACCGCGCCTTTTCAGGCAATCCGTCGCTTGCCCGGCGGTTTCCGGATGCGCCTGCGGCGCGCGGCCAGCCGACATCGGTTCTGAAAACCTTCGTCGCCGACCGGCCCGGGCACGACATGCGCTACGCCATCGATTGTTCGAAGGCGATCGCCGAGCTTGGGTATCAGCCCAGGCACAGTTTCGAAACCGGCTTTGCGGCCACCCTGCGCTGGTATCTGGACAATGAGACGTGGTGGCGCGCTGTTCTAGATGGCAGCTATCGGGCGTGGGTTGAAGCAAACTACAGCAACCGCGGCACCGCGAAGGCATGAACCTGGACCCCCGCCTCCAGCGCGTGATCAGCTGGGTGCGGGCGCATCGGACATGGCTGAGCGCCGGAACGGCGCTGCTGGTGCTGGGTATCGCCGGGGTTGCGCTGGCCCGGATCCTGCACGACATCAGCATGGCCGACATCGAGGCTTCGATGGCTGCCATCACGACGCGGCAGATCCTGCTGTCGGCAGGGCTGACCGTGCTCTCCTATTTCGTTCTGACGGGCTATGACGTGCTGGCGCTGAACGCAATCGACAAGCCGCAGCGCTACTGGCGGGCGGCGCTGGGCAGTTTTTCGGCATATACCTTCAGCCACAATCTGGGCTTTGCGCCCATCACCGGGGCGGCTGCGCGCTGGCGGGCCTATCGCGGAACCAACCTGACCGGGCCGGACATCGCGCGGATCGTGGTGATTGCCGGCGTGACATTCTGGCTGGGAATCATGGTGATGCTGGGCGTCTTCCTGCTGACCGTTCCCGGTGCGCTGCGCATCCAGGACATGGTTCTGCCATTTCCCGCACAGGCGGCCCTCGGTGCCGTAATCCTGTCGGGGATCGGCCTGTATCTCGTTGCATGCGCGCGGCAGACCGGCCCGCTCAGCATCCTTGGGTGGACCTTGCCGGTGCCGACGACGCGGCAGGCGCTGGCGCAGTTTGCGCTGGCGGCGACCGACATCGCGATTGCCAGCGCCGCGTTGCTGGTGCTGCTGCCCGAAGTGGCCTGGCACCATTATCCGGATTTCGTGGTAGCCTATGTGGTAGCGATGGTGGTGGCGATGGTGACCCATGCACCGGGCGGGCTGGGCGTGTTCGAGGCCGTGATTCTTGTGAACCTGCCCGAAGTGGAAAAGCCCGCCCTTGTGACCGCGTTGATCCTGTATCGGGTGATCTATTACTGGGTCCCGCTGCTTCTGGCGGTCGTGCTTCTGGGGATCAACGAAGTGCGCGGTTTTCGCGCGGACCGGCTGGAGTGATCGGGCCGGATAGAGCACGCCTCGCTTTGTTCATCGGCTTTCACGAATGGGTTTTCGATGCGGCCGACCACCGCTACGGGCATGGTATGGACGAGCTTGTTCAGGATGGAGACAGGCTGCACACCCCAGACAGGGGACAGACCCTCTGACCCCCTTTCGCGGCGCTCTGAGCCTTGCTCGAGCGCCGCGTTTTTTTCGGTGCAGCCCGGCTGCCGATCCGGTTTGCAAAGCGCGCCAGGGAGATCGGGGCCGGCGGTCTGCCGGCGGCCCATTGTTCAGGTCTTTGTTCAGCACAGTGTGAAGCACAGTGTTCGGGCTTGTGTTCAGCCCTCAGGTCAAAACGCGGGTGTCAGGCGATCATCGCCCGCAGCATCCAGGCCGTCTTTTCGTGAACCTGCATGCGCTGCGTCAGCAGGTCGGCTGTCGGCTCGTCGGATGCATCTGCCGCGAGCGGGAAAACAGAGCGCGCTGTCCGCACGATCGTTGCCTGATCGGCTGCGAGATCGGCGACCATCGCTTCGGCAGAGGGAATGCCATCGGCCTGTTTCACGGTCGAGAGCCTGATGAAGTCGGTGTAGGTGCCCGGTGCCCATGCACCCAGCGCCCTGAGGCGTTCGGCGATTTCGTCCACTGCGAGCGCCAGTTCGGTATACTGGGTTTCGAACATGGTATGCAGGGTGTTGAACTGCGGCCCTGTGACGTTCCAGTGGTAATTATGGGTTTTCAGATAGAGCGTGTAGGTATCCGCCAAGAGGCGCGAGAGCCCGCCCGTGATGGCATCGAGCTTTGCTGCCGGGATGCCGATATCCAGCGCCTTTGGCGACGGTTCAACGGACTTCATCGCCTTTTTCGCCGGCTTTTTCGCAGCCTTGGTGGCCATATCGTTCATCCCTTTGCTTTGCCTCTACCGCCCCGGCATATGGGGTGCCGGGGGGGGGTTTCCAGATCCGGCCCGGCATCTTCCGGTTCCATCACGTCGGGGCGTCAACGGATGTCGAAAGCGGTTACCTTGCTGCCATTGGCGCGGCAATCCATTGTCATCGACTGGCGACTATCAGGCCAGGTGCCACTGACCTGGGCGACGAGCAGCCAGCCACCCGCGGAGCGCTGTGCCTGATCCACCCGAACGAGCGAGACACGCGTGCCGCCGGTGCTGCCGACCTGCCTTGCAGCTTCGTTCATGCAGAGCTGGGCTTCAACGCGGGCATCGGACGGGAACTTTGCGAGATCTGCGTCGATCGATGCGGCTGCGTTGCTGGATGATTGGCCGCTGCTTTTTTTGCCCGCGGCAGCCAGCAGGGCGACCAGTCCGGCCGCCAGTGCGACGCCACCGATCACGGCGCCCGTGTTGGAGCCGCCATTGCTGCCCGAGGTATCGCCGGCCAGATTGCCATAGCCATAGCCAAAGCGGGCCTGGCAGCCGTTGTCGACCCAGATGCTGCTGCGATCATAGCCCCACGACCGGCCCTGGGTGCAGGTGCTGGATGAAAGCTGGCGAAGCATTTCGGCCCGGCCCTGCGTGTTGGCGGCGCAGCGGCGATAGCGATTGTTGTCAGACCGGCATTCGAGCTGATTGGCGAAACCCTGGTTGCTTCCGCCCCAGCCGCCGCCACTGGCGTTTCCATAGCCATAGCCGAAGCGAGCCTGACAGCCGTTGCGAACTTCGATCCGGTTGTTCGTGTACGACCATGTCCGCCCCTCGATGCAGGGCGAGCTGGAATATTGCTGCAACATCTGGACCCGGTTTCCGGTGCTGGCGGAGCAGCGCTCGGTGCGGCCTTCCCGGCTGCGGCAGGTGATTTCGCCGGCAAACGCCTGGTTGCTGGCGCCGGAGCCGCCCCAGTTGCCGCCCGGGTTGCCACCCCAGTTACCGCCCCAGTTACCGCCCTGGTTGCCGCCCCAGTTACCGCCCTGGTTGCCGCCCCAGTTGCCGCCGCCGGAGCCGCCCCCGTAATAGACCATGGCCTCGAAGATGCCGCCGCACCCGCGACTGACCTGGAGGTTGTTGCCCTGACGACGCCATGTCTCGCCTTCACGGCAGCGGCCCGAACGATCCGGGCCGATGAAGCTGACGGACTGGGTGTTTTCCGGCAGGCGGCACGTCTGCGCGGAATTGCCTTGGGACATGCAGGTGATGTTGACCGGCCGGGCATTATACTGCGCGGCGGCAGGGGCGACCCCGATTGTCGCAAGGCCGGGAAGGGGAAGGGGCGCGATCTGGGCTGCCACCATGGCAAAGGTTGCCGCTACGCCCAGCGCTCTGCCGAAGCCAGCGGATGCGCTTCCAGCCGCGATCGGGGATTCTGTATGCGTGTTTGTGGTGGTCGCGATCATTTCCATCCCCATTGTCCCTCTTTAGCTCGATCCAGAATAGGCATTGGCCCACAGTCGTCCAGTGGGAAAATCGGCGCCCATCCAATTTCGGGCCAGTTTCTGGCGGAGGCACGTTGGTTGGTGGGCCAAAGCGTTACCGCAGACGAAGCGCTGTTGAGGCGCGGAGCCTGCCAAGCTAACGGTGAACTTTGATCGGAGTTCCTGTCGTGGACGTTTTTCAGAGGTTTGAGACTATCGTGGCCGATGCGGTGGCGGCCCTGGTGGCCGATGGCACCGTGCCGGCCGATGCCGCCAATGCGGCTATTGTGCTGGAACCGCCGCGCGACCCTTCGCACGGGGACCTTGCGACCAACGCGGCGATGGCGCTGGCAAAGGCGGCGCGGACCAACCCGCGCGAGCTGGCAACGCGTATCGCGATGGGCCTTGCACGGCACCCGGATATCGCGACCGCCGAAGTGGCGGGGCCGGGATTCATCAATCTGAAGCTGCAACCTGGCATATGGCAGGCCGAAATTTCCGCAATTCTGGCAGCCGGAGCCGATTATGGCCGCGGCGACGACCGGCACGACCGTCTGCCGGTGAACGTGGAATATGTTTCGGCCAACCCCACCGGGCCGATGCACATGGGGCATTGCCGGGGCGCCGTTGTCGGCGATGCGCTGGCCAGTCTGCTGGC